>Ga0326727_10006087_pt1 | contig 33500 bp, 29 predicted proteins | sample MB2enrmetagenome_FD_207643 | JGI IMG/M metagenome (GOLD analysis project Ga0326727, IMG submission 207643) | Lab enriched peat soil microbial communities from McLean, Ithaca, NY, United States - MB29MY | ecosystem: Environmental > Terrestrial > Soil > Wetlands > Peat | place: USA: New York...
CAGTTATGCAGCTTATAACGGGATACCGATCCTCTTTACAGGTTCTTCCGTTCTTCCGGCGGCAACAGTCCAAGCGTTGACTGCTCAGAAGGTTAAGACAACGATTGTTGTCGGTGGAGAAGGTGCTGTATCAGCCGCTGTTTACAATCAGTTGCCGGGAGCTGCCCGTTATGGCGGGTCAGATCGCTATGCGACGGCGACAGCAACAGCAACCGGGTTACATCTTAACTTAAAATGGGTATATATCGTAACCGGTTTAGATTTCCCAGATGCCTTAGTAGTCGGCAACCTAGCGGCCCATTCCCTGTCTCCGCTTATTTTAGTGGATAAGGAAATGCCTACGGCAACAGCCGATTTCATTCTTGCCAATAAGGCAGCAATATCAGGGTTGACCACAGTTGGGGGCGAAGGGGCTGTCACTCCGGTTCAGGATAATGCTCTGCGCTATGCCTTACAGAACTCCGGTCCTGGGGGCGGAACAGGAGCTAACTAAAGTGATTTATTAAATTCTGTAATCCGGGAGTTATCAATACTGTTATAGCCGAAATATTAATTAAGTCATAACGGGTAGCTTCCGGTTACAGATCATAAATATAAAGCCTTTATTATCCTCGTAATGGTACCTATTTGTTCAGACAATCAGTTCCGCTCTTTCATAGGGATAGATTAAAGTAGTGAGGAAGAGGAGATTTATGAAGATTATTATTTTCTTTCTCCTGGCAATCATATCGTTTGTCATTTTTGGATTCGAAGTTTACCGCCGTTATAAGCATATTAAAAGAGGCAGGGCGGAAAACCGCAGCGATCGTCCAACGGAGCGATGGAAGTATTTTATTACTAATGTCCTTTTGCACAAAAAGATCAGAAAATATCCTCTCTTCGGGTTAGCTCATGCCTTTATTATGTGGGGTTTCCTGATTTTACTATTCAGCAGTATCGATCTGGCTTTGACCGGCCTTTTTCATACCTCGCTGCCTTGGCTCGGAGATAACGCCGGATATATGTTTATCCGAGACAGTTTTCTTCTTTTAGTTGTAGTTGGAATAATAGGGTGCGCTATGCGCCGCCTGATTAAGAGACCGGAATGGCTTAATAATAATTTGACGACGTTTATTATTCTGGCTTTAATTCCGGTCATAGTGCTCAGTGAATTGTTTTATTACGCAGTCCAAACCGCGCAAGGTGGAAGCGGTTTAAAGGGTGCTTGGCTGGTTATTGCTGTCTCGCCTCTCTTTATTAAACTTTCCTATCCTTTAGCGTATCTGCTGGCGGATTTTTTCTGGTGGATACACTTTTTGGCGATATTCGCTTTTTTGCTAATTATTCCTTATTCAAAACACATGCATTTGCTCTTTGCGGCCTTAAACACTTACTGGCATACTCTAGAGCCTAAAGGAGCCCTCAAGCCTGTTCAGTTTGACGGAAACGAAAAAAAGGTTTACGGAGTCGGCAAATTAGAGGACTTTACCTGGAAACAGTTGTTTGATGCCTTCAGTTGCGTTAAATGCGGACGGTGTAATGAAAGCTGCCCTGCCTACTTAAGCGGTGAACAGTTAAAACCCAAAAGAATGAATGGTCGCTTGCGTAAATACATGGAGAAAAAAGATTCCCTGTTGAATAAATTTAAAATCCGCCGGAGTGCTTCTGCCGACAATTCGGCCCAGGCCGGTACCCTCTCAATAGTTAAACCCACTGCCAAGAGCAACGGCATAAAAAACAATAGGATAAAGGACAACACTGAACAAGATGACAGTGTAAAGGATACAGGAACAAAGGGCAACGGGAAAAAACACAAGGATAAAAAGAATGACCAGAATAGAATTGTCGCCAATCTTATTGAAGAGGAATTTCTTTGGAGTTGTACTACCTGCGGTGCGTGCTTGGAAGCCTGTCCTGTGTCCTGCGAGCATACTTCTAAAATTATCGACATAAGGCGTTACATCGTATCCGGTACTGAAAACATTCCTCTGGAAATTCAGCAAGTCTTTCAGGGGATTGGGGATCATGGGAATCCTTGGGGTATAAAACGTAAATGGGATACGGAATATAATTGGGCCAAAGAACAGGGTATTCCGACCCTGGCCGAAAATCCTGCTGCGGAGTATCTCTATTTTGTCGGCTGTGCCCCGTTCTCAGACCAACGAGCACAGAAGACAGCCGTATCTTTCGCTAAGATTTTACAGATTGCCCAAGTTGATTTTGCCATTTTAGGTGAAGAGGAATGGTGCTGCGGTGAAACAACTCGCAGATTGGGTAATGAATTTCTCTTCCAAACAACAGTCCGCAGGAACATCGCTGCTTGGCAAAACTTAGGAATTAAAAAGATTCTTACAACCTGTCCCCACTGTTTCAACACCCTGCAAAACGAGTACTCTCAATTCGGGGGAGCTTATGAAGTCATACCTCATTCAGTTTTCTTGGCCGGTCTCTTGCAGAAGGGAAAGCTAAAGCCGGCAAAAGCTCAAAACATCACTGCCACTTATCATGATCCCTGTTACCTGGGACGATATAACGGCTATTACGAGGAACAGCGCCAAATCCTTAAAGAACTCCCTGGCGTCAGCTTAGTCGAGATGCCTCGCACAAGGGAGAACTCTTTTTGTTGTGGTGCGGGAGGCGGGCGCTTCTGGTTAAAAGACAAGGAGGTTAATGTAATCAGTAAAAATCGGGCGCAAGAAGCCCTGGCTACGGGTGCTAATGTAATTTGCACAGCCTGCTCGTTTTGTCGAGCCGAATTACAAGACGAAATCAGGCGCAGAGATCTTGAGGCAGATATCAAGACCATCGATATCGCCGTGATTCTGGAAGCGAGTCTCTAATACTGCTTAACTTCTGTCTGGACTTACTGAGTAAGAGGCCTACATAAATGAGGCGGTTTTCTGGGTTTTAGATTGCTTTCTATATCAAATGTTTTTAGAAATACATGCTAGGTATTATTGTAAAGGTGCTGATACAGTGTGAGCTTCAAGGGCATCCAAATTATTGACGTAACCAAATACTATTCCAGCGGCCAGAATCAGTTGACATGGGCTTTAAAGGACATAAATATTACCATGAAACCAGGAGAATTTATAGGCATAGCCGGAAACAACGCCTCCGGTAAAACAACTCTCGCCCGCCTGTTAAATGGTTTGCTGCGGCCCTCCCGGGGCAGGGTTTTGATTGATGGCCTGGATACTTGTGACCATCGTCAGAAGTTGGAAATACGGCGCCGGGTGGCATTGGTTTTTCAAAATCCGGAAAATCAGTTTATAAGCCCGGTTGTGGAAGAGGAAATCGCCTTTGGCCCGGAAAATTTGAATCTTTCTCTACAGGAGATTAGTCGGCGGGTGGAAGAGGCTCTGGAGGTAATGGGTTTGAAGGAATTGCGCCTACAGGCACCGCACCTGTTATCAGGCGGACAAAAACAACGTGTTGCGGTTGCGGCTGCTCTGGCTATGCGGCCTGATTACCTGGTGCTGGATGAGCCCACCTCTATGCTCGATCAATTCTGTCGGCACGAACTTATTAAACACCTTCACGTCCTGAACCGACAGCAGGGTATTACTATTATCCTTATATCTCATTATATGGAGGATCTAGAAAAAGCCGATCGCCTTGTAGTTCTTCAGAAGGGGAGTTTAATAGCTGATGCTTCTCCTCAAGAAATATTTCAACGGGAAGAACAGCTAACAGGACTGAAACCTCCAGACATTTTCCGGATGGCACAACTTCTCGGAAAAATGGGGTATAACGTGGATTGCCAAATCACAACCCGGGAAGAAATGGTGGCTTATTTATGCCGATTATCGAAATCCGTAATTTAAGTTATGTTTACCATCCTAATACGCCCTATGAGAAAAAGGCCCTGGATGATATATCCTTTACGGTGGGAAAAGGTGAGTTTCTGGGTATTGTCGGCAGCAACGGTTCGGGTAAATCTACCTTGATCCAGCACTTTAACGGTCTTATTTATCCGGAATTGGGGAGTATTTTAGTCTCGGGGCAAGATACGCGGGATAAAGATTTCCGGGAGCAGTTATGGAAAAAGGTCGGGTTGGTATTTCAGTTTCCGGAAAAGCAATTATTTGAGGCTACCGTATTTGATGAACTGGCTTATGGCCTTAAAAATATGGGATTGGCTGCTGCGGAGATTGAGATGCGGGTTGACGAAGCCCTCAAAAGTGTTGGACTTGAACCGGAACAATCCAGAAAGCGCTCCCCCTTTTCCTTGAGCGGAGGGATGATGCGTCGGGTAGCCGTGGCCAGTGTCCTGGCGATGAAACCTGATATTTTAGTATTAGATGAACCTACTGCCGGTTTGGACCCTGAGGGAAGTTCTCATATCCTGCAAGCGATCAAAAAGTTTCAACAGGATAAAGGAGTTACGGTAATCTTGGTTTCCCATTGTATCGATGATTTAATCCTTCTGGCTGATCGGCTGGCCGTTTTAGATCAAGGAAAATTATTGGCCTGGGGATTAACGCGTGATGTATTAGCCCAAGAGAACCTAGCTCAATATGATAGGTTGCTGCCTGATTATCTGAAAATGCTTTTTGACCTTAAAAAGCGCGGCTGGGTGATTAATACAGGGCTACTTACTGTAGAGGAGGCCTGTCAGGAGATTGCCAAAATTCTGAGGAGAGATGGAACATGAAAAAGCTTAAACTGGGGGGATATTTACCAGGCGACTCATTGATTCACCGGCTTGATCCGCGAACCAAGCTTTTGGGAGGTTTAGCTATTATTATAACGATCCTAGCCGTTAACAGTTGGCCTGTTTTTGTGCTCAATACCGTCTTAATCTTCCTGGTAGTTTATTTGGAGAAAATTGATTTTAAAGCAGTATTGCAGGGTGTCAAATGGATGTGGATGATTATTCTCCTAAGCTTTACTTTTCAGTGTATCTTTGTTAAGGGAACACCTTTAGTTGTCATAGGTCGGCTGATTATAACTAGGGAAGGTTTATATCTGGGCGTTTTGACCTTTTTGCGATTATTGATTTTATACCTAAGTTCCACCATCTTAACAATGACTACTTCACCGCTGAAACTGGCGAGCGGTTTGGAAGCCCTGTTTTCCCCTTTAAGATATCTTAAAGTTCCCGTAAACCAGTTGGCGATGCTGATCAGTATCTCTTTACGCTTTATCCCCACTATCATCGAAGAGGCCGAGATTATCACCAAAGCCCAAAAGTCACGTGGAGCACCGTTTAGTTCAGCGAAAAAGCTGGTTCGCCTCCAAACCGGTATGGCTGTTTTCATACCTCTCATCGTCGGTTCACTGCAGAGGGCTACTGATTTAGCCACGGCAATGGAAAGCAGGTGTTATACCGGAGGTTCTAATTGCAGCCGCTTAAAGAAACTAAATTTCGGTCGTACTGATCTGATGGCCCTCGCTCTAATAGCGGCAAGTTGTATTTTGCCACTGTTCTGTTTCCACGGCAGGTTCTGGCAGGTACCGAGGTGAGGTATTTATTGCTCATCAACTAAATGTTAGGTAAAGGAAGAAAAAAGATGTTTTATAACAAAATGAAGTGGCGCTCAGGACAGATCTTTTTTTTGCTGATTATTTTTCTGTTGGCCTCTTTATCTCCGGCGGTCTTTGCTGCCAATGGCGATGGTACCGGAAGCAATGGCGTATATAGATCGCTTGGTCTAATGTCTGTCACTCTGACTGACGGCACCAAGGTCAACGGCGCGGTTAATATACCGCTTAAGCCAAAATTTACCTTTCTCTTTGACAAAAATGTGGTTTATTTGCTCTATTGGGAAAGGAATTTGGGCTGTTTCCATCTTTATGCTCAAAACAATAAAGAATTGGCTATTAATGTTACCAAAGTTGATGATACGGTGGACTTTTCTAAAAGACAAGATATCTGGGTAGAGCCAGTCGATGCCCTTTCGCCGGGAACAAACTACAATATCTTTGTTTCGCCCGATTTGCTGGCCAAAAATGGAGTTTCCACTCTGGGCACGACGACAAATAACCAGGGGGTGACTATCAGTTTTAAAACAGTTGATCTGCCGGCGGTCAATAATTCCGGTACGTTGCACCGGCGGGAAATTCTCAGGCTGTGCCCGTCGTAACAAACAGTCAAGATCAACCGGCCGCAGCTAATCCGACCAACCAAACCGTAGCCGATGATACTCTCTCTTCTAATAATTCATCTTCATCAGATAGTTCATCGCCAGTCGGATCAGTCTCAAGCTCAAGTACCGACCCAGCGACCAATTTTATTTCGCAAACCGCTGCACAAGCTCCTAATAAAAAAAATACTAATCAGACCTCCGGTACCGGCAGCAGTTCCGGAGTCGTCTCCGGTCAACAAACTAATCCAGTTGCCGGATCAAGCGAGACTGTCCAAGTGAAGACTGGGGCGGAGGTTTCCCAACAGACCGATCCTGCTCAGACGGCAAAGCCGGTAGAAAGCATTCGAAGAAAGGTAGCTAATTATGTGGCCGCGATTGGGGTCGTTGCTATAATTTTATGGTTGATCATTGAATATTTGAAAAGAAAAAGAAAGATGAAATAACCTGCAAAACTGGTATAAAAAATAAAGAGAAAAGGGCGGGAGCGAAGTGCAAACAATGACACTTAAACGGCGGATAGGCGTTGGCCTTCTCTTGATTACCTTTTTAGTAGGCGGAGCATTTCTTTTCGAACAGGTGACTAAAGTCCGGGGAAGTCAGAACGGCGAGCTCATACCTGTTATGCAAAATAATAAAATAGCTGCCTACGTGGATGCCGGGACGATTAAACAATTGAGCATGCAGGAACGGGCACGGAGCAAGGATAAAAATTTTAATAAGCCTAATGAAGTGTCACTTGACTTTGTCTTAGGTTCAGCGGGGATTGTTGATTATCATAACATTATGATATACGCAGTAGGTGATGATGAAGGCAACAGTTTGAGCAAGGAAGGAATTGCCGACATGACTCTATTCCCCAATGACAACGGCACAATTTCGCTGGTTGATAAAGCAGGTGGTAATCATGTAAAAATTAAGGAAGTTAGCAAATTACTAATCTTGAATTAAGTTGGAAAGAGGTGGTTTTCAGATGAGGCAAACTACAAAAAGAGACCTGGCCGCAGAGACGACTGAGCCGAAGGAAAACTTTATGATGCACATGAGCCTGGCCGATGTCTTAAGACTTACGATGTTTGGAACCTTGATCGGCGTAAGTAATTTTTTGCTCATACTACCTATAGGTATACCGGGTCACACCAGTATTTACTGGATGGGTTTACTGGTTCTGGGAAAAGGTCTGCTGCCCAAACCAGGCTCCGGAACGATCATGGGAATTGTCTCAGGGATTCTGGCAATTGTATTTGGTTTAGGCAAAGAAGGTCCCTTACTTGCTTTTAAATACATAATTCCCGGAATACTTCTGGATGTCCTAGCGATAATGTTTCTGTACCAGCTGGAATCTGTTTGGGTGGGCGGTATAACTGGGGCGTTGATCAGTCTCTCGAAGCTTTTAGTCAATATAGCACTCGGTGTTATTCTGCAAATACCCATGGTTTTTTTGACCATGGGCTTTGGTTACGCTTCCTTACTGCATGCCATTTTTGGAGCTATCGGGGGAGTTATGGCCTCTGTGTTGATTAAACGCTTAAAGCCGCGTATGGAGGCTTTTTCATAACATAAGCAGTGCCTATGCTAATCCGAAAACGTCTAAATTTTTGAGAGAGCTGGTGGAAAAAAATGAGAATATATGTTGCGATTGATGATACGGACAGCATTGAGGAAGGATCTACAGGTGAGTCGGCCAACCGGATTATTAGAATGATCGAAAAAAGGCAATGGGGAAATTGTCAGGGGCTAACCCGTCATCAATTGCTTTTACATCCGGATATACCATACACCTCCCATAATAGTGCCATGTGTTTTACAGCGGATATCGAAGCCGATTATCTAGACCTTCTTATTAAAGAAGCAGGAGAGTTTCTGGAATTGGATAGTGCACCCGGTTCTGATCCCGGTCTTTGCATCGCGGTTGAGGGACATATCCAGGATGAGCGGAAATTAATAAATTATGGTTACGAAGCCAAGAAAAGAGTGATTACGAAAGAAGAAGCGTATCAATTAGCTAGGGAGATAGGAGTAGTCCACTTATCTGAACATGGCGGCACAGGTATTGGTGTGATCGGGGCGTTGGCCGGCGTCGGTCTGAGACTGACTAACAATGACGGACGTTTTCAAGGGAAGCTGGTGCTTAAAGCCCCTGGCTCTACCATAACCGTTACAGAAATACTCAGCAGTGGTCCGACAGAAATAGTGCAGAGTCTGGATAGCTATGCTTTAGGTGAGGAAGAAGAAGTGCGGCTGGGAGATAAATTAAAGACTGTGTTGTTAAATGGAAAGCGCACGCTGTTGGTCTATCAACAGGAAGGTAGTACAAAGTGGGAAACATGTACAAGAGCGCAATTAGAGAAGTATTGAGGTGAGTTTGTGGACTGGTGGATTAAAAACGAAAAAGGACAGGTTCAGTTTATGGGAGGTAAACAGGACTGGTTACAGGTAGCCTCAATAGCCAGTAATTGCCCTGATTTTGCACCCGATTATGAGGAAGAACTGCTAGCTGAAGAAGAAATCTCCTGCTACAATTGCCGATTCAGGCGCTGGACGGAAGGCTCTTTTACATGTTCAAAACGTTAATACAAGCTCAAAGAAAAAAGATTCTAAAGATGAAATTAATCATTACCGTATTACTCTGTCGGAGTGGGGGCCATGGACAAATTCCTGCATCCGGATAAACGCTTAGAAGGTGGGTGTGATTATACTTAAAGTTTATCGGTAGATAGTCGGTAATGGAGCCGTCGGGACGTCGTTAAGATATCTGGCGGTTCTTTATACTTTCAGAAAGTATAAACTTGCGTTATATAACTGAAGTTTTTTACCCATACAACGCCCAGAAAATTCGGCCTAAAAAGGGACAATAAAGCAGTAAAAATCCGCATGAATACTCGGTTTTTGGTATAATAAGATGTCAATCCAAATCAACCAAAAATGAGGTGTTATCATGCGGAAACCCGTCAAAGAAATTGAAAACGTGCTCCAAAATCATGGTTATTCGATTAACAATTTATATGTGATGTTATGAAGACGTTCAAGCTTAAAACACTTTGCTGTCAAGTTGGCTTTCAAAAGCAGCGGACTACAGTACTTCTGAAATCCTCACGATCATGTTAATGTGAAGGCCTATTCAGCCAATGGAGAAGGTTTCTATGTTTATGCTCCGAGATAAAAGGGGAATGTGAAAGTTCAATTAGGATATATTGGTCGTTATATTCGTCAACCCGCAATCGCGTTAAATCGGATGGAGGAATATGACGGAGAGTATGTTACGTATCGATATCAATTACTCAAATAGTTAAATTCAAGTTAAAATTTTTAACTCCCGTCCTCGACGGATCGCTTGCATGCGATTTTTCACACCAAGTTTAGCATAGACATTGCTGGCGTGAATTTTCACAGCCTGACAGGATATACCCAATACTTGAGCAATTTTCAGGTTGGTCATTTCTTGGGCTATGTGTTGAAGTACTTCCTGTTCGCGGCGGGTAAGCTGCACAGCTTGAGCGGAGACTGTTAGTGAGGAAAATTCACCGTCCAGTCCATAGGCTGTTTGCCTGGATATATATTCCTTAGTTAACCTAAAGAGATTTCTTGCATACCGCATTAATGTTTTTTCTGGCTCCTCAGAAAAATATTTCCCCTTGTACTGACAAAACCTGTTTAAGAGGACAAGCATGCCTGCCCCTTCATCCACGAAGCGCCGTAGGTAGCCGTGTTTTTCCCCAAGGACCAGAGATTTGCGCAGCCTTTCCATGGCTTTAACCGGCTCACCCTTCTCCTGATAAACCAAAGCCGTCAAATTATATATTTCGATCATACTTGAGATACGATCCTTTTTTTCCGCCATCAAAGCCAGACGGGTTAATAAGAACAATGCTTCTTCATAATGCTGCTGCTCTCTTAACAGCCTAACATAAGTGATAAATTCGTATTCCCGTCCACTTTCAAAAGTACTATAATCGAGCCGACTGTTTTCCAGCCAGATATCGCTCCCGATTAAATCATTCCTTTCTAATCTAAATCTTACTTTAAAAGCGCTAATCAAGTTCTGCCAAATAGCTTGATCGCTATGCCTCCATTTATAAGATATGGAGTCGATAATTTCCAGGACAACCTCCTGATTACCCTGAACTTTCTTAATACGACTCAGAGTAAACAAGGCAGGCACCAAGGCCCCAAGGTTATTGCAGCTCTGCGCTTCTTCCATTCCCAACTCCAGATAAGGGATCGCTTCATCAATCCGATTTTGTTCATATAAAACTTCCGCTATAGCCACCGGCACATACCCAGTATTTTTGCGCGAAATACTCCATATTTCTATATAAGTTGATTGATATAACTTTTCCATATCTCTCAGACGTCCGTAAAGTCCAAAGTGCGTGCCCAGAAGACTGGCCTCTCCTTTATTTAAACCCGCCAAAACAGTGGGCAGAAAAAGCAGTTTATGTATAGTCTTTAAGTTTTCGACGAACAGATGGATAGCTTCTCGATACTTCTTTTGCTTGATGTCCAGATTAGCTTTGAGCAAGTTAACTTCGCCCTGCAGTTGTCTTATATCCCATTTTTCAGCTTGGGTTTCTTTAATAAATAAGCAGTTCTCAGCAAAATTAATCCATTTTTCAGCCGGACCTAATCGATCGTATAACAGCATGATATAGGCATGAGCCAAACAATGAGACAGATGGTTTCTTTGGATTGTTTCCGGCAAAACGGCAATCCAGTTCAAGTATCGTTCATTTTCCTCCCGGTAAAGTATCCCTGCAAGTTCTTGAGTCAGCAATATCACTGCTTTTTTATGATCACCCGCTTTAATGTAATACTCAATCGCATCCACAAGGAGACCTTTATTTTCGCACCAATGTCCGGCTAACACACACAACTGAACCTGAGGTTTAGAGGGCATTTTTCGTAAACAGGTTTGTAAATATCCGGCAAGCAGGGGATGATACTTAAAATACCGTTTTTCCTGATCCAATGAATAAAGCAAGAAATGATCGTTTAAGAGACGACGAAGTATCGGGGCGCTATCTCGTCGTTCCGTAACAGTATCGCACAAAGGAGCAGATAATCGCTCCAAGATTGATGTTTGTACTAGAAAGGTCCTTATCTCGACCGAATAACCCCCTAAGATTTCTTCTGCAAAATATTCCGTCAAATAATGGTTATTGCCATTAAAAACATCAACCGCATTAGAATAGTTGTCATATTCCCTAAGGGTCAAGGCCATAAAATACAACGCCACAATCCAGCCTTTAGTTTTGGCTTCGATTTTTTGCAAGTCGGCTGCCGTTAACCTATAATCCATGCTCCGAAAATACTCATCAATTTCTTCACACTGAAAGCGAAGGTGTTCAGTGGTAAATTCCCTGATAAAACCCTTCGCTCGAAATTTGCTGAGTGATAAATGAGGCTCTGTTCTGCTGATTATCACCAGATGCATATTCTCTGGCATAAATCGAATCAATTGCTGCAGGCTATCTTGAATCAGTGGGTCTTCAATCATCTGAAAATCATCAAGCACAAAGATAAAATTGTTTGGAGTCCTTAGCTGCTCCAGAGCATTCTTTGACATCAGAAGAGACAGAGTTTTCTGAAAATACAATTGATCAGAATGCTGTAATTTCAAATTAAAGTTAACATTGAGCGTAGTTCTATCGATGCGTTTATCATGTGTTAACAATTTAGTTAATGAAAAATAAAAATACTGCCAAAAATTTGACATAGTATTATTTTCACAATCAAGGGTTAACCAGGCTATCGGTAAGTCAGTGGCTTTGGCCCATTCGACGATCGCGGTGGTTTTACCATAACCGGCAGGCGCAACCAGCAGTGTAAGCCTATAATCAAGCATCTCATCCAACAAGACGTTCAGTCGAGGACGGGAAATTAACCCGCGCCGAAGAGCAGGAATTTGAGATCTTGCCGTTAAAAAGGACGAATTCGATAGCTTGCCAGCAGTCACAGGTATCTTGTTGGCAGCATATTTTTTTACTCTTTTAACCTCTGAGAGGGAATGACTATGCGGCTTTAAGCTAGAGAGAACATTATCCATACGTCTCTCTCCATTCACGCTTTACCACTGATTTAACATACTGCCAACGCGAAAATAAACGAGACATTTCAGATAATAAAACCATTTTGCCATCTCCTTTTCAAAAGTGAAGGCATACCCGTTTCCAGATACACCCCGAGGGCTGAACGCCCTGTCCAGTAACCATAGAATCTCTTTAGGTTTCTCTGGCTCGGAGATTGTCGATAAATTTAAAAGCCCACCTTCTTCCTTTCTAGGCATTATGTATGAAACTTCAGGGAACGATAATTGAAATAACCTGATAATTTATTTCAATTAAGAACACCCTTATAATCATATGTGTTCAATGCCTTTAGACAAGTCAATTATAACACAACGTCATTCAACTACAAGTAACTAAAAACTGTTTTTTAGTTAGGTTTTGTTAATTTTATTGAGTGATTTTTCATATATTTATTAGTTCTCCTTTTGTTGTTCCTTGTCTAAAATCATGGCATAATCTTACTAAAGGAGGTGAACCGCATCCATGAATTTTGCTGGTCGTTTGAAACAGATTAGGGAGACTTTAATGTTGTCATCCTCTAAGTTGGCCAAACAATCCGGTTTAAGCCAGTCATTTATCTGCAGGATTGAATCGGGAGAAAAACAACCTACTCTAGAAACTCTGAGAAAACTATCTCAGGGGTTGGGAATCAGTTTAGGAGAGCTGCTCGGCACAGAGTTGTTGAGTGAACCGGAGTCTCCAACAATCAACCGGATCATCGCCAATTTACGAAAACTCCCAGTCGAACAAGTGGACGCCCTAGATTTATTTATCGCCTCACTTTCCAACGGACATACAACAGGAGAGAATCCCTTAACTATACAGGCAATTAATCTGAACCGCTCAGATCCTGACAATTTTGAAATTGAGTTAATTTTTTCTGCTAATGTTTCAGCCATCATGGAGCATAGAATTCCAGATGGCACTGAGCGAAATATGGCTGGATTCCAGCTGTTTGATGATAGGATGAATGAGGTACCTATCGAAGTCATCCCAGGAAACAAAAGACTGCTGGGGCGGAGAGCGGAAAGAACTTTTATTATCAAACCAAACATTTTACTTGTCGACGGTAAAGCCTATAAGCTAAGCATATCTAAACTTCTGCAGGCCAATAATTACAAATATTTAAAAGAAAATCATACAGTTATTTTTTCGACACACGAAATTATTGACATCATTCCCTTTAATAAAAAACTGTGCAAGCCATATCTTTCCTTGACACTAGAAAACTGCAATATCTCCCCCGGTGAGGAAAATGTACCAATTAATACCGATATCAAACTAACCTTTTCCAATAATGTCATTACGAATAGCGTGCGGGACCACAATCTACAATGTTTCTTTTTACAGAACAGCAAGAACCAACCTGTTGAGATTGATGTCATCATGGCTGAATCAATTGACAATTCAACGAAGAAAATGGAAATTACCATTCATCCCAGGTTCGGCTTATGTGGTAATACGGTCTATATCTTGACCATTTCCGAAAACCTTCAAGGCGGCAATCAAAAGCTGTTGGGAAGTGACAAGATTATTACCTTCACCACTTGTGATGTAAACATGAGCACTTTGGGTGTCAGTAAACAAAATGGGGTATCAATTGCATAGATGATAATATCTGACAATTGGATGCGGTACAAATCGCTTATAACAGCGGTGTAAATCTCATTGGTATTGAAATTCCTATTCTAGTAGGTTAACTGCTTGGACAGAATCAAAAAAGTGGGGTTGCCAAAACGCACACCCCGCCCTAATCTAATCTAATCCTTCTGATTCCGATCCGATTTTTCACTCTTTACTTCATAGACAAGCTATGAGAGAATTGATGATATAGAGAAAACACTTTACAAAAAAATGCTGTCAAGTAGTATCTGTTTTTCTATTAATTCATAAAATAAATATCCTAATCTCCGAGCCGTATTTGCCTAACGAGAAATCTATGGTTAACGGCCAGGGTTATATGCCCTCAGGGTATATCTGGAAACAGGTATGCCTTCACTTTTGAAAAGGAGGTGATAGGCCTGCTAGGCTTTTGTTTGGCATGCTCCACTTTCTATTGGTGGAGTTTTTTTGTTTGTCACAGAGTTTATGTAATCCTAGGATAGTATCCTCAGTTCCATAGCCTGACTCCAAAGATCGTGGCCAAAATTTACCCCAATAGACGTTGGGTTAACTGCTCACAACAGCTGATTCGGCAGTCGGCGTCGAAAAGTACCTGACCACTTCTACCTTCGCAGGGCAATTTACGGCAAAATATTGAAATTCAAGGATAATCAGCATTAGTAAGGGAGAATAAGCAAGTGCATGAAATAAATGGTTCTATTACAATTAATGTCAAGACGCGTACTGATGGTGGGGTATCAGTTATTGCAATATGCCATGACACAAATGAAGTATTTGAATTTCCATACTTTGTTTTGGTCGGCTTTGCTGATGGAGGTGAGTACGTTACTAACAATTGCACAATACCTCAGGTAGCCCAAGGCTTACGTAGACTGCATGAACTCTACGATGAGCTCAGCGAAAAGTTTGAGTCAGGGGCAAAAGTTAAGGATAAGCCTAAACTCAGAATACTAAATACTACTGAACGCTGAGGATATACAAAACTAGCCAAGAAGCTGTATGGCGAAAACAATTGTCTACGTACCTCAAGCTCATACGCCGCCGTTTTCTTTTACCGTTTTAGATGTAGCGTTTAATAATTAAAGGGTGAAAGGATGTTTCTTGATGACCCGCACGAAGAAAAGTTTAATACTCATATTTGCGCTTTCAACGATCCTAGGTATCTCAGGATGTGGAAATACCCAATCAACTCCAAAACAAGCCGCTAATCAGGTAGATAATCAACAGAAACGGACAATTACTGATGAGGCTGGAAAAAAGGTGGAGATTCCGGTCAATGTACAGAGAATAGCAGACTCTTGGTCGGCGCATAATGAAGTTCTGGTGATGCTTGGTGGAGGAGATAAAATCGTGGCGACAGTACATACGCCTGAATCAAGACCTTGGCTCTATAAAGTAAATCCGGCAATGAGTAAAGCAGTAAATACGTTTAATCCCAATATCAATATTGAGGAACTTGTCAAAACGAAACCAGATATCGCGATTGTGTCTGTCGGAGATAAAAATGTTGATAAAATTTCAGAGGTGCATATTCCCGTTGTTCAACTGAATTTTACGGATTTTAACGGTTTAAAGAGCTGCTTTCAGTTAACCGGGGATATCTTGGGTGGCGACGCGAAACAAAGAGCCCAACAGTATGATGATTATCTGGATAGTAAATTGAAAATGGTAACGGATGTTACTTCGAAAATACCACAAGCGGATAGACCAAAGGTTCTCCATTTAACATCCCTCTCACCGAATATCGCAGATGGTGGCAATACAATTATCGATGCCTGGATTCAAGCTGCCGGAGGCGTCAATGCCGCAGCGGAGGAGCCTGGAAGTTTTAAAGAGGTCTCGATGGAACAGATTCTACAATGGAATCCAGAGGTTATTATTCTTGGCACTGGAAATACGGGTCTCGGTGCCAAAAATGCAGATTTATTAAAAACGGACCCTCGGTGGCAGGAAGTTAAAGCGGTTAAAAACGGACGAGTCTACGTTAATCCTAACGGTGCGTTCATGTGGGATCGCTATGGCGCAGAAGAAGCGTTAGAAATACAATGGGCTGCAAAAACATTAAATCCTGATAACTTTACGAATCTGGATATGAATCAGGTAACCCAGGACTTTTATAAAATGTTCCTAAATTATAATCTTACCGACGATGAGACAAATAGGATTCTTACTGGGAAGAATCCTGTATAATCGTCATAAGGTGAGCATAAGTTTTACTTATCGTGGTTTTAGGGCTAAGGTATTTCCGAAAAGAGCCGTCTTGCAAGGAGGTAAGTTTATGGGAGGATACACCTGGAAGATTTTGCGGATCAATCTTACGGTTAAACAAGTCAATATCGAGTATTTAAACGTTGAACTTACCAGGAAATATCTGAGTGGGCGTGGTCTTGCGGGGAAGATATTGGCGGAAGAGGTATCTTCAAATGTCGATGCGCTCTCTTCAGAGAATAAACTGTTCTTTGCAACCGGAGTACTAACAGGAACGACTGTTCCAACATCCGGACGATTTATGGCTGTGACAAAATCTCCGCTGAATGGACGGCTTGTTTTTTCGAACTTCGGGGGTTATTGGGGATCACAGCTTAAGTTTGCCGGCTATGATATGGTTGTTTTGGAAGGCAAGTCCGAACATCCTGCTTACATTGTCATTCAGGACAACTTGGTGGAAATTAAAGACGCCGCCCATGTTTGGGGTAAGGATGTTTTTACAGCTGCGAATATTTTAAAGCAAGAGATTGGAGATCCATTTATAAAAATTTTAACGATTGGGCCCGCTGGAGAAAAACTATCTTTGCTGGCAGTGGTCACAAATGATTTATATCGTGCCGCAGGGCGCAGCGGAGTGGGTGCCGTAATGGGTTCGAAAAATATCAAAGCGATTATGGTTCGTGGAACAGGTAAGGTAGAAATTGCTGATTCTGTTGAGTTGAAACGGATTCTGACCGACGCCATGCGAAAAGTCAAAGGAGTCAAAGGAATTGAAGTCAAAACTCAAACTCAAACTACAAGACACCGGACAGAAAATGACGCTTGTTACCAATGCCCTATTGCCTGTGAACACTATTCCAAAAGAGTGAAAGGGGAAGGCTCTGATCCCAATCATAAAAGTGCAGGGGTATTAGGTTCCGATTTGGGTATTTATGATCACGAAGCGATTCAAGAAGCCCGCGATTTATGTAATAAATTAGGGTTAGATCAGATTTCGGTTAGCTCGGCTCTCGCAACTGGCATAGAGTTAGCTCAGCGAGGTTACATCAAGCCAGAGGAGCTCGATGGTATACCTCTTGAGTTTGGGAATACCAGAGGTATGCTGGAATGGATATGTAAAATAGCTTATTCAGAAGGGTTAGGATTTAAAATGGGATTGGGTGCTGATCACTTCGTCAAAAGCTATGGCGCTTCAAACCTGTCTAGGACTATGAAAAAACAAAAGGCATCAAGAGCCCTAGGAGATTCTCATGTTGGTGGGTATATAATTTCTCCTGAAAGATTAGGTTTTTCTGAGAAGTTTGATGGTACCTCCATTGAAGGAAAAACAACATGGTATAAAACATTTCAAGACCTATCAGCGGTTATCGATTCCCTTGGACTCTGTTTGTTTACCTCACGTGCCTTAGGCCTTTCCGACTATACGGAGATACTGAATGCTGTAAGCGGAAGCAAGTATACAAATGAGGAACTTCTAACCTGTGGAGAGCGGATTTGGAATAACGAGCGTTTATACGATTTACGTGTTGGCTATTCTATGACGGAGGACTTAGCGGATCTTTTGCCTCAATACTATATTGAACGAGGGTGGGACGAAACTGGGGTACCAATGCTTGAGCGGCTAAATCGTTTAAGGATGTAGGAGAAAATATCAGGGGTTTGGAGATTTTTGGTTTTGGTGAGTTTAAATTCAGTTGACTTAAGGTTATGAAATCAGTAATATGGAATAAATCAGAAAAAACAAACAATTACTATATTGATGAAATTACCCGCTTACTTAGTGTGAATTGAATAATGTTAATGCAAAGTGAAAAGTTCGCTAGACTTACTGACAAAATTAGACGGAGAGGAGCGAAAGACATTGGAATGGTTTACGTTAACGATTGATGGACAGAAAGTCAGCGTTCCCAAAGGAACGACCGTGCTTGATGCCTGTCGCATGAATAATATCCCGATTCCCACCTTGTGTCATGATCCCGTGCTTACCCCTGTCGGCTCTTGTCGATTGTGTGTTGTTCAAATCGAAGGAATGCGCAATCTTCCACCGTCTTGTGTCACTCAAGTAGTTCAAGGTATGAAAGTAGAAACACAAAATTTAAAAGTGAGCAATGCTCGCAAGACGATTCTGGAATTGTTGGTCGCTAATCATCCATTAGATTGTATGACTTGTCAAAAAATGGGCGATTGTGCTTTAGCTCAGTATGCCTATGAATATGGTGTCACCGGAGAACGTTACCAAGCCGAGCCACGTAACCTACCGATCGATAGCGCCAATCCCTTTATTTTGAAAGATCCTAATAAATGCATTTCGTGTGGAAAATGTATTCGAGCCTGTGATGAGATTCAGGGGCGGAGTGTTCTGGATTTTTCTTACCGTGGATTTGATGTCCAAGTGGGACCGGCCTTTAACCTGCCCTATAATGAGTCAGAATGTGTTTTCTGTGGTTCATGTGTTTCAGTTTGCCCAGTTGGGGCGTTAACTGAAAAGAGGATGCAGGGTAAAGGCCGCCGCTGGGAAATGGAAAAGGTTACGACAGTCTGCCCCTACTGCGGCACCGGTTGCAGTATTGATTTGAATGTAAAGAACGGTAAAGTTGTAGGAATTACCTCTACTGATGGTGAAGTGAACGGAGCGGCCTTGTGTGTAAAGGGGCGCTTTGGTCACGGTTTTATTCACCACCCTGACCGCTTGAAAACGCCGCTCGTTAGAAGAGCGGGAAAGTTGGTAGAGGCTACTTGGTCTGAAGCAATCAGTCTCGTGGCAGAAAAATTTAGTGCTGTGAAGAAAAATTTCGGTCCGGATGCCATTGGTGTCCTATCCTCCGCTCGATGCACTAACGAAGAAAATTACTTGATGAATAAACTTACCCGCGCAGTGTTCGGTACGAATAACATTGACCACTGTGCACGTCTCTGACACGCTCCGACAGTCGCCGGTCTGGCGGCAGCATTTGGCAGCGGTGCCATGACTAATACTATTAAAGAAGTTGCTGGGGCGAATCTTATTTTCGCTATTGGCACCAATACCACTGAGGCACATCCCATTATTGGTTTGCAAGTGAAAAAGGCAGTTCGAAACGGAGCTACTCTGGTAGTCGTAGACCCTCGCAAAACAGAAATGGCCGAAATGGCCCACTACCATCTTCGGATAAGATCCGGTTCGGATATTGCTTTGTTGAATGGCCTGGCCCATGTAATTATTGCTGAAGAAATTTGGAACAGGAGATTTGTGGAAGAACGCACGGAGGAGTTTGAGGCTCTGAAGGCAATGGTGGTTAAGTACACGCCGGAGTACGTAGAAAATATCACGGGCATCCCCCCAGAAACTCTCAAAGCGGTGGCTAGGGGTTATGCGTTGGCTCCAAATTCAACGATTTTATATACTATGGGTATTACCCAGCATACCTGCGGTACCCATAATGTCATGGCCATAGCCAACTTGGCTATGCTTTGCGGTCAGATTGGCAAGGAGTTCAGCGGTGTGAACCCTTTGCGTGGTCAGAATAACGTTCAGGGCGCTTGTGACATGGGTGCGTTGCCTAACGTATTTACGGGCTACCAGCCTGTGAATGTTGAGGAAAACAGAACTAAGTTCGCCGCAGCTTGGGGTGTTCAGGAGCTCCCGGCCAAGCCGGGCCTCACCTTGGGTGAGCTTTTCGATGCGGCTGGCGAAGGTCAGCTCAAGTGTATGTACATCATGGGCGAGAATCCGGTCTTGTCCGACCCGGATGCTCTTCATGTGATTCACGCCTTGGAAAAGATAGACTTTCTAGTCGTGCAGGATATATTTCTGACCGAAACGGCAGAAATCGCTGATGTCGTTCTCCCAGCGGTTAGTTTTGCTGAGAAGGATGGTACTTTCAGTAATACCGAACGCCGTGTTCAACGGGTGCGCAAGGCCGTTGAACCTGAAGGTAACGCTAAGGACGACTGGGAAATCATTAGCATGGTTGCCAGAGCAATGGGGTATCCCATGCAATACAAATCAGCTGAGGAGATTTTTGCTGAGATTGCTCAAGTCACTCCGTCTTATGCCGGGATTTCTTACACCCGCTTAGACCAAGGGAGTCTTCAGTGGCCTTGCCCTACCCCTGAACACCCTGGTACCAAGTTTCTGCACGCGGGCAAGTTTTCTCGGGGGTCGGGGAGGTTCCATCCGGTGGAGTATATTCCGCCAGATGAACTGCCCGATGCTGAATACCCACTGGTACTGAGCACCGGCCGCCGTCTTTACCATTACCATACAGGCTCCATGACCCAACGTACCGAAGCCTTGGAAGTAGCCTACTCTGAAGAATATTTAGAAATAAGCGGCCTGGATGCTGAAATAATTGGGATCTGTGACGGTGATAAAGTTGAGGTAACCTCTCGCCGAGGCAGTGTCGAAGTGACGGCTAGGGTTAGCGATAAGGTGACCCAAGGATTAGTCTTTACATCCTTCCATTATCCGGAAGTGGCCATAAACCAGCTAACGAATCCCGCTCGCGACCCAATTTCCAAAATACCTGAGTTCAAAGTATGCGCGGTGAAAGTAGTAAAGGCAAAAGAGAACATTGAGAAGATTCAAAAAGTTAGTTGATGATCAAAGTTTACTGGCTCTCGTTTAACTGGGAGAGCCAGTTTTTAAATATTTAAACGAAAGGTAAGTGGAACATGGGAAGCGGCAGTGAATTATTTAAAGTAAAGACTTTGGCAGAGGCGCTTGATTCATTAAAACCCTATGTTCTATCATTTTTTCAACGAGTCGAAAAGGTCGCTTTAGCCAATTCGTTGGGGCGTATTGTAAGTCAAGACATTTCATCGCCCTGTGTATTACCTCATTTTCGGAAATCTACGATGGATGGAATGGCAGTCCGGGCTATGGATACGTTTGGAGCTAGTGAAAGTATGCCGGCTTTGGTTCAAGGCCGTGGGGAAATAAGAATGGGAGAAGCCTCGGCGGAACCTTTGAGGCCAGGTACAGGGATCTTAATACCCACGGGAGGAATGCTTCCGGAGGGAGCGGACGCCGTTGTGACAGTTGAACAGCTTGAACACTTTGGGGAAGAACTCTATGGCGTAACTAAGGCTGTCGCTCCTGGGGAGAACCTTATCGATATCGGGGAGGATTTAACTGTTGGAGAAATCATTCTTCCTCAAACGACTCGGATTAGGGCACAGGAAATGGGGCTCCTGGCAGCTATCGGCTTAACCATGGTTCCTGTCTTGCCTCGTTTTCGTGTCGGAATTCTTTCCACAGGGGATGAAATTATTCCCCCGAATCAAGAACCATTAGCGGGACAGTCCAGGGATATCAATGGTTATACATTGCTGGGACAGGCTCTGACCTGCGGCGCTGAGGCTCATTACTATGGAATTATGAAAGATGACCTTGAAGAACTTCGTTCCTTACTTAAACAAATGTTAAAAGAAAATGATATAATTTTACTTTCCGGCGGAAGTTCTGTAGGGTTACGTGACCTGTCTGCTCAGCTGATTGATTCACTTGGAGAGCCGGGAATACTATTTCATGGTTTAGCGCTTAAACCTGGTAAGCCGACAATTGGCGGAGTTGTGGATGGCAAGTTGATTTTTGGACTTCCCGGACATCCCACCTCGGCGATGGCCGTTTTTGATGCAGTCGTCCGCCCCTGGTTAGATGTCTCGGTATTACATCCTCAAACCGAGCCTCTTCCCAAGGGTAAATTAACCCAAAATATTTATTCTGGAAATGGCCGAGAGGAGTTTGTGCCGGTGCGGTTGCTTCCGAACGGAGGAGAATGGCAGGTTGAACCGATCCGAGGAAAATCCGGTTTAATTCGGACAATGGTCTTAGCAGAGGCGATGGTTCAGATTCGCTTAGATACTGAGGGCCTGGAAGCTGGAAAAGAAGTCTCTTTTAGGCTTTTGCGTTAAGATAAGTACAGGAAATGGGAGGCAAAGGAAACGTGGAACGCCAAATATATCTGGAGAGCAAGGCGTGGCAAGAGGGTCTATCTTTGATGATGGAAAAACTTGCTGGGCACTGTATCCCGAAAAATGAGTTTGTGGATGTTCGTCAAGCCCTGCATAGAATCACAGGAACAATTATCCGCGCTAAAAGAAATTCGCCTCATTTTGCGGCGGCAGCTATGGATGGATATGCGCTGCGAGCCAAGGAAACTCACGGACTTTCGGAGCGGGAGCCTCGTTGGTTAGAACTTGGTGTTCAAGCGATTCAGGTCGATACAGGAGATCCAATCCCAGAGGGGCTGGATGCTGTCGTTATGTTAGAAGAAGTCTTGGAATTGGGTGAGCGCGGAATCTTGCTTCAGGCTCCTGTTGTACCTTGGCATAATGTCCGGCCGGTGGGGGAGGACATCGTTGAAGGGGAAGTGATTCTATCCATTAATCATCGCATTCGCCCCCAAGATCAGGGCGCGCTGCTGGCAGCAGGGGTTTTAGAGGTAGAAGTTCGGTGTAAGCCCCAAGTGGGAATTCTACCGACAGGCGATGAAATCCGTCCGCCGGAAGCACGTCTGCAACGAGGAGATATCGTGGACAGCAATTCCACGGTCCTTGCTTCTTTGGTAGAAGAATGGGGCGGATCGGCGACGATTTGGCCGATAACGTCGGATCGAACGGAGCTGTTAGATAAAGCTCTTTTACAAATGGCGGTGTCACAGGATATTCTGGTCATCATTGCAGGGTCCTCTCAAGGACGGGATGATTATACGACCCAAATGATTGCTAAACACGGCCAACTTTATCTTCATGGAGTCGCGATCAAACCGGGTAAACCGGTGGTTTTAGGAGAAGTTCAGGGAAAGCCCGCCGTTGGCATCCCAGGCTATCCGGTGTCTGCTTATCTGACAGCACATTTGTTTTTAGAGCCGTGGGTCAAGCATTTGCAGGGTTTAAGTAAAGTGTCCCCGGATACGTTAGAAGCCGTTATCAGCAAAAAGGTCTTTTCCTCGTTAGGCAGTGAAGAATTTGTGCGGGTAAAAGTGGGAAAGGTTGGAAAACGCTGGGTTGCGGCTCCTTTGAATAGGGGTGCGGGCGTGACGATGAGCTTGGTGAGAGCGGATGGAATCCTACGGGTTCCCCGTCTGCAGGAAGGATTTCATGAAGGAGAAACAGTAGCCATTGAGCTCTTACGGCCTGTCTCGGAGTTAGAAGAAACTCTAGTATGTATCGGCTCCCATGATTTGACGTTAGATGTTATAAGCAGCCATATGAAGGCCAGGGGAGGTATTGGGGGTATTGCCTCAGCTCATGTAGGGAGCCTGGCTGGAATTCTTTCTCTCCGCTCTCGGGAAGCACATTTCGCAGGAATTCACCTGCTTGATCCCGAAACCGGGGAGTACAATCACTCATATTTACAACGTTTCTTGCCGGGAAGAGAAATAGCCCTCATGAATTTAGTCTATAGAACCCAAGGCCTCATTGTGCGGAAAGGAAACCCCCTCAATATAAAGAACTTAGCAGATTTAGCTCAGCCGGGAATCCGATTCATAAATCGCCAAAGTGGTTCAGGAACGAGGGTTCTTTTAGATTATCTGCTCCAGAAACAAAGGCTTAACAAAGAGCAAATCTTGGGTTATGAACGGGAGGAATTTACGCACTTAAGTGTCGCGGTAGCGGTAGCCTCGGGATCAGCCGACGTTGGGTTGGGCATTCAAAGTGCAGCAGAAGCGCTTGGACTTGATTTTATTTTGATTGGAGAAGAGCGTTATGATCTGGCGATTCCGCGGGAATATCTTGAAGAACCCCGCATGAAAGTCCTGATTTCGGTCATTCAAAGTAAGATTTTCCAAGAGGATGTTCTGGCGCTTGGTGGGTATGATGTCCGAGACACGGGGGTATTTTACACTTAATTTCAAAGGAGTGACTAAATAATGGTTAAAATAACAGACCTTGCAGCCCAAAAAGTTAAAGAGATACAAAAAGCTAAGCAGAAAGAAAATACCTTTCTGCGGATTTATCTGATAAGTGAAGGATGTGGCATTCCAAGTTATGGCTTGACTTTTGAGGAGTCAAAAAATGATGATGATATTTTTGGGGTGGATTACGGTATTTCAATACTCACAGATAAAAAATTGGCGAATTCTTTAGAAGAAATAATCGTTGATTACATCGAGACTAAGAGAGGTGGAGGTTTCGAAATACGCAAGACAAAGAAAGACCTTGCCAAATAATCCATGGATTACCTTTTGATTTGATAATAATTCTATAACATTTAAGTTTTTCAAATGGAAAGCAAACAAGGCTCTTTTTCTTTTGGGGGGGTTTAGTTAATGAAGCATTGCGCTTCAACAAGACAGTGAGGTTGTTATTAGATGCCAAAATATAGCGTACTCAAAAGTTTTTACGCTCACGTCCTCTCGTAAGAAATACAGTCTGAAAGTCGCCCGTACTAAGGGTTTCAGACTGCGGGTGTAAATTGTAGAAGAATTCACTAGGACTACCTAGGCGTTTGGGAACATATTAGAGCAACTTAGGTTGGATAGTTTTGGGGTATGGTTCGGATACGGAAACATATTCTGTAGGCAATTCATACCATTGCCGTTGGTAATTTTTGCTGTGAACAGTTAACATCTATTAATTAATGAGATTATAAAATGGCAATACAACCTTAAAGGGCATGCGCCAATATCTTATACAGACCCAAAGGATCAATATGCTAAGCAAAGGGTTCTCGCCAGCATACAGGTATCCGCAGAGGATCACAAAAGGATATTTATGCCAACTAACAAGAAGTCAGCTCGATATGTTTTCTTCCCAGGATGTAACGTCTATCTCCAACCGGAAAAGGTGTTTGAAGCTTTGGCCCAACATGTCAGTGCAGGTTCGATATGACCATCTCCAAGGTGTCGGAAATGCCTTTTAATATTATTTCATATCCGCAATTTCTGACGGTGAACGTTGATAAACTACCTTTTAACAAGGCGGAAGCATTGGGAATTGTACGGGAAGATAAATATAAAAAATATAAGCAGTGGGGTAGCTTGAACAGGATTATTCAGGATTCTGGAGTATTCATATCTCAATCAAGCTATTCACCTGAAATAATTATAGAAACATTAAAAGGCGCTATTGCTTCCAATGACTAAGTTCTGATAGAATTCAAAACAAATTTATACTTGACCATTATTATGCAACAAGTGGCAGAGAGATTTCACCTCTCAATTGTACATGATACACAGCTGATTATTTCCGATACTTGAGATTCAAGCCTGATTCTCTCAAGACTCGACAAAAAAATGATAATTCTTAATATCTTTTGCGTTTTTTCAGTTCCATTATTAAGTTGAATTTTAGTTTGGTTTCTTCGAGTTTTTTACTAATACTAATTTTTTTATCTTGATTACAGCTGTTGGCCAACTGATCACTTAATTCATCGATTTCCTTTAACAGTTGCACTTCTTCAGGTATGAATCCAGCATTCCTTAACAACATATATCCAGCGCGTATTCCCTCAGGAAGGCTTGCCCAGTAATCAAGATTAATGGGTTTGCCTTCCTGAGGGAGGTTATCGAATTCGCCGTTTCTAATAGCCTCTAGAATTCTATCTTCAACGATTCTGTCGTATATGTCAGACATAAGCGTCAGCTCCTTATATAACACTTCACTATTCCCAAACAAAAGTTAAAAATAGATATGTTCCAGGGTAACCTCTACGATGCTGAAAACAGTCGCAAGGAAAGCTAGAGCATCATAGAAATGTCAAACACCAGTATGAATCGATTATACCATATATCGATCTACAGAAATATGCCTTATGTAATTCGTCGTCAGTTGACATGGTATACAGGTGTTAGAGCTATCGGAATAGACGCTCATTTGTTCTATCTCTGTTGGATTGGGCAGTCTTAAGTAAGAGGAGAAAATGTGACTAATATCTCTATATAGGCAGGATAATTATGAGATGATGAAGAAATATTAAAAAGAAATATTAAATGATGAAGTGTAAACTATGGGAGGTACTAGAGTGATGAAAAAAGTATTTTTTATCTTGATTACCCTGTTGATGGTGTCGCTTGTAGGTTGTGCGTCTAAAGCACCTATAGAATCACAACCAACTAAGCCAAATCCCGTACAACCGGAAGTTCAGGCCAAGACATGGAGTTCGTCTCCGCCTATGCAAATTGACCCCCAAAAACCTTATCATGCAATTATTCACACCAACCTTGGCGATATCAGCATTAAGTTATTTCCAGAGGATGCCCCCAAAACGGTTAATAACTTAATTTTCCTGGCTTCTAATCACTTTTATGATCAATTGAAATTTCACCGAGTGCTTAAAAGCTTTATGATTCAAACGGGTGATCCCAACGGAAATGGCACGGGTGGTCCGGGTTATAAATTTGCTGATGAGTTATCGTCTAAACACACTTATGCGCCGGGAGTTGTAGCAATGGCTAATTCTGGGCCAAATACGAACGGTAGTCAATTCTTTATTGGTTCAGGAGCAGATGTTGCCAATTTAAACCAAGACCCTGCGTATACGATTTTCGGACAGGTTGACGGGGGTATGGATGTTGTGGAGAAGATTGCCAGCGTCAGGGTTGGCCCTAACTCATCAGGGGAACCGAGTTTGCCTCTTGATCCAGTTTATATGAAGTCGGTGGAGATCCTAGAAAAGTAGTGATGAACAAGGTCGTCTGTATAAAATCAGGCGGCCTTGCCAAATTGGCTGCTTTTCCTCCCCTCCCATGGTTGTCAATCGCTAGGTTTGCTCACCGGTTCCGACGCCCTCAATATAAGGAGATGGGGATGGCGCTCTATTGAGAAGCTTTGGTGGCGAGCTTGGTGAGGTATTTGTGAATGAATGTAAAAAGGAGGAAATCAAATGAAAAAATTCAAATGTTCAATCTGTGGTTATACATATGATGAAGCTATGGGATTGCCGGAAAAAGGAATTGCTCCGGGGACAAAGTGGGAGGATATTCCCCACGACTTCATTTGTCCTTGGTGTGGCTCGCCAAAAACAGTGTTTGAGGAGCTGGTAGAGGACAGTACTCCTGTAACTCCTTCAACTCTGGAGGACGTACACTTTGAAGACTTAAGAGAACTCTCGGCAGGTGAACTCAGCGCCTTGTGTTCCAACCTTGCCAAGGGTTGTGAGAAACAGCACTTGCCTGAAGAAATGGGTTTGTTTAATCTGCTCACTGATTATTACAAAAGCAAGGTTATTTCAGCAAATGGAAAAGATCTTGAGGAGGTTGTTAAAACTCTGAATTACGATTTGTCAGAAAGTTTTCCTAAAGCAAATGCAGTAGCGGCAGCCAAAGCAGACAGAGGTGCCTTAAGAGCACTAGCCTGGGGCGAAAAGGTAAGCAGAATAATCAACTCCCTCCTTGAGAGATATGCCAAAGAAGGGGATACGCTGCTGGAGAATACTAAAATTTATGTTTGTGATATTTGTGGTTTTGTATATGTAGGCAATGACCTGCCAGAAATCTGTCCTGTATGCAAAGTACCTAATTACAAAATTTCGCAAATAGGAAGGAGATAAAACTATGCCGGCAGTAAGAAACATTCGATTATGTACAAAAGATTGTATGTGCCTTTATGTATGTCCGACAGGAGCAACGGATACGGAAGATAGTATCATTGATGTCAGTAAATGCTTAAAGGGCTGTAGAAAGTGTGTAGATTCCTGTCCATCCGGAGCAATTTCACTTCTTCCTGACGAATATCCTCCGCAGCAACCAAAGACAGATAATGTAGTTAATGCTTTGCGTACCTTAGTTAAAAGTAAAGTTGAGCAGGAAAGAATTACTGCTGACCTTGCTGGATCAAGTGATAATGTAGTCACTCGTCAATTAGCTGAGGCAATATCAAAATCCAATCGACTTATGGCTGAAGATTTAATCAGAGAATCCGGTTATATGCTCCCCCAGAGTGACGAAGTGAGAAAGTTACTGGAATCTATGACCCAAGACCCACCAAAGGACTTCCCTGTGGAAACGGTCGAAAAGCTCTTGAAGCAACTTAAAAAAATTAAGTCAAACAATGAGAATGAAGGAGAGGATACTATGAAAGTCAAAGGAACAAAAACAGAGAAAAACTTAGCGGCAGCGTTTGCAGGCGAATCACAGGCAAGAAACAAATATACCTACTTTGCAGCTGTTGCCAAAAAAGAAGGTTATGAGCAAATTGCCTCAATTTTTGAAGCAACTGCAAACAATGAAAAAGAACATGCCAAACTTTGGTTTAAGGCCCTTGGTGAGCTTGGAGACACCGCGGCTAATTTGCTTCATGCAGCTGAAGGTGAAAACTACGAGTGGACTGAAATGTACGAAGGCTTTGCTAAGGATGCCGAGGAAGAAGGTTTTACTGCTCTGGCAGCACAGTTCAGAATGGTTGCAAAAATTGAGAAGGCTCATGAGGAAAGATATCGTGCACTCCTTAACAATATAGAAATGCAAAAAGTATTTGAAAAAGCAGATCAAACAATGTGGGAATGTCGCAACTGCGGACATCTTGTAATGGGTAAAAAAGCACCTGGGGTTTGTCCTGTTTGCGCACATCCGGAAAGCTTCTTTGAAGTGAGAAAAGAAAATTATTAACCTTCTCGAATCAGCAATCCTAATCAGATTTATTCTGGAGAAAGGATTATGATTAGCAGCGGTGATTAAGAGATCGATTGCTGATGGTAACTTGCAATTCATATGCGAATTTTAGTGCAATGTAGATGGTACTGGGTCAGTCCTTTCATTTGGCCTCATCGAAACGGTGGGGCCTTCTTTGCTGAACTTAAAACGATTTTTTTGAGATGATAACAAATACCTGCCGGTCAATAGGTTCCGTAGGGCAATTCATGAATTGCCCCTACAAACGTATAATTTTTGAAATGAAAGTTGAAACTTAGCAACTTGCTTTCAGCTTGTCATTTCGATTCTCACTAACTCGTTAAGACAACGTATGTAAACTGAAAGTCTCTGCTGCATATCAAACGCCTCGTTCGTTCCGGAATAGGAATTGGACGAGGCGTTTTTATGGCGGTATGGCAATTTTCATTCTTTCTTGGATTATTTATACTGATTCCGGGAGGAAATAAAGGGAGGAGGTGGAAAGATTAAAGGCGAATAATTAGAATTGGACGGGGCAGGACACCGAGCAGCCGTTAATACTCTACTCTTAAAGACTAGTGAACTTGTGCGAGCCGAAGCCCGTCGCGGTCAGAAGTCTCATACGGGGCGCAAGAAGACCTTCGGTCGAGGAGCCGACCTCATGAGAGTATCTTTCTTACTCAAGCCCAACTCAACGTAGCCAAGGGCGATTCCAGTACCAAGTTACCTTCGTCACTCACTTATCCAACGTACTGGGGCGATTTGCATAGAGAGGATTAGACATTTGCAAAGGATTAGTTGAAAATATGAGAGGTAAGATCTGGGCAGAAAGCCAAGAAGGGAAAGGGAGCGATTTTCATTTCACTTGTGTCTTAGAAAAATCTGTGGAAGAAGATAGCCTTAGCGCCACAAGAGTGAACAATATTGAAGATTGCGCTGGGGAGAATGTCTTGAAGCTGCTGATTGTCGAGGATGATGAGGTTAGCAAGATAGTAATCGAAAACTTAGCAAGCCGAAAAGGCTGGGAGGTTATTCTGGCCGAGAACGGAAAAGAAGCCATTGATGCTTATCGTGAGCAAGGGTTTAATGTCGTATTGATGGATGTCCAAATGCCTATTTTCGATGGGTACAAAGCGACGAGAGTCATTAGACCGCTAGAAAACCAAAAAGGGATACATACGCCCATTATTGCCATGACTGCTTATGCCTTAGCTGGAGACAGAGAAAAATGTTTGGAATCTGGGATGGATGATTACTTGTCAAAACCAATAGATGCCGATAAATTCTATGCAACTGTTGAAAAGTGGACAAAGGTTGAATCAATGATTAGGTCAGGTTCGACAAGTACAAAGAGGATATAATAAATGAGACGTTTGCAACTCCTTAAAACCTTATGTGCAATACTAGTTTTTCTGATCGCTTTTCCGCTTCCCGCGACTGTTTTGGCAATGGACAATAACATACCGCAACTTGCTCCTCTGAATCCGGACTTCTCCGCTATCAGCAAAATGCCCTGAAGCCATTAGTAGCCGGTTTTGACGACACTACGGATCAAAACTTGGGTGCGATACCGAGTCCAGTACTTATCAATAACGACATCCCGATCGCCAAAAGTGGTTCTTTGCCGGCGAAATATGATTTACGTAGCCTGAACAGGCTGACACCGATAAGGGATCAGGGGCGGATCAATTACTTGGAAAAACAGTAAACCAGCAGTTGCCAGTTTCAGCAACGGCTCCTTAGTCACGGATTCGGCTACAACGGGTGCTGCTACTTTAAAAGGTACCTATTTAGGCAAAACAATTTCAATTACTGTGAACTCGACAGTAAAAAGTTTTACTCTCACGAGCAACGGAAATACGAAAAGTATTGCCGGCAAAACGGTCAATAGTCGACCTGAAGCAAAACTTGACTTTAAACCGGGGGCAGTCAGCAATTATGCCATAATAGCAACGTGTGGCAAAGATGCCAATGGCGCGGATTTAACTGTGGACGTTTCTGCCGGGGCTGCTTGGAGTTCCAGCAATCCGGGCATTGCTGAGATGACTGCGGTTGGTGATGTTTACCAAATAGGAACTGTCACTGACGCTTACGGATTAGCAACCATAAAAGCCTCTTACGGTGGTAAGAGTGTATCCTTAAAGGTTAACAGCGTACCGAAGGATCTTTCCGTTAGCCCGTCGCCTGGAGAACGGAGTATGACTGGCAGCGCCAGCGCCCAGTTGCTCTCAACCGCGACCTTTGCCGAAGGTTCTACAGATGATGTCACTTCTAAAGTAAGCCGGTTTAGACCGCCGGAGGGGATGCAGCGGCTGTCAGTCCCGCCGGTGGTCTGGTCACAGCTGTTGCCAAAGGCTGCGGTGTGGATAACCGCATAACTTGGGACAAGATCCAAAACCGTCAATGTCTAGGTGAGTTAAGGAATTTTCTCATATCAAAATAGAAAGTAATAACTGAGAATAAAGAAGATGAGTACAAACTAGGAAAAAGGGTCATTTTAAGATAAGGGATATCTTTTAGAGGGCAATGATAGCGTATTCACCAAATAATAGAAAGGAGTAATATATAATGACCCAGGCCAAGAATTCTCAACCTACTTTTCCCCTACAGCATCAAGATCAACAACCGGGCCTTGAATCTTTGATGAATCCCAAACCTATTGCTGAAGATTCAGCCTATGATGGAAGTGCAAAGCTGAGGGGGAAGGTCGCAATTATTACCGGAGGAGACAGTGGAATCGGACGTGCCGTATCGATCGCTTATGCCAAAGAAGGGGCCAATGTCGTGATTGCCTATTTAAATGAGCACAATGATGCTCAGGAAACCAAAGCGCGTGTGGAACAATTAGGGCAGCATTGTTTGGTTTTGGCTGGTGACATCGGTGGTGAAGCCTTTTGTCAGGAAGTAGTCAAGCAGACGCTCCAGACCTTTGGGAAAATTGATATTCTGGTCAACAACGCCGGAGAACAACACCCGCAAAATAGTTTGCTTGATGTGACAACTACCCAGCTCGAAAGAACTTTTCGTACCAACATTTTTAGTTGCTTTTTTTTATGCAAAGCAACGCTGCCCCATCTTAAATCGGGCAGCGCGATTATTAATACAGCCTCGATCACGGCCTATGAGGGGCACGATCAATTGATCGATTATTCGGCGACTAAAGGGGCCGTTGTTTCCTTTACTCGTTCCCTGTCTGAGTCTCTGTGCAAATTGGGGATTCGGGTCAACGGTGTCGCCCCGGGGCCGATCTGGACCCCTTTAATTCCCGCCTCCTTCCAAGCAAATCATGTTGCGACCTTTGGCAGTACGACTCCTATGCAACGAGCAGGTCAGCCCAATGAATTAGCACCGGCGTATGTGTATTTGGCTTCTCAGGATTCCTCATATATGTCCGGACAGATTCTTCACGTAAACGGAGGAACGATTGTCAATGGGTAGTATATGGTTTGGACAAACGATATAATTATTGATTTTGTATTTGTATAACCCTAACCGGAAGACAGGACGGGGCGATAAGGCATTACTTCCTGTCTTCTCTGAGATTTTGTTCACCGGATACATCTACTCAGATTTGGCTGGTGTCCCAGTTTGCACCAATTATCTTCGGAGTCCTCTCTATCTGAAAAACCTGACTAAAATTTTCTTAATATTGAAAACTAAAAATTTGAAAATTTCTATAAATTATGCCGAAGAAGAGTTATAATGATACAAAGAAAAGTTTTGTCCAGCAGTACTAGATAAAAAAGGAGTGGAACTGAGAAATGGAAAACAAGTTCAAAGACTCAATACTTGACAAGAATGTTCTATCCGTGACATGGGAGCTCGTACCTGGAAGGGGTGCCAACGAAAAAGCCCAGCAAAGTGCTATGGCTTCCTCAGAACAAGCCGCTAAAGGCGGCAGGGTCCATGCGCTCACCATCACGGATAATCCAGGGGGTAATCCGGCGATGCTGGCAGATTACCTTGGGGTGGAAATTCTTGGTATGGGCATTGAGCCTTTAGTACATTTTACCTGTAAAGATAAGAACCGCAATCAAATGGAAAGTCAATTGTATGCTTTAGATCGTGCAAAAGTTCGTAACCTTTTAGTTATGACTGGAGACTACACGTATTCCGGTTTTCAAGGACGCCCTAAACCAGTTTTTGATCTTGATCCCTGTAATGCCTTGAAGTTAATCAGTGAGATGAATAAGGGCTTAGAAATTCCGGGGATGAAGGGACCATCCTATCACGCACCCAGTGATTTCTTTGCAGGAGCGGCTTTTTCTCCATTTAAGGCCACCGAGGCTGAGTTAATGGGTCAGTACTACAAATTAAAAAAGAAAATTGAAGGCGGAGCTAAATTCATCGTTTGTCAACTTGGGTATGATGCCCGGAAATTCCATGAAGTAATCCAGTTCCTGAAGCTCAATAAATTAGATACTCCGGTTGTAGGAAATATTTACGTCCTCCCTTACGGAGCAGCCAATGTCATGAATCAAAACAAGTTGCCTGGTTGCGTTGTTACAGACAAACTTTTGGCAGAACTCAATACGGAGAAAAGTGCCGCTGATAAAGGGGTAGGTACGCGGATGCTGAGGGCTGCTAAATTGTATGCCATCTTAAAAGGAATCGGCTGTGCCGGAGTTCATATTGGAGGGCACAACCTTAAATACGAGCAAGTGGAATACATCCTTGACGAAGGGGAAAAGCTTTACCCGAAATGGCAAGAATTGGTCAAGGAATTTGATTATCCTCAACCCGACGGATTTTACCTTTATGAAAAAGATGAGAAGACGGGTCTGAATACAGATCGGCTCACCAATCGCAAACAACGACCTTTAGATGCTCCGGCCGGCGCGGGTTATTCGTTTATGCGCGGGATGCACGGTCTCTTGTTTACACCCAACAAGAAGCTATTCGGCATGATGCGTGGGATTTACATTTCGGCAGAGGGCAAGAAACGCATGAAGAGTATGCATGCCTTAGAGCATATTGCTAAAGTTGTCATGCTTGAT
>Ga0326727_10006091_pt1 | contig 33494 bp, 22 predicted proteins | sample MB2enrmetagenome_FD_207643 | JGI IMG/M metagenome (GOLD analysis project Ga0326727, IMG submission 207643) | Lab enriched peat soil microbial communities from McLean, Ithaca, NY, United States - MB29MY | ecosystem: Environmental > Terrestrial > Soil > Wetlands > Peat | place: USA: New York...
GGAGTGAAGCTCGGACGCAACCTGATCCTTTCGGCTCTTTTCGGTTCGGCGCTGCTTTACGGCGACGGGCTGATCACCCCGGTCATTTCCGTGCTCTCGGCCCTGGAAGGCTTGGAAGTGGCCACTTCCCAGGCCAAGCCCTTGGTCTTGCCGCTCACCTGCGCGGTGCTCATCGGCCTGTTTCTGGTGCAAAGCCACGGCACGGCGAAAATCGGCAAGTATTTCGGCCCGGTGATCCTGGTCTGGTTCGCGGCCATCGCCGCCTTGGGCGTGGCCGCCATCGCCCAAACCCCTGCCGTGCTGGCGGCGGTCAACCCCCTGCACGCGCTGTATTTCTTTCTCGACAACGGCCTGCGCGGCTTCGTGGTGCTCGGGGCGGTGGTCCTGTGCATCACCGGCTGCGAAGCGCTTTACGCCGACATGGGCCATTTCGGGGCCAGGGCCATCCGCATCGCCTGGTACTCGCTCGCCCTGCCGGCGCTGATGTGCAACTATTTCGGCCAGGCGGCCCTGATCTTAAGCGATCCGGCGGCCATCGACGATCCCTTCTACGGCTTGGTGCCCAAGGCCCTGCTCTACCCCATGGTCGCTCTTGGCACGGCGGCCACGATCATCGCCTCCCAGGCCATCATCTCCGGCGTCTTTTCTCTGACCAGGCAGGCCATGCAACTCGGCTACATGCCGCGCATGCGCATCGTCCACACCTCGGAAATGGCCGAGGGCCAGGTCTACATCCCGGAAATCAACTCCATGATGCTGGCCGCTTCGCTGGTCCTGGCCCTGGTTTTCAAGCAATCGGAAAACCTGGCTGACGCTTATGGCATCGCGGTCACGGCCACCATGTTCATCACCTCGGTGCTGTTCTACTTCATCGCCACCGACATCTGGGGCTGGAAGCGGCTGCACGCCCTGCCCCTGGTCAGCGCCTTCTGGGTGCTCGACGGCTCGTACTTCGCCTCCTGCCTGACCAAGCTGCTCACTGGCGGCTGGTTCCCGGTCACGACCGCCCTGGCCATCATGTTTCTCATGGCCACCTGGCGCGACGGCTGGAAACGGGTCGGACGCATCATCTTCCGTGAACGCCTGCGCCTAGACCATTTCATTGAGCGCATTTTCTTCAAAAAACCGCTACGCATCCCCGGCACCGGCGTCTATCTCTCGACCTTCCGCACCGAAGTCCCGCCCATGCTGGTCTATCAGCTCAATCACACCAGCGCGCTGCACGAACAGCTCATCATCTTGTCCATCTTAACCGGCGACAAGCCTTTCGTGCCCAGGGAGGAACGCCTGGACATCCGCAAGCTCGGCCAGGGAGTCTACCGGGTGAACGCCCACGCCGGATTCATGGAAACCCCCGACGTGCCGGAGCTTATGGGACAGATGAAAGAAGCGGGGATCGAAATCGAGGAAGGCAAGGTCAAGTATTACCTCGGCCGCATATCGCTCGTGCCCGCCGCCAAGCCCGGCATGAACCGCCTGCGGCGGGCCATCTTCACCTTCATGCAGCGCAACGCCGTAAGCCCCGTGGTCTACTACAACATCCCGGCCAAGGACGTGCTCGAACTCGGGGTCCAATTGGAATTTTAGGGACAATGGCTGGGAAAAATCGTGGGAGGAACACCCTCCTCCTAAAAACTTTCATGGCTTTGGGGTGGGACCAAGATAAAGCAGAAGTAAGTTGACGAGGGGCGATTCACGAATCGCCCTTCCTCCGCCCCGGTTCTCGTCCGGGGAAATCCAAAACCAGAACCACTGTTCTTTTCCCTGGGGGCTGCCGCCCCCGGCCCCCGCTTCAAGGGGAAGGGGGGCGGGGGAAAACCCCTTTTGTTTCCAGGGAGAGCAGAAAATATCCTCATTTTCGTGCTCTCCCTGACGAACAAGCGAGCACGCAGTGCTCTCGAAGTGCACCAAAGGGAGGGTCTCCCCGGATTTCCCTCGCCTCAGGCGACGCCGCAGACGAACGCCGTCTGGAGGATTTCGCCGCCCGGCTGGTAGGCGGTCGCCCCGGCGGCCTTGCCCCGGTCGTAGATGACCATGTGCTCGGCCAAGGCCGCGACGTCGCCCGGATCGTGGGTGATGAGCACCGTGGGGATGGAAAAAAGGCGCGTCACCCGGCGCAGTTCCTCGCGCATGCGCGCGCGCAGCGGCACATCCAGGGCGCTGAACGGCTCGTCCAGGAGCAGAAGCCGGGGCCTCACCGCCAAAGCCCTGGCCAAGGCCACCCGCTGGCGCTGGCCACCCGAGAGTTCCGCCGGATAAAGCCCGGCCAGGCCGGTCAATTCCAAGGCTTCGAGCATCTCCCCCACTCTGGCTCGCCGTTCGCGGCCATCTGAACGGCCCGCGCCCACGCTCAGTCCAAAGCCGACGTTCGCGGCTACGCTCAAATGCGGAAAGAGGGCGTAGTCCTGGAACACGAAGCCTATGCGCCGTTTGGCCGCCGGAACATCGACGCCGAGACGGGAATCGAACAGGACGTCACCGTCCAAAGCGAAACGCCCGTGGTCCGGACGGGTCAGCCCGGCCAGGGTTTTGAGCGTCACGGTCTTGCCGGAACCGGACGGACCGAACAGCACCAAAACGCCGCTCTCGGCGGAAAATGAAACGTCAAGCCGAAATCGTCTGGTCCCGGAAACAAGTTCCTTGGCGACGGCCGCTTCGATGCGCACCCTACCGGCCTCCGGGCTTCGCAAAACCGTACCCGGCCAGGATATCCTGCCCGGCCGCCGAGGTGAGATAGCGCAGGAAACTCGCGGCCGGGCCTTTGTTCCCCGAGGCGGCCACGACCGCCACCGGGTAGTCGATGGGCTTGTGCCCGGCCAGTACCGCCGCGACCCTGACCTTGTCCCCCGCCACCATGGCGTCGGTGGCGAACACCACGGCTGCCTCCACTTCGCCGCGAGCGCAATAATCGAGCACCTGGCGCACCGATTCGCCGTTGATGAACTTCGGCCGCAGGGTTTCGGCCAGGCCGAGCGTCGTGAAGGCCTCCATGGTGTAGCGGCCGACCGGGACGAGATCGGGATTGCCGAGAGCGATGCGGGCCACCTCGGGCCCAGCCAGGTCGGCGGGCGAGGACACGTGAACCTTGGAAGCAATCGGGACGATCAAGACCAGGGAATTGGCCGCGAAATCGACCCGGGTGGAAGGATCGATCAGCTTCTTTGCCGCCGCCTGGTCCATGGTCAACTCGTCCGCGCTGGCGAACACGTCCACCGGCGCGCCCTGCTCCATCTGCTTGAGCAAGGTTCCGGAGGCGCCGAAATTAGTGACGATCGTGGTGCCGGGGTTTTCCTTTTCATAGGCCTTTTTGATCACGGTCAAGGCGTCGGTCAGGCTGGCCGCCGCCGAGACGATGATCTCCCCGGCCTGGGCGGGCAGGCATTGGCCCGAGACGATGACGACGGCGGACAAGGCCGAAACGGCCAATCTGGCCAAGCTGATATGACGACGAAAACTTTTCATGGCTCCTCCTTGGGCGCGTTATTTAGTACTTTTTCTTGGCCAGTTTGCCCGCCCCGAACAGGACGGCCAGACTGACGGTCGTGGTCAGGACGACCAGCACGGCGGCGTCGCTGTCGCGGCCTGCCTGGACCGCCTCATAGATCGCCAGAGACAGGGTCTGGGTCTTGCCCGGCAGGTTGCCCGCAACCATCAGGGTGGCCCCGAATTCGCCCATGGCCCGGGCAAAGGCGAGCAGAGTTCCCGCGGCCACGCCGCGCCAGGCCAGCGGCAGGCTGATACGGAAAAATACGGCCAACTCACCGGCGCCCATGGTTCGGGCGGCGTTCTCCAGGTTTTCGTCCACCCCGGCAAAGGCCGCCCGGGCCGAGGTGAAGACCAGGGGAAAACCGACCAGGGCCGAGGCCAGGGCGGCGCCTTGCCAGGTGAAGGTGAGGCTGACGCCGAAAACGGACAGAAGCCAGGATCCGATGATTCCTTTGCGGCCGATGACCACCAAAAGGTAATAGCCGATCACGGTCGGCGGCAGGACCAGCGGCATGGCGCACGCGGCGTCGAGCAGATCGCGGCCGGCAAAGGGCCGCCGGGAAAAGAGCCCGGCCAAGCCGACCCCCAGGACGAACGAACACAGCGTGGCCGTGACCGCGACCTTGAGCGTAATGCCGAGCGGGATGATAAATCCAGCTCCCACCTGGTCAGCTCCGCCGGCCGGACGACCGGCAGGACGCCGGGCACGGCCTCCAGTGAAACGCGGCCAGGCGGCCGGCGGCGAAAAGCATGGCCGCCGCGCTGGCCACGATAAAAACATCCACAATTTCCATGATGACCTCTCCCGGTCTTTCGCAATATCGATGCCAAACAATAATACACTGAAAATGATAAATTATTTTTCTTGAGCAACGACAAACCCGAACAAAAACGGAAAGAAAAGCACATTTTTGTTTTCACTTCCGACTTATTTCCCGGAGCCGCCTGGTCACCCCGCCAACACGCTCTTATATTTTTAAAATTAGGCTGCTTGCGCCTTCAAGACAACGATGTCACCAAAATAATAAATAGCGTGACTGTACTTTGCCATGGAGACAAAGTATGAAATTCACGGTGGTCTCTCACCGAAAAATCACATTTTTTATCAAAAGCGTGAATTGCCCAGGATCAACACGACGTGGTGTACGAGACAAGGAAAGACAGGATGCAGACCACAAAACGCCCGCGATGCGGCGGCGAGACGACGGCGCGGGCAACTCCTGCCGGGCGCGTCTGCCCGGCCCGAGCCTTTGTCGTGCCGCCGGACATCAAATATCTCGAAGCCGCCCAGCTTGACACCCTGACCGGCGCATTCCGCGACTGGGCGGCGAGCCCCGAGCGCGCCGACACGCGGCTTTCAAGGGCGCGGGTGTGGCTGATTTACACGCTGTTGCGCCATACCGCCGCGCGCCTGGGCGAGGTGCTGGGCCTTGACGACACGACCGACCTCGATCTTGCGCGCGGCACGGTCCGTTTCCGTGGCGACAAAGACGGCGAGGCCCTGCCCCGGGAGGTGCGGCTCCCGGAAGAGGCGATCCAGGAACTACGACGCTTTTTCGCGGATCCCGCCAGCGTGGGGCTGCGGGGCCGTGTCTTTCAGATGGACGCCGGATTTGTCCGGCGCAAATTCCAGGAACGCGCGGCGCAGTGCGGCTTGCCCAAGGAATTGGCCAATCCCAGGACAATGCGGCATTCTCGGGCAGTTGAGATGCTGCGGGGCGGCCTGCCCCTGACTGTGGTCCAGCGCCTTCTGGGCCACGGCACGCTTAATCTGACCGCGCACTATTTGAGTTTCTCGGAGCAGGACATTGCAGCCATCGTGGAACACTACATCAGTAAGGAGAACCGCATGAAAACCAGCGCCCGCAATTCGTTTTCCGGTCCGGTCACGGCCATCAAGCACGGCAAGATCCTTTCGGAAGTGGAGTTGACCACGTCCTCCGGCTACAAGGTGGTCTCGGTCATCACCACGGAGAGCTTCCATAAGCTCGGCATCGCGGAGGGGTTGCCCATGACGGCCACGATCAAGGCCCCGAACGTCATCATATTGAAAGAGCCTCAGGCGGGAAGGACCAGCGCCCGCAACCGCTTCCACGGCAAGATCGCGCGCATCAACGAGGGCATGATCGCCGCCGAGGTGGTCGTGAGCCTGCCCGACGGCACCGAAGTCTGCGCCCTGATCACGGACGAATCGGTGAAAAATCTCGAGCTGAAGGTGGGCGACTCGGTCTGGACGCTCTTTAAGGTCTTCGCGGTGGTGCTCAACGCGGATTAATTTTTGAAGCCAACTGGGGCCGCGGCTGCGCGACCCCAGCGCTCCGGCGTCCCGCCGCCGGGGTTGCCTTGAGGTTGCCCCGGAGTTAAGTTTACCGATGCGCAAGTTTTTCATCCGCGCGGCCGCGGGCGCGGCCGTTCTTGCCGTGGGCGCCTACCTGGCGGCCCTGGCCTATCTCTATCTGACCCAACAACGCCAGGTGTTTCCGGGAAAAGCCACGGACAGCGCCGTGGACGCCGCGTTGCTTGAACGCTATCCGCAAATGCGCGAGATCGAGTACACCACTCCGGACGGGGCGATCCTCACGGGCAGGCTGCTTGCGCGCCCTGACAGCGCAGCCGGCCCGAAAGGCGCGCCGCTTGTGCTGTATTTCGGCGGCAATGCGGACGTAAGCGAACAATTTTTGCTGGACGCGCCAGAAGATCTGCCGGGATGCAGCATCGCCGCCCTGGACTACCGAGGGTACGGCGAGAGCACGGGCGTGGCTTCGGAAGCGGCGCTCAAGGCGGACGCGCTGCTGATCTACGACCGGCTTACGGCGGCAAGCGGCGAATTCGGCCGAACCGGCCGATCCGGGGTGGTCGTCATGGGGCGCAGCCTGGGCACGGCCCTGGCCGCGCACGTAGCCGCCAACCGCGAAGTCGCGGCACTCGTCCTGGTCACGCCCTTCGACAGCATCCGCGCCGTGGGGCAGGAACGCCACCCGCTTATCCCGGTTGGCCTGCTGCTCAAAAATCCCTTCGATGTTCTGCCCGACGCGGCCAGGGTCACCGCGCCGACCCTCGTTTTGATCGCCGCGAGCGACGCAACCGTGCCCCCGGAGCACGCCCGGCGTCTGGCCGCGGCTTGGCACGGCCCACTCAAAACGGTCACGCTCGCGGGCGACCACGACACCATCCTCACGAACTCGGATTATTGGCCCACGATCAGGAATTTTTTGCGGGAAAACGGCGCCGAGCCGAAGTGAAACCCGCGGTTTCAGGCTTGGTCCCGTCCGGTGAACTTGCAGCCTCCAGCCTGGTTGGGCAGAAAAACCTTCAGGGTCGTCTCACCTTGCCGGGAGGTGTCCAGGCTCACTCTTCCCCCATGGGTTTCGGCGATCAGCCGGGCGGAATAGACGCCGAGCCCGGTGCCGCCCTTCTTGCCGCTGGTGGTGTATTTCTCGAAAAATCTGGCCCGCACGTCGGCGGGCACAGAGCCCTTGTTGCGAATAAGAACCGCCGAGCAAGTCCCCTCGCGCCGCAGGAGAATGTCGATGGATTCATCTGCCGGAGAAGCCTCGACCGCGTTTCTGATCAGGTTGGCGAGCATGGAATGGCACAAAAGCTCTTCGCCGAAGACCATAAACGGACGGCCGCGGGCCGGCGCGCCGTCGACCGTGACCGAAACGGCCAGCTTCTTGGACGCGACGGTCGGCCCCAATTCCGCCATGATGCGCTCGATGATCAAAGTCAGGTCGACAGGCTTGGCGTCGAGTTGGTAGACGCCGGTCTCCATCTTGAACAGATCCAGCGACAGGTCGATCATGCGCAGCAGGCGTTGGCTGGTCTCGACCATCGTGGCGGCGACGAGCGCCGCTTCTCCGCCCAAGCCCGCTTCCAGGGACAGATACCTGGTCCCGTTGATGATGCTGACCAGAGGCGTTTTGAGGTCGTGGCGCATGATGCGCTCCACGTCCTCGCGCAAGGTTTCGTATTGCCGGCGCTTGGTCAGGTCGTGGAACGACTCGACGATGCCCGTGACCCGGCCGTCCAGATCACGATACGCAGTGGCGATGAGCAGGCAGGGAACGGAGCCGCCGCCTGGACGCTTCTTCTCGACCTCCTCCTCCAGCCGGCGTTCGCCGGCCAGGATGCGCCGCAGGGTGCACTGGGGAGTATGACAATGCTCCCCGGGGAAGCTCTCATAACAGTATCGCCCCGGCAGGTCCGCCGCCTTCTCGCCGGTCAAGGCGGCATAGGTCTCGTTGGCCCGCTCAATGCGGTAATCGGCGCTCACCACCCGCATGCCGGTCCCGGCTGTTTCAAAAGCCTGTGCGATCTCGGCATGGGCCTGGCTTAAGCTCTTCTCTGCCTGTTTGAGATCGGCCACGCTTTGGGCCAGGGCCGCGTTCAGCGCCTTGAGGGAAACGTAGCGCCACAGGGCCATGGCGCACACGCTCGCGGCCAGGACCAGTCCCACCAGCCAGGCCACGCGCGAGGCCGACCAGAAAGGCCGGGGTTCGCCGTACCACTGATGGCGCAATAAATTAAAATCGTTGGAAATAATGAATGTTGTCAAAGCCTGATTGAGATGCTCCAAAAGCTCGCGTTCGCTTAACCGTACGGCCAGAGCCCGCCGCCCTTCGTAGGGCAACTCGCCGACAATCTTGACCCGGTCATCGATGCCGGCCTTCCTGACCAGACTTTCGAGTTCCGTGGACGGTCCGAAGAAGGCATCGATCTCGCCGCTTTGGAGATCAAAAAGCAGGCGGCCGACGTCGTTTTTGACCACCAGCTTCGCCGGGAAATTTTCTCTGGCGATTTGGTCGGCGAGCCCGCCCGTCAGGACTCCGATTCGACGTCCGGCGGTGTCCGTGGGCCTCTTGATATTCGCATTCGCGGTCATGACCAGGAGCTCGACGCGATAAGTCATAAACGGCGCGGAAAAGGCGACTTGTCTCATGCGGTTGTCGGTCAAGGCCGCACCGGGGATGAGGTCGGCGCGGCCGTCCATGAGCGCGGCGAAAGCCTCTTCCCAACTGCCCACAAAAATGTGGTTCAGGCGCAGGCCGGCCAAGGCCGCGACCTTTTCGGCCACGTCCACGGCGAACCCGGCGGGACGTCCGGAAGCGTCCTTGAAGCACAGGGGGGCGAAGTTGTCCAAAACAGCCATGGTGACAAGCGGCGGCTCGGCCGCGTCTTGGTCTTGGCCGCCCCAGGCCGGGCGGTCGGCGGCCGCGAACGCGAGGGATAGGATGAGCGCCAGCCCGGCGCACGCGGTGCGAAAGAGAAACCACGGCGAATCAAAAACTCTGCTCGTCATCATTCCATTTTAGAAGGTCCCAAAAACGATGACAAGAATTATTACTTGAAACAAAAAATTTGGAGCCATCCTCGCTCAGTCAACTGCGCGGCATAAGACGGCGACGCCGCTCCCGGCTTGCGTTTGAAAAGACCCAAAACCAGAACCACTGTTCTTTTTCCTGGGGGCTGCCGTCCCCGGCCCTGGCTTCAAGCCGAGCCGAATTATCATCAACACGCGGAAAATATAATTTAAAAATGAAACAACGAGTTCCTTAACCAGGACAGCTCCAAACTTTAAATTTTTTGGGAAAAGGGGGAGCGGGGGAAAAACCTTTTGTTCACAAAAGGTTTTCCCCCCGGTTTTCTCCCCTCTCCTCTTCTAAAAGTAGTCCTGCACGCCGGAGGGGTCTTTGATTTCCACGCCCGGTTCGGGATTGAGTTTCTTGGCGCCCCGGCCTTGCTGGTACTTGCTCAGTTCCAGATCGACCTTGACCGGCACGTCCACGCCGGCCTTGGCCAGGGCTTGGCGCAGATAGCCCTGCGCCCCCTCGGCAAAGGCGATCGAATCGCCGAGCACGCGCAGGGCCTCGGTCGGATTGTGGAAGCCCACCGAATTTTCCGCGCCGACGAACAGAGAGCGGTAGAAAGCCTGGTCGTAGAACTGCCTGGCCTTCGCATAGAGGGTCTCGTCGATCTGCTTGCCTTCGGCCCGAGCCTTGTGGGTGGCCTCGAAAAGCTTGGCCGCGGTCGCCGTGGCGTAGCCGGCGCGCAGCAAAAGCGAGGCGGTGCGGTCCTGGATGGCGACGACCTGCTGCCTGAGCCAATCCGTGGATTCAGCGTGGCACTGGGTGCAGGCGCGCATGTCGTTTTTGAGCGGGCTCATGACCCGGTGGTCGCTGATCTTGTGCAGGCCGGCCTTGGTGTAGGGCATGTGGCAGTCGGCACAGGCGGCTCCGGCCTTGAAATGCACTGAATTGTTGGAGAACATCTCGAATTCCGGATGGCGGATGAAGGCCATCTTGAAACCGGTGACGGTCTGCGTCCATTCCTTGACCGAGTCGTCGCCTTCAATGCGCTTGATGATGTCCTCGATGGTGATCGCCCCCCACTTGCTGTTCTGCCAGGGGAAATAGACACCCGTTGAATGCATGTCCTTGTCTTTTTCGATGCTGTAGGTCACGTGGCATTGGGCGCACACGGCGCTGCGCATCTCCTGGCGGGTGAGCTTGGTTTGGTCCACGCCCATGCTTGTGAGCGCCTTGGTCAAGGTGAAGCCCCTGGAGATTCGCAGCGTCATGTCCTTGTTGTCGTGGCAGTCGATGCAGGCCACGCCCAGTTCCTTGTTCTTCTCCGGAATCTTGGCCAGGATGTCATTGTAGGGCAGCCTGTAGTAATCCAGGCCCAGCTCTTTTTCGAGCCTCGGCGCGTAGGGGGTCTTGCAGGTCAGGCAGACGCCGCCGGCCTTGAGCCTGGAGGCGTCGACCTCGAGCTGGTCGCGGATCATTCTGGCGTGGCCCTTGGGCTCGTTGTACTCCACGCCGAAGCCCCAGCCGTTGAACAGCAGGGCCATATAGGGATATTCATCGAGTTTGTCCGGGGTGATGTGGTCGGCGTCGAAGCCGCGTTTGTATTTGCTCTTGCCGGCCGGTTCGGGCTCAGCGGTCTTTTTCCAGGACTCGAACTCCTCGGGATAGGCCTTGCCCCAGAGGTCGGGGTCGACTTCATTGTCGGGAATGGTGACGGTCTTGACCAATTCCTTCTTTTCCGGGGCGCAGCCGTAAGGTGCGGCCAGATACGCCGTAAGCACCGCCGCCGCAATCAGCCAAAACTTTTTCGTGTCCCGCATGCCCTCTCCTCCCTGTCTTTTGTCCGGAAACATCACTGTGTGGCCACCAGGCCGCTTTTCTTGTGGACCAAGCGGCGGTGGCAATCGGTGCAGTTGCGCGTCTGGTCGATCATTTCCACGGCGGTCTCGTGGCAGCGCACGCAGTTGGCCTGGACGGTGGCGCGGCCGTGCTCGGAAATCTTGATCTCGTCCGGCACCCGGCCGGAATTGAAGACCACCTCGTCCTTCATGCCGTCGATGGATTTCCAGAAGTAATGCGCGGCGAGGCTGTCGCCCGGCAGGTGGCATTCGACGCAGTTCTTGCGCCGGTGCGCGCCCTCGTGGAACCAGGCCTCGTACTCGGCCTCCATGACATGGCAGGAGGCGCAAAACTCCGGGCTCTCGGATTTGGCCAAAAGCTTCGGGGGGCCGAAGGCGGCAAAGACGCCGGCCGCCGCGCCGGCCAAGCAGATGACCAGAAGGTACCGGGAAAAACCCGGCCTCTTGCTTTGCATCGTCTTGCCTCCCTTTCCCGGTGTCACAGCGCAGTCCAGCGGCATCGACTGTACACCATAATCAAATAAAATTTCAACCTGTTATCGCCGAAAGCTGGTCGCGGACATTTTGACAAATCAAGAGACGGCGCGCCGCCCGGAGCTGCCGGGCGGCATCGTTTTTCCTTTGAAAATCCGGCTATTCCAAAGCACCGGCGAATTCCCGACAAAAGTGTACGCCTCCTGGCCGCCCGGCCTTTGCGGCAGTTCCGGGATACCACGGCCCGGCAGGGGGAAAATTGATTCAAATCAATTTTCGGGGATGTCCCCAAAAATCCAGGGCGGCACCAACGAGGTGATGATCCCGCCTACAGAGCGCCGAGTCTCTGTGGAAAAACAACATAAAATTCCGAATAGCACTCTTGCACCTCGGCACTTACCGTGGCTGAGGCATCCCAGTGCAATGCCATGGCCTATCAGCCCAAGTTATAACGTGGTTATGTCTTTTAAAACACATATCCATTCCCCGCCAGAAACTGGTAGCAATCTATTTTTTGCCATCTGACGCCGATGCCGGCCATTCAAAGAACAAATAGCAGCCCACGCCGGAATCTATATCAGCTATTTCGCTCCAAACGATTGACTAAGTTGCCTTTGAGAAATATATGGCTAAATAGGGAGCCCTGCCAAGAACTATTGAATATGGCGGGACGGACCGTCAACTTGGGAGCCAGGATGCGACGCAAGGAACTGATCGCCGCCGTCCTGCTGGGCCTTGCCGGATTCGCCGGCAACTGGTTCAAGGTCGAGTTGTTCTTCAACACCGATTTCCTGTTCGGCTCCTTTTTCACCATGCTGGCCCTCCTGCGCTTCGGCCCGGCGGCCGGGACAACCGCCGCGATCGTCGCCGGATCGTGCACCTATTTTCTGTGGAACCACCCCTACGCCTGGATCATCCTGACCGCAGAAACTGTCAGCGTGGCCCTGCTGACCCGCGGGGGCGGCCGCGACGTCCTGATCGCGGACATCGCTTACTGGCTCGTGGGCGGCAGTGTCCTGATCTGGCTCTTCTACCATCTGGCCTTGGGTTGGGCTCCCTTGCCGACGACGCTGATCGCATTCAAGCAGGGGATCAACGGCGTGTGCAACACCCTGGCGGCCTGCGCCGTCTCCACCGCCCTGAACGCCTATCGCGGCAGGCGGCGTGACGAACTGCCCTCGTTCCGCCAAGTCATCTTCGTTTCCATGGCGTCCATTGTCCTGTTTCCGGCCATGGCGCTCATGATCGTGACCATGCGCGGCGAAATGCGCAAAGGGCAAGAAGAATTGGCCAGGCAAACGGCCGCGCTGGCCAAGACCGAGGCCGATTCCGTCGGCCGATGGATCAACGAACACCAGCAAAGCGTCAAGACGTTGGCCCTGCTCGTCTCGGAACACGCCGCAACCGAGGTCGCGGCCATGCAACGCGAGGTGGAAATCCTCAGGGCGTCCTCGCTGGCCTTCAAGCGGATGGGGGCGCTCTCCCGCGATTCCGTGACCATCGCCTACTGCCCCCCGCGGGACGAAACCGGCAAATCCACCTTGGGACTTGATTTCTCCGACCGGCCCTACATTCCCATCATGCAGGCGACGCATGCGCCCTACATCGCCGACTTGGTCATGGGACGGATCGGGAAACCGGCGCCCATGCTCCCGATGGTCGCCCCGGTCATCCGGGGCGGCGAGTACGACGGCTTTTGCATCGGCGTCGTGAACACCTCGCGTCTTTCCGGGATCATGGCCGCCATCACCGTCCCGCATAGCGCCCTGGCCACGCTCACGGACCGCCAAGGCGCGGTCGTGGCCACGACGCGCGGCGATCTCGACATGATGGACGCTTACCGCTTGCCGGAAAACGGCGAAACCCTCGATGCGGGCCAAGGCGTGTCGCTCTGGGTTCCGGTGTTGGAAAAAAGTGCGAACGCCATGCAGCGCTGGCGCAAGTCGTTTTTGCTGAAAGAGGAAACCGTCGCCCCGGAACCGGGGTTCAAGATTGTGATCGAAACCTCCCTGGTCCCGCTGCTGGATAGGCTGACCACCCAGAGCATCACGGTCATGGCCGGGATGTCGTTTTTGGTCGTGATCACCATCGGCTTTGCCCAGTTGTTCAGCGAAAGGCTGGTCCGGTCGCTGGCAAAGCTCACGCTGGCCACCGAAGCCATCCCCCAACGGTTCCTGGCCGAGTCTTTGGGCCAGGATATCCCCGAAGGCAGCAAAATTCGCGAACTCGACGCCCTGATCGCCAATTTCCGGCGCATGGCCCTGGCCCTGCGCGACTCCTTCGCCAAGCTCAAAATCTTAAACGAGACCCTGGAAAACCGCGTGGCCAGCCGCACCCGCGAACTTTCCACCAGCGAGGAACGCTTCCGCGCCCTGGTCGAGGCCGCGCCGGCGGCCATTGGCGTCCTCGACGGGCAAGACCGTGGGGTGCATTTCAACCGGAGATTCGTGGAGCTGACCGGGTACACCCTGGCCGATCTGCCCGATCTCGATGCCTGGACGCGCCAAGCCTATCCCGATCCGGACTACCGCCGGGACATCGTGGCCAAATGGCGCGCGGCCGTGGACGAGGGGATACGTTCCAGCTGCCCCATCAGCCCGATCGAAGCCGTCATCGTCTGCAAAAACGGCGCGACCCGCTTCGTCGAGGTGCAAACCGCGGTCATCGGCGGCCTCACCATGGCGACCTTCACCGACCTGACCGAACGCGAGACCCGGCGCCGGGAACTGGAAACGGCCAAGGACATCGCCGAATCCGGCGCGCGCTCGAAAAGCGCCTTTTTGGCCAGCATGAGCCATGAGATCCGCACGCCCCTAAACGGCATCATGGGCATGCTCCAGCTTTGCCTGGAGACGGACTTGAGCGCCAGCCAGCGGGAACACCTGGAAATAGCCCTGGATGCGGCCAGACGTCTGCTCATCCTGCTCAACGACGTCCTGGACCTCTCGCGCATCGAGGCAGGAAAAATGACCGTCTGTGTCGAGCCGTTTCAGCCCCAAAAGATCTTTCATTCCATGGTTTCGCTCTTCAAGGACCAATCCATCCGCAAAAACATACCCTTGCTCTTGGACATCGACTCCGGCCTGCCGCCGGTGATTTGCGGCGACGAGGCCAGGCTCCGCCAGGTCCTGTTCAACCTGATCGGCAACGCCTTCAAGTTCACCGAAAGCGGCTCGATATCCGTTTTCATGGGAGCGCTCGGTCCATCGGCCGGGCAAAGCCGGTTCAAGCTCTTGTGCGTGGTTTCCGACACCGGCCCGGGCATCGACGATGGCATGCTGGGCAGGCTGTTCACCCCCTTCACCCAGGCCGAGGGCGGATACGCCCGCAACCACGAGGGCACCGGACTCGGACTGTCCATCGTCAAACGGCTCGTGCGCCTGATGCACGGGGAAATCTGCCTGGACACCGCGCCCGGCCGGGGCACGGATGTGTATTTTACCGTGGAGGTGTGCGCCGCTCCCGATGCCGGACGCGAAAATTCGGCCACAACGGTTCAGGCCGCGTCCGAAACCGACTTCGAAGGCGTGCGTGTCCTGATCGCTGAAGACGAGACGATCAGCCTGAAATTTATTACAATCTGCCTCAAAGGACTTGGCCTGGTCTGTGAAGGCGCCGCCGACGGGAACGAGGTGCTGGACAAACTCGCGAGCGGACAATTCGACCTGGTCCTGATGGACGTGCAGATGCCGATGTTGGACGGTATTGAGACGACGCGGGCGATTCGCGCAAGCCACCGGGCGTACGCCGGTATTCCCATCATCGCGTTGACCGCCCACGCCATGGCCGGGGACAGGGAAAAATGCCTTGCGGCCGGCATGGACGATTACGTCGCCAAACCGGTCGAGACCGAGGATATCAAGGCGGCGATCCGAAGGGTTCTGGCGGGCGGGCGCGGCAGGATGCGGCAAGAAAGTTGAAGACCGCCCTCCTCGCTCACTCGCGGCCCGCGGCGATCTTGCCCAGATGCGCCAGGATCGCTCCGGGATCACGCAGGCGGACCTGCTTGCGGGAAACCACGATCCAGCCTTTGCTCTCATACATCGAGAGAATCTCGCTCACGGTCTGCTGGCAGGAGCCGGTCAGCCCGGCCAGTTGGGACTGAGTCAGCTCCACCGGCACGGTGATCTCGCTTTGAGGCCCGGCGCTCAGGGCGTCGTGGCACAGGTAGACAAAGAGTTTGAGCAGCCTGGTGGGCACGTCGCAGACAACCAGGTTCTCGATCTGCTCGCCAAGGTAGCGGAGCCTGGCCCCGAGCACTCCGATCACCCTGCGGGCCAGGGCGTGATGGCGCTCGATGAGGTGCTCGAAATCGGCGCGGGCCACGCAGTAGATCACGCTGCCGGCGATGGCCTGGGCGCTGCACTTGCGGTTTTGGCCCCCTATCACCTCGGCCAGGCCGAAGAGTTCGCCCGGGTGACGCAAAAAAAGCGTCGGCTCACGGCCGTGCACCGCCACCCTAAAAATCTTCACCGCGCCGCTCTCCAGATAATGACAGGAGCGGGCAGGGCCGTTCTCGAAAAAAACGAACTCGTGCTTGGCCACCGTTCGCCGTGAGGCCACGGCCAAAAAAGCTTCGCGCTCGCGCGGCAGGCCCGCGAAAAAGTCCTCGCGACCGTGATGCCAGTCCGGCCCGCCCCCGGTCAGGGGCTGCCCGCATGTTGCCGACCGTCGGTCTGCGTCCATGCCAAACCAGTACCCCAATCAGCCCTCGCGGACAATCCGGTTGGCGAACTTGAAGGTCGTGGTCCTGCCGTGGATGTCGGTGCATTTCCAGATAACCTGGTTCTTGCCCATAAAGGGCCTCAGCGTCGCCTTGTGGTAGCCAAGCTGGTACGGGACGCGGGTCTCGATCGCCCCCCGGGGGCAGGCCTTGGTGCAGCTCATGCAATCCCAGCAGTCGCGGGTCGAACGGCAATGCGCCTTATTGTCATCGGCAACGACCATCAGGTTGCCGGGGCAAGCCTCTTCGCAAAACGACTCGTCCCTGCCCTCGCAACCGTTGCACTTCCTCACATCAACACGCGGCGGCATAGTATGACTCCTTTTTGAGAGAGGAGAATCCGGGGGAAACCCCTTTTGTGCACTGCGAGTGCACTGCGTGCCCTCTTGTTCGTCAGGGAGAGTACGAAAATGAGGACATTTTCTACTCTCCCTTGAAACAAAAAGGGATTTTCCCTCGGACCCCCTTTCCCCAAAAAAACTTTAAAAGTTTTTTGGAGGTGGGGGTTCGAGGGAGGAACCTTTTTTTTAAAAAAGGTTCCTCCCCCGATTCCTTCCCCTCCTACGCCTTGTACCGGTCCCCCGGCACGATCTGTTCGTAGGGCCGGGTGAACATGGACACCTCGCCGCTGGCCGGGTCGCGGCGGCTTTCCACGAAGCAGTCCAGGGCCGGGTCAATTTCGGGATAATCCGAGCGCGTCTGCCAGCCCTGCCAGCGGGTTTCCCTGCGGAACTTCAAGTGATGGCAAAGCATCTCGGCCACGTCCAGGCGGTCGATGATCTCGTGCGCGGCCATCAGATCGTGGAGATCGGCCGCGTGGAGGTATTCGACCTGGCTTTTGAGCATGGCGATGTGTTTGAGGGCGTAGTCCAGGCGCTCCTCGTTGGTGCGGTAAAACTGGGAGACGCCCCCGGCGTATTCGTCCATGAGCCGCTGCAATCGCTCCTCCATTTCCAGCGGGCTCACCCCATCGAAATCCGGGCCGCGAAAAAGCGGCGCGTAGACGCGCGCTATTTCCGTTTCGATCCGGCCGTCGTCCCGGCCCTGGTCCTGGCTGGAAACGCCCGGTCCCCGCAGGTATTCGATCGCGCCCCGGGCGGCCAGTTTGCCCTCGGCGGCGCAGCCGCCCACGAACTTGTTGGGATTGCCTCCGGCCGTTTCCCCGGCGGCGAACAGGCCGGCGATGGTGGTCATGCGCGCGAGATCGACCCAGAAGCCGCTTTGGGTGTGCCCGCCGACGATGTAGGGGTCGCTGCCGTAGATCTCGATGGGCTCGCGCGTGACGTCCTGGCCCCGGCTGGCCAGGAAGAGCACGAACGAGGGCCGTTCGTTCAGGTAATCGGTGAGCATGTCGTGGGCGCGCTCGGGAGAAAGCACGGTGGTGTCGCAATAGGTCGGCCCCCGGCCGGCCAGCCACTCCTCCATGGGCGCGTTGGCCCGGATGTAGCGCGGCGCGGCGTCCCCGCCCAGGTGGGCGTAGCGCTCGGAGAGCACGCGCTCCCCCTTGGCGTTGATCACCGGGGTCTTGTAGCCCACGCTCACGGTATCCACCGGGCCGCAGAAATCCTTGGTCCGGGTGGCCACCCAGCGCTGCTCCAGGCTGGTCATTTCCGCGCCCTGGCGGATGCCCACGGCGTAGCCCGTGCCCACGCAGTAGGGGCACATCCAGATCTGGTGGTGGGAATCGGTGGCGTCGGCGGTGTAGGACTTGTACAGCCCGGCCGCGCCGCCGGTGGCGTTGATCACCGCCCCCGCCCTGATGACGTAAAATTTCCCGTCGCGCACGCCGAACCCCATGGCCCCGGCGCAGCGATCACCGTCGGTGAGCAGGTTGGTGCAGGCGACGCGGTTGAGCACGAGCGCTCCGGACTCGACCGCTTTTTCGGCCATGATGGGTTTGAGCTGCTCGCCGTGGATGGAGATGTCCCAGGCTCCGCGATAGATCGGCTTGCCGTCCGGACCTTTGAGAATCGGCAGGCCCCAGCGCCCCAGGTCGTCCACGGCCTCGTTGAGCTCGCGGGCGTTGGACAGGCACAGATCCTCGCGGATCGGGCCGCCGCCGACCTGGGCGCGGCTCCAGCGCACGAGATCCTCCGGGGTTTTGTCCTCGGGGATGTAGGTGTTGATGGCGTCCATGCCGGCCGAACAGGCGCCGCTGCGGTCGATGTGCGCCTTTTCCATGACGACCACGCGCAGGCCGGGGTCGATCTTTCTCGCCTCCACGGCGGCGAAGCAACCGGCGTTGCCGCCGCCGATGATGAGCAGGTCGCATTCGATGTCGACGCGCTCGACTTCGGATGCGTTTTTCGGAAGGATGACTGTTGGTCTCATGAGTGTGCCTCGCTTGCCATATCCTCGTTATAAAAGAAAAAAACCAGAACCAATATATTTTTTCCAGGGGGCTGCCGCCCCCGGCCCCCGCTTCAAGAGGCTGCCGCCCTCAATCTCTTCTTTCCCACCGCCCCACTCCTAAAACGGCCACGGCGCGGCCGGGTTCCAGACCGGCATGCCGAGAAAGGCGTACCAGGGAGCCATGACGCAGATGCCGTAGGCGATGGCGATCAGGATGCACACCCAGCCGGTCTTGGCGTAGTCGGCGGTGGAGAAGGTTTCCGTGCCGTAGGCGATGACCGCGGCGGTGATCTGGGTGGGCAGGAGGTAGGCGTAGGTGTCGGTGTCGCAGACCAGCAGGGTGAAGGCCACCGGGTGCATCCCGAGCTTGGGGGCCATGGCGAAGACGACCGGGGCGAACATGGCCACGGCGGCCACGTTGGAGAGCATGCCGATGCGCACCACGTGCGTGCCGAGCATGAGCGCGAGCAGCGTCTGCCACCAGGGCAGGCCCTGGACCATGACGTGGATCTTGCCGGCGATGAACCCGGCCAGGCCGGACTTGGTCATGGCGTCGGTCATGGTGAGCGCCCCGCCGAGCAGGAGGAAGGTGCCCCAGATGGTGCGCTCCTGGACCGCCTTCCACTTGAAGGGGAACAGGCCGGGGATGAAGAGCAAAATAATGCCCATCAGGCCGACGACGCCGAGTTGGAAGTGGTGCAGGACGAGCGGGCTGCCCTGGCCGGAGGCGAACATGACAGCGATCAAGCCGAAGACGGCCAGCATGGCCCATTCGGGCCTGGTCATCGGCCCCAGGTCCTTGTGCTGCTTGTGGATCTGCTCGTAGCCGCCGGCGATCGCCACGCCGCGCGTCTTGAAATGGAAACGCACCCACCATTGGGTGAGCACGAACATGCCCAGATAGGGGAACTGCATCAGAGCCCAGTTGAAATAGCCGAGGTTCTTGAAACCGTTTTTGTCGAAGATGCCGGTCATGATCAGATTGGGCATGTGGGCGGTCAGGATGAACACGCCGCAGATCATGGTGCCGTAGACCAGCGACTGGATGACGATGGCTTTTTTGGCCTCGCGCTCGGCGGGCGTGTCGCCGAGCAGCCTGGTGATGCCCTGGACCACGGGCAGAAGCGTGGCCGCCCGGGCGTTGGCCGCGGGGATCAGGAAGGCGAGCACGATGTTGACCCCGAACATGCCCCAGATGATGCGCCCGACGGTGGAAGCCTTGATCTTGTCCAGGATGGCCAGGGCGATGCGCTTGTCCATGCCCAGCAGCTGGATGATGGCCCCGGCGAAGAAGGCGAACAGGCACAGCCAGACCTCGTGGGTGGTGAAGCCCGAAAAGACCTGGGCCATGGGCGGCCCGGACGCGCTCCAGGGAAGGGCCCGGGTCAGGATGAGCAGGGTCGGGATGGAGATGCCGGTGATGCCGACCGGCATGGCCTCGGAAACCCACATGATGCTCGCCCAGACCAGGATGGCGAGCACGCTCATGCCCTCGCCGGACAGGCCCGTGGGCGCGGGCAGCACGCTGTTTATAAGGGAAAAAAGCCCCCAGGCCGAGGCGTAGCCGAGCCAGACCCTGGCCGGGGATTTACCGCATTCGGTCAGGTTTTCCGAGACGTACAGGCCGATCCCCTTGCAGACGTTCACCGGACCAAACGGACTTTCCACGCTTTTTTCCCCATTCGCGGCCATTGTCCCCCCTCAGCCGCGGCGGCGCGGCGGTTGGCATGGGGCGTTTGTCTCACATTCCGGCATTTCGATCTATCGTGGAGGCGATAAAAGAATGAAATATTTCCCTCTCGGGCCAGTCGGCGTTATGGCCTGGAACAAAAAATTCTCACTTTGTGCTCCGGTCGGCCCCGCACCGCGCGGCCGCACCGCCCGCAGGGCAGTTTTTATACGCGGGTGCGGGAGAACGAAGACATTTTCCGCCCATGAATATAATCCGGTGGATATGCGTTTGCGGATTTAACACCCGACTTTACAAGAAGTTTTTTTTCCATCATGCAGAGACTCCACGCCGAAGTATGGCAACGATCGAGGACTGGACGGGAATGCCCCGAAATCATCCGACTGACGCTTCCTTTCGCATCCACTGGTTGGCCCTGACTATCACCCTGCTGCTATTCGCGGGGTACGTCGCCTTCAATATCTACAACGCCCACCTCGGTGTCGAAGCCCGGGAGCGCGCCCGCCTGCGCACCCAGGCACGGGTGATCGAGGAAAATCTCGGCCTACAACTGGAAGGAACCGTCCGGGCCCTGAAAGGCATCGACGACTCGCTCGCCAGGGTGCCCGAAGACGAAAGGGAACCGTCCGGCATCAATCGCAAGTTGCGGATTCTGGAAGAATCCATGCCAGGCGTGAGGACTCTGCTGGTCATCGATCCGAACGGAATCGCCCTATTTTCAAACCGCGAGGAATTGCTCGGAACCGACCTCCGCGGCCGGGAGCATTTCCAGAGGGCGCGCCAAAACCCGGACCCGGCCAGGATCACCCTTTCACGTCCCTTCAAGACCACCCTGGGATCATGGGCAATGAACCTGTCCCTGCCGCTCTCCGGAAAATCCGGCGCATTCGCCGGTATCGTCGCCGCCACCCTGGATCCGGAATATTTCAAAACGCTTTTGGGGTCGGTCAACTACGCTTCCGACATGCGTTCGTCCGTGGCGCACGGCGACGGATCGATATACCTGATGATGCCGGAGCGCGAAGGGTTGAACGGCAAAAATCTGGCTCAGCCCGGCTCGAACTTTACGCGCCACCTGGAGAGCGGCGCCAAGGAGAGCTTCTTCACCGGCCCTACGTATTCGACCGGCGAAGAACGCATGATGGCCGTCATCTCGGTCAATACCGTCAGCCCGCCCATGGACAAGCCGATTGTGGTCGCGGTCAGCCGCGAGACGGCCAAGGTCTTCGGGGACTGGCGCGAGAACGCGCTCAGCCAGGGTGGTATCTTTTGCCTAATCGCCATGTTGGCCTACGCCGCCCTGGCCGCGTACCACCGACGCCAGCGCGTCCACGACCTCGACATGGCGCTTTCCGAAGCCAAATTGCACGAAAGCGAGCAGCGCGCTCTGGCCATCACCGACAGCGCCCAGGACGCCGTCCTCATGATCGACGAAGGCGGCAAGATCAGTTTCTGGAACCCGGCGGCCGAGCGCATCCTGGGCTACAGCGCCCCGGAGGCCCTGGGCGCCGACCTGCACGGACTGCTCATGCCGCCGGATCATGCAGCGGCGTTCACGGCCGGATACGCCGCCTTCCGACACAGCGGCACCGGCCCGGTGCTCGGAAAAACCATCGAGATCTCGGCCAAGCGCAAGGATGGCGTGGAAATCCCCGTCGCCCTGTCGGTCTCGCCCCTCAAACAAGGCGAGGACTGGTGCGCGGTCGGCATCCTGCGCGACATCACCGAACAAAAGCGCGCCGAGGAAGAGCGCCGGCGTGAGGGCGAGCTGCGGCGGGCAATTTTGGACAACAGCGCCGTGGGCATTTTTCTGGGCTCTCTGGATCGTTCGATCCTGCTGGCCAACAAACGCGCCTGCGAGATGTTCGGCTACACGGCGAGCGAGATGGAAGGACAAAGTTTCCGCCTGATCCACGCCTCCGAGGAATCGTACCAGGCGACCCAGAAACTCTACCCCCTGCTTTCCCAATCCGGGATCGCCCGCGTCGATTATCTCAACCGGCGCCGGGACGGCTCCCTGTTCTGGTGCGAAACATCAGGCACGGCCCTTGACCCGGACGACCTCCAGAAAGGCATCATCTGGACGTTTTTGGATATTTCCGAACGCAAACAAGCGGAAAGCGTAATCAAGGCCAGCGAAGCCAGACTGCAAAGCCTGGTGAGCATCCTGCGCGGACCGGCGGCATCGGTCCAGGCGGTCCTGGACAACGCTTTAAACGAGGCCATCGCCCTGACCCGCAGCAAATTCGGCTATATTTTCCACTACAGCGAGGAACGCCAGGAATTCATCCTGCACGCCTGGTCCAAGCAGGTCATGGAGAATTGTTCCATTATCAATCCTCAGACCTGCTACGAACTCAAAGATACCGGCATCTGGGGGGAGGCGGTCAGGCAGCGTAAGCCGATCGTCATAAATGACTTTGCCAGCGAACATACCCTGAAGAAAGGTTATCCCGCCGGACACGCCGCACTGACGAGATTTTTGACCATACCGGTCCTAATCGGTGACCGGGTCGTGGCCGTGGTCGGGGTGGCCAACAAGGACGCAGACTACGACGATACGGACACGATGCACCTGAATCTGCTCATGGACGCGGTCTGGAAGGTGATCGGACGCCTGCGCGCGGAGGAGCAATTAAACGAACGCGCCGATTTCGTCCGGTTCAATCCCGCCCCTGTCCTGCGCGTGGCCAAAGACGGACGCATCCTGCGCCTGAACCCGGCCGCCGAAAAGACCCTCGGGTCCAATCGGGTGGGGACGTTCGTCTATGACATCATACCCGAACTCATCGGGCTGCAACTGGAGGACATCGATCCGGACATCCCCCTGCGCCTGGAAATCAGGCTGGGCGAAAAATGGTTCGCCTTGGCCGTGGTCGCCTCTAGGAAGGACGATTCGTTTTTCATTTACAGCAGCGACATCAGCCTGCGCAAGGAACTGGAGAACCGCCTCATCGAAGCCAATGCAGCCCTGCGCCAGACCACGGCCTGGAAGGAAGCCCTCCTGGAAAACAGCGCCGTGGGCATCTTGGTGGCTTCGGGCGATCGGTGCATCTTGGACGTCAACCGCAGGATGGCCAAGATGCTCGATTACCGGCCGGAAGAGCTGCTTGGCCAGTCCCTGGCCATGCTGCACGGATCGCCGGAAAGTTTCGAGGACTTCGGCCAAAAATATTATCCCCAAATCTGGAAAAACAAGATCGCGGAAGGGGAACTCCGGGTAAGAAGAAAAGACGGTTCCCTATTTTGGTGCGAGATGACCGGCACCGCTCTGGATCCGGAGGAGCCGGACAAAGGCGTGATCTGGATCGCCTATGACGCCACCCAGCGCAAACTCGCCCAGGAATCGCTCAAGGCCGTATCGATCTACACCCGCAGCCTGATCGAAGCCAACCTCGACCCCATGATCACCTGCGATCCCGGCGGAGTGATCATGGATGTCAACAAGGCCGCCGAGGAAGTCTTCGGCCGCCATCGAGCCGAATTGATCGGCCAGCATTTCAAGCAGTTTGACGCAAATCCGGATCTGGCGTTCGAGTCGTTTCAGGACACTCTCGTCAAGGGCTCCATCACCGGCTTTCCCGCCACCGTGCGCCACGCCTCAGGGAAAATCACCGAGTTGTCCATGAACGCCAGCCTGCTGCGAGACCAGCACGGCAAGATCATGGGCGTCTTGGCCACCGGCCGTGACATCTCCAAGCTCAAGCGCATCGAGGAGGATCTGCGGCGGGCCAAGGAAGGGGCCGAGGAGGCCAGCCGGGCCAAGGGCGAATTTCTGGCCAACATGAGCCACGAGATACGCACCCCGATCAGCGGACTTTTGGGCATGATCGAATTGGCCAAGTCCGCCCCGGGCATGGACAAATGCCACGAATGGCTGGAGCTGGGCGCCAAGGCGGGCAGGTTGCTGCTGCGCATCGTCAACGACATCCTGGATTATTCCCAGATCGAAGCCGGCAAGCTCCATTTGTGCGTCGAAGCGTTCGCTGTCCAGGACCTCGCAAGCGAGGTGATGGCCACGATTTCGATGCTGGCCAGGGAAAAGGGCCTGGAACTGCGCGTTTCAATCGACCCCGGCGTCCCCGCCCGCCTTTACGGCGACCGGGGCCGCCTCGCCCAGATTCTGCTCAACCTGCTCGGCAACGCGATCAAATATACCGACACGGGCAGTGTGCGCCTGCATATTGCTCCCGCCGGGCCCGGGCCCGGCGGGAGCAAAACCATGCCCGCGCCCGCGCTCGAACTCTCCTTCGAGGTCGAGGACTCCGGCATCGGCATTGCCCGCGACAAACAGGAAGCCCTGTTCGAGCCCTTCAGCCAGGTGGACAGTTCCTCCTCCAAGCGCTTCCAGGGCACCGGCCTTGGGCTGTCCATCTGCAAACGCCTGGTGGACATGATGGACGGAAGAATTTGGGTCGCAAGCGAGCCCGGCCAGGGAAGCGTCTTCACCTTCACGGCGCGCTTGGCCGAGGCTCCAAATGCGCCGGACACGCCCGCGACCGGCGAGACGAACGCCGCGGACGGGCAAACGCTCGCCTATCCGGCCGGCCTTGACATCCTGCTGGCCGAGGACGATCCGATCAACCGCAAATTCATCATCACCTTGCTGCAAAACGCCGGACACCGGGTGGCCTGCGCGGCCAATGGCATCGGGGCGCTCGCGCTCGCCGGCGGGACCCGTTTCGATCTGATCCTCATGGACATCCAAATGCCCTCCATGGGGGGGGACGAGGCCGCGCGCCGCATCCGCGAACGGGAAGCAAGCGCCCCAAGCGGCCCCCGGACGCCGATCCTGGCCCTGACCGCCTACGCCTTGCCCGAGGACCGGACGCGCTTTTTGTCCTTGGGCATCGACGCATGCGTCACCAAGCCGGTGGACATGAGCGAACTCTTCGCGGCCATAGCCCGGCTGACCGGGTCACGAAATAAGCCGGCTGCGAATCAAACACCAACCGCCGACCAGGCGGCCCGGGCCTTACCCGCCTCGGGATTCGACCAAACGGCGGTGGCCAGGCGCTTCGCCGGCCGCTTCGATTTTTGGGCCGAACTGGCCGGGGAATTTTTGGAAAAATCCTATCCCACGCACCTTGCCGGGCTACGCACGGGCTTGGAACGAGGCGACCTGAACGCGGCCGGCAAGGCGGCGCATACGCTCAAGGGTGTCAGCGGCACGGTCTGCGCCCTGCTTGCCGAGGACCTGGCCGGACAAGCCGTGGCCGCGGCCAAGCAAAACGACGCCGCGAGCCTGCGCGCCCTGCTGGACCAACTTGAGGCAGAAAAAACCCGCCTGGAGGCAAGCCTGGCGGCGGCCAAAGGCGGGGGGAAGTAAAGAGTGGATCGGGGGAAAACCCTTCTTGTGAACAAAAAGGATTTCCCCCCACCTCCCTTTCCTCAAAAAAACTTTAAAGTTTTTTAGGAGGTAAGGGTTCCTCTCCCGATCTCCTCGCAATTACCCGAAAGCGGGGGCCAGGGGCGGCAGCCCCCTGGAGAAAAAAAATGGTTCTGGTTTTGGGTCTCCCAAAACGAGAGCCGGGGCGGGAGTTATTCTCCGGCCTCGCTGATCGCCCGCTCGATGTAGGGCGGCACCACCACCCCGGCCTTGCGCATGTTCTCGTGGGCCGTGACCACCTGGCGCCAGGGAATCTCGCGTTCGCGCCAGTACGCCGCCGGATCGGCGATGAAACGCTCGATCACGTCCAGGCCCTCCAGGTAGTTTTTGGCCAAATGGCAGCAGTTGACCACCCACTTGGGTCCAAGCGGCGGGATGCTCACGCCCCCGACTTCATGCGCGCGGGTAAACATGCCAAACTGCTCGATGCTCTTTTCCCACAACCCGCTCCCGTTCTCGCCCAGGCCCAGGGGATCGACGAAGATGTACGGCGCGGGCAGGCACTGGCCGATCTTCATGAAGGTCAGGGCCATGTTGATTTCGTAGCTGGTGCCGAAACCGCCGATGTTGAAAACCTTGAATATCGAGCGCCTGTCCAGGATGTCCTGGCGGGTGTTCATGGCCAGGTTGACGAACTGGACGATGGCCTCGGGCGCGAAATTCGATTGCTGGCCAATCTCCTCGGCGTCGATGCCCACGCCCAGGCGCAAAATATCCAGCGAGGCGGCGACGTCGTCCACGATGCGCATGACTCCGGGGCCGCTGCCGTGGGCCACGGCCAAGGCCTCGCCGAGCATCGGGTTGGCCTTAAGGCGGGTCAGAAATCCGGTCAGTTCCTCGCGCAACAGGTCCTTTAGGCTGTCCACGCTCGAGCCGAACATGGCCACGGTGGTGTGCACCTGGCTCAAACGTTCCTTGCCGCGCTCGGTGACCCACAACCCCCGGTGAAATTCGCGGACATGGGCGGCTTCCCCCTCGCCGAGCAGCAGGTAAAACCGCATGCCCTCGCTCTCCAGCTTAACCAGTTCCTCGTACAGGGCCTGATCCAGGCAGAGCATGGGCCTGTCCGCATGACAGCTTGCGTCGACGCCCTTGGCCAGGACCACGCCCACGCCGTTGCGTTTGAGCACGCGCATGGTGTCCACCGGCGGCAGGCCGTGGGCCACGAAAATTTGGCTGAGTTTCTGCTCGCCGCCGATGTATTTGAGGTCGTCGAGAAAGGCCCGAAGCTTCATGGGCACTTCTTCGCCTTCCAATACCCCCTCGCGCATGTTGCCCCGGGAATATTCGTAGACCAGCCGCCATTGGAATTCAGTCAACCAGCTTACGCCCTCATGCTCGAAGGGAATGGAAATCATCTTGCCGGGCATGAGGATGCGCCCATAGGAACCGCCGCGCGCGGGCGTGGGTGAAAGTTCGTCGAACAGGGCGCCGCAGACTTCGGCGTTGAACACCCCGGAAAGTTCGGCAAAGTCCACGCCGCGCTCCTGGATGCTCCGGGCCTTGGCCGGAGTGAGAATCTTGGCCGCGATCCGGGCCACCTGCTCGTCGGCCGGGTACAGACGGATGCGCACCTTGATATCCCGGGTTGCGACCGCCTCCTCGCCCATGTTGTAGAGTTCGACCTGGCGGAAAACGTTGATTCCGGTGGTGCGGATGCCATCGAGCAGGCGCGAGGCCAGATGAAAGACGCGCTCGTCGCTTAAGATGCGCTCGATAAACGCGGTATACGGCCCGAGCGAAATGCGCACCGCGCCGACCAGGAATTCCTTGGGCCCGATGAACTCCGGCAGGCCCAGGGGCGAAAGATCCTGGATCAGCCCCAGGCCGTGCTTGCCCTTGACGATCATCTCCGAAAAATTGTGCGGCACGCCCATAAGCCGCGCGGAGAGGATGTAGCGCACGTCCTCCAGCGGCAGTTCGATGACTCCGTCCTCGGTCACCACGACGCTGTCCGGCAACAAAAGCCGGTCGTTTTTCAGGGCGTCGAAAATTTCCCCCCGGGACAGCGAGGGCGACAGGGGAATGAAAAGCCGGCCGATGTCCACCCGGGTCCGTTTGGCCAGGCTGCTCAAATCGGCCAGGGACTCGGCCAGCACCCGGTTGAGGGCGGTGATCTTGACCGGGACGTCGATGCGCTTGACCGCGTCGGATATCTCCGGAAATGCGTCGCCAAGCCGAATGTCGATGCCGATGCGCGAATGCCCGCTGCGGCCGCTGATATCGAGCAACTGGCGCATGGAGACGGCCTCGGCCCTGGCCCGCTCGCACAGGTCGCGCACCAGTCCGCGCAAGGTGTCGCTGGTGTGCTCGAAGCGCATCACGCCCAGCACCTGGGGCGCGCCCAGGCGGGTGTTGAAATGGACCTCGCCGACCTCGACGAGTTGACCGTCTCCGGTGATGAAAGGGGCTCTGTTCATGGATGCCTTGTCCGTTGTCCGCATTTTCGCGCGGCCTGGGAAGGCCCCCGCCGCATCGGTGCATGATTGGCATACCCGGGCCGGTCGTGCAAGGGCTTATGGCCTTGCTCGCGACGGTCCCGGTCCTGTCGGATTGGCAAGGTTGCGGGCCGCGACCTGCCGCCCAGCCTCCATTTTTTGCATTGACGCCGGATTCGGCAAGCGTCATGAAGAAGCTTAAGTGAGTGAACTTGCAACCCAAATTTGGAACCTTGTTGCGGGCTGAAGGCTTTAAAGACTGAATCCGAAAAGGAGTGGAGCCATGAAGTTCCTGTCGTACAAAGCGATCGCCCCAATCGTCATCGGGCTTGTCATCTGGCTTTTGCCTGTCCCGGCGGGTCTGACCCAGCCGGCCTGGACCTATTTCGCCCTGTTCGTGGCCGTGGTGACCGCCCTGATTCTGGAACCCATCCCGGCGGCGGCGGCCGGATTCATCGGCGTGACCCTGGCGGCGGCGCTTCTGCTCGTGCCGACCAGTCCCCCCACGCCGCCCAAGGCGCCGGCGCCGGCCGCGGCTGCGGCCAAGCCCGCCGAAGCTCCCAAACCGGCGGGGCTGGCGGAATCGGCCCAACCGGCAAAACTGGCCGAGCCGGCGGGGCCGACCGCAGCGGCGGAAGCCCCCAAACCGGCCGAGACGCAAGCGGTCAAAGCCCCGCTGGTCAAACCCGGCGACGTCATCAAATGGGCCTTGTCCGGATTTTCCAACAACACGGTCTGGCTGATCTTCATCGCCTTCATGTTCGCCATGGGCTACGATAAGACCGGCCTTGGCAAACGCATCGCGCTCATGCTGGTCAAGGGCATGGGCAAAAAGACCTTGGGCCTGGGCTACGCCGTGGCTTTCGCCGATTTGGCCCTGGCCCCGTTCATGCCCTCCAATACGGCGAGAAGCGGCGGTACGATCTTTCCGATCATCAAGAACATTCCGGCGCTCTACGGATCAACGCCCGACAACGAGCCGCGCAAGATCGGCAGCTATCTGATGTGGACCGCCCTGGCCACGACCTGCGTCACCAGCTCCATGTTCATCACCGCCCTGGCCCCGAACCTGCTCGCCCTGCAACTGGTCGAGAAGACGGCCAAGATCACCTTTTCCTGGGGCGCCTGGTTCATGGGCTTTTTGCCGGTCGGCGTGATCCTGTTCGCGCTCGTGCCTTTCCTCTCCTACGTGATCTATCCGCCGACCATGAAGGAAAGCGCCGGGGCGTCGCAGTGGGCCGGAGACGAGCTGGCCAAGATGGGACGGGTCAGCGCCAAGGAATGGACCATGCTCGGCATCGCCGTGGCCGCGCTCGTCTTCTGGATCATCGGCGCCGACTTCATCGACGCCACCACCGTGGCCATGGGCGCACTCAGCCTCATGCTGCTCGCCAAGGTCATCAGTTGGGACGATCTGCTTTCCAACAAGCAGGCCTGGAACGTGCTGGTCTGGTTCGGTACCTTGGTGGCCCTGGCCGACGGCTTAGGCAAGGTGGGATTTCTCACCTGGTTCGCGGCCAAGGCGGCCGCGGCCATGACCGGTTTTTCGCCCCTGGCCCTGGTTATCGGCCTGGTAATCGTGTTCTACCTGGTGCACTACCTGTTCGCCAGCCTGACCGCGCACGCCACGGCGCTTTTGCCGGTGTTTCTGGCTTCGGCCATGGGCGTGCCCGGGGTGTCCATGAAGACCCTGGCTTTCCTTTTGTGTTCGAGCCTGGGCCTGATGGGCATCATCACCCCCTTCGCCACCGGTCCGTCGCCGATCTATTACGGCAGCGGTTACGTCAAACCCAAGGATTTCTGGCTGCTCGGCCTGATCTTCGGCCTGATCTACCTGGTCGTGTTCCTGGGCGTGGGCGTACCCTGGTTCCAGATGCTCAACTCGTAAGATCGCGGGGGAAACCGCTCGGGTGAGCGGTTTCCCCCGATATGATTGCCTGACCGCATGGACAACCTTCCAGATATCCTGCTGGCGGCCAAGGATTTGATCGTTCGCAACGGTTTCGAGGCGACGAGCATCCAGGACATCGCCCGGCAGTCCGGTGTGGATGCACAGGCCGTTCTGGCGTATTTCCCAAAAAAGGAAAACATCCTCTTTATCCTCGCCCGCCAGACCCGCTACAACATCCTCAAATTATCCAAGGCCGCCACGGTCGGCGCGAAAGACCCTGTCGAAACCCTCAAAAGACTCGTCAAAGTCTACATCAACTACACCGAAAACAATACCGACGAAATGATCGTCCTGGCCAAGGCCGATCCTTTCCTGCGGCTGGACCTGTCGCGCTTTCCCAACAAGGAATACGACTTTCTGCGGGATGAATATCTTTACTTATATACAAGCGCGATAGACTGGGGAATCCGGGAGAAATATTTTACCGGCGTCGAGCCGCAACATGCAGCCAAGGTCATCGTTGCGTTGCTCAACGGCGTTTGCACGCAGTTATGCACCGATTTCACCGTGTCATATCTGGCGGATGAGATATTGTCTTTTGTCGAGAAGCGGTTCGCGCCGTAATCGCCGAGCCCCGGGAATGCCGCCGTCGATCCGGCGCCATGTCCCGGAGGCAAAAATCAGGGAACCCCGCCGGCCACGGGCGGACCGATCGGTTTCCGGCCTGCCGGCCCGGCATCGGCCCTACTCGTCGTACTTTCGGGCGTAGGCCGCGTCATTGTAAAGCGGCGCGCCGCACTGCGATATCCCGAACGCTCGGATGATCTCCTGCCCCTCGGGCGAGGCCACGAAATCCACGAAGGCGCTGGCCGTGGCCGCACCCGGAGTCGTCCCGTCCGGAGCGACCAGAGTGTGGTAGGTGTTGACCAGGAGCTTGTCGCCGGAAAAGAGGATGGCCAGGCCCGGGAGGTTATTTTCCGCGGCCCAGGTGCTGGAATCGGTCATGAAATAGCCTTTTTCCGCGTTGGCTCGGGCCAATGTGGCGGTCATGAAGTCCTTGGTCACGATGTACCAGTCCCCTGCGGGTTCGACCTGGGCCTGCCTCCAGATGCCTTGTTCTTTTTTGTGGGTTCCGGAATCGTCTCCGCGCGAGAAGAATTTTGCCTTGACCGCAGCAATGCGCTTGTAGGCATCGGCCGCACCGGTCGCACCCTTGATCCCGGCCGGATCGCCATCCGGGCCGACGATGAAAAATTCATTGGAACCGATCAGGACGCGCTGCCCCGCCCAACCCTCGGCCAGGGCGTTCTTCTCGGCCGCCGGGGCGTGGACCATGATCATGTCGACCTGGCCGGCCCTGAGCATCTCCAGGGACTCGCCAGAGCCGGCCTTGATCCAGTCCAGCCGGGCGTCGTATTTTGCCGCGAAGGCCTCGCCCAGAACCCGCAGCAGCCCGAGTTCGCCCGGACTTCCGGTGGCCAGGCGAAAAACGCGGCTTCCCCGGCCGTAAGACTCGGTCGCAGCGACCTGGGCCAGGGCCGGAAGCGCCGTGGTCAGCAAAACCGCCAACACGCCAAGCATCAGGATGCCGCGCATCGTCGCCTCCCCTCTCTTACTGCTCTTCCGTATACGCCCCGGCCAGTTCAGCGGTGCGCGTGGTCATGCCCAGGATCTCCTCGGCCAGGGAGCGCATGCCGAAATAGAACGAGAAGAAGCGCAGGACCTCTTCGAGTTCGTGGGCAGCGGTGGCCTTGGTCAGGCGCAGGTTTTTGATCGATCCTTCGGCTTGGCGCAGGGCCAAGGCGACATTTTCTGGTGCTTTGGGCGCTGCGCCGCCGGCGATGTCGCCGGCCAGATTCCCCATGGCCGCAAGCGTAGCCTCAAAAAGCGCGGTGAGTTCCGGGTGCAATTTATGGCGCAGGCCTTCCAGGCCGATGGGCGAGGAAGCGTGTTCCATGGCCAGGACGTCCTCAAACATGCGATCTTCGAAGTTCATCAGCGAAATCATGATCTGTTCGGGTTTGGTCAGTCCGCCGGGTTCCTTTTGCGCTTCCACGAGCAGTGTACGGTTTTGGGCGCGAGTTATGCGCAGGTTTTTGCGCAGGCCGTCGATATCCCCTACGCGGCATTCACCGTCCTGCCAGCCGGTGAAGACCAGGGAATAGAGGTTGGTGAGTTCGCGCAATACCCCGGCGATGCCGCCGGCCAGTCCCTGCTTGGCCCGCGAGGGCCAGACGATGAAGGTCACGGCCAGACCGACGGCGATGCCGATGACGATTTCCAGAAAACGGTCGAAGCCGAGCCTGACGGCGTTCAGTGGCCCGTTTCCGGCGTGAGCGCCGAGCATGATGATCACGGTGGCGGTGACCGCGCCCAGGCGGGAGCTGTCGCGCAGCATTTTTGCGCCCGAGCAGATCAGGATGGTGAGCAGGACGCCGGTCCCAAGCGACACCGGGCCATACCCCAAAAGAATCAGGCAGACGACGCCGATGGCGGCGCCGACGGAGGTGCCGAGCAGGCGCGACCAGCCGGCGGCGATGGAACCGCCCAGGTTGGTTTGCATGATGAGCAACGAGGTGATCACGGCCCAGTAGCCCTGCTTGAGTCCCACGGCCTCGGTGACCGCCATGGCGATCACGGCGGCCAGAGTGGATTTCAGGGCGTGCTTGAGCTGGATGCGGCCTACGGAGCGGGTGAATTTCATATCCATACTGTGCCGTTGTCCGAGGAAGGAGTTTATTTCGCGGCGCGACCGGGCGGCGCTATGCCGGCTCCCGATTGGCGTAGCGCCTCCCGGTCGCGGCATTTTCGGGAATTTGCCGCTTTCTGCATCATTATATCATCGCGGGCCGAGAGGCAAATGCGACCGGCCGCGCGGATGCAATCCATGCGCCTCGCCGGTCCATCTGAATGGTTTCTGCCGATATGCGTCGCGCTTTGATGCAACACCGTTTCGGAGTACGTAAAAAAAAATAAATATTTCATTTTCTTCTTGCAACTCAAAAAAAAGGTCTTTACAATGCTAAAATCCCAGCCGCACCCTGGCATCCCGCCGTGGTGAAAATTTTGCTGGTAGTTTAGGAGAAGAGGGAAATGGTTAAGTCTATTTATGTTGGCAATCTGCCTTTCAGCGCCACGGATGACGAAGTTCGCGACCTGTTCGCCCAGTACGGCGAGGTCAAGTCCGTCAAGATGATCAGCGACCGCGAAACCGGCCGCTTCCGGGGCTTTGGCTTCGTGGAGATGGATGAGGCGGATGCCAAGCGGGCCGTTGAGGGTCTCAATGGTACGGATATGGGCGGCCGCTCGCTGCGGATCAACGATGCCCAGGAAAAACCCCAGCGCCCGAAACGCAACGCTTGGTAACCGGATCGCCCACACGGGCGACCGTGCGTCTTTCGGATAAAACGCCCCGCCCACGCGGGGCGTTTTTTTTACCTCAACTTCCATTCATAAAGGAGAACCCCATGGCCGACCGCCAACTCATTTCCTCCGGCTCCAAATGGGAGCCGCTGCTCGGCTATTCCCGCGCCGTGCGAGCCGGCAACGTGGTCCACGTCTCGGGCACCGTGGGCGTGAACGCCGACGGCAGCGTGCCGCAATCCGCGAAGGCCCAGGCGTCGCGAGCCCTGGAAATCATCCTGGACGCGCTGAGCCAGGCCGGAGCCAAAGTCACCGACGTGGTGCGCACCCGCATCTATGTCACGAATATGGACGACTTCGACGAAATCGCGGCGGCGCACGGCGCGGTCTTTGGCGTGATACGCCCTGCCACGGCCATCATCGAGGTCGCCCGGCTCGCCGGACCGGACTTCGTGGTCGAAATCGAGGCCGAGGCTATTATTTAGAGAAGGTTTTGGGGAGAGGGGAGAAACCGGGGGAGGAA
>Ga0326727_10006094_pt1 | contig 33492 bp, 43 predicted proteins | sample MB2enrmetagenome_FD_207643 | JGI IMG/M metagenome (GOLD analysis project Ga0326727, IMG submission 207643) | Lab enriched peat soil microbial communities from McLean, Ithaca, NY, United States - MB29MY | ecosystem: Environmental > Terrestrial > Soil > Wetlands > Peat | place: USA: New York...
ACCCCGCCAGGTGGTAGCTCACGGTGCCGAAATTCGAACTGGACTCAAGGAGCGGCCTCGAACCCGAACCGCCCAACTGAGCCGATATCCGTGGGAGAGGTTCTGCTAAGTTAGCGCCTGTGCCCTCGATTCCCTCCGGGCAGCGCTTTACCGTAAGCAGGCGGTTGTTAAGCCAGGAGAGCAGACGGGGCGCGACCTCGGCATAGTATTGGGCTGTTTCCAGCTTGGTGATTCCCTCTTCGGACCACCACAGCTTGTCAGGATGGGTAATTAGCGTATCCACCACCCTTGGGGTTCCGACCGCTCGAACCTCCTGCGCCCTGCATGATCGGTTATTGTTCACGTTTCCCCCATTGGCACTCCGACGGTTCTTTGTCACTCCGAAGGCCAAGGAAAGCCGGTTGGCGCAACTTCCCTTCTTTCGTCCATTCCGCGAACGCGACCTGAGCGACCAAGTTGGGCCGAACCCAGGTGACTCCCTTAATTTGCGGCGCAGGCTGAAACGGCGACTGGGTTATCCGCAGACGACCCATTTTGTGCGCCAGGTCTCCCAGGACATCTTCGGAATAGCCGGTCCCCACTTTCCCTGTGAAATGGAGTTTCTCGCCGTCATAAAGACCAACCAGGAGCGCGCCAAAGTGGAGTCGATGCCCTTCCGGCGCAGTATAACCCCCGATGACGAACTCAGATTCCTTCCGGCATTTAACTTTGAGCCAGCTTCGGGAGCGTTGTCCGGCCTCGTAGCCAGATGAATCGTCCTTGGTGATGATGCCCTCCCAGCCCTTTTCGCGCGCCAGTTTGAAAGCCTCACGCCCGTTTTCCGAAAGACGTCGGGCGAGCATCAAACTCCCACGCTGGTCCGCGAGAAGCTGCTCCGCCGCGCCCCGGCGTTCGTGCAGGCGAGAATTGAGAATTGTCTTGCCGTTCAATTCCAGACAATCGAACACGGCCAAAACAGGCTTCACGTTCTCCCCCAGAGCGCGCCGTTGCAGGAGTTGAAAACGCGAGATGTTCCTGGAATCAAAAGCAACGATCTCCCCATCGAGCACAAAGTCCCCACCGGGCAGCTTAGCCAATGCCTTGGCGATCTCCGGAAACTCGGGGGTGAGCTCTTTCAGGTTTCGCGAGACAAGCCGAACACGTTTCCCCGTTCGATAAGCCAGCGCCCGGAGGCCATCATATTTTTCTTCATTGACCCAACCGGGTCGGGTGAAGGGCGCGGCGACCAGCGTTGCTAGCATCGGGCGGACCAGATGGTTCATTCAATCATCCTCCCCCCTCTCGGGCGCCTCTTGACGTCATCCTGGTCTCTCTCATCCCCGCAATCTCGGAAAGTGACCGGCCGCTAAGGACTGACCGTGAATCAAGCCTGGTAATGTCTTCACTCGACGCGTAAGCGTCACGATGCGTCATCAGGAGCCAGTTGTTATTCCGCGTCCGAACCAGCACCCACGAACCGCGAAGCTTCTGGCCATGCAGAACGAACTTCAACTCGCCGTTTTCGAGGCTTGCTGCGACATCATCCGAATCTTCAGGAGTGTAAGTGCCCTGGTCCCAAACCATGACCGGCCCCGCCCCATACTGGCCTTCAGGAATATTGCCCTCGAAATCCGCGTATTCCAGGGGATGGTCCTCAACCGCTACCGCGAGCCGTTTGACAGCCGGATTGAGCGAGGGTCCTTTGGGCACCGCCCAGGACTTCAATACGCCGCCAACCTCAAGCCGGAAATCGTAATGAAGATTTCGCCCTTGATGCTTTTGGACCACAAAGAGCAGGCCTCGCCTGCTTGAGAGGCTGCGCTTAAGTTGGCCTTCCGCGTCACTTTTCATATGCGCCGATTTCTTGTCCCCTGCTCGCCTTGCAGCGGCAATTCGAGGATTGCCGCTGCATGGGTATTTTAACCTACTTCGATGCTGAATGCTTTGAATTTGATCTTGGCTTCTTAGTTAACCACTACGTCCTCCGCAAACCCCTCACGCCCGCAAGGCGTTTGGCCGCACGCGCGGGGCGGCTAACTTCTCAGCATACCCGCGCTATTTCATTCTGGAAGGCAGCTTAATGGTCTCGCCGTCAACCACGAACGTACCGTGGCCATGATGATGGATGGTGCGGGGATGTTTTTGTGAGCGGGCAATCCAGGCTTTGACCACCTCAGCGATGAAGATGTTGTATTGTGTCGCGAACCTGGTGTCGATCACCTTGCATTCAAGGTTGACGTAGCATTCGTCGATAAGCGGTGCATGCACACAGGCGGCGGCGGACGGCGTAAGGCCGAACTCCTTAAATTTATCGGTATCCCGCCCGGATGTGTTCCCGCAGGCCACCACCTTCTTGGCCAATTCCACCGTCGGGATGTTGATGACGCATTCGTTGGTTTTCTTCAGTATGTCAAACGTGTAGCTCCGGTCACTGATGACGCAAGCCAGGAGCGGCGGCTCGAAATCGATCATCATGTGCCACGACATGGTCATGATATTCGCCCGCTTGCCGCTGGCGGTGGTGACCATCACCACCGGCCCCGGCTCGATCAGACGGTAAACCTGAGATAAGGGTAAGGATTTTTTTACCATGTCTGCATCTCCGCCGGCGTTATTTCCAGGCAATAATTTTCGGCTGTTTGCGAGGCACGGGCGGTGTTGCGCCGGCGGGCACGCCCACAATGATCGGCGCGATGGCCGTCATTTTAGCGGGGATTTTCAATGCAGCCTTCCACTCCGGCGAGTTCAGCGCCGAGACCGCAAAGCCGATGACGCAGGTGCCAAGCCCTTTTGCGCGGGCGGCAAGCATCAGATTTTCCGCTGCCAGCCAGCAATCCGCCACGACAAACGGCCCTTGGAATTTGCTGTAGATGACGATCAGCGTGCCGGCGTTATAGAAAACATGGAAATCCGGTGCGTCCACCAGCTCAAGCGAATGCTTTGCGTGGTGGGAACCAGAACCCTGCGCCTCGCTGCGCACCCGCTCTTTGGAGCTGTCCGACAAGCGATTCAGCAGGGCCTTATCCTGAATGACGGCGAATGACCACGGCTCCTCGTGCATGGCAGTAGGAGCGTGGACGGCGGCATCGAGCAGCTTGCGGATGACGGTTCGAGCGATCGTCCGGGGTGTATAGTTACGCACGGCGCGGCGATGATAGATAGCATCCATCACGCTCATGGGGACTTCGGGCTTGGCGGCTTTCTGCCGGTTATTCATAGCTTTCTCCATAGCTGGGAGTTTTCGTTGCATTCTTTCCCCGGACCGCGGCGATGTTCAAACCGCCGCGGCAGGGGCTGGGCTCTTCATGTTACCTTCACTTCGACGGCTTTCGCCTTCGCCTTTTCATTCTTCAGCAAATAGACCTTCAACACGCCGTCCTTGAACTCCGCGCTGACTTTGCCGCCGTCGGCGCCCTCGGGCAGCGTGAAGCTCCGGAAAAAGTTGCCGTACGACTATTCGCCGAATCCTGCCTGCTTCTTTTCATTGAGCACGCGGAAGGTCTCCTGGCCGACGGTTGTGACCAAACTCGGGCCGGGCCGGAGTTGGCTTTACTGCCTGCCTCCGCTCACACGTAAGAGCACGGTCAGATAGAAGTTCTCGATGCCGAAGCGCGTTAACGGAATCCGGACCGCGTAGCCGTCGCCCACGCCGGCCGGATAAGCGACTTCCACCGGATACTCGGTGGTCAGCGAGCCGTGCCCCTCGCACCGCCAGCACTCGTAAGAACCGACCGCGCCATGCCCGCCGCAGACGGAACAGCTGGCCCTTGCCGGGATCCTCACGCGCATTCGGCCGCCGACTTGAGCTTCGTCCGGACTTACGAGGATCTCTACCGTTAGGCTCTCCAACCGTTCGGCCTTGGGCCGTTCGAACATATCAAAGTTGCTCCACAACCTTTCGAACAGTTCGTCGAAAGAGGGATGATAAACCTCAAAAGATTCGGCGAGCGAAACTTCCTGGAACTCGCAGCATGTCTCGAGCGGGCGGAAGGGTTCGCCCTTGGGCCACTCGCTCACCGGAGGCTTCGGCGCGGCTACCCACGAGGGACGACCTGTGGCGAGCGAGCCGGCCTGCCAGTCGTAGCGACGGCGGCGTTCGGAGTCGCCCAGCACTCCGTAGGCTTCCTGCAACTCCCGGAACCGGCTGCTTTCCAAGCCCAACTGGCAGGGATGCACATCCAGCGCCTGGCGTCGAAACGCCGCCTTAATCTCTCCGGAGCTCGCATCCGCGGTGACGCCCAAAATCAAGTAATAGTTCTTTTTCATGGTAGCCTCCGTACTCGGTATCAGGTGTTGTTCCATTTTGAATTCGCAAGGAATCTCGGAGAAGACAACATTGCATCAAATCCTGATAATAATCCGGTTTTCAACCGCGGTCACGCCGGGAGCGGCCGAGGCTGCCCGTTCAGCTTCATCCCGTTCCATAAAGCTGCGCACATCGCCGCGAAGCACCACTTTGCCTCCTTCAGTCTCCACCTGGAGCCGCCGGGCATCCAGCAGGGCGTGGCGCTCGAATGCAGCTTCGATAGCCCCTTTCACGTTCAGCGGGACTGGTCCTGGCTTAAGTGTGATAAAATTGGTCACTCCTTGGACCCCCGCCAGATGCCGCACGGCCTCCTCGGCAGCGGTCTTCTGATGCCACCCATCGACCGTGCCCTCCAGGGTGAGGGAGCCCTGGCGGACCATTACCTTGACCGAGCCTTCTGGCACTATGCTCACCCGTCCAATCGCCTGCAGGGCGGCGGCGGCAATCTCACTGTCCGTGTGCCGGGCTGATTCGGGCAGCTCGACCGTCAAATCCTCGGCCAGCCCCCTCACTCCCGCCACCCGCTTGACCGCACGTGCGGCAGCCAACTTCTCGGCGTAACTGCTCACTGCGCCGTTGAGTGTCACGATGCCGTCCTTTACCGAGACTCCAATCTCTTCGACTTTCACGCCGGGCTCATATTCGAGCTCGGCCAAAACATCACTCTTCAGGTCCACGTCGGTTTTCATACGGCCAGAATGCAATTAAGCCCTCCGAAGGGATTCGAGACATAGGCAGGCGAGAGCGGATCATCCGTCCATTGGCCATCGACGATGAACCGATATTCATATTTCCCTCGCTGGAGGATCAACTCCACTGCCCAGCGGCCATCCCCTTGGGGTTGCAACGGGGTGGCGTAAGGATCCCAACCGTTGAAGGAGCCCGCCACGAAGACTTCCGTCGCGCCAGGATGAAAAAGCTCGATAGAAATACGTTCCATCTCCGGCCCTGGGAAATGTTCAAGCAACAGCGGAACGGCCCGTGCGAGTTCCGCTTTCGCACCCTCAAACCGTTTAATCACGCTTTTCTTGAGCGGTCTCTTGGCTTGGGCCGCATTGGCTTTTGCCGCTGTGGTGGTTCGACTCTTGGTCGTTCTGGAAGTTGTGCGTGTTTTCATTCGTATCATTATATCTCCGCGCATAAATAGAGAAACCTTCAGTATCGCTCCCGCTGATGCTGCCGATCAAGCTACTCATACGCTCGTTCGCGCCGCGGCGACCTGCAAATCGCCGCGGCGGCGCCACTGTTTTTAGGCAACTTTGACTTCGACCGCCTTCGGTTTGGCTTTCTCGCTCTTTGGCAGGTGGACATTCAGCACGCCGTCCTTGAACCCCGCGTTGACCTTGTCAGGGTCGGCTCCATCCGGGAGCGTGAAACTGCGGTAGAAATTGCCGTAGGAGCGCTCGATGCGATGGAACTTCTTGTTCTTTTCCTCCTTCTCGAACTTACGCTCCCCAGTAATGGTCAGTACTCCGTTCTCGACCGTCACCTTCACGTCTTCCTTCTTCATTTCCGGCAGGTCAGCTTTGACAAGCCATTCTTTGTCATCCTCGCTGATGTCCACGCGTGGCGCCCATTCGGCCACGGTCATCAGTTCCTCATTGCCGCTGGGGGCGCGAACCGGCGCCCAGCCAAAAAACTTGGCGAGGCGGTTTTGGAATTCGTCCATTTCCTTGGTCGGATCCCAACGTGTTAATGCGTTCATTTCTAGATCCTTTCCAGCTCGGCGGTTAAGTTAATTTAGCCGTGCTGCCTGTCCGCCGAGTTTCCCAGGCAGCAGCGGCGAAACTCATAGAACCGATGCACGTTGCGACCGGCGTGGTTTTTAGCGCGCCTTCATTATCTTATCGTTCCCGCCTTCCCAGCCTTGCAGGCGTTTCGACACCGATTTTACCGTAGGGCGGTGCCGACGTGATCGGTTGGCTAACGACAATTACACATCTCCACCAATCAACAATATATCAGGACAACCAGATTTCAAGGTTTTGTTTCAATTGGCAGGGTTGCGGCTGCGGCGGCCCCGCTCATCACGCCATCTTCCATTGGCATCGGAGCTGGCTCCTTCGCCCTCGGCATCTCCTTGCCAATGAGCTGGTATAGCGTTTCCCCATCGAGCGTCTCACGCTTGAGCAATTCCGCCACCACCCGTTGCAGGTCAGCCCGATGGGCGGTTAGAACCTCTTTGGCTTCAGCATAGGACTCGTTAAGGATCCTTTTCACGTCTTCATCGATCTCCCGGGCGGTCTGCTCGCTGCAGTCGCGCTGGAGTTGAAAGGGCTGGCCGGGAAGATAGGCCGGCGCTCGTTGCGCGCAATTGGCCATACCCACCTTTTCGCTCATTCCGTAAAGGCAGATCATTTGGCGGGCCAGCGCGGTGGCATGCTCCAAGTCGTTTTGGGCGCCGGTGGTCAGGTCGCCGTATTCCAGCTCTTCGGAGGCTCGTCCTCCCAGCATTCCTCGCAGACGCGTCAGCAACTCAGCCTGGCTAAGCAAGAATTGATCTTCGGTCGGCACTTGCATGGTATAGCCTAACGCCGCGTGGCCATGGGGAATGATGGTGATCTTGCGCACCTGGTCCGCGTTCGGGCTGTAGGCGGCGATCAGGGCATGTCCCACCTCATGAAAAGCCACCCGCCGCTTCTGTTGCTCGGTCAGCCGGCGGCTCTTCCGCTCAGGCCCAGCGACGACTCTCTCGACGGCATTCTCGAGGTCCGCCTGGCTGATTTCCCGAGCCCCGCGCCGGGCAGTCAGCAAGGCGGCCTCGTTCAGCACATTAGCCAGATCGGCCCCGGAGAACCCGGCTGTGGCCTGAGCCAGTTGGCGCAAATCCACTCCGGGGCCCAGTCGTTTGTCGCGGGCATGAACCTTGAGAACGGCTTCGCGGCCATCCAGGTCCGGCGCATCGACAATCACTTGTCGGTCGAACCGGCCTGGCCGGAGCAACGCCGCGTCGAGCACCTCGGGCCGATTGGTCGCCGCCAGGATGATCACCCCGGCGTTTGGTTCGAACCCGTCCATTTCGGACAGGAGCTGATTCAAAGTCTGCTCCCGCTCATCGTTGACCATGCCCAGGTGAATACTGCGCTTCTGGCCAATGGCGTCCAATTCGTCGATGAAGATGATGCAGGGGGCATGCTGCTTGGCCTGCTGAAACAAATCCCGGACGCGCGAGGCACCCACCCCGACGAACATCTCGACGAAATCACTGCCGCTCAGCGAGAAAAACGGCACCTTGGCCTCGCCAGCAACCGCGCGAGCCAGCAGCGTCTTGCCCGTGCCGGGTGGTCCAATCAACAGAATTCCTTTGGGGATCTTCGCGCCGATCTCCTTGTAGCGCTTGGGGTTCTTCAGAAAATCAATTACCTCTTTCAGTTCCTGTTTGGCCTCGTCGCAGCCGGCCACATCCGCGAAACTGACGCCGGTCTTTTCGCCTTCCACCAGCCTGGCGGTGCTCTTGCCAAAACCCAGAACGGATTGGCCTACCGATCCCAATTTGCGGCCCATGAACGACCATATCCCCACGATGATGGCGATGGGCAGCACCCAACTCAGCAAGAACTGCGAAAGAAAACTAGGGCGTTCACCGTTATACTGTGCGCCACTCGCCTGGAGGTCCTTGACCAGTTCGGGGTCTTCGATGCGAACGGTGTGGAACTGGAACGGCTTCGCTGCGGCCACCGTGGCGTTTGTAGTCGCCGTGTGGCCATTCGTTGGTGCGCTGGCAATCTCGGATAACGTCGCATTCGTGGCCGGAGCAGCCTGGGGCACGATCCGGCCGACAATCTCGTCTTGCTTAACCACTGCGTCCACGACCTCGTGCCGCGCCAGATGCGCCCTGAACTCGCTGTAGGGGATGATACGCACAGTGAACTGACTCACGGCTGCCTGCCAGACCCACAGCACGAGGAGCATTACGAAAAACGGCCAAAAATCGAATCCCCAGTTTGGCTTGCTCTTATCCGGCGCCTTGAGGTCGATTTTGGGCGGAGTCTTTTTCATAGGTGGTCCGTGTTTTGGCGAACACTGGATTTCGGTGGTTGTCGGCGGATGTCAGATCTTACGTCTCCAACAAGCGCACACCCTCAGGCGGCGTGCGATCCGTTGCAGAAGGGCTTGTTGTCGGATCTGCCGCACCGGCACAAGGTCACCCGATTCCGAATTTCGTAGGTCTTCCCGTCGGCGGAAACCACCGGGATGCCTCCGCGCACGTAAATCGGGCCGCTTACCTTTTTCTCGGTGTCCTCGATCAAACCAAGCGACGGTTCAAATTTCGGTTCGATGGGTTTGCCTGTTTCTCGATCCCAGGCCACCAAGCGCCCGGCGGGACAGTGGCCCGCCTCGAACTCCACCAGTTTCCGCGCTTCGGGGTTGTCCGTTTGCGTCACCAGGTTCCAGATCCTGCCTTTCGGGTCGCAGAATCGGGCGAATGCGCACAGGTTTTCCTGATCGGTGAGCATCATCGTGGGACCCTCAATGGTCTCTGCTTGTTCAAGGTACGGCTCCCGGCTGGCGGTTTCGGTCCCGTCGAATTGAACTTTCTTGTGGGTGCCATCGCAGAAGGGTTTGTTGGCCGACTCACCGCAACGGCAGAGGGCATATTGCGGCTGCGCCGGGTATTTCTTTCCCTCCCGGTAATCGAGGGATTCGCCCTCGGCGTTGGTCACAATCCACTGTTCACTCAGAGGCAACCCGCCGCTGACAAGGTAGGGACCATCTTTGGTGATTTCGATCTTCGCTTTCGGGCGTTCGCTCTTTTTCATAATTCCTTGGGTCTAAGTTAGCACTCCCGCCGGCATTGTCATAGGCGTTGCGACTCGCGACCAGGCTCGGCTCCGATCAGGTGGGTCACCTTCGGCGTTGCCAGCGCAAAGCGGTCGACCTGCTCCTGCACCTTCCGGTCCGCCTGGGTTACGCGCTCGTGCTGCCGCAGATGCTCCAGCCACGACTCGACGAGGAACGTTTCCACGAACCGGCCCCGTTGGGCCAGGTCCTCGAAGACGCCCCAGGCGTAAGCGCCGTCCCGGCGCCTTTCACCGGCCAGGTGCTCCAGCGCCGTCAGGAAGGCGTGGTGATCCTTGGGGTCGATCAGGTATTCGACCGTCACCAGGACTGGCCCCTGATCGCCCTCTACCTCCCGGGTCACGATGGGCGTGGGCCAATGCATGGAGGGTGAGAGGTCGGATTCGGCACCGGTCTGCAGCTTCCACCGCCATGTCAGGGGAATCGCGAGCACGGCGCCAGCGGCTGCGAGGTAATGCGCCAGGGGCAACCCCCACCAGCTCGCTGCTTGTCCCCAGACCATGCTGCCGAGGGCCATCGTGCCGGAAAATAGGGTCACGAACATGGCGAGGCCACGACCGCGAACCCACTCGGGCAAAGCAATCTGGGCTGAGACGTTCAAAGTGGACAACACCACCGTCCAGGAAACGCCGGCCAGCAGGCTAGCCGCCACGGCGACCGCGGGCGCACGCGCCGTGCCGAACAGAAACAGAGCGACCGCCGTGCCGATTGTGCCAGCCGCCACGAGTCCATCCGGCCCGAGCTTCGCCCTGAACCACGGCCTCACAAACGCTCCACCCACCGCCCCCGCGCCGATGGCGCCAAGGAGCAGTCCGTAGAGCGTGGGTCCGGCAGCGACTTGATTGCGGGCGATGAGCGGCAGCAGCGCCCAATAGGCGCTGGCGAACAAAAAGAAGGCGCAAGCCCGCAGCAAAGTCGAGCGCAGATGCGCGTTGTTCCGCGCGTGGCGTATGCCTACCCGGATGGCGCTGGCAAAACGCTCCGCGGGCACGGTGCGAGTTCGGCCTCGTGGCGGACGCCACCACTTCAACGCGCCGATGACTCCCAGATTGCTGAAGGCATTGATCCAGAATGGCGCAGCGATGCCAAGGGCTGCGGTGATGACACCGCCCAACGCGGGACCAACCGCGCGGCTGATATTGATGCCAACACTATTGGCAGTCACGGCCACGGGCAAGTCGGCCCTGGGAACGAGCTGGGGCACGACCGATTGCCAAGCCGGGGCCACCACAGCGGAAGCCGCGCCGATCAGGAAGGCGAACCATAGCAAGCTGCCCGGACTGACGAGGTGAAGCCAAACGAGGGCGGCAAACAACGCCGACAAAAGTGTAATGGAAGTCTCGCCGACAATCAGCAGCCGCCGCTTGTCAACGATGTCGGCGAGCGCTCCGGCGCCCAGCGCGAACAAGAACATCGGGAGGGTCGAGGCGACCTGGACTAATGATACAATGAACGGATCGGTGTTCAGACCGGTCATCAACCAGCCCGAGGCGGCATTATACATCCAGGTGCCGATGTTGGAGACGACCGTCGCGGTCCAGATCACCGTGAACGCTTCATGCCGAAACGCGCCCCAGGGCGAACGCGGCCTTCTCGCAGAAGCTTTCGGGGCAGCCTCAGTCGGCATGGGCTCGGGTTTCACGGCGAATGTTCAGCTTGGCTATGTATTGGAAAATGGTACTGAAAACGGCTTCAAATTCCTTCATGGCTCGAAGGCGTGATGAGGTTGACGGTGGCAAGTTCTGCGCCGCACAGGCTGATTCAATCTATTTGGCTTGGCGTCTGACCGCATATCCGTATTGAGTCGGCCAGGCGGCTTCACTCCCAAGGGCGCATTGGGCTTTGAGTGCCCAATACGGTTCGCGCAGGAATTCGCGCCCGATGATCACCACATTCGCACTGCCACCGGTGATAACCTCGTTGGCGTATTCTGGGTCGGTGATCATGCCCACGGCTCCGGTCCGGATTCCGGCCTCTTCCCGAATCCTCCGGGCGAAGGGCACCTGATACCCCTTGCCGACGGGTATCTTTGCGTTCGGCACGGTGCCGCCGGAGGACACATCAATCAAATCCACGCCCAGTTGTTTCAGCCGCCGCGCCAACTCGATTGACTCTTCGAGGTTCCAGCCGTTTTCAACCCAGTCCGTCGCCGAAATGCGAACCAACAGGGGCAACTCCTCAGGCATGAGCGGCCGCAGGCGTTCGGTCACGCGCAGCAGCAACCGCATCCGATTCTCCAGGCTGCCGCCATATTCGTCCTTTCGCCGATTGCTCAAGGGCGAGAGGAATTGGTGCAGGAGATAGCCATGCGCAGCATGAATCTCGATCACTTGAAAACCCGCGTTGAGCGCGCGCTTGGTTGCCGACTCGAAGGCCTCAACGGTGTCTTCGATGCCCTTTTCGTCCAAAGCAAGCGGCGTTGGATCCCCGGCTTCGAACGGAATCGGGCTTGGGCCCACAACCTGCCAGCCGCCTTGCTCCGGCGTCTTAAGGCTAACCCGGGTCTTCCACGGCACTTCACAGCTTGCCTTGCGTCCAGCGTGGGCGAGTTGGATGCCGGCGATGGCACCCTGGCTACGCACGAACCTGGCGACGCGCGCGAGTGGTTCAATGTGTTCATCGCTCCAAATGCCCAGGTCAGCGGGTGAGATGCGCCCTTCAGGCGTGACGGCTGTGGCCTCGACAATCACCAGTGCCGCGCCACCAACCGCCCGACTGCCCAGGTGAACAAGGTGCCAGTCGTTGGCCATCCCTTCCACGGCCGAATATTGGCACATGGGTGACATGGCAATCCGATTTCTCAGGGTGACGCCGCGCAGTGTCAGCGGGCTCAACAAATCGACCTCGGGTACTTCCAAATCGTGACTTGCAACCGCCCTGCCCGAGCGGTGGGTGTCGCCGCCAAATACTTCGTGTGTTGGTTTACTCATAAATTATTGCCTTTCTATCGCGCCCGCAGGAAGCGAGCTTCGGTGCGCAACCGTTCGGCATCATTCATCAGGGTGATTATCATTTTGACCCCAACCAGGTTAATGCCACAGACCGAGTGCAGGTGCTCGATGCGTCGCAGCATACGAATGCCTTCGTCATTGAAATAAAAGCCGCCGCCGGCCGGATCGGCCACTGGCGACACCAAACCATGTTTGTAGTAAACGGCAATCCGGCGCCGCGGCACGTGCGCCAGGCGCTCGGCCACTTCCAAAGTGTAAACCGCATCAGGATCTGGCTCGAAGAGCTGGATGGCCTGGCTGGTGATCTCTTGGTAGAATCTCATGATTTGCTCCTTAAGTTTAAATGTGACTCCCGGGGGTAAATTGGTCTGCCCCAGGAGAATATATCTCTTTGGTGGTATTCGTCGAAACGCTTCGCTTTAATCACGGTGCACAGCAAAGCACCGAAAACGAAGCCGCCAACGTGCGCCCACCACGCGATGCCACCCACCTCATTTGGATTGGCCAGCAGGCTGAGCGTGCCGCTGAAGAACTGCAGAATGAACCACCAACCCAAAAACACCACTGCCGGGACGACGAAGAAAGGGCCGAAGAAGAACGGCGGGATCAGCATGGTAACGCGCGCGAGTGGATAGAAACGGAAGTAGCCGCCCATCACGGCCGCAATCGCGCCGCTTGCACCGATAGTGGGAAGCACCGAGTGGGCGTTGGTGTAAATATGCAACAAAGCGGCAATCACGCCCCCAAGCAGGTAGAGCAGGATGAAACGCGGCCGGCCGAGGCGGTCTTCGACATTATCGCCGAAAATCCAAAGCGTCCACATGTTGCCTATCAGATGCGTCCAACCGCCGTGCAGAAACATGGAGCTCAGAAAGGGCAGCGCTTGCTCGGGGAGGCTGAATAACTGGCTGGTCTCGGCAACGGTATATCGCGCAGGCACGATGCCCCAGCGTATCAGGAACTCGTCTAGGTGGCTGCCAAGACTCAACTCGAAAAGGAACACGACTGCGTTCACGACAATAATCGCGAGCGTTACCACCGGAAAACGCCTTGAAGGGACGTCGTCTTTCAAAGGAAACATAGTTCACCCTGGAGTCCGTTCACCTTGCTCGATGAATCTAAGGATTGACTGGGCCGGCATCGCGCCAGATTGGCGGGCCACTTCGTGCCCTCGCTTGAACAAAACCATAGTCGGAATGGCCTGTATCCGAAAGCGTTGAGCCGGGCCGGGCAGCTCATCGGTGTTTGCTTTGGCCACGAGCCAGCGGCCGGCACCCTCGCCCGCTGCCTTGGCCAGCTCGGGAGCCATCATTTTGCACGGCCCGCACCAGGGGGCCCAGAAATCCACCAGCACGGGCAACGCGGAGCGGTTGGTCAGAGCATCGAAGATCTCCTCGCTTTCTACCTCCACCGGTTCGGCAGGTTGGGCCAGTGCATTGTGACATTTGCCGCACCGAGACTGCGGGCCAAGCTTGTCGTAATTCAGACGATTGCGCTGGCCGCACCGAGGGCAGGTGGATACAAGGCCACGTTCATCTGGTGCAAAGGTCTTCATGAAGCGGGTTGCCGCGGGTTGAAACGGGAAACACGGCTAAGTTTTTCCCACAGTTCGCGCTCCTCGTCGGTCAGTTGCGCGGGTAGTTGCACATTGACGATTACGTAGAGGTCGCCGCGCTCGCCCTTGCGGCCCTTAGGCAGGCCATGACCCCGCACGCGTAGTTGACGGCCGTTGTTCGTGGAGGCCGGGATGCGGACCTTCACGGCCCCATCGAGCGTCGGCACGCTCACGGTCGTCCCCAGCACGGCTTCCCACGGCGCCAGCTCAAGTTCGTAGTGAAGGTCCGGGCCGCGCGCGCGAAAATCCGGATGCGCAGCATAGAGGACGTGGAGAAAGAGATCGCCAGCCGCGCCGCCACTCACGCCGTCTCCGCCCTTGCCGGGGACCCGGATGGTTTGGCCTTCCTGCACGCCGACGGGAATGCGGACCTTGAAAGTCTGCGTCTCGGTCTGGCCAGTGCGCGGGTTGGCGCGCTGCAGTGAAATACTGCGCACCGAGCCACGCATTGCTTCCTCAAGGGTGACCAAAATGTCGCCTTCGATGTCGTAGCCGCGCGCCGGACCGCGGGGTTGCGCAGTTTCATCGGCCTCAAAGCCGCGCCCCTCGAATCCATAACCGCCGCGTGCACTGCGGCCAAACAGTTGCTCGAAGAAGTCGCTGAAGCCCGTGCCCCCGAAACGAAATTCCTGGGCCTGCGCGCCGTCGGCGCCCCGGCCGGCGCCGCTCTGCCAGCCCGGCGGCGGCTGGAACCCTCCGCCCTCTTTCCAACTCGCGCCATATTGATCGTACTTCTTGCGCTTCTCCGGGTCGCTCAGGACCTCGTAGGCTTCGTTGATCTCCTTGAATTTTTCCTCAGCGGTCTTTTTGTCCTTGGCCACATCAGGGTGAAACTTGCGGGCCAGCTTGCGAAATGACTTTTTGATGTCCTGATCGCTGGCGGTGCGCGGCACCTCAAGGGTGGCGTAGTAATCTTTAAATTCAACCGGCATGATTTGCGGGGCCAGCCTTGTCAGGTTGGCTCAGATCGTTTACGACAACCTTGGCCGGACGAAAAACTGCCTCTCCGCGTCGGTAGCCGCGCTGGATGACTTCGAGCACGCTGTGGTCGGGCAACGTGGGATCATGGCCGATGCGGATCGCCTCGTGGCGATGTGGATCAAAGGGCTTGCCGACACTTTCCTCGTGCTCAAAGCCGTGGCGGTGCAACAGTTGTCGTAGTTGTTGAAGGGTCAAATCCACGCCGTGACGAAGCTGCTCAGGGGAAGCGGAAGCGTCCGTGGCAAGCGCGCGTTCCAGGTTGTCGATCACCGAGAGGAGTTCGAGGATGAAGGCTTCCTTTTGTCCGGCTGCGCGGCGGTCCGCCTCTTGTGCGGTCCGCTTGCGGAAGTTGTCGAAATCGGCGGCGAGGCGGAGATGGCGTTCCCTGAGTTCAGCCAGTTCTTTCGCCTCTGATGAAGGCTCATCTTGCGCAACAACTTCGGCTCCATCAGTGCTGGAATCTTCCGGTAATGTTTCTCTTCGTTGCGTTTTCATAAATAATACTCACACCACAGCGTCTTCGCGCATTGCGAAGTAATTTTGAGAGTGGATTCAATCGCCTTCTTTGTCCCTTTTTGCGGCGGCTCGGCTGGCTTGGTCCGCTTGATCAAGCTCCGCCTCTTCGATGCCTTCTTCGACGAGTCTTTCATTGTCGCTACGCCCCTCGTCGTCCTCATCCTCCCCGGGACTCGCTGGAACTTTGCGGCCTTCCGAAGCAGGCGCCGGATCCCAGCGCTCCGATTCCGGCGCCCCTTCGAGAGCAGCTTTTTGGGGATCCAATTCCGGTTCGCCGGTTAATTTCCGCTTGGCCGTCGCCAGATCGGATTTTGATGCCTCTCGTGCGGTACGGCCATCGAGGATGGCCAGTTCCACCGCGCGCTTTCGCACCATCTTCCGGGTCACGGTGCCAATGCCGGCGGAATTTACGGTTAGCTCGCCTTTCTTTAATGGGTTTGGTTTCATAGGCTGTTTATTTCTCCGCCTGGGAATGGGCTTCAACAAACCAGAGCCACTTATCAATGCCGCGCGAAACCTCGGTGAACAGATCCGCCGTGTTGGCGTCGTCCAGGTCGTCCGCCTCAGTGATCGTGTGGCGGACTTCCCGTCCGAAGGTGGAGAGTGCCTTTGCCACAGCCTCGACGTGCGCTGCGCCGTCGGCGACGTCGAGCGGATACTCTTCTAACCGTGAGCGTGAGGCGGCCACCCGCGCAGTTCCCTCGGCGATGCCGCCCAATTGCACGATGCGTTCGGCGATTAGGTCCACATACTCACTGACGCCTTCGTAAACGTCGTCGAAGAGTTTATGGAGTCCGATGAAGTTGGGGCCTTTCACGTTCCAATGCGCCTGTTTCATTTGTGATTGAAGATCAACAGCATCAGCCAGGCGCTGGTTCATCAGAACATTCAGTTCCACCCGCCGGTTGGGAGCGATGTCGTTTTCGGTTTCGTACATTTTGGGTGAATCGGTCGGTTTCGTTGTTGTTGTTTTCATAAAATTATTTCAGTTTCGGAATTATTGTCATTAACCCGTGGAAACCATATCTTAACTTTCATTCGCTATGGGTTTGATACCCCGAAGCTTGCTTCGGCTTTATTTGGTTTTGTGAAATCATAATTCTAAATGCCTCGGAGCTTGCTCCGAGGTTGTTTACTTGCCATTGACGGAGATTCGCCGCGTCCAAACGATTAAAGCCTGCAACAAATCGCGGATGTGCTTCTTTGTCGGCTCATCCGTCAATCTTCCTTCCACGTCGAATTTCGCAGCGGCATTGCCAATCATCACTTCCGGTTGGTTGATGGGAAATACATTCAGGCCAACGAATATCTGTCGAAGATGATATTGCGCCCGGGCTGTCCCCAACATCCCGGGCGAAGCTCCCATGATCGCCACCGGCTTCCCGGACCAGGCGCTGTCGCCGTAAGGCCGCGTCGCCCAGTCAATGGCATTCTTCAACACCCCCGGAACCGAGCAATTATATTCGGGCGTCACGATCAGGAGCGCATCCGCCGCGCGAATCCGCCGTTTCAACTCCACAACCTTCGCGGGTGTGTTCTTCTCCTCGTCCTGATTAAAAACGGGGATGCCCTCCAACTCGAAGATGTCGAGCGCAACGCCTTCCGGCACAAGTTGCCTGGCAGCGCGTAAAGCAGCCCGGTTATAGGATTCACGCCGAAGACTGCCGGCGATGCCAAGGATGGTAATGGGAGTGTTCATTCATTTTTTAGACCGGATTTATGGGTAAATCGTTGAAGCCTTCGACCATCGTAGGATGCGAGTCTTTCATGGCGCGGAGGTGAGGAAGTCTGCCGCCAGGAACGCCTCGGTTCGTGTGCCGACGACGAGGGCGGTTTCATCTACAAAGAAAAGGGGGCTGTGGTTCGGCGCCGCTTTGGCCGAGTCTTGCCCGCGCGGTGTGATGCCCAGATAGACATAAAGCCCGGGAACGACCTTCGCGAATTCGGAGAAGTCCTCGGAAGCGCCGCCCAGCCGCCCTTTTTCCACGTGGCCGTCGGCGGCTCGCTCCAGCACCGGCAGCATGCGCGCCGTGAGTTCCTCGTCGTTTATCGTCGGATCGTAATTCTTGACGATGGAGACCTCGGCCTTCGCGCCCGCGCTCTCGGCGATTTTCTCCGCGGTGAGGCGGATGTCCCGGTGAACCTGCTCCCTGACGCCCTGGTCAAAGGTTCGGATCGTGCCGGTCATGCGCACCGTGTCGGGCACAATATTGGCTCTGGATCCGCCGTTGATGGTTCCGATGGTGACGACCACGGGTGAGGCCGTGAGGTCGGCCTTGCGGCTCACCACGGTTTGCAGTCCGGAGATGATGAGCGCCGAAGTCGTAATCGGATCGGTTGTGTTCCAGGGCATGCCGCCATGTCCCTGTTTACCGATCACGGTGATATCGAGGGTATCGCTGGCCGCAAGCGCGGGGCCGGTGCGATAGGTTATCTCGCCGGATCGTCCGGGCATCACATGCACGGCAAAGACCGCGTCCGGTTTCACCCACTTGAAAAGACCCTCTTCGAGCATGAGCCGGGCTCCCCAGCTTTTGGTATCGGTCGGTTCATACAGGCTGGGGCCTTCTTCCGCCGGTTGGAAAATGAACATGACCACACCCGGCAATTGGTCTTTCAATCCCGCGAGCACTTCCGCTGTCGCCATCAGCATCGCCGTGTGCGCGTCGTGTCCGCAGGCATGCATGACGTCCACGTCCTTTCCCACATACGGCTGCCTGGCCTTCGAGGCGAACGGCAGCCCGTCCGGCTCTTTGACCGGGAGGGCGTCCATGTCCGCGCGCAACGCGACGGTGCGGCCGGGCCGGGCGCCCCGGAGCAGACCGACGACGCCGGTGTGGGCGACATTGGTGCGGACCTCGAGCCCGAGGCTGCGCAAATGGTCGGCCACCAGGCGGGAGGTGCGGAATTCCTGCTCGCCAAGCTCCGGGTGCTGGTGGATGTCCTCGCGCCAGGCGATGAGCTTCTTTTCGACGGCGGCGGATCGAGTGCGGATTTCCGCTTCGAGGTTGTTACCGCCGGCCGCCAGAACAGGCGGCGCACTCAGACACACCCTAAGGGCCAGGACAAGGAAAAGGAAAGGCGATGCGGTAATCATGTTTGCCATGAGGTTTATCTTTCAGGTTTGTTCGAGCCGCGCTTGCGCGGCCATCGTTTGGCCATTTCACATGTTGTTACGAACCCGCAATCAATGGTCGAGAATCGATTCGGCATCAGCCGATCCTCACTGAGCGCATCGACATCGACCCTAGCGTCACTTTGTCCGCGAAGAAGGCCACAGCATCCGACTCGTCCTGCGTTCCCAGCACGTAAAGCAGCGGCAAGTAGTGTTCAGGGGTAGGCACCGCCCGATGAGCGGAGCGCCCGAGCTTGGAATAGCCGATGATCGCCTCATGGTCACCCGACTGGATCAAGACTTTCATCCGCTCGTCGAACGCCAGCGCCCAATCGTAAGCCGTATCCTCCCACACCATCTCGCCCAAGTTGTGGACGATGTTGCCACTCCCGAGGATGAGCACTCCCTTTTTGCGCAGTCCTCGCAGCTCCCGCCCCAGTTCGTAGTGGGCGGCTGGCGCCATCCTCTGGTCCAGACTCAGTTGGACCACCGGAACATCGGCATCCGGGAACATGCGGCACAGCACCGACCATGCGCCGTGGTCCAGTCCCCACTCCAAGTCTAGTTCGATAGGCGACTTCCGCGCCAGGCCCTGCGCCGTCCGGGCCAGGTCCGGCGAGCCCGGCGCCGGGAAACGCTTCTCGGACAGCGCGGGCGGGAATCCGTAGAAATCATGGATCGTCTTTGGCTGCTCCATCGCCGTGACCCGTGTTCCCGCCGTTTCCCAATGCGCGGAGACGCAGAGGACGGCTTTAGGCTTTGGCAGGGACCGGGCGACCTCGGCCCACGCCCGGCTGAATTCGTTGTCCTCGATGGCGTTCATCGGGTTGCCATGTCCGATGAAAAGAGCGGGCATGGTCGCCTGGGTATCGGGAGCCGCTTCGAGTTTGCGAATGATGGAGTTGGTGGCCATGGCCGATGTCGGTCGTTTATTTACTCCCCGTCTGGCCGGCGGTTTCCTTGACAGCTTCGGCATTGATTTCTAGTTCGACCTCCTCGCCCACGGCCAAGACGCCCGTTTCGAGCGCCTGGTGGTATTTGATTCCATAGTCCATGCGATTCAGCTTCGTTTTGGCTCCCAGTCCAACGCGAAAGTTTCCCCACGGGTCTTTGGCTGGTCCAGCGAGGTTGGCGGGTAAGCGCAATTCCTTGGTGACACCGCGCATCGTGAAATCGGCGACCAAGATGATTTGCCCACCGGTCGTTTCGACGCGCTTGGTCTTGAACGTGATCGTCGGGTAATTGGTGGCGTCGAAGAAGTCCGCGGTTCGAAGATGGTTGTCCCGTTGCTGAACGCCTGTATCCACGCTCTTCGCTTGAATCGTTCCACTCGCCTCCGTGATTTTGCCGTCATCGAGCACAATCACGCCGGCGAACTCCTTGAACTGGCCCTTCACGTTGCTGAGCCCCAGGTGTCTGACGGAAAACCCGATGCTCGTATGCGCTGGGTCTATCTTGTAGGTGTCCGCGGCGTGTGCGAGTGAGCTGAGAAGTAGGGCCGCTGCAATCGAGGCCAATGTTGGTTTGAGCTGCATATATGTAAGTTTCTTTCCTGTTTGTTTTGTTTAGCTGTTGATTTGAATTCTTGACCATCATTTACGAGCAGGACGGCGAGGCCTATGGCGCCAGACCAATCTGCTTCATAAAGGTGAGGTTGTCCCAAAATAAATACTCCTCATCCATCGTGCCATTCTTCCAATGCCCTACCGTGCACATCTGGAACTTGAACTTTTTGCCTGTCGGCGGGGTTGCTTTTCCATCGGGCATCGGGATGGGTTGCGTGAACGTCACTTGGATCACCCCGATCACACTTGTCCATTCGCCCGAAGCAATCTTTACCGGATGGGTCTCGATGCGCGTGTCCGGCGCGAAGACGAACATGGGTTTCAACTCTTCGATGTGCTTGTCGAGGCCCTTGGTCGTGTGTCCATCAGGATAATGCACGAGGATATCTTTGGCATGGCTCTCGGAGAACCGCTCCCATTTCTGGTCCGTGTAAACGTCGAAGTCCAGAGTATCGAATTTGACGAGATGATTGTTGGCGATCCGTTCCGCCTCCTGATATTGCGACAGCTTTGTGCTGGAGACAGTTGAACAGCCGGCAAGGGCCAGCGCCAGCAAACCCAAGCAGAGGGTTGGGATTCCACGGCTGAGGATGTGGTTGGTGGTCTTGGACTGTGGTCGGAGTGTTTTCATATACTTTGTTTTGCTAAAGGTTGCCTGTAGCTACTTCTTAAGCTTTGCGGCGATGCTGGCGACCCGGCGTCCGAGGAGTTCGCCGGTGAGTTTGTCGGCGGCATTGGGCGCGACGTCCGTGGGCTCCTGTCCAGCCTGTGCCATCACGCCGCTGTAACTGCTCAGGCGGTTGATGCCCTTGTCGTTCATCGGCGTTTCGGGAAAGCCGACCCAGACCATGCCGTGCTGCATGGCCAGGGTGAAAAAATAATGCAGCGTACTGAGCTTGTCGCCACTCGGGCCGCTGGAGACAGTGAAACCCGCCGCGACCTTGTCGCGCCAGGCGCTCCGATACCAGCGTTCGCCCGTGGCGTCAGCAAACGCCTTAAACTGCGCGGCCGGCCCGCCCATGTAGGTCGGGCTGCCGAAAATGATCGCGTCGCTGGCGTCGAGTTGGGCGAAGACGGCCTCATTTGCATATCGCCCTTTGGCAATGTCGTCGCCGGTGATAGCGATCAGGTTTGTTTTCACACCCTCAACCGAAGCGCTGCCCTGGTTTACAGCATCGGCCAGCTTCGTGGTGTGGCCGGTGCCCGAGAAGTAGATGATGGATACGGTGGTCATTGTATTGTTTTGGTTTCGTGGTGCTGTTTACTTGAGATCGAACAGGATCGCTTCCGTCGGCCTAGTGGCGGTAAGCGTCAGGGTGCCGGGTTGTTCGGTGCTCGCTCCATCGCCCGTGGTCAGTTCGACCCCCCTAAAAGATAGCACACCTTCGGCAATGTGCAGCCACACCCCACGACCCCGCTTGAGTTGGTGGGTCACCGTCTGTCCGGGCTTGAGCCGGATGCGATAGATGTCCGCGTCCTGGTGAATCGTCGCCGAGCCGTCGCGACCGTCCGGCGAAATCACCAGCACCTTCGCTGCGTCCGCTTGTTCCGGTTTCGGATGCCACTCGGTGTAGCTCGGCGTCAGGCCGCGTTCCCGCGGCTCAATCCAGATTTGCAGGAAATGCAGTCCCTCATTCTGCGACGGGTTGAACTCGCTGTGCGTGATTCCCCGCCCCGCGCTCATCAGTTGAATCTGGCCCGGCTTGAGTTGCCGCCCATTGCCCATGCTGTCCTTGTGCTCCAGCGTGCCTTCCAGCACGTAGCTGAATATCTCCATGTCACGATGCGGATGCGTCCCGAAACCCTGCCCCGGAGTAACCCGGTCATCGTTGATCACGCGCAGAGAGCGAAACCCCATCTGCGCCGGATCATAGTAATCAGCGAAAGAAAAGGTGTGATGCGAGTTGAGCCAGCCGTGGTCGGCATGGCCGCGTTCGTCTGCCCGTCGGATATTCAGTTCGGTCATTGTCGTTTTCATGCTAACACCTTCGCCGCGTCAGGCAGGGGCGACTAATGCCAAGATCTTGGCCTGAGACCGCTTTTTAGTTAGGCTACCCGGCATGGAACTCCGACAACTGCGCTACTTCGTGGCGGTGGCCGAGCAAGGCAACATCAGCCAGGCCGCGAAAAGAATCTTCCTGACTCAGTCCGCCTTGAGCCGGCAGATCAAAGGGCTGGAGGACGAAATCGGCCAGTGCCTGCTGGAGCGCCAGGCCCACTCGATTCGGCTCACGCCCGTTGGTGAAGCGTTGCTTCGTGACGCCCGCAACCTGCTCCAGCAGGCCGACCAGGTGCTCGAGCGGGTGCGCACCTCGGGGCGGGGGCTGCGCCTGCGCGTCGGTTACGCGCCCTCGCTCGCCGCCGGAATGTTGTCCATCGCCGTCGGAAACTTCACCCAGGCGCACCCGAACACCCATGTGGAGCTATTCGACCTTTCGACCGCCGAAATGCTGGCCGGACTGGAGAGTGAAAAACTGGATGTCGCCCTGTGTGTCGGGCAACAGCGCCAAACGCGGGGATTGAAATGGACGCCGCTCGTCCGCGCCCATTGGCGGCTGGCCGTGAACCGCAATCATCCGCTCGCCCGGCGCTCGCAAGTAACCCCTCTTCAAGTGGCAGGTGAATCCTTGCTCGTGTATTCCCAGCGCGACTATCCGGAGTATTGGGACATGATTACCGGTTGGCTGCGTGACCACCGGCAACAGCCCAGAATCGCTGGCGAACACAGCGGCGCGGAAAACCTCATGGCGGCAGTCGAGTCAGGTTTGGGAGTCGCCTTCGTCACAACGCAGATGGCGCGCCTATTCCCAAAACGTGTCCAGTTGCTAACGCTGTCCTCCGCTCCGGAGCCGGTGTGCATCGCCGCCGGCCACCGCGCAAATCGAGCGGACGATAAGCCGCTCGCCGTGTTCGTGGAAGAACTGCGCAAAGCCGCTCTGGCCTTCGCGTAAGACTTGCTCTGATCTCGCAATTCTAGCACCTGCTGGCCGTCGGGCGCGGACCGTTCGGTCGGCGGCAGCTCGCTGTGCCTGCAATCATTCGAAACAGCCCCCGATGCCAGGTTGTGAACCAAGCGAGCCAAGATATGCGCGGCGGAAGCCTTTTCCCAAACCCGGAGAATGCCCCCCCGAACCGCCAAAGCTTGGTTCAGTTGCCGCCAGAACTCCTGAGTTCCTGGACAAGCTGTCGCCAGCGGGACGTTCGGGTTTCTTCGTCCCCGCACGAGACCAGCACCCGCAAACTCCTTTCGCTGAAGGAGTGGATTACAAGCGGGGCGGGCGGCTTCAGGAGGCCGGCTTGAATCTCAGCGGGCAATTGCAGAAGGTTCATAACCTGAGTGACACGCGCCCGCGAAATGCCTTCCCGTGCCGCGATTCTGGCCTTATTGAGCTTGGTATCGTTTTCCATCTCTTGGCGCCACGACTGTGCCAATAGAAACGGATGCACGCATGGTTCATGCGTCTGAGACCGGCCCTCGGTTGCAGGCCCGAGGTCCTCCAGGATGTGGGTTGGAAAGGGAATTGGATGGACGACGAATGGCTTTGCGCCCCACCGCGAGAAGGGTATGCTGACCGTCAGACAAAGATCCCAGCAGGTTCGGATTTTAGTCGCGCCTGCGGAGTCAATTTCAATCAGAATCCGAACTTCCTGGTTCATCCTCCTTACCCTTTGGCGTGCAGCAGGTTCCAAGCTCTCGTCCCCTCATCGAGCGCGTTGAAAGTTCGTATGCCGACTTGAGGGTCGATCCGCCTGCTATCCGGGCTTTTTCCGCTTGGTTTTCGTGCCTTTGGCCGTCTGCCGGCGCTTCACGGCGAGGTCAGCTTCGCGAATCCCTTCACTTGACCGGCCATGTTCGTGCTGAACACAGTTTCGAAAACTCACGGTTGCACGTTTATACAAACGTTTTGTATATTCGTGCAATGCATAGCCATGCCAAAACCGCTTCCGACGCGCTCTTCGAGATGGCTGAAGGGCAGCAGGGTTATTTCACCGCCAAGCAGGCAGCGGAGGTCGGCTACCAGCTTGGCAGCCAGGCGCATCACGTCAAACAGGGAAATTGGGTACGTGTCGAACGGGGCATCTACCGGCTGGCGCGCTTCCCTCAATCGGCGGAAGAGCAACTGGTCATCTATGCTCTCTGGTCGCGCAACCGGGCGGGCGAACCGGAAGGCGTCTATTCCCACCAAACCGCGCTCAGCATCCATGAACTCTCGGATGTGAACCCAGCCAAACTCCACCTGACCGTTCCGGCCACATTTCGACGAAGGGCAAGAACGCCGAAGATACTGGTGCTGCACCGCGCAAATCTTGATGAGAAGGACGTAGAACAACGGCAAGGTTTCGCGGTCACTCGTCCTCTTCGTGCCATCGCCGATGTGGCGGTGGCTGAATCCGTCTCGCACGACATCATTGACCAAGCGCTGATCCAAGGGCGGCAACGCGGACTGATTACCGCTCGAGAAATGTCGGAACTGGGTCGCCACGGACAATTCCCGAACTGGTTTGACGAGTTGCTCATGGAGAACAAACGATGAAGCCTCCACGAAAATATGCCTCTGGGGCTGCATTTCGCGTTGCGCTGGAAGACCGCCTGAAACGGATAGCGCGAGACGAAAGTCTCGATCTCCAGCGCCTGCGCCGACAGGCGGCATTCGACCGCTTGCTCTGCCGGCTGTTCGTCAAGCCTGATGCGCCATGGTTGCTCAAGGGCGGCTATGCAATGGAACTGCGCCTAAAGACGGCCCGGACCACGCGCGACATTGATTTGGCGTTAAAGCGACTTCCCGTGCCGTCGGCTGATTGGGATGCCAATGCGGCAACCGTTCTGGAAGCGTTGCGCGAAGTGGGCCAAGTGAATCTGCTGGATTTCTTCACCTTTGTTTTTGGCGATGCGACGCAGGACCTGGATGCCGCGCCTTACGGCGGCGCGCGATTTCCAGTGGACGCGCGCTTGGCGGGGCGAACTTTCGTGAAGTTCCATCTGGATGTGAGCACGGGTGATGTTCTAAGCGAGCCTTACGAATCGCTTTCGGGCCGGGACTGGCTTGGGTTCGCGGGCATTGCCAGCGCAAACTTCCCGGCAGTTTCACCGGAAGAACAATTTGCTGAGAAGTTGCACGCTTTCACTTTACCGAGGGTGGGTTGGGAAAATACTCGCGTGAAAGACTTGGTGGACTTGGTTCTTCTGATTGAACGCACCAGACTTGATGCAGCCCGTCTGCCAAAGGCAATCCGTGAAACCTTTCAACGTCGAAAAACTCATGGAATTCCGGCCGCCCTCGCTTCACCGCCCGGCTCGTGGTCCACGCCGTTTGCGGAGATGGCGAGGGAATGCGGCATCGCCGTGGACATGGAGGAGCATTTCGGCGTGGTCGAGCAATTCTTTAGCAGGTTGCACCTGTGAAACCAAGAGGCAAACCCAATCATGAGCGCATCCGATAACAGCCTTAGTCTATCGCAACTCATCCTCCATCGGACCAAGGAGAAATGAACCCCGACAAAAGCTCAAAAGGATGGACCGACATCCGCCACCAGTTGAAAAGCTGGTCAAAGCCCGCCCTGTTGGCGCTGGTGAAAGATCTCTATGAATTCTCGCCAGGCAACCGTGACTTCCTGCATGCCCGCTTCCAGGCTGAGGCCGCTGATGGCGCAGCACTGGAGCAATACCGCGGCAAGATTATTGAACAGTTCTTCCCCAAACGTGGCTTCGGCAAGCTCAGGCTGGGCGAAGCCCGCAAAGTCATTCGCGATTACCGTAAAGCCACCGGCAACCTGGAGGGCACGATTGACCTGCTGCTGACCTACGTGGAAAACGGCACCCAGTTTACCCGGGAATTCGGTGACATCAACGAGCCTTTCTATAACAGCCTCGACTCGGCGCTCGAGGAATTGGTCGACCTGCTCCTGCAAGCAGGTGCCGGACTTTATCCCCGCTTCCGGGACCGCGTCCTCCGCGTAGAACAAATGGCGGATCATATCGGCTGGGGTTACTGCGACTCTGTGCACGACCAGGTCGCCCGCCTTGAAGAGGCGCTCGCTGGCGGGTCAGTGCCCGGATGACATATGTTTCGGCTATGCGTACCGACATCCCCGGAAAGCTGCTGAAAATCTCTGATGAGATTGCGACGCGCGGCAATGCAAACCTTACCAGGCTGACAGTCCTGAAGAAGTGGTTTGACTATCCCCGGCGGCTGCCTCCCTTCGCCATCTGGGTGGCGAGTCAGGCCAGCTCGCGCAGGGAAAAAACCAGTGGTGAAGCGGTCGGGCTTTTCCGCCAGGTTCGGGCGCTGCTGGTCAGGGTGAACCCGTGTGCCCCCAAAGTGGGTCGTAAGTTGGCAAAGGTGCTACACGATCGGCTTCAGACGTTCCAAAATGAATACAAAAACCAGCAATGGGGGCCGGTGCGCATCATCCATAATTGGGACCTCATGCTGGTGGAACAGGCGCTGGCCATTTACCTCTGGCACTCTGACTCACCCACGCACGGTTACAAGTTGGCGGCAGATTATTGCCAGCACTATGATGCCCACTATGGCAACGGTCTGAACGGCCCCAGCCGCACGAAGATCGAAGAGATAGTCCGCTTCATGCGCACGCTGGAGGCAAAAGAAGAAATCCGCCGATGAGCAGCACAAGAATGCCGAGAAGAATGTCCACAACCAATCCAACCAGCGTTTGACATCCCAGGCCGGTCTTGCCAGCATCGGGCCATGCTTGGTGAGCCCGAAAGCCCCATCTACCTCACCTGCGCAGAGGATTTCGACAAGGCAGTCGACTAGGGCCAAGGCGGGAGAACCGGTGACTGAATCGGCGGGGCAGGCGAGAGTTCACTCTAACAGCAACTGGACACGTCCAGTTGCTTTGCCCCTGCCTGGGCGGCGGAGGCGCTGGCGCACAGGAGAAAGGAATTCCAAAGGGCTTGACGGGAGCGGGTAGTGTGGTATTGTTTCGCTTATTGGCGAAGTGTGCAATTAAGATGAAAGACTTCTTGAACATCACGAAGGCCCTGGCGGATGAGAACCGGCTGCGGATGCTGATGGCGCTCCAGGATGGGGAGGTGTGCGTCTGCAAGATTACGGAGTTGATGGGGTTGGCGATGTCCACGGTTTCAAAGCATTTGTCCATTCTCTACCAGGCCGGGCTGGTGAACGCGCGGAAGGAGGGGCGCTGGATGTATTACTCGCTGCCTGGGAAGGGAGCGCCGACCGCGGCACGGGAAGCGGTGGCCTGGGTGCGGCGGTCGCTTGCCGGGAAGGAGCGGATTGCCGAGGACGCGAAGCGGTTGAAAAAGGTGCTGGCGATGGATGTGAGCGAGCTATGCAAGCGGCAGTGCGGAAATTAAAGGTGCTCTTTCTCTGCACCGGGAACTCGTGCCGGAGCCAAATGGCCGAGGGTTGGGCGCGGGCGCTCAAGGGCGAGGTCTTCGAGGCGTATTCGGCCGGGATTGAGAAGCACGGGATGAACCCGCATGCGGTCAGGGTGATGGCGGAGGCCGGCGTGGATATTTCGAAGCACTTTTCCAAGACGCCGGCGGAGATTGGTCCCGTGGAGTTTGATTACGTGGTGACCGTGTGCGGCCACGCCAACGAGAGCTGCCCGGTCTTCCCGGGCAAGACCAAGGTGGTTCACGTGGGTTTTGAGGATCCGCCGAAGCTGACCAAGGATTTGCCCGACGGCGAGGAGAAGCTGGCGGTGTATCGGCGGGTGAGGAATCAGATACGCGTCTTCGTGGAGAGGATGCCGGAGGCGCTGAAATCCGAAGCTCGAAATCCAAAATCCGAAGACCATGAAAGGCTGACAACATGAAGACGAAGAGTGAAGCGGCGACGGAGAAGTTTCTGTCCGGGTACAATTGCGCGCAAGCGATCTTGTACGCGTTTGGCCCGGGCCTTGGGCTGGATGCCGAGAGGGCGCTGAAGGTGGCCACCGGCTTGGGGGCCGGGATGGGGCGACGTGGAGAGGTCTGCGGAGCAGTCACGGGCGGAATATTGGCGCTGGGCCTGAAGTACGGTCGGGGCGGCCACCAGGATCGCTCGGCTACCGAGGAAACCTACCGGAAAACAGAGGAGCTGATGGCGGGCTTTGAGCGACGATGCGGGTCCTGCTCTTGCCGGGTGCTGCTGGAGGGTTGCGATTTGCGCACAGCGGAGGGACAGCAGCATTTCAAAGAGCACGATCTCCTGCACAAGACCTGTTTGAGATGCGTTGAGACTGTAGCTGAGGTGTTGGCCGGGATTGTAGGGGTGCCGGCGGCGACACAATAGAGACGGACCCCATGAGCGCACGTTGCGATTGCTACGGCACGATGTTTCCCGACTTCACTCGGTTGGAGAGGAACAAGCCGCTGAGCAGCCCGGCCTTCACTGCCCTGGTGGAGGGCCACGGCATTGGGGTGCAGGGCCGGAAGCTGGAAGTGAAGGGTGAGGGCTGGGAGAAGTGCGTGGCGTGTGCGGACTACCGCACTTGCTACGACCTGAGCCTGGCGAAACTGCTGATGAACACCATGCTGGTCAACGGCTGGTATGGAGCATAACCGAGAAGAGAATGCATTTATGACAGATACAACAAAGGGGAGTGATCCTGAAGCGGTGCGCGCGGCGGTGCGCGCCGGGTATGCCGACATTGCCCAACACGGCAGCGAGCGGCGGAAATCGAGTTGCTGCTGCGGCATGTCGGAGGTGGACTCCGATGCGCTGGCCCGCCACATCGGCTACACGGCGGAGGAGCTGGCCGCTCTGCCGGGCGGGGCGAACATTGGGCTGTCGTGCGGCAACCCCGGAGCGGTCGCCGGGCTGCAGCCCGGCGAGGTGTTGCTCGACCTGGGGAGCGGCGCGGGTTTCGACGCCTTCATAGCCGCCCCGAAGGTTGGTCCCACCGGTCGCGTGATTGGCGTGGACATGACGGCCGAGATGCTGGCCCGGGCGCGGAAGAACGTGGCGGCGTTCCGCGAGCGCACGGGACTGGACAACGTCGAGTTTCGCCTGGGCGAAATCGAGCATTTGCCAGTGGCCGACGCGAGTGTGGATGTGGTCATTTCCAACTGCGTCATCAACCTGTCGCCGGACAAAGCGCAGGTGTGGCGGGAAATGGCGCGGGTGCTCAAGCCGGGCGGCCGGGTGGCGGTTTCAGACCTGGCGCTGCTCAAGCCGCTGCCGGCGCCGGTGGTCGAGATGGTCGAGGCGCTGGTGGGGTGCATCGCTGGAGCGGTGCTGATGGGGGAGACCGAGAGCATGGCGCGGGAAGCCGGGCTGACCGAGATCCGGCTGAACCCGAAAAAGGGTTACGTCGCGGCGATGACGGACTGGAAGAACCCGCTGTATCAGAAGATTATCGGGCACCTGCCGGCGGGGAGCGGGCCGGAGGATTACATCACGAGCCTGGAGGTGACGGCGGTGAAGCCAGTGCAGAAGTGCTGCTGCGGGTGAGGTGGGACATGAAGAAACTCCAGATTCTCGGGAGCGGGTGCGCGAAGTGCAACGAGCTGGCTGAGCGGACGCAAGCCGCCGCGGCGGCGCTGGGGCTGGAATACGGGATGGAGAAGGTCAGCGATCTGAAGGAGATCATGGGGTTCGGCGTGATGCGGACGCCCGCGCTGGTGGTGGACGGGGCGGTGAGGGTTGCGGGCAGAGTGCCGTCGGTGGATGAAATCAAAGCGATGCTGGCGTGACAGAGGAAACGTGATTCGTGATGTGTGAAACGTGAAAGGAAATCGGGGATGAAATCGAAGAAGGCTCTGTTGGCAGCGGCGGCATTGGTGGTGGCGGTGGTGCTGGTTCACAGCAACCGCGCCTCGCAGTCGGGATGTTGCTGTCCCTCGATCCTGTCGATGACCGCGCTGGCGGCGGAAGCCGCCAAGCCGGCGGCGACCAACGCGCCCGTCAAGGCGGCCCTGCCGCGCCTGGTGGACCTGGGGGCGGACAAGTGCATCCCGTGCAAAATGATGGCCCCGGTCCTGAAGGAGTTGACGAAGGAGTATGAGGGGCGGATGACGGTCGAGTTCATTGACGTTTGGAAGAACCCCGACGCGGGGAAGGCGCACAAGATCAATTTGATTCCGACGCAGATTTTCTTTGATGCCGGCGGGAAGGAATTGTTCCGGCACGAGGGGTTTTTTTCGAAGAAGGACATCCTGGCGAAATGGAAGGAGCTGGGAGTCGAGTTCAAGGCGGAGGGAAAGAAAGAGGCAAAGAAGTGAGAGGCTGATGGAGGGGCTGTTCTCGAGCTTGTCGCACGCGGTGGAGGGCGCGCCGCTGGTGGCGCTGGCGGCGGCGGCGTTGTGGGGCGTGCTGAGTGTGGTGCTGAGCCCGTGCCACCTGTCGAGCATCCCGTTGATCGTGGGTTTCATCAGCGGGCAGGGCCGGGTGAGCACGGGGCGCGCGTTTGGAATCGCGTCGCTGTTCGCGGTGGGGATTCTGATCACCATCGCCGCGATTGGCGGGATTACGGCGGCGGCGGGGCGGATGATGGGGGACGTGGGCCGCTGGGGGAATTACATCGTCGCAGCCATCTTCTTTCTAGTGGGGCTGCATTTGCTCGGAGTGATTCCGATGCCGTGGTCGGGTCCGGGCCAGGTGGGGATGAAGCGCAAGGGGTTGGTCGCGGCGTTTCTGTTGGGATTGATTTTCGGCGTTGCGCTCGGCCCCTGCACCTTCGCCTATATGGCGCCGGTTCTCGGAGTGGTTTTTAAGGCGGCGAGGACCAGCGCGGTCTATGGCGGATCGCTGCTGCTCGCTTACGGGGTGGGGCATTGCGCGGTGATCGTGGTGGCCGGCACGTCCACCGAGCTGGTGCAGCGGTTCCTGAACTGGAACGAGCAATCCAAGGGGGTGACGGTGGTTAAATGCGTGTGCGGGGTGCTGGTGATCCTTGGCGGGGTGTGGTTGATCTACAGCGCGGCGTAGGCGACAGCGGCGGTTGCGGGAGTTGAGCACTTGTTCATGACTATGAGCGATATGGCGACAGCGGAACCGGCCAAGAAGCGGCTGGCGTTTTTCGAGCGTTACCTGACGGTGTGGGTGTTCCTGTGCATGGTGGTAGGGGTGGCCTTCGGCAAACTGCTGCCCGATGCGACGGCGGCGCTGAGCAGACTGGAGTTCGGGCAGGGGTCGCAAGTGAATGTGCCGATCGGGGTGCTGCTTTGGCTGATGATCTACCCGATGATGCTGAAGGTGGATTTCGGGGCGATTGGGGGGATTGCGCGACGGCCAAAGGGGCTAATGGTGACGCTGTTCGTGAACTGGCTGGTGAAGCCATTCGGAATGGCGTTGCTGGCCTGGGTGTTCATGCAGCACGTCTTCGCGGCGTGGATTGACCCGGAGACGGCGCGGGGCTACACGGCGGGGCTGATTATCCTGGCGGCGGCGCCCTGCACGGCAATGGTGTTCGTGTGGTCGTATCTGACGGACGGCGACCCCGCTTACACGCTGGTCCAGGTTGCGGTGAACGATTTGATCATGCTGGTGGCGTTTGCGCCGATTGTGATGTTTCTGTGCGGAGTGGCGCATGTGGTGGTGCCGGCAAAAGTGCTGATTACGTCGGTGGTGGTCTTCATCGTGATACCGCTGACGGCTGGCTGGCTGACGCGGACGGCGCTCCTCAAGTCGCACGGGAAGGAGTGGTTTGAAGCGAAGTTCCTGCCGAAGTTTCACCCGGTGATGATTGGGGCGCTGCTGCTGACCCTGGTGCTGATCTTTGCGTTTCAGTCCAAGAACCTGACGAGCCGATGGGTGGCGGTGCTGCTGATTGCGGTGCCGATTATTGTGCAGGTGTATTTCAACTCGGGTCTGACGTATCTGCTGATGCGGTGGTTCCGGGTGGAGCACAATGTCGCATCGCCCGGCGCCCTGATCGGGGCGAGCAACTTCTTCGAACTGGCAGTGGCGGTCGCGATCACGCTGTTTGGGGCCGACTCGCCAGCGGCGCTGGCGACAGTGGTGGGTGTGCTGGTGGAAGTGCCGGTGATGTTGTCGGTATGCAATGTGTGCAACCGGACGCGGGGATGGTATGGGGGAGAGTTGGAAGCTGAGGGACACAGGCGATGCAGATGAATTTAGCCCCGATTGGAATTATTCATTCCCCGCACCAGAGGGCGGAGGGAACGCCGGTTCAGGCGGCGCTGGCTACGGGGGTGCGGGGCAGCGTAGAAGTCTTTCCTCTAGGACGTCACCCCCGCCGGTCTCGAAGGCCCCGCCATCCAAGCCGGCCCTCATCGCCTCGCCTTCACCGCAGGCTGCGGCAGCAGTTGCAGCGGCGCCCTGCGCCCGCGCTAACCGCTGGCGAAACAAAAATCCCCGCCGTCACCCTGTCGCTGCGCCTTGCCCCCTGGGCTGGTGCGCCGCTGTGGGCTGCAGCACCGCCCTCTTGGGCGTCGCCGGCGTGCCCCCCCGAGCCAGGGGCCTGGACCCTGCCCGAGTCCGCTCCTGTCGCCCCCCACGGACGGCGGACTTGACCCCTGGTCCCCGGGGTAGTCCGGTCCGGACCGTGGAGTAATCCAGCCGGCCAAAGAGGCAGACATGCTGCCGGTTGCTGTCCTGAACCGTGGCCGAGACCACTGTCGTCAACCTCTCAGGCGACAACCACCGACCCTGCCCTCTGGGTTATCTTGTCCGCCGACCGTGAGAGATGTCGGCTTCGCCTGATGTCCTAAACCGTGGCGGTGACCACCGAACTCGCCCCTGAACGGATGACATTTCCCACCTAGAACCTTGGGGTAGTCCGGGAGCCTAAAGGGGACGACATGCCGCCGAGTTGGCCCCCGGGTTCCTGCCGGCGGTCGCTGCTGCTACCTCGTCGGGCTACGAATTTTCACCTCAAACCGCAAGGTAATCTCGTCTGTCGGCCGTGACGGAATTCACCCCCACTTGGCGTCCCAGAGCGTGCCCGAAACTGCCGAACTCTCCCCCGGGCGCATGGAATTTGCCACCCCCTGACCCTGGAGTAGTCCGGTTATCCAAAGGAGGAGTCATGCCCCGAGGCTGGCATCCCGGTCGGGACCCAAGACCACCGTCCTTACCCCCTCCGATGGCAACTTGCCACCCCGGACCTGAGGGTAATCTTGTCTGTCAGCCGTGACGGATTTCGCCCCCCACTTGGCGTCCCAGAGCGTGCCCGAGATTGCCGAACTCTCCCCCGGACGCATGGCATTTGCCACCCCCGACCTTGGGGTAGTCCGGTCGTCCAAGGGAGGAGTCATCCCCCTCGGTTGGCATCCTGGTCGGTGCCCAAGATCACCGCCCTTACCCCCTCCGATGGCAACTTGCCACCCCGGACCTGAGGGTAATCTTGTCTGTCAGCCGTGACGGATTTCGCCCCCCACTTGACGTCTCCCAGAGCGTGCCCGAGATTGCCGAACTCTCCTTTCATGACTGGCGCGACCGCCGATTATTTGTCCGCCAGCCAACCCCGTGGGAACCCATGTTTTGTGTTTTGCCGGATTCCTCATGCTGTCATTTCGATCATTTTTTCGTGTCATGCTGTCAAAACGTGCAAAATTCGTGGGTCTTTTCGAGAGTTCCTTTCGACAAAACATGCAGGATTTTTGGTTCATCCCCGAGGTTTGTTCTTTTGGGTGGGGCGGGTAGGCTGGGAGAGTGAGTCAAAGTCTGCTTTATCATGCCTTCGGGGTGCGGGAAGGCTACGACTATGTCCGCACGGAGTATCGCCAA
>Ga0326727_10006095_pt1 | contig 33490 bp, 24 predicted proteins | sample MB2enrmetagenome_FD_207643 | JGI IMG/M metagenome (GOLD analysis project Ga0326727, IMG submission 207643) | Lab enriched peat soil microbial communities from McLean, Ithaca, NY, United States - MB29MY | ecosystem: Environmental > Terrestrial > Soil > Wetlands > Peat | place: USA: New York...
TGGATGAAGCAAGGTTAGGGCCTGTAGAATGGACGCACTTCTATGATCGACCTTTGGAATCATCTCAGTCTTGCTCTTGCAGTTATCCTGCCTGTCTCGGGCATGGTTGCGGCCGCGCAGTCGCTCAACGGCCAGAATGGCATCTTTGCCGGTTCCACAGATATTGGCAAGACGCTGAAGGGCTCAACCGTCTACGATGCGGCGAGCGCGAGCTATCGCGTGACCGGCGGCGGGGCGGATATGTGGGGCAGCGAAGACGCCTTCCACATGAGCTGGGTAAAGCTCTCGGGAGACGCGACGCTGACCGCGGATGTGCAGTTTCCCGCGAATGTCTCCGTTCCCCTGGAGAAGGCCGTACTGATCTTTCGTCAGAGCCTGGACCCCGCATCCGCTTATGCCGATCTGGCGATCCACGGTGACGGGCACGCGACGATTCAATACAGACTGGTTTCTGGCGGGGTGACGGGCGATGTAGTTGCGCCGCAGCATGGTCCGGCACGCCTGCGGATCGAGCGCAAGGGCAATCTCTTCACGGCCTCGACCGGCTCCGCCGATGGGAAGCTGACGGCGTTTGCCTCGCAGACGGTTGTGATGGATGGGCCGGTTTACGTCGGCATCGGCTTCTGCGCGCACAACGCGGACGGGCTGGCTTCGGCGACATTTTCGAATGTGAAGATTGAGCAGGCGGGGCGGTAGGCGAGAATTCTGCCGCATCTTCGGCGCGAAGAGACGAGGTTGCAATGAAGATACCAAGTGCTTTGTTGGCCGCCTTATTATTGACAATGTCTGCGCATAGTGTCGCACCACAGGCACATGTCGTGAAGCCTTGGTCTGCTGCTACTTACCACGGCCTTACAGTCGGAACGAGTACTCGCACGGATGTGCTTAAGCTCCTGGGTAAGCCTAATTACATTGGAAGAGAAGAGGACACGGGGACTCCAATGATGACCTACTTGGTCGTCGATCCGATGCCGGGGACGCTGGTCGTTTATGTAAAGAAGGGCATTCTTGACGGAATGAGGCTTGATCTCAAGAGGGCTCTGACAAAAGACGACATCATCCGATTTTTCGGCACTGACTATGTCGTCGTTCACTATGCTGCGGACGATTGTCTTGACGACGGTGGCTCAGCGCCGATTTACCAGAACCCAAGCGGTCCCTTCAAGTACATGGAGTACCATGATCGCGGCTTGGCGGCAGCCTTTGCTAACGACGATAACCAGAAGGTGAATGCAATCATATTTACATTCAAGGCGATCGGCCCCAGCCATTCTCTATGCGCAGGGCGTAGCAGGAAGAGGTAGAACAAGTCGCGCTAACTCACCGTTCGCTTTTCCCGCGTTCTACATTTTTCGCGCGCGCTCGATGGCGCGGATCATTGCCATTGCCTTGTTGATCGACTCCTGGTTTTCTGTCTCCGGCACTGAATCGGCCACGATGCCCGCGCCGGACTGGATGTAGCCCTTGCCGTCGACGGCCAGCATGGAGCGAATGGCGATGCAGGAATCCAGATTGCCGGAAAAATCAGCGTAGATCACCGCGCCGCCATAGCTTCCGCGCCGCGCCGGCTCCAGCTCTTCCAGAATTTCCATGGCCCGCACCTTGGGCGCGCCGCTGAGCGTGCCGGCCGGGAAGCAGGCGCGCAGGGCATCGACGGCGGTCAGCTCAGGCCGGAGCTTGCCCTCGATGGCGCTGACGATATGCATGACGTGCGAGTAGCGCTCGATGTACATCAGCTTGTCGACCTTCACGCTGCCATACTGGCTCACGCGGCCCACGTCGTTGCGGCCAAGGTCAACCAGCATCACGTGCTCGGCGCGCTCCTTCTCGTCGTGAATCATCTTGTCGGCCAGCGCTTCGTCTTCCGCCTCGGTGGCTCCGCGCGGGCTGGTCCCGGCGATGGGCCGGTACTCGACCTTGCCCTGATGCACGCGCACCAGAAGCTCCGGCGACGAGCCTGCCAGTTCCAGGGTCTGCGCCGCGTCCGCGGCCTGCTTCTTCTTTTTGGAGGAGTTCTCATGCTTGTCAGAAAGCGCGCCCAGAGGACCTTCCGGCGTAACGCGCAAAAAGTACATATAGGGGCTGGGATTCACCGTGCGGAGGGAGCGGTAGATCTGGAAGGTGTCGGCTTCCGGCTCGACGTCGAAACGCTGCGAGAGCACGGCCTGGAAGATGTCGCCCGCGACGATGTACTCCTTGATGCGGTTGACGCCGGCCAGGAAATCCTTTTTGGCTGTTCTGTGCTTCACCTTGAGCTTGCCCTTGTCGCTGGGCTGAGGCAGCTTGGGCAGCGCCTGGTCGGCGCGCTTCTGCATCTTGTCGAGGCGCTCGATGGCTTTCTCATAGGCGTCGGCTGGCTTGCCGCGCGTGACGTCGGCCGTGGCCACCAGCCAGATCTCTTTGCGCACATGGTCGAAGGCCAGCACCTCGTCGAAAAACAGCAGGCAGGCGTCGGGCACGCCCAGCTCGTCCTTGGCCAGTTCGGGCAGCCGCTCGATCTGGCGCACCGCGTCGTAGGAGAAATACCCCACGGCCCCGGCGGTAAAAGGCGGCAAACCCGGCAGCCGTGCCGGATTGTGTCCGCTGAGCGCGCGGCGCAGCACGGCGAAGATGTCGTCTTCGATTTCGACGACTTTTTTGCCCTCGGTGATGGTGATATCGCGTCCCCGCGCCACAATCCGCTTGAAGGGCTTCAGGCCGATGAAGGTGTAGCGGCCTACCTGCTCGCCGTTTTCGACCGATTCCAGCAGGAAACACTCCCGCTCGGGCCATGCGGCGCGCAGGAACGTGGATACGGGCGTCTCCAGGTCTGCGGTCAGTATGCGGCAGACGGGAACAAGCGTGTGCTCCTTAGCAAGCGCCAGGAACTCCTTGCGGCTGGGCAGAACGGGATTCAAAGAGGTTTTCACACTCCCAGTGTAATGGGTGGGTGTGGCGCGAGGGCTTGCTGGTGCTTGTTTTGCCCTTGAGACGGCGGGCTGCGCGTTTGAACCGAATTATCGTCCAAGAGTCTCCGCATGAAGTAAGCTACACCCATGCCCAGCACACACCAAGGTTCCATTCATCTGTTCCGCCTCGCCGGCGTCGATGTTTTTCTTCACTGGTCCTGGTTTCTTGTGGCGATCATTGAGATTCAGAGCCAAAGGGGCCGGTACACCTCTGTTGCATGGAGCGCATTGGAATATCTGGCGCTGTTTGTGATTGTGCTGACGCATGAGTTTGGGCACGCGATGGCTTGCCGGCAGGTGGGAGGGACGGCGAACCGGATCATGCTTTGGCCACTGGGCGGGGTGGCGTATGTGGACCCGCCGCAACGGCCGGGCGCGACGCTGTGGAGCATCGCGGCAGGACCTCTGGTCAACGTGGCGCTGCTGCCGGTCTTCTACGCAGCGTTGATGGCCAGCCGGTCGCTGGGATGGGCACTGTCGATGCCCGATGCCTTCATGCTTCTGCGGTGGGTGTATCGGATCAACCTGGGGCTCCTGATTTTCAATCTGCTGCCCGTTTATCCGCTGGATGGCGGCCAGATTCTTCGCTCTCTGCTGTGGTTTCCGCTGGGACGCGGGCGCAGCCTCATGGCGGTCACGATTCTCAGCTTCGTGGGCATTGTAGGCTTCTTCGGCCTTGCCATTCTGTCCCATTCCGTCTGGACCGGGTTGATTGCCGCTTTCATGCTGATGAATTGCTGGGGCGGACTGAAGCAGGCGCAAATGCTTTTGCGCAAGGCAAAGATGCCGCGCCGGCAAGGCTTTGCCTGCCCCAGCTGCCGGACAGCTCCGCCGCTGGGAGCCTTGTGGAGATGCGGGCAGTGCGAGCAGCCATTCGACACCTTCCAAACGCTGGGCGTGTGTCCGCATTGTGGGGCGCGGTACCCGACGACGACCTGCGGGGACTGCGGGAAGTCGTATCCCATGAATGACTGGGTTGTTGGCTCTCAGGCGGGCATCGGCGTAGTGAATGGCGGCTTCATTGGACGGTAGTACCTGCCGGTCAGGTCTCCAATTCAAGGAAAGTTGGGAATCTGGAAGGCACGGGTCTTTTACCCCGGCAGATCAGGCCGCCCGGTCTCGATTTGGGGAGCTTCGAGCCGGGGCGATGGGAGGATCGAGAAAGTTTTGCCGTGTTGACCGATCAGGTCCATTTAAACCAAAGTTTTTTGACTAATGCCGATATAGGAGGCAAGAGGCGGCGCCTCGACTATTATGTGATGGGCGCCTGCCCCGGGAATCTGGCCGGGGAAGAAGGCGGCCGGAATGGGAGGGATGTATGGCATCGGTATCCCTTGAGCAGGAAATCAATCCCTGGGAAGCCCAGGAAGCACGATTTGACTTTGCGGCGCGCAAGCTGAACCTGGAAGAGAACTTGTGGAAACTGTTGCGCACGCCCGCGCGGGAGCTTATTGTTCATTTCCCCGTAACCATGGATGACGGGCAGGTTGATATGTTCACCGGCTTCCGGGTACAGCACTCGATCGCCCGTGGTCCGGGCAAGGGCGGCATCCGCTATTCGCCGGACGTGACCCTGAACGAGGTGCGGGCGCTGGCCAGTTGGATGACGTGGAAGTGCGCGGTCGTCAACATTCCCTTTGGCGGCGCCAAGGGCGGGGTCATCTGCGACCCGAAGAAGATGAGCCAGGGCGAACTGGAACGCATGACTCGCCGGTACACCTCGGAAATCATAGACTTTATCGGGCCGGAAAAGGACGTTCCCGCTCCCGACATGAACACCGACTCCCAGACCATGGCCTGGATCATGGACACCTACTCGATGCACATGGGGCACACGGTCACCAGCGTGGTGACAGGCAAGCCCGTGAACATCGGCGGCTCGCACGGCCGAGTCGAGGCCACCGGGCACGGCATTCAGGTGATCTGCGACGAGAGCATGCGCTACCTGAAGATGCCCATCGACGGCTGCCGTGTGGTCATCCAGGGCTTTGGCAACGTAGGCTCCAACGCGGCGAGGCTGATGATGGAGCGCGGCTACAAGATCATCGGCGTCAGCGAGTTGGAGGGCGGCCTGTCGAATCCCAACGGCATCGACATTCACCAGTTGCTTGAGTACAAGAGCCGTAACAACACCATTCTGGGCTTCCGCGGCGCCGAGGCCACGCCCAGCGAGGAGTTAATGATTTCAGACTGCGAGATTCTGATCCCCGCGGCCACTGAAAACATGATCACCAGCCGCAACGCAGAACAGATCAAGGCGCGCGTGATCGTCGAGGGCGCGAACGGCCCGACCACGGCGGTGGCCGACGAAATCCTGGCCAAGAAGCGCATCTTTGTGATGCCTGACATCCTGGCCAACGCCGGCGGCGTTACGGCCAGTTATTTCGAGTGGGTGCAGGACCGGCAGGGATACTTCTGGAAGGAAGATGTGGTGAACGAGCGGATGGAAGACATTCTGCGCGAGAGCTTCGACGACGTGGTCCGCTATGCCGAGGCCCACAACGTGAACAACCGCATCGCCGCATACATGCTGGCCATAGACCGCGTGGCCTACACCATCAAGCAGAGGGGCATTTACGCATAACCACTCGCGGTGCGACAGACGCTCGCTATGCGTTCGCACCGGCTTTTGATCTGCCGCAGACAACACCAGCGGGATGGCCTTGATGGCCCATCCCGCTCTTTTTTGCCGCTTTATAGGCGAGGGGGAACGGGTACCCTTCGGAGGACTCCGAGAATTGCGGCGCGCTCACCATCTCTGTAAAACTGTGAAGCCTTGCAAAGCGACAAAAAAGCGAGAAAAGGCCGCTGCGCAGGGATGCAAAAGAAGGCGATGGGTGGAAAAGGGCGGGAATCTCGCGTTGCAGGGAGAGAAAAAACTGTGTATTGTCCGGCTGGAAGCGGACAAAAAAGTTGATAAACGGCTTCAATTCGGTTCTATTTGCGCGTTATCAGGCTCTTTCCGCTGCATATTGAGGCGCCCCAAATCTGGCGCGATGATACTGCGCCAGATTTGGGGCACCGGGCTTTATTGGGTAGAGAAGCGTGGACGGGGACGTCCACGCTACAGCCGGCGTGGAGGCTGCATTTTCCGGAGCCGGGGGCAGCGGGCGTTCGGGTGCGGGATGAAACGTTCAATCGAATCTCTTGATTCAGGAGATTCTTTGATTCAGTCGATTTACCTGACGGTGTCGAGGGTAGGGTCTGGCGGCAGGGGCGCGGGCTGCTTGATGAGCAGGTCTTCCAGCGGGACAGTGGTGAGGACGCGATTGATGGTGGCGGCGGCGGTTCCATCGCCGTAGGGATTCGCCATGCCGCGCAGCGAGTCGCGAAATTCCGGACTCAGAGCGCGCTCAATAGCGGCCAGGATGGCGGCGGTTTCGGCCAGCGCGTCGATGACATTTCGGGCACGCTCGCGGCCCTGTTGGCGCATGCCCACATTCACCACGGGCAGAGCGAAGGAGGCCGCTTCCATGATGCCGCTGGAGGAGTTGCCCGCCATGGCGTCCACTTGGCCCAGCAAGCCCCAGTAAGTGAGCGGGCCGAGATTTACAAAGACGTGCGTGTGCGGCCGGGTGGCTGCAAGTGCCCGCGTGCGCTCAATGAGCGAGAGGCTGCCGGCGTCGCTGTTGGGATAGACGAAGAGAAGCTGGCCGGGAGCCTGAGCAAGGGCGTTGAAGAGAGAATCAGCCTCGGCGTTGGTGTCGCGGAGAATGGTGACCGGGTGCCATGCGACCAGCAGCGTGGGCGGAGTGAGAGCGAGGCCCAGACGGGCCTCAAGAGCGGCGCGATCAGGAAGCGCGGAGCGGCGCAGGTGGTCGAGTGAGGGCGCTCCGGCGCGGGTGACGCGCCAGGGCTCCTCGCCCAGCGCGATGACGCGGCGCCGGGCGGTCTCGGTGGAAGTGAAGTGGATGTGCGCCATCTTGGTGAGAGCGTTGCGTACCTGATCGTCGATGGCACCCTGACTGATTTCGCCGCCCTCAATGTGGGCTATGGGGATGCGCAAGGCCAGCGCAACCGAGGCGGGCGCCAGCATCTCATAACGGTCGGCGATGAGCAACAGCAGGTCAGGCCGCCAACTGGTCAGCGCGTCGGCCAGGCCGAGAATGGCGATGCCGATGGTCTTGGCCATGCCGGTGTCGGTGTCGGAGCTGAGCAGGCACTCGACGCGCGCCTTGATGGGGAATCCGTCGCGCTCGATTTCCTGGATGGTCAGGCCGAACTCGGGCGACAGGTGCGCGCCGAGCACGAATACGCCCAGGTCTAAGTCAGGATTGGCGACCAGCTCACGCAGGGGCCAATAGAGATGGCTATAGTCGGCGCGCGAGGTGGTGACGACGGCGATGCGGCGCTTGGTGGGGCGGTCTTCGATGGGCGGAGTCACAGGAGAAGTATAAATTGATGCGGCTTCATCATGGTGCGGGCGAGGGTGCGCAGGAGGTCCGTCCCCAACGGATGCGGCGGGGCTGGCGGCTCGCTTACACTGGAAGGGTTCAGCGAGTTTTCTGGTGGGCAGCTTTCAAGCCGCATTGAGGATGAGAACTATGAGGATGACCGGGCAGTTGGCCCTTGCTTTTCTTGTTGCCGCGACGACCGTGGCGGGAGCGCAGGCGCGCTTTGACGCGGATGCGGTGCGGATGAACAATCGCGGCGTGGCGCAGATGGGCCAGCAGACGACCGAGCGCGCGGCAGTGTCGTTTGTAGAAGCGTTCAAGAAAGACCCCAGGATGGCGCAGGCGGCGATCAATGAGGGCATATCGCTGCTCTATCTGCAGAAGCTGGACGAGGCGAAGAAGGCCCTTCGGGCCGCTCTTGTTTTGGACGAGAACAGCGCCCAGGCCTGGTACGATCTGGGCCTGGTGCAGCACGCGGGCAATGAACTGGAGCCGGCGCTCAAGAGCTTTCAGCAGGTTTTGAAGATCGATCCGCAGGATGCGGATTCCTATTATTATGAAGGCGTTTGCTACCAAGAGTTAAAGGATTACGACAAGGCGATTGAGGCTTTCAAGGAGACGCTCAAGATCAACCGGCTGCACGCCTCGGCCGAGTATGCCATGGCCAAAGCCTTGCAGCACTCCGGCCAGACCGTGCAGGCCAAGGAACACTTCAAGGTTTTCCAGCACATGGTCAACAGCAAGGTCTCGACGCCGATCGGCCTCGCCTACGGAGAGCAGGGCCGCTACTCGACTGTTGTGCCTGTTTCCGAGCCGGAAACGGGCAAACGAGCCATGATTCCGGTGAAGCTGGTGGTGAGTCAGTTGGTCTCCCAGGTCCGAAAATCCGGACCAGGGGCACCCAAGTCACGAGTGGCTGGGGCACCCGGGTTTACGACGACCGGTGGGGCTTGCAGCCTGGATGTGACCAGCTCAGGACGGATGGACCTGGTTCTGATGCAGGCGGGTGAGCAGGCCATTCGCGTGCTGCACAACAAGGGCGATGGCAGCTTTGAGGAGTTTGACGCGGCGGCGGCTGGGCTGAAGGCCAAGGGGCACGCCGTGGCTTGCGCCGTGGGCGATTATGACGGCGATGGGCTGAATGACCTGGCCGTGGCGCTGGACGATGGTGTGCTGCTGTTTCACAACCTGGGTAAAGGAAAGTTTGAAGATATGACGGCCGCGGCGGGGCTGACGGCGAAGAACCGGCCTTCAGGCGTCACGTTTGTGGATTACGACCACGATGGAGATCTGGATCTTTTCTTGACCGGGGCGCCTTTGAAGATCGGCGACGTTCCGAATGTCCTTTGGCGCAATAACGGCGACAAGACGTTTACCGAATGGACCGAGCCGACCGGATTGGGCGGCAGCGGCAAGACTGACGCAGCGATTCTCACGGATTTCAACAACGACAAGGCTGTGGATCTGGTAGTGACGGGCGACGGGGCCGCGCCGGTGATTTTTGTGAATCCGCGCGAGGGGAAGTATCCTACGCAGCCGTTGTTTGACGGCAAAAATCTGCCAGCCACCGTGGGCATTGCCGTGCTGGACTACGACAAGGACGGCTGGATGGACATTGCCGTCACGCACGCAGGCGCGCCGGGGTTGACGCTATGGCGCAATGTGGCGGGACCGGAAGGTGTTGGCCGGCGGTTTGAAAGAGTGGAACTCCCGCTGCATGACGCGCTGCGCGGATGGGGCCTGACGCCCATCGACATTGACAACGACGGCTGGATCGATCTGGCTGCGATTGTGGAGACAAAAGCGGGGCCGCGGGTAAAGGTCTTTCGCAACCGAGGCGATGGCAGCTTCGAGGATGTAAGCACTGCGCTGGGGCTGGACAGCGTGAAGCTGGTCGCGCCGCGCGGGCTGATGGCAGGCGACTTCACGGGCTCGGGCGCGGCGGACCTGATTGTGACGCAGTTGAACGCGCCGCCGCTGCTGTTGCGCAACGTGGGCGGCAACAAGAACCACTCTGTCCGCCTGGATCTGAGCGGCTTTGCGGACAACAAGACGGCGCTGGGCGTGAAGGTGGATGTCTTTGCTGACGGCCATTGGCAGAAGTGGGAGCTGGCCGGAGCTTCGGGCTATCAGACCCAAGGACCGCCGCAGATTCTTGTCGGCCTGGGCGACAGCGAAGGCATCGACCTGCTGCGGATTCTCTGGCCCACGGGCGTGCTGCAGGACGAGATCGATTTACCGCACGAGCCGGTGATCGCCATGAAGGAGGCAGACCGCCGCGGCAGTTCGTGCCCGGTGCTGTTTGCCTGGGACGGGCACAAATACAAGTTGGTGACGGATGTGATTGGCGCGGCGGTGGTGGGTCACTGGTTCACGCCGCAGCGGCGCAATATTCCCAACCCTGGCGAATGGATCAAGGTAGACGGCGACAAGGTTGCCACGGTGAACGGCAAGCTGAGCCTGCGCTTCATGGAGCCGATGGAGGAGGTCAACTACATCGACCAGTTGCGGCTGGTTGCGGTCGATCATCCGGAAAATGTCGAGGTCAATCCCGACGAGCGCTTCCTCGACGATCCGCCGTTTGCCTCGGGGCGCGTGGTGGCGTCGAAAGGCGCGCGGAGGCCCGTGGGCGCATGGGATGGCGAAGGCCGCGACGTGCTGGACGAGGTGAGCCGCCGCGATCACAAGTTTGCGAGCGGCTTCACGCCGCTGCCCTATGACGGCTTTGCCAATCTGCACGCACTGACGCTCGACCTGGGCTCGGTGGACGCGCACTCCCCGCTGCGGCTGCTGATGACCGGGTATGTGAATTACTTCAGCGCGACTTCGCTTTACGCGGCGTGGCAGGGAGGCATCAAGCCGATCTCGCCCTATGCCGAGGCGCAGTTGGCGGATGGCTCTTGGCAGCGCATCGCGGACGATGTGGGCTTTCCCGCTGGCCTGGAGCGGACTATTGTGGTGGATTTGACGGGCAAGCTGCCTGCGGGCGCGCGCCGCATCCGTCTCGTCAGCAATCTCGAAATCTACTGGGACCAGGTGCTCGTTGATCAGAGCAACAACGCAGAGGCTAGAACAGCGGAGATGCCGCTCTCGCTGGCCACGCTGCATTTCCGCGGCTACCCGACGCAGATTGACGGTGCAAGCCCCGGCGATCTGGATTACGACTATGACCGCGTGAGCTTGACCGGGCCGTTTCAGCATCAGCGCGGCAACTACACGCGCATGGGCGACGTGACGGAGTTGGTGAAAGGCATCGACGACCGCTACGTGATCTTCGGCAGCGGCGAGGAGATTGCCGCCGAGTTCGACGCGGCCAAGCTGCCCGCTCTGCCTGATGGCTGGAAGCGCGACTACTTCTTCTATGCCAACGGATTTGTGAAGGATATGGATTGGTGGGATGCGTCGCCGTTTACCGTGGCGCAGTTGCCGTTTCACGCCATGAGCAAGTATCCGTATCCGGCGAACGAGAAGTTCCCGGACGATGCGGATGCGATGGAGTACCAGTTGAACTGGAACGATCGCTTCGATTCGGGCGAGCCGGTGCGGTCGTATCGATTCGACTACAAAGTGAGGCCGTCCACGCCGACGGAGGACACGGCGGCTCCTGCGGCGCAAGGAACAGGGAAGTGATGAATGATCTTGTGTTGCAGCCTGCGGCGCGGCAACTGGAGCTTTTGCGCTCGGGCGAGATTTCCGTGGCGGAGTTAGCCGAGGCGCAAATTGGGCAGATCGAGCGGCTAAATCCGCGGTTGAACGCTTTCGCCGATTTCGATGCGGAGCGCGTGCGCGCCGAGGCTCGCCGGCTGGATGAATCGAAAGAGCAGCGCGGGCCGCTGCACGGATTGCCCGTTACCGTGAAGTCGTGCATTGCAACGGCGGGCTATCGCTGCGAAATTGGCAGCTTGCTGCACAAGGGCGAGGTGCCGCGCGAGGATGCGGTTGTTGTGGCGCGGCTGCGGGCCGCCGGAGCGCTGATTCTGGGCACGACCAACTGCCCGGAATTCCTGATGGCGTACGAAACGGCGAACCTGCTGCATGGACGGACAAACAATCCCTGGGACCTGGAGCGCACGCCGGGCGGATCGAGCGGCGGCGAGTCGGCGGCCATTGCGGCGGGACTTTCTGCGGTGGGCCTCGGTAGCGACAGCGGCGGCTCGGTGCGTGTGCCCGCGCACTTTACCGGCATCTGCTCGCTGAAGCCAACGCCGGGCCGCATCCCAGGACGCGGACACCTGCCGCCGAACGCGGGTCCGTTCTCGACGCTCGGCGCCATTGGGCCGATGGCGCGCACCGTGGGCGACGTTGCGCTGATGTTTCGCACGCTGAGCGGCCAGGACCCGATGGATCCTGCGAGCCCGCCGGTCGCGTTTCGCGAGCGCAGCCTGGAAGAATTGCGAAGCAATACGATTGGAGTTTTCGAAGATGACGGCCTCGTGCCGGTTACGCCGGAGACGCGCGCGGCGGTGCAGGCAGCGGCGGATGCGCTGCGCAGCGCGGGCTTTCGGGTTGAGCCGTTCAGACCGCGCACGCTGGAGCTGTTGCGGAAGTTGTGGTGGAAGTTTTTCGTGCAGTGCGGAGCCATGTTGTTTGAGCCGGAGTATCGCGGCCGTCGTGAGCGGCTGAGCCCCGTCTTCAGCGGGTTCCTCGACATTGCCGAAGCCGTGCCTCCGCTGACGGCTACGCAACTGCTCAACGCATGGTGCGAGCTGGACTTGATGCGCGCGAAGATGCTCGCGGAGATGAGCGAGTATCCGGTGCTTTTGTGCCCGGTGGCCAGCATTCCCGCCTTCCGCCACGGCGAGCGCAAGTGGGTTGTAGAGGGCCGGACTGTGGAGTATCTCGACGCCGTGCGCTACACGGAATGGTTCAACGCGATGGGGGCGCCGGCGGCAGTGGTTCCTGTGGGCCATTCGCCGGAGGGGCTGCCTATCGGCGTGCAGATTGAGGCACGGCCCTTCGAGGACGAGACGGCTCTGGGCGTTGCATCGATTGTGGATGCGGCTTTCGGTTATCACGCGCCGCCCCTTGCACAGGCGTGAGCGCGAATCCGTCAAGTTCATCCGTCAAAGAATGATCTTCCCGTCCGTACTGGAAGTGAAACGAAAGGAACGGGCTCAAGCGCTCCATCTCAACCTTTTGGTTGAGGCGAGTCCTGTCTGAATTGCGTTAGGCTGAGCTTTCCTCAGAATGGAGCGCGGAAGTGCGCGAGAACTGGTGTGAGAAATTTGCCGAAACCCCAGATGTGCTGAAGAGCGCGCGGCGCCCGCACACAGTGGTGCCGGTGCTGGATTTGGAGATTGGCGGCGGCGATTTTATTGCCATGGCGGGGCCCTGCTCGGTGGAGACGGAGTTCCAGTTGATGGCTACCGCAGAGCGCGTGCGCCGCGCGGGAGCGCGTATTCTGCGCGGCGGCGCTTTCAAGCCGCGCAGTTCTCCCTATGCATTTCAAGGGCTTGGCCTGGAAGGGCTACGGATGCTGGCCCGCGCTCGCAAAGAGAGCGGTCTGGCCATCGTGACCGAAGTCATGTCCGAGACGGACGTGCCGATGGTGGCCGAGTACGCGGATATTCTGCAGATCGGCACGCGAAACATGGAGAATTATTCGCTGCTGGAAGCGGCGGCGCACTCTGGCCGGCCGGTGCTGCTGAAGCGCGGGATGGTGGCCACGATCGACGAGCTGCTGCATTCGGCGCAATTCATACTCGACAATGGCAACCCCAACGTCATTCTCTGCGAACGCGGCATCCGCACCTTTGAGACGGCGACGCGCAATACGTTCGACGTGGGCGCGATCGCGCTGCTCAAGCAGATTTCACATCTTCCGGTGATTGCCGATCCGAGCCATGCGGCAGGGCACAGCGATCTGGTTCCCGCACTGGCGCGGGTGGCAGTCGCGGCCGGCGCGGATGGCCTGCTGGTCGAAGTGCATCCCAACCCGGACAAGGCTTGGAGCGATGGCGGCCAGTCGCTGGACTTTGCCGGATTCGACGAGATGATGGCGGATCTCGAACCGTGGATAGACTTGCGTGAACGTGAGCGTTCGCGGCGCAGGCTGGGAGTTCCGCGGCGGCACGAGACGGCTGAAGTGCGGACCATGGAGGCAGTAGGATGAGTCCTGCTGCCAGGGTGCTGGCAACTGTCGCGTCATTTGCTTTGCTGATTCCCGTTTGCGGATTTGCGCCCAACGAGGCGCAGAACTCCGGCCCGGAGATCGGCGCCGATTTTATCGTCACGGCCGCGCCGGCCTATCAGCCGCTGGCCGAGTTGCGCGGGGCGGAGCGTTTTCCCAAGGGCGCGCAACTGCTATTGGTTCACGCTGGCAAGGCGGAGCCGCTAGTTGCAGGCTTTGCGGCTAGCGCGGACGCGAATCTTTCCTTCGATGCAAAGATGGTGCTCTTTGCGGGCAAACAGGCGGCAAGCGATCCATGGCAGATTTGGGAGCTGACGCTGGCGGATCGCTCCGTGCGCAAGGTGATTGCAACCGCAGGCGACGCCGAGCGTCCGCTTTATCTGCCGGGCGGAAGGGTCGTTTGGGCGCAACGCACGCCGCAGGGGTTTCAACTGCAATCGGCAGAAGACGGCCATGCGAAGGCACAGGCGTTCGCCAATCCGACGGCGGGCCCAGGCGTGTTGCCGCTCACGTACACGCAGGCAAGTGCATTTCCCGCGGACGTGCTGGCGGACGGACGGATTTTGTTCGAGGCTGGTTTCCCGCTTGGCACAGGCACGACTCCAGAACTTTATCTTGTTTACGCCGATGGGTCGGGCGTCGAGTCGTACCGCTGCGATCATGGCAGGGCGCGCTGGGGTGGAAGGCAACTGGCCTCGGGCGACGTGGTGTTCACGCACGGAGCAACGCTGGCGCGCTTCACTTCGCCATTGGCCCATGAGGAACCGGTCGCGGCTCCTCATGCAGAGTATGCGGGCGCGATTGCCGAGACGGCGTCGGGCGAATGGCTGGTGAGCGCGCGGGGCGCGGCTGGAACGCGCTACGCGATGAAGTTGTGGAGGTCAGGCGCGCCGGAGTTGCAGACGGTGCTCGCCGTGAGCGGCGAGGATCTTGTCGAGCCGGTTCTGGTGGCGCCGCGCACGAGGCCCAATCGGCATCCCTCGGGACTGCACGACTGGAACTATGCCAACATGCTTGCGCTCGATGCGCGCCAGTCGCGCGAGGGCGATCTCAAGGCTGTGCCCGCGTCGGTACGGCTGGAGACGCAGGACGCAGCTGGTCGCGCTGTTGTGATGGGCACAGCGCCAGTCGAGGCGGATGGCTCCTTCTTTGTGAAGACGCCGGCGGACAGGCCCATTCGCTTTGCGCTGCTGAATGCAAAAGGCGCATTGCTGCGGCAGGAGCGCGGATGGTTCTGGGCTCGGCGCGGCGAACAGCGGATTTGCGTGGGCTGCCATGTGGGTCCGGAGCGCGCATCGGAAAACCGCGCGCCAGCCGTGTTGCTGCATACCACTACACCGGTTGATTTGACGGGTGCGGCGCGAACACAACCAGCACAGCAGAAAACGCCGGGAGGCAAATAGAATGTTTGCTCGCTATCTTCTCTTTATCGCTGGTGCTGTCTCGATGGCTGCGGCGCAAGCTGTTCCTCCGGTCGCGGCAGTTCCCACGGTTCAGCCCACAGCTGCCGGCCAAGCGGCGCCAGCGGCGAAACAGGCATCTGCGATTCGTTTTGAGGATGCCAGCGAGAAGGCGGGCATCGACTTTACCAGCAGCTTCGGTTCGCGCCAGTTGGGATCGCTGCTGGAGGGGACAGGCTCGGGCTGCGTCTGGTTCGATTACAACAACTCCGGCCGCGAGTCTCTCTATGTGGTCAACGGACGGCCGCTGGATGACTCCATGCATCCCTATCCGCTCAAGGTGAAGCCGGCAACGCCGCCGCACAATCATCTTTACCGCAACGACGGCAACGGGCACTTTACGGACGTGACGGAACAGGCCGGTCTCGATCCGGATCTATATTCGGTGGCTGTGACAGCTGCGGATTATGACAACGACGGACTGGTCGATTTGATGGTTACGGGCTACGGGAAGACCATTCTCTATCACAACGACGGCAACGGCCACTTCACCGATGTGACGGCAGCGGCTGGCATCAAGGTGGACGGCTGGGGCATCAGCTCCACCTGGCTGGACTACGACAAAGATGGATGCGTCGATCTGTTCGTGGGCCGTTATGTCAAGTTCGATCCGAAGTACCGCGCCTACTATGCGGCGGACAACTATCCGGGACCGCTGGACTATGAGGGCGAAACCAACAAGCTTTATCACAACAACTGCGACGGCACGTTCACGGACGTGACGGACAAGTCCGGGATTGGCGCATTTGTGGGTCGCACGATGGGCGTGACCGCGGCGGACTTTGACAACGACGGCTGGGACGACATCTACGTTGCCAACGATCGCACGGAAAACTTCCTCTTCCGCAACAAGCACGATGGAACCTTTGAGGAGATTGCCAACGAGACGGGCACGGCCTACGGACAGAACGGCGAGTCGACTTCATCGATGGGTCCGGTCTTTGCCGATCTCGAGGGGCGCGGCATGCTGGATCTGTGGGTAACGGACGGCCACTACAACCGCCTGCTGCACAACGCCATGGCGCCCACGGACGGAACTTCCTCAGAGGGATGGAAGGCGGGCAAGCCGGGCTTTGAAGACATGGGCGCGACCAACGGCGTTTCGCAGGCCAATGCGCAGTACGTGAGCTGGGGCACGGGCATTTACGACTTCGACAACGACGGCCTGCTCGACATTCTTATCTTTCACGGCGGGCTCATTCACTTGATTCCGCAGGAACACACGCTGTTTCGCGGCCTGGGCAACGGAAAATTCGAGGATGTGTCGCGCGATGCCGGCCCGGTGCTGAGCGTACGCACCACGGCGCGCGGCGCATGTTTCGCGGACTACGACAACGACGGCAAGATGGACGCGTTTGTGGTGAACCTGGGCGGCAAGGGCACGCTGGTGCATAACGTTTCCACCAATACCGGCCACTGGATCGAGATCAAGCTGAATGGAGCTATGCGCAAGCTTGATGGCGCCGGGGCCAAGGTCGATCTCAAGGGCACGAAGAGCAATCGCGACGGCATTGGCGCGCGGGTTGAAGTCTTCGCGGGGGGCAAGCGCCAGACGGCGGAGCGCGTGGCCGGTTCCGGCTATCTTTCGCAGAACGACGAACGCCTGCACTTTGGACTGGGCGAGGCCACTACGGTGGACAAGCTGATTGTTCACTGGCCCAGCGGGCGCGAGCAGACGCTGGAAAAGCTCGGCGTGGATCAAGTGCTCACGGTTGAAGAGCCGAAATCAGGAGACGCGAAGTGAACCAGCGTCTTCTAATCCGGTGGTGCGCGGGGCTTGCGGTTCTGGCTGCGGCGATGGTGACGTTGGCCTACTGGCCGGGGAGCAATCATCCAGTGCGCGCGGACGAGAACGATGCTCAGGAGTACGCATCGCCGCTTGAAGTTTTGTTGTCGCCGGATGGCGCGCGACTCTACGTTCTCTGCCAGGAGAGCGAAGAGGTGAGGGTGCTGGATGCGTCCAGTCATGCGGTTCTGAAGAACATTGCGGTGGGACGCGTGCCGCGAGGCTTTTCGCTGTCTCCAGATGGTGCGCGTCTGTTTGTGACCAACTCGTGGGACGACACGCTTTCGGTGATTGACACGAAGACACTGACCGTGGTCGCCACGTGGCCGGTGGGCGCGGAGCCTTCGAGCGTGGTGGAAGATCATGCGGGCAAGTGGCTCTTTGTAGCCAATCGCATCTCGAACGATGTGGCCGTGCTGAACGCGCTGACCGGGGTGGAAGAGAAGCGCCTTCTGGCCGGCCGGGGAACAAGCTATCTGGCGATTTCTCCGGATGGAAGCCGCATCTACGCGACGCACATCTATCCGAATCCGTCGCGGGTCCGCAGCGAACTGGACAATCGCACAGCGCCGGAATCCGAGATTACGGAGATCGATGCGGCGCGCGCGGTGGTCGTGGATCGCATTCCGCTGCACGCGATTGCGGGCGTCTTTCATCTAGCGATCTCTTCCGATGGACGCCTGGGAGTAGTGGCAGGGTTGCACCCCAAGAATCTGGTTCCGCTGGCGCACCTGGAACACGGCGGAGCTTTTGTCGACACGCTTACGCTGTTTGGCGCGGATGTGGGCCAGCCGGTCGAGGTTCCGCTGGACGAACTGGAACGCTACGCCTCAAGGCCCTTCGGCGTGGCCATTGCGCCGGACAAGTCGCGCATCTACGTCACTAGCGGCGGTTCGGAGATGGTGACAGTCATCGACGTGCCGCGCCTGTTGCGCTTCGTTCACGCGCAGCCTCATTCACAACCTGTGTCATTCGCGCGGGATCTTTCCGCCAGCGCCAATTATGTCGTGACGCGCATTGCGGTGGGGCACGATCCGCGCGGAGTGGCGCTCACGAGTGATGGTGGCAGCCTCTTCGTGGCCAATCGCCTGGAAGACACGGTGAGCGTGATCGATACGCGCACCAATCGGGTGACTTCGAACATTGCGCTGGTCGGGCCGAAGACTGTGTCAGTGCTGCGCCGGGGCGAGCAGACCTTCTATACGTCGCGCTATGGATTTCAGGGGCAGATTGGCTGCGCCAGCTGCCACATCGACAACACCTTCGACGGAGTTTCGTGGGATCTGGAACCGGATGGATTTGGCCGCGACATCGTGGACAACAAGACGCTGGAGGACCTTAGGGGCACCGAGCCCTACAAGTGGAACGGCGCCAACCCGGACATTCCAACGGAGTGCGGCCCGCGGACGGAAAAGTACTTCTGGCGCTCGGAGAATTACGACAATGCCACGCTAACGGCCCTGGCTGTTTTTGTGCGCAATTTGCCTGCGCGGCCCAATCGCTGGCGGCAGGCAAACGGCGAGCTGACGCCGGCACAGGACCGCGGCAAGGATCTGTTCGAGCGCGCGCAAGACCAGTTTGGCAAGCCGATTCCGGAGAGCAACCGCTGCTCCTATTGCCACAGCGGCCCCAAGGGGACAAGCCAGAAGTCGTTTGATGTGGGGACGCGCAAGCCTACCGACAACACGGGTCTTCTGGATACGCCGCAGCTGACCAATATAGCGCTCACTGCACCCTATCTGCACGACGGCTCGGCGCGCACGCTGGAAGAGATTTGGACGGTCTACAACCCCGACGACAAGCATGGCCGCACGAACGATCTGACCAAGGACGAACTCAACGATCTGATTGAGTACCTGAGGACACGATGAAGAAATCCGTATCCAACAAATTCGCACTGTACGTGATTTTGACCATCGCATTGATGGTGGCAGCGGCGCCGTTGGGCTTTGCCGCGCCGCCGCAGATGCCGCGCTTTCGCTTTGAGAATTTCACCACAGCCAACGGCCTGCCTGATAATCACGTCTTCTCTGTGCTGGTGGACGGGGATCGCATCTGGGCAGGCACGGAAAATGGCCTGGCCGTCTATGAGAACCATGCGTGGAAGACCTACACGACAAAGGATGGGTTGGCGCATCGCGCCGTGCTTTCGTTGGCGCTGGACAAGCGCACCGGCGACGTGTGGGCCGGCACGATGGGAGGCTTGAGCCGCATTTCCGGCGGACGCATTGACAGCTACACTCAGTTGACTTCGGGCTTGAGCAATGACGTGGTTTACGGCGTCTCGGTGGAGGGTGAAAACGTGTGGGTGGCCACGGCCGCGGGCGGCTGCCGCCTGAATACGCGCACCGGCCAGTGGACACTGTATAACGAGCGGAATACGCCCATGGTCGAGATCTGGGTCTACGGGGTTTCCGCCACGCCCACCAAGGTCTATTACGCCGTTTGGGGCAGCGGGATTTTGGAGTACGACCAGAAGACCGGGCGCTGGGACAAGTACGAGGATCCGGACGGAGAAAACGAAATCGTGCTCTTCAAGGATCAGGGGCTGGTCCACGAGATCACGACTTCCGTCAGCTTTGTGGACAACATTCTGTGGGTGGCGACGTATTTTGGCGACAGTCGCTACGACGGCCGCTACTGGCACAATTTTCTGACCAAGGACAGCGGGCTTCCCTCGAACTTCACCAACTTTGTGAAGGGCGTGGATGCCAATCGCGCATGGTTCGGTACCGACAAGGGACTGGCTTACTACGATGGCTCGAACTGGGCCGTCTATCGGCCGTCGCTCACGGACGGCAAGCCGGAGATGACAGTGCGCGATGCGGAAGGAAATGTTACGCCGGTCGATGTCACCACCGCGCCGGCTCACAACTACGTTCTCGGCATCGACCTTCAGGGCGACGACATTTGGGTTGCCACCGCCAAGGGGTTGAGCCACGGAATTCGCGAACAACAATAACAATAAGGACACAAGGAGCAGCATCATGAATGCATTTACGGATATTCTGGAAGCCATCGCACACGCGCCCATCCAAAAGCGCGCCATGACAAATCTTGGCGTGCTCAACGAGGCTTACGACTACGAGAAGCCCAGCTCGTTTTCCCGCGGCATGAGAATCGATATTGGCGACGTCACCATTTTGCTGATCTCGGGAACTGCCTCGATCGATGACAAGGGCGTGACCGTTCATGTGGGTGATTTCCGCGCCCAGATGAAGCGCACGCTGGAGAACATCACTGGCCTGCTGGAGGCTGAAGGCTGCACCTGGCACGACATCGTGCGCACCAGTTGCTACCTGCGCGATATTGACCGCGACTATGACGTTTTCAACGAAATGCGCACCGCCTTCTTCAAGGCTCAGGGGCTTGATCCGCTGCCCGCGTCCACCGGCATCCAGGCACATCTCTGCCGTCCCGACCTACTGATCGAGATCGAGGCCATCGCCATGTTCCGCACGAAAAAGGCCGCCGCCAGCAAGGAGTAATTCGTATGCGCAAGGGATGGTTGCCGGTTGCGGTTTGCGCGCTGGCCGCGTGCTGCGCTCCACGTGCGGTGGGGCAGGCGCCGGCTGCCGCGCCGTATTCGAGCCAGGAGACGGGACTAATCGCGAGCCAGAATGCGGCTCCGGTGGTGGTCACGGGCAAGGGAAAGTGCGAGTGTGGCGCGCATCCGCCGGGACCGCCCAAGGACCGTGTCGTCACGCCGTATGCGGGGGAACCGAAAGATCTAAGCCCCTACGAGAAGTTTGCGGCACCATACGATTTCAACTACATCCATCCCAACATCTACACCGGGGCGGCGCGGGATATTCCCGAGCCCAAGAACCTGACCGAGGTGCGCATCGGCTTTTTCGGGCCGATTGAGCACAACCCTGATTCGGTTTTTGGCCTGCGCATGCTGCACGGTGTGCAGTTGGCGATTGAAGAGGCCAACGCGCACGGCGGTTACGGCGGCAAGCCCTTCAAGCTGATGCTGCACAACGACTACGACAACTGGCAGGCGAAGGCGGTTTACGGCGATGACAGGCCCACCGATCCCACCATCTGGGGTTCGGCCTCGAATGAAGCCGTGAAGATGATCTACGACGATCAGGACTGGGCGATCTTCGGATCGATCAGTTCCGAGGCGACGCACATCATATTGCGTTTGTCGCTGAAGGCGGAGATTCCCATCGTCAACTCGGCCTCCACCGATCCGACCATTCCAGAGACCTACGTTCCGTGGTTCTTTACCGATCTTCAGGATGACCGCGTGCAGAGCCTCACGCTGGCTCGCCGCATCTTTACGGAACTCGGTTTGAAGCGGCTGGCAATTCTCAGGGTGAATAATCGCTATGGCCGTTTCGGGGTTCTCAAGCTGCGAGATGCCTCGCGGCGGTTGGGGCATCCGATTGTCATCGAGCAGAAATATCTGCCTGGCGATACAGATTTTTCGCAGCAGCTCAGGGTCATTCGCGGCTCGCGGGCTGACGCTATTGTGTTGTGGACGGATGAAACACAGGCGGCGCTGATTCTCAAGCAGATGCGTGCGGAGGGGATGAAGCAGCGCGTCTTTGGCGCGTATCGCACACTGGGCCCAACGCTGCTGGCCGAGGCTGGGCCTGCCGCCGAGGGTTTTGAGGCAGTTTTCCCGTATGATCCCACACGCAAGGATCCGAAGTGGATCGACTTCAATCAGCGCTTCGAGAAGCGCTTCAACGAGAAGCCGGAACAGTTTGCCTCGCTGGCCTACGATGCGATGAACGTGCTGCTCGATTCCATCTGCAAGGCGGGCCTGAACCGGGCGCGGATTCAGGATGCGCTGGACAATGTCGGTCAATATGACGGCGTGACCGGTCACATGGTCTTCGATCCCAACCAGAAAAATGTGACTCCCATGTATCTGGGGACAGTTCACAACGGCGCGATTACCTACCGGGTTGCAACGATGGAGCCACCAGCGGCGCCAGTAAGTTCAGCCGTTCCGAAGACGCCTCCCGCCCAAGCGGCGCCGGCCGCGGCGCAAGCGCCCTATGCGCGCGTGGGCGAGGATGGCGTGGATTTCGTCGGGCCACATCGCGCAGATGTTCCGGCTGGCCCGGTGCGCGTGGTTCTGTTTGGGCCTCATGCGGTTGAGATTTCACAATCGCCGGAGATGCAGGCGGAGCTGGCGGCGGAGGCGGCCAGGGGGCGCGAATGGAAGCTGTTGCCCGTGGGCAGCGACAAGAACTGGAGCGCGGCGGGCTGGCAGGTTTGGGCAGCCTCCGGCGATTTGGTTCACGCCATTATGGACGAGCATGCGCTGGCGATTGTGGCGCTGAATCGCGATGCAGCGCACCTAGCCGAGCAGCTGGCGCTCAAGACCTTTGTGCCGGTGCTGGCTGTGAGCAGCGACAAAACGCTGACTTCCAACAATGTTCCATGGATCTTTCGCGTGCCCGAGCAAACCACGCCGGTGTCTGCGCTGCGGTTGCTTGAAGCGGCCGCTGACCGCAGCGGGATGAATCCGGAGCGGCTCAGAAACGTGCTGGCCTCGGGGAGCGAGATCTCGGGAGTCGCTTTTTTGCCGACGGGCGAGCCGCGCGGCCGCGATTGATTTACTGGTCCGGGCCGGCTGGCGATTATCATTCTGCCCCTACGGGGCGTCGTATTCGTTTTGAACGCTTTCCCAGGATTGCGCTTCGCTCCATCCTGGGCTATTCTCGTTTCCTCCCTACGGGAGGGAAAGCGGCGTACCTATCACGGCTATAGCAGATTCAGAATTACTGTATAGGAGATTGATGCAGATGAGTGCCATTTTCCTCAAGAAAACGGTGCCTTGCACGATCCTTGTTACTCTACATCAATTCTGAATCTGCTCTATTCCTCGCCCAGCTCGTAGGCCAGGCCGAAGCGCCCAATCTGAATCAAGGATTTGTCGGCGGGAGGCCAGATGTGCAGGCTTTCCACGCGGTTTGAACCTGCTATGCGATGCGCGACCGCTGTGCCCACGAGCGCGCCCGTCGCGGCATGGTGGAAGTGAACGCTCAGCGCATCTTCCGCCTGCGCGCGCGTCCATCCAAAAACATATTCTCCTGGCCTGAGCGTGATTCCGCCGATGCGCACCGGCGCCTGGACAATCAGGTAATGCGAATACTTGCCTTCGGCGGAGTATCCGGCGGTAAGCAGCACGACTCCGGCGATGAAGTGGCCGCGGCTATTCACGATGCCAGAGGCGGTGCGCATCTCGGTCTCGATGTGTTCCTTTTCCACCGGCGCCCGTGCCGGAAGCAGGGAAGCAAGTTCCGCATCCGAGGCCTGTCGCCAAGCGCCCTTTTGCGCCTGTGCAAGCGGTGTGAGCAGCGAGAAAAGCATCAGAACAAATCCGGGAAGAAACAGTTTTCGTGTTAGGTTCTGGCTCATGGCTTTGGCTTTCTGAGGGATTCGAGTGTGACAATGCCGCGCTGAATGGCGGCCGTAGCGGCCTGCGTCCGATCTGTCACGCCCAGTTTGCCCAACATGCTGTTGATGTGCGTTTTCACCGTGGCTTCTGAAATCTCGAGCTCGGTCGCGATCTCCTTGTTGCTCTTGCCGCGCACGATCTGCTCCAGCACGTCGAACTCCCGTGGCGTCAGTTCTTCGGTGCCCATCCGCTCGGCCAGCTTTTCGGCGATGGCCGGCGGAATGTAAGATTTGCCGGCATCAACCGTGCGGATCGTAGCGATCAGCTCTTCGGAAGTCATGCCCTTCAGCAGATAGGCGCGCGCGCCGGCCTGCATGGCGCGATAGATGTCCTCGTCGCCGTCGTAGGTGGTGAGCACGATGAAGCGCGCTTGGGGCGTCTCCATGCGGATGCGCTCGATGACCTCCACGCCGCTCAGCCGCGGCAGCCGCAGGTCAATCAGCGTAACATCCGGCTGGTGCTTGCGAAATTGCACGATGGCCTCCACGCCGTCGGCGGCTTCGCCCACTACTTCCAGGCCGTCCACGACGCTCAGCAGCGCAACCAGTCCCTGGCGCACCACGTGGTGGTCTTCCACAACGAGTACGCGAATCGATTCCTTCGTCACGATTGCTCCTTTGCCGTTCCGCGTCTATTTTCGCGTCTCTCTTGGGGCCGCTGCCTGCAGCCGGACCGTGGTTCCAACCCCTGGCTCGCTTGTCACTTCAAGTGTTCCACCAATGGCCGCAGCGCGTTCTCTCATTCCTGTCAATCCAAAGTGTCCAGTTCCATTGTGCTCCGCAGCAGGCTCCGGCTTTTCGCTTGCCGCAAACCCGCGCCCGTCGTCCCGCACTTCCAATGCAACAGCGTCCGGCCCGTACTCCAACTGTACGAAGAGATGTTTTGCTCCGGCGTGCTTCTTCACGTTGTGGATGGCCTCCTGGGCGACGCGCAGATACTCCTGCTCCGTGCCCGGAGGCAAGGGCCGGTATGCGCCAAAGAGGCTGAATCTGGCTTCCAGTCCGTGGTTGCCTTCGGCCTCTACCATGCGGCGCAACCTGACTGGCAGCGTGGTTTCGCCGGAGTCCTGCGAGCGCAGCGCCCAAATGGATTGGCGCGCGTCGGCCAGCCCCTCGCGCACGTAGCCGCGGATCAGGTCCAGATGCTTCGTCGCAGCTTCCGGCTTGTTGTGGCGCAGCAACTCGGCCAGCACTTCCAGTTGCACGGAGATGCCGACGTAGCCCTGGGCGAGAGTGTCGTGAATTTCGCGCGCGATGCGGCTGCGCTCGCCCAGCACGGCGCGGAACTCGCCCTCCGCCCGGCGCAGACGCAAACGCAGCAGCAGCACGACAATCCCCACGAGGGCTGCCAGCAGCAACGCATAAAACCATATAGTTTGGTAGAAGTGCGGTCGCAGCTCGAAGGTCAGCGCGGCGCCCGCGGCGTTCCAGAGGCCGTCGTTGTTGGCCGCCTGCACGCGGAAGGTGTAGCGGCCAGGCGGAATGTTGGTGTAGTAGGCGGTGCGGCGCGTGCCGGCCTCGGTCCAGTTGTGGTCGAAGCCCTCAAGCATGTAGCGGTAGCGGACCTTCTGCGGCGCGATAAAGCTCAGTCCGGCAAAGTCGAACTGGAAATGCACATGCCCGGCTGGAATCCGCACGGGAGACGCTGCCCCAAGCAGAGGCTGGTCCACATCATCCACGGCAAAGCGCTCCAGCGCGACCGGCGGGGGAACGGCGTTTACCGGAAAGTGCGCAGGGTCCACCTCCACCAGCCCTTTGGGCGTCGCGAACCAGAGGTGTCCGTCGCGGGAGCGCCACGCCGAAGGATGGCTATTGGTGGCGGTTTCACGGGTGCGCAGGCCATCGGCGGCGCCGAACTCGATCCAATGTGAGCATCCGGCGCCTTGCATGGGCTTCCCGTTTCCGGCGCAATCGCAGCGGGCAATTCCGTTCGCGGTAGCAAACCACAAATGGCCAAGGCCGTCGTCCAGAATGGCGTGAATCGTGGTCTGACTGAGGCCGTTCTGCGTCTCCGCGGAAAAGCGCATCCCATTCCACAGGTTCCAGCCGTGATCCTGCGTGCCGATCAGCAGAGTGCCGTCGCTGCGAGCGAGGAGGGCCGTGATCACATTGCTGGAGAGGCCGTTCGCGGTTGTGTAGTTGGCAATCTTGCCGCCGCTCAGCCGCGAGAGGCCGGCCAATGTGGCCACCCACAGGCTGCCGCTGGAGTCGCGGGCCATTGCGCCCACCAGATCGCTGCCCAGGCCGTTCGCCTGCGTAAAAGTCTCCATGCGCATTCCGGCCAGCCCGCCAGCCGCGTTTGCCCAGTGCGTCAGTCCGCGCCGGGTGCCAATCCAGAGCGAGCCATCGGCATCGGCCAGCAGGGAACGGATAAAGTCGTCAGGCAAGCCGTCGGCTGAGGTGAAGGAGTCGATCTTGCCTCCGCGAATCCGGCTCAAACCGTCTGGCGTGCCCACCCAAAGATCGCCGTTGGGCGCGGCGGCCAGGGAGAGGATCACGTCGCTCAACAGGCCGTTGCGGACAGAGTAAGTGCGAACGGAGTCTTTCCCGGCCGCACTGCGGCGAATGGCATTCAGACCGTTTCCGCTGGTTCCCACCCAGAGCGTACCTGCACGGTCCTCGACGACGGTGGTGGTTGCCTCGGATGAAAGGTTCTCCCGCGCGCCAACGGTGCGGAAGCGCTGATCGCGCAGAATGTGCAGCCCGCCGGTCTCGGTCCCCGACCAGATGTTTCCTTCGCGGTCTTCCATCAGCGTCAACACCGACGCCGCGGCCAGCGGATCGGTGACTGGCAGGCGTTGGAGCTTGCCTTCGGCCCAACGAGCCAGACCGCCGTTGGTGCCAATCCAGAGCGCGCCTTCGCGGTCGGCAAATATCGTCTGAATCCTGCTCCCGGGCAACTCCTTACCGACCTCTAGCCGTCCTAGAACCAAATCCCAAGCGGCGTTCAGGCAATCACCACGTCCCAAAACGAGTGTGCTGTTATTGCCTACGGCAGTTACAGGGCCAGGAAGCTTTGCCAGAAACTTCAAGCCTTCCTTTGGTAATTTTGCTCGTGCTGCGACTTGCACCTTCAAAAGGCTATCGTCAAGAACTAATGCGCCAGAGAACGTCACTCCCCAAAATCCCGATTCTCCGTCTTCAGTTGCAGCATTGATGACCTCACCCGGTCTCCAGTACCCGCCGTCAACAAACCGTTCTCCTTTGAGGAGCGCTACCCCCTCCACCGTCCATACCCGAACACTGCCTTCGCCAGCTTCTGATAACGCCAACACCCCATTTCCAGGTAGCCCGTCTTTGGTGGAGTAGGCTGTCACCACCCCACCCTTCCATCGCGCCAGCCCATCGCTGGTGCCGATCCAGAGCGCTCCGTCGCGGGTCTCCAGCAAACAGCGGATGTCGCTGCTGGGCAGGGCGGGGCTGGAATTGCGGTCGAAAACCTGAAAGCTGGTGCCGTCGAAGCGGACCAGGCCGACCTCGGTGCCCAGCCAGATGAATCCGTCGCGGGTCTGCACGAGCGCCTGCACCGTGTTCTGCGGCAGGCCGTTCTCCATCACCCACGTCTGGCGACCGTAGTTGGCCAGCGGCGTGGTTGGCTCCAGCGCCAGACCGGCGAGCCCGCAGCCCAGCAGCAATGCGGCCGCAAGCAGGACGCGGAGCGCAGCCGGGCGATGGGTTCCGCCAGGCAAGAACAAGCGCCGAGGGGCATATCTGGCGGCGTTCCTCGATATGGTATGACTCCGAGCCATTAAAGCGAGTGGATACTCCTCAAGATGATTTCAAGCTGCGCACCTCCACAGTAATTGGCGAGAGAAGAAAATGCACAGGGGTTTATGCAAACTATCGCAAAAAAGTTCGGCGTCCGTCTCAACCTATTGGTGGAGACCAGACTCGCCCGAATGGCTCAAGACAAGTCATTTGCCTGCCGATAGTCTGTGTGTGTCTCTTGAATGGTCTCCTGACCGCTTTCAGAAGGTTTGACTTTCGAGTGGCGGCCCAACTGGTGGGCTGCCACTCGATTTCCTTTTTCAGAGCAAAAATGCTGTCCATCTCTCAATAAGCCTATATGCATTCCTAAATTGCTTTAGCATTCAACCAACATGTCGCAGTCTGGATGATTGGCTGAGGGGCGAGTCTTGAGGATTCTCTGTGGCGTGCGACCTCTTCCGTCTGCCGCGCGTTCTGAACAATTGCTCTGCGCCGCAAAAAGAACATCGCCACGGATAATAGCCGAAAAGCGGAGCCACTCTGAAGCGAAAGAATCCTTTTCTTGCGATCCGGTGCATTCCATCGTGCTGACACTTTTTGCACACCATGCGTGCTTACTCCTGAGGTCAAAAATTAGGAGAATGTGACTATCATTATGCATCCGCTCAAACCGGTATGTCTTGTAGGTCAAGAAAAACCTGAAGCTCGACAAACTCGTAACTAATAGCATTAGTAGATCTGCGATTTTGGAGTGATGTCATCCATTGTCTGCATCTTTCTTGACGCGATCGTGGCATCTCTGCTCTACTGAAATGGTGATGCACGCTCCCCGCGCCAATTCGGGCTTCTCGATAGTTGCCTGCATTGCCCTGTCGATTCCCGCGATTCGAATGAGAGTCGCCAATGCGCGCGCGGGAAATGTAGCCTGACGAACCGGAGTTTCTAGTTATCTAGCATCCAGGCCACCACCCGCAAGCGCGGTTGGTGGCTTTTTCATTTTCAGCCAGTTTCGAGGTTGTTTTTTCCATTTGTTTCTATCCAAGGAGGCTTATTTTGGAATCCGTTACTCTTGCCAGCATTCAGGCGGCGCGCACGCGCATCTGTGAAGCCATCTACGTCTCTCCCTGTCAGCTTTCCAGCGATCTCTCCGAGTTGACCGGCATGCCTCTGCATCTCAAGCTGGAAAACCTGCAACGCACAGGCTCCTTCAAGGAGCGGGGCGCGCTCAACAAACTGCTCACCCTCAGCCAGGCTGAGAGTGAGCGCGGCGTGATTGCCGCCAGCGCCGGCAACCACGCCCAGGGTGTCGCCTTTCACGCCGCGGCCCGCGGCATTCGCGCGCAGATCGTCATGCCGCTGGCCACGCCGCAGATCAAGGTGGACGCCACGCGCGGCTTCGGGGCCGAGGTCATTCTGCGCGGGGCCAGTTACGACGAGGCCTGCGAAGAAGCTCTGCGAATTTGCAAAGAAGAGGGCCGCACCTTCATCCATCCTTTTGACGATGCGGAAATCATCAGTGGCCAGGGCACGATTGGCCTGGAACTGCTGGAACAGGTTCCGGAACTGGAAGCCGTGGTCGTGCCTGTCGGCGGCGGCGGGCTGATCAGCGGGGTCGCGTGCGCGCTGAAGGAGAGCAATCCGAGGATTCGCGTCGTCGGCGTCCAGACGGAGAAACTGCCATCGATGCTGCGCGCGCGAGAGAGCGGCGCGCCGATCAAGCTGAAGGCCGCGGGCACCATCGCCGACGGCATTGCCGTTTGCCGCGTCGGCGAACTGACGCTGCCCCTGGTCTCACGTTATGTGGACGAGATCGTCACCGTCGACGACGAGGAGATCGCAAACGCCATTCTTATCCTTCTGGAGAAGGAAAAGACCCTGGCCGAAGGCGCGGGCGCGGCTGCCTTGGCCGCTTTGCTTCAGTCCAAGACCAATCTGCGAGCTCGGCGCACTGTGGCGCTGGTATCGGGCGGGAACATCGATGTGAATCTGCTGGCCAAGATCATCGAGCGCGGCCTGGTGAAAGACGGGCGGTTGCTGCGTTTGCGGGTCAGCCTGCGGGACCGGCCGGGCGCGCTGCTCGGCCTCATAGAGGTGCTGTCCCGCGAGCGCGCCAACATTATGGAAATCATCCATAATCGGGCCTATTACGGCGTCAGCCTGGGGGAAACCGTCGTTGACGTAACGCTGGAAACGCGCGGCGCGGCCCATATTGCAGCCATCCGCCACGCCCTGCCCGAGGCCGGTTTCGGCTTTGAGCGGATACAGTAGAGAGGAGGCAGGCTGGAGCGGGGTGAGATTCTGTGATTTCGTCCCCCCGCCGAGCTCCCGGCTTTTGCTATACTTGTGAAGTTCACCTCAGTGCGGAGGTGGTGAAATTGGCAGACACACCAGCTTGAGGTGCTGACGCCGCAAGGCATAGGGGTTCAAGTCCCCTCCTCCGCACCAAATTTCTCGCGTCCGGGTCAGCCGGACTGACCTGGAAAGCAGCTTTCAAGATGAATGTTCTTTTTGATGTTCTCGTTGTTCTGCACGTGATAGTGTGCGTCTTCCTGATCTTTGTCGTCCTCCTGCAGCAGGGCCGCTCGGCCGATCTGGCGGGCGCATTTGGCGGTCAGGGTTCTCAGACTGCTTTCGGTCCGCGAGCAGCGGGCAACTTGCTTACCCGGCTTACTACCATTTCGGCGATCATTTTCATGTGCACCTCGATCAGTTTGACCGTGCTCTACTCGCGCTCGGCCGGTTCGGGCTCTCACTCCGTGCTGGAGAACTCCACCTCCGCGCCCGCCAAGTCTGGCAAGTAGTTCGCAACTCTTTTCTTCATAACTAGATACGTAAGGAACGGCAGGCCACAAGGTCTGCCGTTTTTTCGTGCGCATAGCCCTTCAGCAAAAATCTTCGAAAAATCTTGTTGACATAAATATCTTCCAGATATATCTTGCAGCTATATGAAGAATAGCCGTACCGCTTACGTCATCCTCGGAGGCCTTTCGATTCAGCCGAATCTCTCCGGCTACGAGCTACACAAGGGCATTGAAGAGAATTTTGGCAGTTTCTGGGGCGAAAGCTATGGGCAAATCTATCCAACACTGAAGCGCTTGGTCGCCGAAGGGCTGATTGAGGCGAGCGAACCCACTTCGGCGTCCCGGAAGCGCCGCCAGGAGTACTCGCTGACCGATGCGGGGCGCGCGGCCCTGCGGGAGTGGCTTGCGCAGCCTTTTCAAAACGATCCGCCGCGCAACGAATTCCTGCTCAAGCTGTTTTTCGGCCGGGAAGCGGCGCCAGGCGTCGCGCTGATGCACGTCCGCGAAGTTCAGCGGCGAAACCAGAACATGCTCGCCACTCTGGAAGGGATTGAGCACATGGCGCGCGAAGATCAATCGAAGAACCCCAACAAGCCGTACTGGATGCTGACGCTTGGCCTGGGACTGGCGTTGACCCGCGCCGCTCTCGATTGGGGCGAATCGGCGTTGGAGCAGCTTTCTGCCATGGAGACACAAACAGTTCGAGATGCACAACCTTCAGAGGGCAAACCCGCCGCCAACGAAGCCTGAACCTGACCGATGAGGTCAACAAACCGCGCATGCGAGCGTGCGCGCTGACGCAAAGGAGAACAGGAAGATGCCAGCACAAGTTCGTTCCAGCCGCAGTTCGCAAGTCGTGGCCCTGGCTGTCGCCAGCGTGTTCGCTTTTGGCTTTTTCTTCTCGCAAGTGGGGCAGTGGACCGGCCCCATCATGGGCGCATGGTTTGTCGGTACGCAAAAGCCCCGGCGCGGCTTTCTCTGGATGTTGGTCATCGGATTCATTCCCGGCCTGATCTTCGGTTGGAGAAAGATCCCGCTGACCGGCGCCGTGCCAGTGCTCGCATATCTGGGCTGGGCGCTCGCCGCTGCCGTGCTCGGCGTTCTGCCTTTCACTTTTCACCGCCTGGTCAGTCCGCGGCTGCCGGGATTCTTCGCTACGCTTCCCTTGCCGCTGGCGGTGGTGGCGATTCCCATGCTGGTTATTGTGTGGCACTCCGGCCTGGCTCAGGAAGCCGGCCTGCACACCTTTCTTATCTTCTGGTTTGCGGCTGTGATTACCTGGCTGTGGAACCGCGAATCGCACGCTACGACCCTCGTGTTTGGCGCGGGGATTGTGCTGGCGACGGGCTTGGAAATGCTTCTCCGGTTTGATCGAGCTGCTTTGCCGCAGATACCTTCTGGCGCAATTCTCGGATCAATCTGCCTAGGAGGCGCTCTTCTGTTGAGCATCTGGGCGGCCTTTCACCCGGTCAAGCAGCGCTCCTGGGCCGAGCGGGCGCAGACTGTGGCGAGGCTGCAAAGCCCCTTCACGCGCCAAGCTTTGCGTGTCCTCAACGAAAAGGGCAGGGAATCGCTGGTCAGCAATTCCGGCGAGCATTTCCCCATCCGCGACGGAATTCCCGCCTTTCTCAGGCCAGAGGATCTGACCGGCGACAACGGCAAGTACAACCACATGTATGAAACGATCGGCGGGTTTTACGACGATACGCAGCGAGTCGTCGCGGCTCTTCGGGGTTTGGACATCGATTCGTACTTCGAGAACTACATGAGTCTGCTCGACGTCAAAGCCGGTGATTCCGTGCTTGAAACCTGCGTCGGCACCGGTCTGAACTTCAAATATCTGCCGCGCGGAGTGAAACTTTCCGGCCTGGATCTGTCGCTGGAGATGCTGGCACGCTGCCAGAACAATATGCGCCGCTGGAAGATGGACGCCGACCTCTATCTGGGCAACGCCGAAAGCCTGCCCTTCGCCGACGCGAGCTTCGACGTGGTCTACACCGCCGGGGGCTTCAACTTTTTCAGCGACCGCGCCAAGGCCGTGCGCGAGATGATTCGCGTAACCAAGCCGGGTGGCCATCTGATGATCGAGGATGAAACGGAAGAGTACGTAAAGAGCACTTATCAGAACATCCCTTACACCAGCAGCTTTTACTCAGGCCGCGAGCAGCCCGTCACCGTGCCCATCGATCTGGTGCCGCCGGAGATGGAGGAGATTCATGCGGAAATGCTTAAGGAAGGCAAGTTCTACGCGATCACCTTCCGCAAGCCACCTGCGCCACCTGCGGCGGGGCCAATCGCTCGCTAGTCGCTCGCAGAGGGGACGTGGAATTCCCGGTCCCCAAAAGCGAGGGACCGGGGGCACCCGGCGCCACCTGCGGTGGGGCCAATCGCTCGCTAGTCGCTCGCAGAGGGGACGTGGAATTCCCGGTCCCCAAAAGCGAGGGACCGGGGGCACCCGGCAGTGGGGCCAGTCGCTCGCTAGTCGCTCGCAGAAGTTTCGTTGTTTCCCATATCTGGCGCGATAATGCCGCTCCAGATATGGGACCCGCATCCGCGGCGGCAGTGAATTTGCCGCCTTGCAAGGCGATGGGCCTATCGCTCCGCAAGGATAGATTGCGAAGGCAATTCGTTGCACCGCAGAAGTACATATTGACGAATTGGAAGCCATCGGGCCAAATCATCTCCTTGCGGGCAGTCGGAAAGACAGGGAAAGTCGAGCTGGAGACGTACAGAAACTGGGCGAAATGGCGATAAAGCGCCGATATTGCGCACATTTTGACAGCTATTTCCTGCATTTTGAGTAGGGATGAGGCGCCACTGCGATTCTCTGGGCGAATCCATTGGATGAGACAGTTTGGCGTGCTCAGCGCGCATCGTGTTATCCCACCCTAGCGACAAAAACAAAGGCGTCGCGAGGGTGGGGCACCCGGCGAGGCTTCGAATCGATGCCCGGCGATTTGGCAATACCTGCGAGCGGCGTCGCGACAGGACTTGACGAGGGAAGTTCGTGCTATCCCAGGTCCCCAAAAGCGAGGGACCTGGGGCACCCAGTGTTAATGCAATAATCAGCGGTCAGAGAACTATAGAATGGAGCCATGATTCTTGAGAGCTTCCCTGTCGGGCCGTTGCAGGCGAATTGCACCATTTTGGGCGACGAAGAGACTGGCGAGGCCATCGTCATCGATCCGGGCGAGGAGGCGAGCCGCATTCACAGCCGCCTCGCCGAGCTAGGCCTTGTGCTCAAGCAGATTCTTCTGACGCACGGCCACATCGACCACGTGGGCGGCGCGCAGGAACTCAAGCGCCTGACCGGCGCGCCCATCCTGCTGAATGAAGACGACCTGCCGATGCTGAAGATGATCGGAGTGCAAGCTGGTTTCTTTGGCCTTCCTAAGCCTGAGGCCACTCTGCCCGACCAGTACCTGTCAGACGGACAGAGGGTGGGCCTGGAGCGTTATCCAGCGCAGGTGCTGTGCACCCCCGGCCACACAAAAGGATCGGTTTGCTTTTACTTTGCCCCGCTGCAACTGCTGGTTGCCGGGGATACGCTCTTTGCCGGCAGCATTGGCCGCACCGACCTGCCTGGCGGCAGCTCCACGGAGATATTCAACTCCATCCGGAATCGCCTGCTCACGCTGCCAGACGAAACCCGCGTTCTGACCGGCCACGGCCCGGAAACCACCATCGGCCGGGAACGCAGGAGTAATCCGTTTCTGCGCGGGCTGTGAACGGAGATCCGGCTTTCAGCTTTGATCCAGTGCTATCCCACATCTGGCGCGATGAGACTGCGCCAGATATGGGGCACCCGGCACCCTGCGCGGACTGTGAACGGAGATCCGG
>Ga0326727_10006096_pt1 | contig 33487 bp, 31 predicted proteins | sample MB2enrmetagenome_FD_207643 | JGI IMG/M metagenome (GOLD analysis project Ga0326727, IMG submission 207643) | Lab enriched peat soil microbial communities from McLean, Ithaca, NY, United States - MB29MY | ecosystem: Environmental > Terrestrial > Soil > Wetlands > Peat | place: USA: New York...
CGTTTGATTCAACTGCGGATGCTTTTTGCATCCTCCCTATAAGTACACGGTCTTTTAAAAGTACAAGTTTACATTGTACATACACAATACATACACAACGGAAATATTTGTGGGTAATGCTCAGCCCTCCGGGAGAGGGCCGGGGTGAGGGCGGTTTCCAGCCGCACCCGCGTCGCCTTGCAGCCGCGCGACCGTCAGGGTGTGACAGCACAATCTCCAATTTCAAATCGTGCCCTTTGAACAAAGCCTCGCGAACCTCAGCGCCTCAGAGAAAGTGGCAGAGCCGTCCCGGCTCTGTTGCCTGCTTTGAAACCAACGCCGCCAGCTTGTCGCGCCAACCTGTCCCGCCAGAGCTTTAGCAACGGCGGACTTGTCCCCAAAAGCTTTAGCGACGGCGGAAGCTTGGGGACCGCGACCGTCCCGGTCGCCGGCCGGCGCGTCTCGCGCCGCCTTTTCCTCTTTGTTTTCCACAATAACTCTTCGACGTATGGACATACAGGGTCGTGTCATCGGCTTCAGCATCCTATGCGTGAGCCAGTTCAAAAAGGACAAGCCCCTGGAAGCCGACCTCCTCCCGGCTTGAATCTTTGGCGTAAAACTACACTTTGAACCCTCCGCTCGTCCAGCGTCTAAATCACGGTGCCCTCGTGCCGATGGTGCGCCCCGCGAACCTAATTATGGTAATAATATACTTGCAACAACATAGATTTTTTACCACGGATTTGAGGAAAATTGCGCCGCTTCAACCGCGCTTTTTTAGGTTGCTCGCCTAAAAATCAGCGAACTGCCGGTCTGATTCCGCCTTCGTATTCGAGAGAATTCTATTGACTACGATTTTGAATTCGCCAAACGGAACGAGTGGAATTTCATGGGCTGATTGACAATGTTTGGACTTTCTTGGCACTGTTTCTGTTTTGTTGATCGCCTATGCGAACCGTAAGTCCCCTTCGATTTCCCCGCCACGACTCCGGCCTTTAGATTCAAACCATGCAGCTTCCCGCTATTGCCAAAATGAAATGTCTTGCCGGGCTTTTTCCCGAATCTGGCAACTTCTACGGACGCAGCGTCGCCTTTGTTGTTGCTCGCTGTTTTCTCCCTCGTAACGGCAAAACTCTACGCCATTCTCCAGCCAATGTCCAGCAGATATGCATGCAGATCTGCATGTCTTTATCGGTCATAATCCGTATTTTGCGTAGTCCGCGGTAATCTCAATGCGGGTGTCAGTGGATAACCCGCACAACGGGAGCAACTTGCAAATTGTGACCCTGAAAAATGGCCGTCTTTGGTGAAAAAACGCGGACGGGCGGAAAAATATTTTGCACTTTTTATTTTGAATTCCCACAAAAACATGATATTATTCAATTTGTGTGGCGCTCACGCGCCTGCTCTTTGACATTCTGCAATGGGAAAGGGGCCGGGGAGCGGAAAAGGAAGAAGGATAAAGAATGAAGGCAAGGGCCGGATCCCCCTCATTGCGGCTTCGCGCCTTTTGGGGCTGCTGTGGGGAGCGCGGACGTGTCGCCCGCAGCCTTCGGCCGCCGGCCGAAGGCCGGCAGAGACCGCCAGCGCTGGCCAAAAGGTCGGCCGCTTTCCGTATTGGGCCGGCCCGCGGGTCTGCCTCCGCCCTGCTGCGGCGCGATAAAACGGTCGCGCTCCCGCAGTTCAACCGCAAGGATGGGGCCATTCCTCGAACTCCAAGCGTCGCAAAACCCAAGCTGGGGGCGCAGGAATCGCAAGTAATCGCAAGCTATCGCAAGCTATCGCAACTTGGCCCTTAACAGCCGGAGGGCGGTCAATCGCGGCGGGGGATGTCGCCATAAAGGGTATTTGCGGGCTCCTCACGGGCCACATCAGGCGGCAACCAAATAAAAAAACGAAAGACAAACGAAACTGTGATGCGTCAGTCACGGATGGTAGATGGCTCGCCGAGCCGTCCGCAGGGTCCTGCCGGAGCGGTCGCCTCGGCGAGGCGACCCTACCCTTCCCCGGCACGCCGTCACTGACCCATTACACAAAACTTGGATTGGGAATAAACTAAAATCAGGAGTATGATTCGGAGCATGATTCAGAGACCCACTGCCGGCGGCCTCGGGACGATGCCCGCGATGGCGTGTTTTGTCACGGCCGCCTTGTGCGCCCTCGGCGGCCGGTTGGCCGCCCAAGAGGAGGCGCGGCCCCCGGTCTCCGTCTCGCTGTCGGATGCCTCCGGCCGGCCGCTGGAGGGTGGACAGGCGGCGGCCAAGGTCGCCGTCAGCGGGCGGGTCTTGGACGCGGAAACAGGCCAACCGTTGCCGGTCTTTACTTTGACCGAGGGACGCCAGGACCGACAGAACGTCGGAGTGGATTGGCAGGAGAAGGGCCGCCGGACCTTTGCCAACGGCGTCTTTGACGTTTCTGTCGCCAAGGAAAGACTGGCGCCGGCCGTGTTGATCGAAGCCCAAGGCTATCTGCCGCAATCCTCCGGCCTCATTTACGGGCTGGGAACCAATCTGACCTTCCTGCTCAAAAAGGGAACCGGCCCCGCCGGCGTTCTCTTGACACCGGACGGCCGCCCGGCGGCGGGCCGGACGGTTTATTTGTCCCGCCGACGCGACCTCATTTCCATCCAGGGGCCGCAATTGGAGGCGCGGGCCAATGATGCCTCCGGCGCCCGCAGCGCGCGCACCGACGCCGCGGGCCGCTTTTCCTTCGCGCCGGACATTGACGCTTATGCGGTGCTGGCGGTGGATGCGGCGGGCTTCGCGCTGGCGCGGGTGGAGGATTTGAAAGCCGCGCCGGAGGTCCGATTGCAGCCCTGCGCCCGGCTGGAAGGCACGTTGCGGATCGGAGCCAGGGCGGGCAGCAATGAAACGGTCCGGCTCACCCCGGCTTTTTCTCCTTACCAGTACTATCCCCGGCCCTTGCCTCCTTACTCCTTCTCGCTGGAGGCGACGACGGATGACGCGGGGCATTTTGTGTTTCCGCTCGCGCCGCCGGTGGATTTGAAAATCTTCCACTCCCCCAGGATTGGAGGCGGCGGGGAGGGCTTGATTGCCGTGACGCAAATCACCAATCTCACCCTCCAGCCCGGGGAAACGCGCCAAGTGACCCTCGGCGGGCAGGGCCGCCCGGTGGTGGGGCGGGTGGTTTTGAAGGGATATGATAAGGCGCTGGATTGGCGCGATCAGCTCTGTTCAATGGAGCTGTTGGAGTCGGAACCGCCGGGGCAACCGAGTTTCGACCCCTGTCTCAGAGGATACGAGCAGGCCATGCGCGCCGCCAAGAGTGCCGGGGAGCGAATCGCGGCGCAGGCCCGTCTCGACCGGGAACGCGAACAAATCGGGCGGCAATTCCAGGCCTTTTACGCCTCCGGCGCGGGCCGCCATTACTGGTTTTCCAAACGCAGTTACGCTTTGCAATTCGCGCAGGACGGCTCCTTTCGCATCGAGGACGTGCCGGGCGGAAAATATCAACTGACGATTGAAGCCCGCGAACCCGGCGGCGGACATGGGCAGCACCGCCCGCCCCCCATTACCCTTCACAGCCAAGAAGTCCAGGTGCCCGACCCGCCCGGAGGCCGCAGCGACGTTCCCTTCGACTTGGGCGCCATCGAGACGGTGCCGCGGTTGTATCCGGGGACGATGGCGCCGGAGTTCGCCGTCCGAACTCTGGATGACAAGACAATCCGGCTGTCGGATTTCCGGGGGAAATTCGTGCTGCTGGATTTTTGGGCCGCCGGGAGCGCGCCCTGCCTCGAACAAACGCCTTACCTGATGGAGACCTACGCCGCGTTCAAAGACGACCCGCGCTTTGCCTTGATCGGATTGAGCCTGGACACCAACGCCGCCGCGCCGCGGGATTACGCGCGGACAAACCATCTTGGCTGGACGCAGGGTTTTCTGGGCAACGGGCCGCAAAGCGAGGTCCCGAACCGTTACGGCGTCGAACGCCTTCCCTCCATTTTGCTCGTTGGTCCGGAGGGCCGGGTGCTGGTCGCCGGTTTGCGCGGGGGGACCATCAAATCCACTGTGGATGTCGCGCTCAACTCTCATCGCTAAACAGGGCTTTTTTTGCGGGAGATTTGCTGGCAGATTGGGAAGATGGAGCCAACGGAAGCGGAGTTGATTGCCGCCGCGCGCCAGGGCGATTCCGCCAGTTTCGAGCCGCTGGTGGCGAAGTACCAGGGGCGCGTCTTTGCCACCGCCCGGCGCTACGCCCGGCGGGAAAGCGAAGTGGAGGACATCGTCCAGGAAGTCTTCATCAAGGCGTACCAGAAGCTGGATGGATTCCGGGGCGAGGCGCCCTTTGAACATTGGCTGATGCGGCTGGCGGTGCGGACGTGCTACGACTTTCTGCGCCGCCATCAGCGCAACCGGGAAACCACGTTCAGCGAGTTGACCGAAGCGGAGAGCGACTGGCTGGATCGGTTTGTCGTCCAGCCGGAGAGCGCCAGCGAAGAGGCGGAGGCGGCGCGGCAGTTGATTGACAAGGTGCTCTCGCGGCTTTCGCCCCCGGCGCGGCTGGTGATAACGCTGCTGGAAATCGAGGAGCGGTCCGTGAAGGAAATCTCCCAAATCACGGGCTGGCCGGGGCCGTTGGTCAAGGTGCGCGCCTTTCGCGCGCGAGCGGAGATGAAGAAGATTTTGACCCGGATCGCCCGGCACAAGTACTTGTAACCCCGAGGCGGCCGGGGCCGTCTGAAAAGTCGTGATGAATGTGAATGAGTTGCACGCCAAACTGATCGCCGCCGCGCGGAAAAACCCTCCCGGGGACCATGCGCCATACAGGTTCGAGAAGCGGATCGTGAGCCGGCTGCGCGCGGCCGCCCCGCCCAACCCCTGGGCCTTGTGGGGCCGGCCGTTGTGGCAGGCGGCCATTTCCTGTGTCGCCGTCACCCTGTTGTGCGGCCTGTGGTCTTACGCCAGCCATCCCCGGACGGACAACGGGGAGAATTTTTCGCAGGACTTCGAGGCCGCCGTTCTGGCGCCGGTCAATGAACAGCTTGAGGACGTCTGGTGAGCCCCTGGAAAGTCATCCTGGCGACGATGGTCATTTTCGCCTGCGGGGTGATTACGGGGGCGATGGTGGCGAGAACCGGGCGTCCCGCCCAGGCGGTGGCCGCGGCGGGCAGCCCGCGCGGGCCGGCGGCGCCGGTATTCCAAATGCAGCGGGCGGAGTTCCTCAAGAGGCTGGAAAAGGAATTGGACTTGACAGCCGAACAGCGGGACCAGATCGGCCGGATCATGAAAGAGAGCCAGGAGCGGACGCGGCGGGCGTGGGAGCAGATCGCGCCGCAAATGGGCGAGGAACTCAAAGGAGTGCGCGAGGAAATCCGCGGCGTGCTCACGCCGGAGCAGCGGAAGGAATTCACCGAGTTGATGAAGCGCAACCGCAAAGGCGAGTCCGGCCAGCCGGGCGGCCGCCCCGCCCGCCCCTTGGAGTCCACCAACGGGGGAACCAACGCGCCGTAGGCGGCGTCTTGTGAGTCAAGACTGTTTTTTCGGTTTCTGCTCCTAATCTTAATCCTAACCCTAATCCATTCTGATGATCGGTTGAGCGGAGAAGATTAGGATTACGATTAAGATTAGGATTACGATTAGGATAAAGATGAAGAGTGGCGGTCGTGCTCAAGCGGGCTGGGTGGTCTCCAGGAAACCGGTGAGCTGGCGGATGCGGGTGGGATGACGCATCTTGCGCAGGGCCTTGGCTTCGATCTGGCGGATGCGCTCGCGAGTGACTTTGAATTGGCGGCCCACTTCCTCCAGAGTCCGCGAGTAGCCGTCGCCCAGGCCGAAGCGCAATTCCAGGACTTTGCGCTCCCGCTCGGTGAGGCTGGCCAGCACGTCGCCCAGTTTGTCCTTGAGCAGGCTGTAGCTGGTCATGTCGGAGGGGTTCTCGGCGGCTTTGTCCTCGATGAAATCGCCGAAGTTGGTGTCTTCGCTGTCGCCGACGGGGGACTGAAGGGAGATGGGCTGCTGGGCCATTTTCATGACGGCGCGGACGCGGTCCACGGGCATTTGCATTTCGTCGGCGATTTCCTCCGGGGAAGGCTCGCGGCCGAAGTCCTGGATCAATTGCTTTTGGATCCGCATGAGTTTGTTGATCGTTTCGATCATGTGAACGGGGATGCGGATGGTGCGGGCCTGGTCGGCGATGGACCGGGTGATGGCCTGGCGGATCCACCAGGTGGCGTAGGTGGAGAATTTATAGCCGCGGCGGTATTCGAATTTTTCGACGGCTTTCATCAGGCCCATGTTGCCTTCCTGGATGAGATCCAGGAAGGAGAGGCCGCGGTTGGTGTATTTTTTGGCGATGGAGATGACCAGGCGCAGGTTGGCTTCGACCATTTCGGTTTTGGCCTGGATGGCTTTGCGGGCGAAATGCTGGAGTTCCAGGTAGGCTTTGAGGTAGTCCTCGCAGGGCATGCGGACGAATTCCTCCAGGGCCTTGATCTTGCGGCGCTCCGATTCAATGATCGGCTGGTGCTGGGGCGCGACGCCGCGGGCTTGAAGCTCGGAGATGGTGCGCAGGCTCAACTGGACCTTGTCGTGGATGTTGTCGGCCACCAGGGCCATCTCCTCGATGACTTTCTGTTTGTAGTAGAACTTGTGGAAGGTGCGTTGGAGGCGTTGGTCAACCTTTTGGTAGTCCCGCGCCAGTTTGCCGCACGAGTTGTCGTGGGGCGGCCCGGCGCGCAACTGGGCGTATTTGTCATCCACCTGCAGGTCCAGGGAGCGGACGTGTTTGACCAGGCGGCGCAATTGGCGCAGGTGGTTGTCGCGGCCCTCGATCTTTTTGTCAATTATAACGCGGTCGAACCGTTCCTTGGGCGGTTCGGAAATGAGTTTTTCGGCCAGGGCGATGTGCTCCTTGCCGGCGAAACCAAAGCCGTAGATGATGCGCTTGACCTCGTTCTCGGCGTCTTCGATGCGTTTGGAAATTTCGACCTCCTGTTCGCGGGTGAGCAGGGGCACCTGGCCCATTTGCTTGAGGTACATGCGCACCGGGTCGTCCAGGATGTCCATGCGCGCCTTGTCTTCGTCCTCGTCCGGTTCAGGCTGCTTGACGCGGTCCACCTCGGCCTGGTCAACAATCTCGACCTCCAGGTTGCGCAGCTTGCTGTAGAGATCGTCCAAGTCGTCCGGGGAAACCGCGCCGTCGGGCAGGGCGTCGTTGATATCGTTATAGGTCAGGTAGCCTTGTTCCTGGGCCAGGCGGACCAGTTCCTTGACTTTGTCGGCCACGTCCAAGTGGGGTTTGGAGGCTGGAGGATCCATGAGCAAGGGGCTTCGGGCAAGGTTTGGCATGGTGGCGGTGGTCGTCTTCCGGGGTTGTCGAGGGCCGGAAGCGGGCGCGTTGCTGGCAAAGTCCCCGGCAAAAGGGAGCCGGTTGGAGGCGGACTTGGCGCGTGGTTTCACAACTGTTTTTCTCTTTGAATCGTTCAAAATCCAAAAATGGAAGGCAATATGGCTGCGGGGGTGCAAATTCGTCAAGGATAGACGGCCAGTTTTTATGAGCTAAATTCCACCGTTCCAGTGCCGGTTGGCACACGGAATGCGGCGGTTGGCTCCAGCGTGAGCACCGCCTTGATAATCTCGTTGAGCCGGGCCGCCGGCCCCTTTCTTCTCAGGCGCGGGAATTTCCCCTCCGCCGTCACGTACTGTTGGTTTCGTTGGAGCATCAATTTGTCCTCCTTGGTTTCAATGACCGTCACGCCCCGGGCGGCGGCGGCGATCTTGAGGGCGGCGACTTTCAAAGCCAGTTCGACCGGCGCGGGGGGCGGGCCGAAACGGTCGCGCAATTCGTTTTTCAATTCCTCCAGCATCGCGGCGTCGGCCGCCCGCGCCAATTTGCGGTACATCTCGATGCGCAGTTGCGGCTCGGCAATGTAACGGGCAGGCAGACCGGCGCCGTTTTCCGGCCCGGCGGCCGCCAGAAAATCCAGGCGGACCTGGACCTCCAGCGGCGGCGGGGGGATGTCGCCTTTGAGGCGGCCCACGCTGTGGCGGAGCAACTGGCAATAAAGCTCAAAGCCGACGGCGGCGATGTGGCCGCTTTGCTCGGCACCGAGCAGGTTGCCCGCCCCGCGGATTTCCAGGTCGCGCATGGCGATCTTGAAGCCGCTGCCCGGACGGGAGAATTGCTTGATGGCGCTCAGGCGCTTGCGGGCGTCGGCCAGCAGGCCGGCGTGGCGGGGCAGCAGGAGGTAGGCGTGGGCCTGGTGTTTGTAGCGGCCGACCCGGCCGCGCAATTGGTAGAGGTCGCTGAGGCCGAAGCGGTCGGCTCTGTCAATGATAATTGTGTTCGCGTTCGGGATGTCCAGCCCGCTCTCGATGATCGTCGTGGAGAGCAGCACGTCGCTCTGCCCGTTGACAAAGGCCGCCATCACCTCCTCCAGTTGGTCGCTGGGCATCTGGCCGTGGCCGACGGCGATGCGGGCCTCCGGCGCCAGTGCGCGCAGACGCCGGGCGGCGTCCTCAATGTCCAGAATGCGGTTGTGAAGATAGAAGACCTGGCCGCCGCGGTTCAACTCCCGGCGGATGGCCTCCCGGATAAGCCGTTCGTCGAAGGGGGCGACGATAGTTTCGACGGGTAGGCGGTCCTGGGGCGGGGTTTCGATGGTGCTCATGTCGCGGGCGCCCGACAGGGCCAGATAAAGGGTGCGCGGAATGGGCGTGGCGGTCAGCGTGAGCACGTCCACCAAGGTGCGCAGTTGCTTGAAGCGTTCCTTGTGCAGGACGCCGAAGCGCTGCTCTTCGTCAATGACAACCAGGCCCAAATCCTTGAACGCGATGTCGCCCTGCAAGAGGCGGTGGGTGCCGATGACGATGTCAACGGAGCCGTTGGCCAGGCCCCGCGCGACCTGGGCCTGCTCGCGCCGGTTGCGGAAGCGGGAAAGCAGTTCGATGCGCAAGGGGTAATCGGCCATTCGTTCGCGGAAGGTGTTGAAGTGCTGTTGGGCCAGGACGGTCGTGGGGACCAGCACGGCGACTTGTTTCCCGCCCAGGGCCGCTTTGAAGGCGGCGCGAATGGCGACCTCGGTCTTGCCGTAGCCGACGTCGCCGCAGATCAGGCGGTCCATCGGTTTGGCGGCTTCCATGTCTTTCTTGGTGTCCAGAATGGCGCGCCATTGGTCGGGAGTTTCCTCGTAGAGAAAACTGTTCTCGAATTCCCGTTGCCAGCCGGTGTCGGACGGGAAGCAATGGCCTTGTTGGGAGGCGCGGGCGGCCTGGACGGAGAGCATGTCGGCGGCCAGGTCGCGGACGGCGATTTCGGCCTGGGCCTTGGTTTTGGCCCAGCGCAAGCCGGTCAAGGTGTTCAAGGGCGGGCGCGCCTTGCCGGCGCCGATGTATTTGCTGACCAGATGCGCCTCGCTGACGGGGACGTAAAGTTTGGGCGGCTGTTCGTCCGGGTTGGCGGCGGCGTATTCGATGACCAGGCATTCGGGTCCGGGCGCATCGGCGGCAGTCCGGGCGGTGTCGGGCATCGCGCCCAAGCCGAGGTAGCGGCCAATGCCGTGCTGGAGATGCACCACGTAATCGCCCTCCTCCAACTCGGCGAAATTGATGTCCAGCAACGAGCGGCTGGTGGCGGCGTGGGGCGATTTGAGGCGGCGCGGGCGCTGCACTTTGTAACGTCCGAAAATCTCCGCGTCGGTCACCACCACCAGTTTGGCCGCCTCGAGGAGGAATCCGCGCGAGAGAGCGCCGAGGCGCGTTTGCAGCCCGTCCGGCTCGCCCAGGCCGTATTCGCGCCAGATTTCCTCGAATCGTTGGCGTTCGCCCGCGTTGTTGCAAAAGAGGTGGACGGCGTAACCTTGGCGCAGCCAGCGATGCAATTGCCCGAAGAATTCCCGGCGTTGCGCCTCGGCGATGTGCGGTTCGGGCCGCCGCTCGCCAATGGGGCGGAAGATGTCCAGGCTCTGAAAATGGAGCGTCTGGGGCCGTTCCACCGGGTCTGCGCCGATGAGCAAGTCCTCGATGAATGGCGCGCCCAATTGGCCCACCGAGAGGGAGGTCATGCCGCGGGCGGAGATTTCCCGCTGGAATTGCTCCCACGAAATGAGCAACGGGTGGCCGGGCGGAACCTGCTCCTCGTACCGTTGCGCCCGCGCGGCCAGCAGGTCCGGCTCGCACAACAGGAAGAGGGTTTCCCGCGGCAGGTATTCCAGCAGGCTGGCGGAGGGACTTTGCGGCTCCTTCTTCAACAATCCGATTTCGCCGCCCGGCGTGATGGTAATTTGGGGGATTTCCTCGCGCGAGACTTGTGTCAGAGGGTCGAAGTGGCGCAAGGACTCCAGCTCGTTGCCTACAAACTCCAACCGCGCCGGCCACGGGCTGTTCAGCGGCCAGACATCCACGATGCCGCCGCGCATGGCGACGTGGCCTTTTTCGGTGACCTGGACCTCGGCCTCGTAGGATTGAGTCTCCAGCCATTCGATCAAGTCCAACGGGTCCAATGCTTCCCCGCGGCGCAGGTGGCGGATTCTTCGTTTCAACTCCGCCGGAGGGATCGTTTTTTGGAGCAGAGCGGTGACGTTGGCCACGATAATGGGCCAAACCGGCGGGTCCGGCCCCGCCACCAGAGCCGCGAGGGTGGCCAAGCGTTCGCTCACCACGTCAACGTGGGGCAAACGCGCCTCGTGCGGCAGGATTTCCCATTCCGGATAGAAAAGGGGCGGCGCGGAGGGCGCAGCCTTGCCGGCGGCCGGTTGGGCGGCCCAGGTTTCGACGTCCTGTTGAAAGACTTCCTGGGATTTGAGGCCGTCGGTAACAGCGACGACGGGCCGGTTAGGGAAGAGCCGGGCCAGGAGGACGGCCATGAAGGGTTGAGCGCCGGGGCTGACCGGCTCCAGAGACAACGGTTCCCCCCGTTCCAGGCGCTCGCGCAGGGATTGCGCGGCGGGAACTGACGCCACGACCGAAAAGAGCTCACCGGCCGCATCCATTGACCGGTTCATCAATCCCCTAAAGCTCGCAGTCCCGGCCCGGCCCGTCAAGCTGCCGAACAGCGCGCCGGGTTGAGATGGCGGCGTTTGCATCGGAAAAGCAGTGCGAACCGAAGACGACACCGCGCAGCGGATGCCACGCCGCCCCTGCCAAAAACTGATTTCCGCCCGCCGGGGGCGCGGTGCCTAGCGTTGAATTCCCCGCGCTATTGGAGCGTCGAATCTTCGGAATGGCGTTCATCCCAAGCAGGTTGGGGAAGGCCAAAAAGAGCTTGCCTTAAGGCTGCGCGGGGCGTACGCTGATGGCAGGTTGAAAAGGATGAATTTGACACGAAACGCAAGATTGGAGGAGTTGAGAAAATGAAAAGTCGCCCGTCCGTTCTTTGGATGACCCTGACTTCTATCACAGCAGCGGCGGTTTATTTTGCAGCGCCCTGGGGCACCGCCATTGCGCAAACGCCCGCCGCCAACACCAGCGCGCCAGCCGCGCCGGCCCAGCCGCCCGCGGTCACGACCGCCCCGGCGCCTGTCCTGCCCTACGGCGTGGCCGAAGTGGTGAAAATGTACCAGGGCGGAATCAACAAAGATGTGATCATCAATTACATCAACAACACGGTGCTGCCTTTTCATCTGACCGCCGATGGCATCATCCATTTGCAGAGCCTGGGTGTGCCGCAGGAGATTACCAAAACGCTCATCCAGCGCGACGGCCAGTTGCAGCAGCAGGCCGCCCAGCAGTATTACCAGCAGCAAGCGATCGCGGCCGCGGCTGCGGGAGCTCAGAATGGCGCGGGCACAGCCATGCCAGGCCAACCCCCGCCAGGCCAGCCCGCTGAAGTCGTGACTCCCACAACGCCCGCCCCTTCGGTCACCTATGTTGCGAGCGATTATCCCTATGCCTACGCGTATCCGTATTACTACGACGCATGGCCCTACTATTATTCCCCGCTGGTGATAGGCGGTTGGGGCTGGGGATGGGGGTGGGGAGGACGTTACGGGTGGCACGGAGGAGGATACCGCGGCGGTTATGGCGGGTTTCATGGCGGAGGCGGGTTTCATGGCGGGGGTGGATTTCGTGGCGGAGGTGGATTCGGCGGCGGCCACGGCGGTGGCGGCCATCGGTAAGGGGCGGATTTTCGCCATTGCCTGCCCGGTTCGGGCAAATTAGACTGGGGGCTGATGAAATATCAGCTTGATTTCGAGAGGCCCATTCTGGAGTTGCAACGCAAGCTGGAAGACCTCAAGAAACACCCGGAAAACCGCTCCCCGGGCATCAGCTTCGAGGAGGAAGTGGCGGCCCTCGAGAAGAAGATCGAGGAAACCCGCCTCCAAATCTTTGCCAAACTCAGCCCGTGGGACCGCGTCAAGATCGCCCGCCATCCCAAACGGCCCTTCATGCTCGATTACGCCGCCTCGGTCTTTACCGATTTCTCCGAGTTGCATGGGGACCGCTTGTTCGCCGATGATCCGGCCGTGGTGGGCGGCTTGGCCAAATTGGGCGACCGGAAGGTGGTCATCCTCGGCACGCAAAAGGGGCGCGACACCAAGGAGAACATCAAACGCAACTTCGGCTCCGCCATGCCCGAAGGCTATCGCAAGGCCCTGCGCTTGATGAAGCTGGCGGACAAATTCGGTTTGCCCATCATTTCCCTCATTGACACCCCCGGCGCCTTCCCCGGCATCGGCGCCGAGGAGCGGCACGTGGCGGAGGCGATTGCCATCAATTTGCGCGAGATGACCTTGCTGCAGGTGCCCATTGTCGCGGTCATCATCGGCGAGGGCGGTTCCGGCGGCGCTTTGGGCATCGGCGTCGCCGACCGGGTTTTGATTCTGGAAAACGCCTATTATTCGGTCATCAGTCCGGAAGGTTGCGCGGCCATCCTCTGGAAGGACCGCTCGGCGGCTCCCAAGGCGGCCGAGGCCCTGCGCATCACCGCCGCCGATTTGCACCAACTGGGATTGGTGGACGAGATCGTGCCCGAACCCTTGGGCGGCGCGCACAATGATCTGGCCGAAGCAGCCCGATCACTCAAAGCCGCCCTGGAAACAAACCTCGACGCCCTGAAGAAATTCTCCGCGGTCGAGCGCCTGAAGACGCGCTACCAGAAATACCGCGCTCACGGCCACTTCATCGAGACGCAGAAAAAGGCGCTCGAAACCGCCAACGGCACGCCGGCCGGCAATGGCCAGCCGCCCCCGCCGGCGCCCTGAGCGCCGTTGCGCCCGCTCCGAAGCTTATGCCCAAGCTCTATCCGCTGACCTTCGATCCCATCTTCAAGGAGAGAATCTGGGGCGGGCGCAACCTTGAGACGCTTTACGCCAAGCGCCTGCCGCCCGGCTTGCTCATCGGTGAATCCTGGGAGATCAGCGACCGGCCTGGCGACCAGAGCGTCATTGACCGGGGGCCGTTGCGCGGCAGGACCCTCCGCTGGCTCATGGAGCAATGTCCCGCCGCCTTGCTCGGCCCGCGTAACCCGATGCCCGCCCGCTTCCCGCTACTGGTCAAGATCATTGACGCCCGGGAAACGTTGTCCTTGCAGGTCCACCCGCCCGCTGCGGTCGCGGCGCGCTTGGGCGGCGAGCCCAAAACCGAGATGTGGTACGTGGCTCGGGCCGGTCCCCGGGCCGAGTTGTTCGCCGGCCTGAAGAAGGGCGTCAGCCGGGCGGAATTTGAGCGGAAGCTGGCGGACCAAGACGTCGCCGAGTGCTTTCACCGCATCGCGGTCAAAGCGGGAGACGCCATGTTTCTGCCCAGCGGACGCCTCCACGCCTTGGGCGCCGAAACGGTCATCTTCGAGATTCAGCAAAACTCGGACACGACTTTTCGCGTGTTTGACTGGAACCGGGTCGGCTTGGATGGAAAAGCGCGCCAGTTGCACCTGCCCCAATCGTTGGCCAGCATTGACTTCGGCGACTTCGAACCGGCGCTGCTGCCCCGGACGGAGACCGCCGCCCAGCCGGGCACCGTCCGCCCGCTGGTGTGCAATGAATTCTTCGAGGTCAGTCTGAGGAAACTGGCGGCGGGCGATCAGGCCCTTTTGCCGGAGGGCCGGATGACGATCCTCGGCGTGGTGGAGGGCGCGTTGCTCATCCAGGGGTCTGGCCAGGAAGTTGCGATCGGCCCCGGCCAATTCTGCCTGGCGCCGGCGCAGTGCGCCGGGACGGTTGCGCGGGCGGAAGACGCAGCCGCGTTCTTGCAGATTCACTAATACTCGGAACCCCTTTGCAAAAGCTTATTTGACGGACGCACAAAGCGTGCTATCTTTTTAAGCGTATGAGCGCGAGAAAAATTGAAAACAGCCCGCTCGGTCTGTCTCCCCGAACCACACAATGCCTGACCGTGCCAGCCGGCTCGGTTCACATCCGCAAGAACGGCATTGAGTTTCACAACGATCAGCCCTTCGCACCCTGGACCGAAATGACGGTCACCTTGCAGGGGCCTGGGGTGGCCAAAAAGGTCAATTTTACCGGCGTGATCGTCGCTTGCACGGGCAACCCGCGGGAGGGCTACGAAGTCTCCATGCTCTTCACCCGGGTGACCCGCCTCTCGCAGGCCCGGTTGCTGGCTTATTCCTGACTGGATTCCTTGGGGCCTGATGATGTAAGGTACGGGAAATGGAAACTTTCCGCCGCATATTGACGGCTGCAGTCCAAGGGGGCGCCTCCGATGTTCACTTGAAGATTGGCACGCCCATCGTTTTTCGCATCAACCGCAAACTGGTGGAAGTGGAGGGGCCCAAGCCAACCGATGACTGGATGAACACGGTCGTGGGCAACATCGTGCCGCGCCACACCAAGGTGCAACTGGAGCAGGAGCATGAATGTGATTTCTCTTATTACCTGCCCGAGGTCGGCCGCTTCCGCACCAACTGTTTTTATCAACGGGGCACCCCTTGCCTGTCCATGCGTTTTGTTAAAACTCAGGTGCCCAGCTTCGAGGAATTGGGCCTGCTGCCCGTCTTGCGCCAAATTGCCGAATCCCCCCGCGGCATCGTCCTGCTGGCCGGCTCCACCGGCTGCGGCAAATCCACCACCCTGGCCGCGATGGTCGAGCACATCAACGCCAACAGCCGCAAACACATCATCACCCTGGAAGACCCCATCGAATACGTCTTTGAAGACAACCAATCGGTCATCGAGCAGCGGGAAATCGGCCTGGACACGCCCACCTTTGCGCATGGCCTCAAATACGTCCTGCGCCAGGACCCCGACGTAATCATGATCGGGGAAATGCGCGACGCCATCAGTTTCACCGCCGCCATGAGCGCCGCCGACACCGGCCATTTGGTCCTGTCCACCCTCCACACCACCAACTCCGCCCAAGCCGTCGGGCGCATCCTGGATTTCTTCAAGCCGGACGAGCGGGACCAAATCCGGCGTCAACTGGCCAGCACTCTCCAGGCGGTGATCTGCCAGCGCATGGTGGCGACCATCGCCGGAGGCATGACCCCGGCGCAGGAAATCATGATCAACTCCGGCACCGTGCGCAAATTGATCGAGGAAAACCGTCTGGAGAAGCTCCCGGCGGCCATTGAAACCGGCGGTGAGGAGGGAATGGTCAATTTCAATCAATCGCTTTTCATACTGGTGAAGGAGGGCAAAGTGTCCCAGCAAGAGGCGATGGCCAAGGCGACCAACCCCCAGGCGCTGGAGATGAACTTCCAGGGCATCTTCCTGAGCGAGGGCAAGCGCATCCTGGGCTGAACGCCACGATGATGAAAAAAATGCTTGGCGTCCCGGCGGCGGTTTGTTATCACTGCCACTGTTGAGGTTAGTGAACAATTAACATCGCAACAAGAGCAAAACGTATGAAGTCAATTACAAAACTTTCCATTATTCTCTTGGCCGCAGCCGCGGTGGCGGCCGGTACGGCGCAGGCCCAGACGAACGCCTCGCCGGGAACAACCAACGCCGCTCCGGCAGCGCCCAGGGCGCGCCGGGCCCCGGGTTTTAGCGGCACCATCGCCAGCATTGACGCCGCGACCATGACCCTCACTTTGAAGGCGAGAAACGAGGCGCAGCCGACAAAGGTCAAGGTCACCCACGACACCAAGATCTTCAAAGACAGGGATCCAGGCACCTTTGCCGATGCCCTCGTCGGCTTGCGCGTGTCCGGTTCGGGCAAAAAGGGCGACGATGGCGTTTGGGAAGCGAGCACCCTGCGCATTAGAACCACCCCGGCGCCGGCGCCTCCTCCTGCCGCAGGCGGTTCGCCTCCGGAGCAGAAATAGCCAGGACGACGGCAGAGCTGATTTTGATGGAGCAGGCGGAAAGCGCGCCCCGGCGGTGTGTTTTCCGCCCTCTTGTTTTCAACGTTTCCACCAGCTTTTTGCCGCCGACGGGTGGCCGGTCTCCTGGCTCTGCCGCACCAGCAGATGGCTGCGCGCCTCCTCCAGGGCCATCTGCATCTCGTCATAATCCTTGAACCGGTCCGCCGGATCCTTGGCCATCGCCCGCATGAGCGCATCGCTGGTCTTTTGGGTGATCTCCGGCACGACTTGGTTCGGCGGCGTCAGCGGCAGATGGACATGCGCCGCCACCACGTCCTCCACCGTCGGCGCCTCAAAGGGCGCGTGCCCGGTCAAGGCATGATAAAGCGTGCCGCCCAGGCTGTACATGTCCGAATGGAAGTCCTCCCCTTTGCGCTGGATTTTCTCCGGCGCGACGTAATACACGGTTCCCCAAACGTGTTCTTCGTAGGCGTCGTCCACCTCGGCGGCGCGCACCAGGCCGAAGTCAATCAACTTGGGTTCGCCGTCGGCGTTGTAGAGTATGTTCCCGGGCTTGATGTCGCGATGGAGCAGGTTGTGCTTGAGGGCGGCGCCCAGCGCAGAGGCCATTTTGCTGCCGACATCCAGCACGTCCCGCTCCGGCAGCCGGCCCTCGTGTTCGATGCGGGCGTCCAGGCTGCCGTTGTTGGCCAGTTCCATCACCAGGTAGGGCTGGCCGTTGAATTCGTCGAAACTGTAAATATGAATAATGTTGGTGTGGTTGAGCGACGCCCCGGCCTGCGCCTCCCGGTAGAAGCTCTGTAAAATCTGCGCGTCGGCGGCCATCTCCCGCTTGAGCATCTTCAGCGCCACCTCCCGCTGCAGCTTCACGTCCAGTGCGGTATAAACCGTGCCCATGCCGCCGGAGGCGATGATCGCGCGCAATTCGAAATTGCCCAGCATGACGGGCAGCATGACCGGATGGCCGCATTTCTTGCATTCCATCGTCGCAAAGGGCGCCAAGTCGTCCGGTATGAACGTCTTGGACTTGCACCGCCCGCAAGTGACCATTTTCAATGATTTGCCCGATGTGTCGGCCTCTTGGCTCACGTCAAGAATTTAGCACCATTCGCCGACGGAACAAGCCCTTTCCCGGCTCTTTTCCACCGGGGCGCATTCCGCCCTGCCTTTCCAATTGATCCTCCCCTCCGTTGGCGATAGTTTTCCTCTCACGCAACCATGAAACGGACCAAGCGCAGCAGACGCATTCGCCTGATTCTTATCAACGGCCTCTCGGCGGGCGCGCTGGCCAGTTGCTCGCCCGGCGGCCACTCGCCCGTCAGCGCGGACAACGTCTATACCAATAACTATTTCGTTCCCGGCGCCGGTTATTACCACGCGCCGTTTCGGTCCTTCTATCCGCTGCCTTACAATCATTTCGACGGCCGCACTCAACGCTACTTCTACGGCGGCAATTGGGGGACCGCGCCTTTCGAGAGCATCACCAATGTCTCTTCACCCACGCCGGCCGCCGCCGCGTCGGTCGAGGCGATGCGCACCGATATCACCCGCGGCGGCTTCGGCTGCAACGGCCGCTATCATTCCGGCTTCGCCTGATGCAACGCCACCGCTGCCAACCCCGTCCCGACTGGGCCGTGAAGGTCGAAAGCATCGGCCTGAGCTACCATTCGCACGAGACCGGCCCTTACTGGGACGAATCGGCCTGTTACGAACTGACCGCGCGCGAAGTGGATGTGCTCGAAGCAGCCGCCAACACGCTGCATTTCCTGTGCATCGAGGCCGCCGAGGCGGTGATTAAAAACAACTGGTGGACGCGGCTGGGCATTCCCGACGCCGCCATTGCCACCATTCTGCGCTCCTGGGAACGGGATGATTTCAGCCTGTATGGCCGCTTTGATCTGAGCTTCGACGGTCTCGCGCCGCCCAAATTGCTCGAATACAACGCGGACACGCCGACGGCGTTGGTCGAGGCCTCGGTCGCCCAATGGTTCTGGCTGCGGGACACGCACGAGGGCGCGGATCAATTCAATTCCATTCACGAGCGCCTCATCGCCGCCTGGCGGCGCTGGCGCGGCAAAACCGTCCATTTCGCCAGTGTCAAGGACCACGCGGAGGATGAGATGACGGTGCTTTACCTGCGCGACACCTGCGAGCAAGCCGGCGTGCCGACCCGGCCCGTCTTTATGGAGGACATCGGCTGGGACTCGCGCCAAAGTGTTTTCGTGGACCTGGACCTCCGGCGCATCGAATACTGCTTCAAGCTTTATCCTTGGGAATGGCTCTGGCGGGAGGAGTTTGGCCTCCACCTCTGCCGGGAACCTCTTCAATTCATCGAACCCGCCTGGAAAATGCTCCTGAGCAACAAAGGTCTGCTGCCCATCCTGTGGGACTTGTTTCCCGGCCACCCCAATCTTCTGCCCGCTTTCCAATCCGCCGCGCCACTGGATGGCCGCTACGTCCGCAAGCCCGTTCTCAGCCGCGAAGGCGCCAATGTCACCTGGGTCGAAGGCGGCGTCGCCGTCGAGGAAACCGGCGGCCATTACGGCGCGGAAGGTCACATCTACCAGGCGCTGGCCGACCTTCCCGATTATGACGGCCAGCATCCCGTCTTCGGCGTGTGGGTCGTGGATCACGAAGCCGCCGGCCTGGGCATCCGCGAAGACCACCGCCGCATCACCGGCAATCTCAGCCGCTTCGTCCCCCATTTTTTCCGCTGATATGAGCTTTGGCAACCCAACCCAAATCCGCCCCGGCCTGACCGCCAAATTCCCCGATCACCGTTTCACCGTCATTGGCCGCGCCGTGCTGGGCATGGTCGAAGCGGGCAGAAACTACTACTGGAACGAATTCTACCTCGAAGCTTCAGGCGGCCAATTAGCCACGCTGGTCTTTGAAGAGACTGGGGAGGGCGGCAAGTGGCGTCTTTTCTCGATGGTCGAACCGGAGAACCCGATCACCGCCCAAGACGCCGCCTCCAAACGCACGGGCGATTCCATACATTTTCACCACGCGGCATTTTTTATCACGCGGGTCGCCCAGTCCCGCGTCTATTACGTCGAAGGCAAAGCGCCCGAAGGCATCGCAGTCGGCCAAGTGGCGGATTATTTCAATGCTCAGTCCGGTCAAAATATGGTCGTGGTCAGTTGGACTGGCAACGAAGTGGAGTATTACGAGGGCGCAACCATCAGTCGCGGCGCCGTGGCCTCCGCTTTCGGTCTGAGTGGTCTGGCGGCCTGGCAGTTCGCGCTCACCGGCGGCCGGCGATGGTTCAACCGGCGCGTGCTGGTCCCATGCGTGGTCCTCCTGTTCCTGGTAACGATCCCGGCGACGATTCTTTCCAATTTGCCCTCGTCAAAACGTCCGTCTCCCGTGACCGTCCTCAACGCTGCGCCCTCGCCCTTGTCCGTGGGCGCGTCCGGTGTTTTGAACGGTGTCAGTTACCGGATCACCGGGCACACCCTCGTGGAAACCGCCGAAGTCGGCCTGCGCTTCCAGCATCACGAGTACGCCCTTCATGACGAGGACGAAAACGAGGCGTTGCTCATCCAGGATCCCCGGCCCAACGCCCAAACCTGGTATCTGGGCACTCCGCTCCATCCGCAAGTTCCTCTTGCGCCGCGGCAAGCCGGCAACATTCGCCAGGGCCAGACCGTGGAGGTCGAAGGGCGGGCTGTGCGCGTCAGCGAACTTTTCCGCTGTACCATTGGGCAGGCCGAAAACTCCTCGCCCTTCAATCTCCAACCCGGCCAGGTCCTTTATGGTTTTAGCGGTTCGATGGGTTCCAACCTGCTTCTCGTCCGCTGGAACGAGGTTGACATCGCCTATCACCAACTGGCTCCTTTGCCTGCCCAAACCGTCAGCGCATTCAAGAAATAGGCCACCGGGGGTAATGGGTTAGTGACGGCGGGAAAGGAGGGTAGGGCGGGCACTCCGTTGCCGGCCCGCGGCGCGCACGGAGTGCGCGCCCTACCAACCTTCACTGACGGATTACCGCCGGGGGAATTTCGTGCTTTCCAAAACCGGCGCGACGGAAAACAATTCTCCATACTGAATGAAGAGTTATCCTATTGCGGTCATCGCCGGCGACGGCACCGGGCCGGAAGTCATCCGCGAAGCCATCAAGGTTCTCGACGCGGCCGGCCAAAAGTCCGGTTTGAGATTCGACTACACCCATTTCGATCTGGGGGGCAAACGCTACCTCCGCACCCAGGAAGCGATGCCCGACAGCGTCGTCGGGGAGTTGCGCCGGTTTCCGGCCATGCTTCTGGGCGCCATCGGACATCCGGACGTCAAACCGGGCATTTTGGAAAAGGGCATCCTGCTGCGCCTGCGCTTCGAGTTGGAGCAGTACATCAACCTGCGCCCCGTCAAGCTCTACGACGAACGCTTCTGCCCGCTCAAAGGCAAGAAGCCGGAGGACATAGACTTTGTCGTCGTGCGGGAGAACAACGAAGGGGTTTATATCGGCTCCGGCGGATTTGTCTTCAAAGATACTCCCAACGAGATCGCCCTTCAGAGCAGCGTCAATACTCGCCGGGGCGTCGAGCGTTGCCTGCGCTTCGCCTTCGATCTGGCCCGCAAACGTCGCGGCGGCAAGCCCTGGCACGGTCTGAAGCCCGAAGACTTGGCCGCCGGAAAAAAGTCCCAGTTGACGCTCTGCGGCAAAACCAACGTCCTCACTTTCGCCTTTGACTTGTGGGAACGCGCCTTTCATGCCGTTGGACAAGCGGACTTTGCCGATGTCAAACGCGAATATGCCCATGTGGATGCCACCACGATGTGGATGGTAAAAAGCCCGGAATGGTTCGACGTTATCGTTACCGATAACATGTTTGGCGACATTATTACCGATTTGGGCGCAATGGTGCAGGGCGGCATGGGCATCGCCGCCGGCGGCAACATCAACCCTCAAGGCGCCAGCATGTTCGAGCCTATTGGCGGCAGCGCGCCCAAATACACCGGCCAGGGCGTCATCAACCCGTTGGCCGCCATCTGCGCCGGCCAGATGATGCTCGAGTTCCTTGGCGAACACCAAGCCGCCCAAGCCATTGAATCGGCCGTCATCCGCGTCGTTCGCGAGAAAGTCAAGAGTCTGGCGGCCGGTCGAATGGGCTTTACCACCTCCCAAGTAGGCGACATGGTCGCTCAATCGCTCTAGTTGTTTGGGATGAACGACTCCCCTTCCTTCCGTCTCGGAATTCTTGGCTCCGGCAAAGGCTCCAACGCCGCCGCCATTGCCGATGCCTGCGCCGCGGGAACCGTCCCCGCCCGCGTCGCGCTGATTATCAGCGATGTCCAGGACGCGGGCATTTTGGCGCAGGCGCGCGCGCGCGGGTTGCCGGCCCGATTCATCCCTCCCGGAAAATTCCGCACCAAGCTGGACGAAACGGCCGAGGCCGCTTTCCTCCACGCCCTGCGCGAGGCGGAAGTGGATTTGGTGGTGTTGGCGGGTTTTATGCGCATCCTCAAGGGCGATCTCCTGCGCGCCTTTGCCCAGAGGATCATCAACATCCACCCCGCCCTGCTGCCGGCCTTTCCGGGGCTGGAAGCCTGGAAGCAAGCCCTGGATTACGGCGCGAAAATCACGGGCGTGACGGTGCATTTTGTGGATCAGGGCATTGACAGCGGCCCGATCATCATCCAGGAACCGGTGCCGATCCTGCCCGGCGACACCCCCGCAAGCCTTCACGCCAGAATTCAGGAAGTGGAGCGAAGGCTTTATCCGGCGGTCATCGCCGCGCTGGCTCGCGGTGAAATCCGTCTCGAGGGCCGTCAAACGATTTTTACAAAACCATTATCTACATAGAGGTCGCCGCTGACGGGGCTGGCGCGGATAAGAAGAGGCTCGTTTCCCAGCCGGCGCCCTTGCCGGCTGGTTTTGAACATGTCCGAACAGCCGAAGCATACCGCCCAACCGTCCCCCGGCGCCGGGGACTCATGGCCGATTGGCCGCCTTTTGCGTTAAGCGCCAGGTTGCATGTACCTGCATGTACCTGCATATTTTGGGGTAAACAGCGATTGTCTTCGGGGTCCATGTATTTATGCGCCCAGTCTTGCCTTCTGGCCGCGAAGAGACGTTGGACTCCGCCGAACTCATGGCGGGAAAAGAAGGGGGCCAAGGCAAAGCTTCCCTCACCCCGCCCTCTCCCATCCGATGGGAGAGGGTGGCCGAGAGGCCCGGTGAGGGTCATTGCCGGCCGGGCCGCCCTTTGTCTGCAACGGCGGGAACCAGCCGGCGAGGGCGCCGGCCGGCACACGCGAGGCGCGCATGCTCCCCGGACGTTTCGCGCCGGTCCTGCAAACGGGCCGGCAGTCCGCCCTGTGTCAAAGAACAGGCGCGTGAGCGCCGCAGACATTCCATATTACCACGTTTTGATGGGAATGCAAATAAAAAGCTTTTTCCTCGCACGAAGGCGCCCGCCGCCGCCAAAGCGCTTCGGCAGGGCAAGCAAAAAGCGGAGAGGGTGAAAAGGGAATCTGCGATGCAAGCTGTTGCGTTAGACTGGCTTGCGGTTGTGTGAAAAGACGGACAGTTCAAACACTTTAATTCCATGCCCAGGGTGGTTTTGAGATGGCGCAGGGCCAATTCCAAACGCCAGCGGCGCGCATAGAGTCCGATCAGTTCGCGGGCCGGATAGTTTATGGAACTGTCAACCGGCCACGGCTCAGTGGAAATCGTTTGACGGTGTGCTTTGCGTAATCGAACTCGCTCAACGTTTTCTCGTCGTAGAGGAAGATTCTTGAATGGGCATAATCCCATACAGCGGTCCGGGAGAAACCGCTTACGGACATTAGGGGAATCGGCACCTCAGCAATCAAAGCCGAATGGTTATCAAACACACCAAGGCGTTTGAACCCAGACACGGCCCCGCCAGACGTTGCTCTTTCAGGTTGCCAGAGGGCCAGGAAAACAGGGCGACCCTCGATGCTTTCGGCACCGACAATCTCCGTGTGGTTGGTTCCATTGTGAATCGTAATCGTTTGAAGTTCCTCCGTTTCAAGATTGTAGCAACTGGCTTGGTCGTAGTAGGACAAACCTGTGTCATCCCAATTCTCGCAGATTGATTTGATCAAGTATTTCAGGTCGTCGGTAAGGGTCTCGAGCTCCTGGAGGTGTATTCTGTTAAAAGCGTCCAGGTTTTTAGTGGGTTTCAGCGCCTTGAAGACCGCAAGATTGGTGACAGAGTAAATCGTCGCCGCCGGATTTTGCAGGAAGAAGTATTTTTCAGAGCGAGTAAACCACGGATGGTTTCTTTGAGGGTCGCCTACGTCGAGGGTCTTGATTACCTTCACTGGCCGACGATTTCCTATTTCGTAGAGCGCGAGCCGGTGGTTGTCGATGTCTTCACGGAGGATGAGGTTCCTTGATTCGCTGGCCCGAAAATCGGACGAGAGGTACAATGGGCTGTGAAGCGTATCAAGGAACAACGCTTGCGTAGGAACATTCCGTTGTCCTTCCTTCAGGGAGCCGATGTCCCAGCAGACGAGCCAGTTTTGCCTCCAATAGCTCCCGGTAACGAAGGGAACAAAGATATTGTGTTCGCTCTCCCAAATCGCTGAAAAGTAGATTCCATCCGTGAACCTGTTGTCGGCGAAATCCTCAGCGATGCACTGCGCACCCAAGAGCAGCAACAACAGGGCAGGGCTTCGTCTCAGTGACCGAGCACCTCGGAAAACCTGACCGATTTTCATGGCAAGATTGGAGCACAGACGCTTATACCCCGCAAGGCAAATGCCGGCGATGCGGAACGTCTCTAATCCGACGAGGTTACTCTAAAAACTCGTGAATCTTATACAATTTCATGTCCATCAGGCGCTTGACCGGCAAGCAGGAACGTTCTGATCAACTCGCCCTCACCGCAGACTGTAAATCCGGGAAATCGTTTAAACCACCTGCCTGCCGGAACCTCAGGTTCGGCGTCCAGCCAATGCGCCAGCAGGACGAGATGTTCGTAGGAAATGCTTCGTTGGCGCACTCGCGCCAAGAGATGGACAAGCAGCCGTTCGGGTAGTTTCTCGCGGCGAATTTTAGGCATCGGCTGGCCTGCCGTAGAATCCGCGCACAATCCTTGCCTGCAAACGGTCGGCTTCGGCCGGGTCTTTCGCCTCGACCATTTCCTTGGCCAGTTCGCCCAACTCCTCAGGTGTGAGAGGGCGGACTTCCGCCTCCTTTCGGACAAAATCAATGACCCGGATCTGTTCCGCACGGGGCAGGCGCTTAATCTCATCAATGATTTCCACAGCCGTCATGTTGCGAATGTACGCGACGATGCGTTCTAATGCAAGCCGATGAGGGGAGGGAAATAGCGCAACATATTTATGGCAATTTCGGGGATAAAAGACTAGGGTTGCCCTGATGGAACCGTTGCACGCGCCCTGGCGCATCGCCTATATCCGCGGACTCAAGCCCGCGCCCGGCTCGGCCGCCCTTTTCAAGCAAATCGCCGAGTCGAGCGATGACGAGGGCAACTACGTCGTGGTGCGCGACCGGACCTGCTACGCGATGCTCAATCGCTACCCCTACACGGGGGGCCATCTGCTGGTGGTGCCTTACAAGGCGGTGCCCGACCTCAACGGGCTGACGGAGGAGGAGCTGGCCGACTTGTTCAAATTGACGCGCCGCTGCCAGAACGCGCTTTCGGAAGTGATGCATCCGGACGGTTTCAATATCGGCCTCAATCTGGGGCGCGCGGCCGGGGCGGGCATCCTGGATCACGTCCACGTCCACATCGTTCCGCGCTGGAACGGGGACACGAACTTCATGCCGGTCATCGCCGAGTCCACCGTGCTGCCGGAGGCGATGGCGGATGTGGCGGCGCGATTGCGCGCCGCGCTGGCTGGATAGACGCGCCCATGCCGACGGAAACCCTGCAATTCGAGAACGCCCGACTGGCGCAGCAATTGTTTAACAACGATCCGCGCAACTTGCAGGCGCTGGAGGAGCAATTGGGCGTCAAAGCTGTCGCGCGCGAAAACTGGATCAAACTCGACGGCCCCGACGACGCCGTGGAACGGGCGCGGGAATTGTTTCAATCGCTGGAGACCTCGTTGAAAAACGGCGGGACGGTGCGCCAGCGGGAGTTTGCCCAGGCCCTGAGCGTGGTCAAGACTGACGGCGTCTCGACGCTGCGCGCGTTGTTCTCGGAGCGGATCGTCACTTCGCCCAAGAAGGCGCCGGTCCTGCCCAAGACGGCCGGGCAAAAGAAATACGTGGACGCCATCCGGGCGCACGACGTGACTTTGGGGCTGGGGCCGGCCGGAACGGGCAAGACCTACCTGGCCATGGCGATGGCGCTGGCGGCGTTGCGGGAGGAGAAGGTGGCGCGCATCATCCTGACCCGGCCCGCCGTCGAGGCGGGGGAGGCGCTGGGTTTTTTGCCGGGCGACCTCTACGAGAAGATCAATCCCTACCTGCGGCCCCTCTACGACGCGCTGCACGACATGCTGCCGGCGGAGGATTTGCAAAAGAACATGGAACGGGGCGTGATCGAAATCGCGCCCCTGGCCTACATGCGTGGACGGACGCTCAACCAGGCCTTCATCGTGCTGGACGAGGCGCAGAACTCGACGACCGAGCAGATGTTCATGTTCTTGACACGCCTGGGGCTGAATTCCAAGGCCGTCATCACCGGCGACCCGACGCAAATTGACCTGCCGCCCCACAAGCACTCCGGCCTGCTGGAAGCCGGGCTGGCGCTGCGCGGCATCGAGGGCATCGCCCTGGTGGAGTTTTCACGGCGCGACGTGGTGCGGCACCCGCTGGTCCAGCGCATCATCGCCGCCTACGAGAGCCATCGAGGCCGGCACAAATGAGGCGGGCGTGGTTGTTCAACCGGCAGCGGGCGCGCCGGCTGGATCGGAGCCAGTGGCGCCGCCTGACGCGCTGTCTGCTGGAAGACTTGCTCGGACGCCGGGAGTACGAACTGGGCGTGCATCTGGTGGGCGCCGAGGAAATGGCGCGGCTCAACCGGCAGTTTCTCGGACACGAAGGTTCGACGGACGTGCTCACCTTCAATTACCAGGACAACCCCGCCGGCGAAAAGCTCCACGGCGAGATTTTCATTTCCGTGGACGACGGTTTGGAAAATGCGCGGCGTTTCCGGGTGCGCTGGCCCTGGGAAGTGGCGCGGTATCTGGTGCATGGGATTCTGCATCTGGAGGGTTGCCAGGACAGCGATCCCGTCCTGCGCCGGGCGATGAAACGGCGGGAAAACAAACTGCTAAAGGAATTGTCCCGCCGCCTGGATTTGGGCAGACTGGAGTCCTGATGGCATTGCGCCAAAATCATTATCTGCTGCGGTGGCGGGCCAATTTCTTCGCCGGCCTGGCCATTGTCCTGCCCGCCATCATCTCGGTCGCCGTGGTGGTGTGGCTGTTCCAAAACGTGTCCAACGTGACGGACAAGATGCTCTTCTTCCTGCCCAAGTCCTGGATTCGCGAGAACAGGCCCAACGGCGAACTGGGCGACATCTACTGGTACTGGAGTTGGTTCGCCCTGGCTTGGGCGATCTTTTTGGTCTGCCTGATTGGACGCTATGGCCGGAATTATTTGGGCCGCAAAGCCATTCAATTGACTGACCAGGCCATCATGCGTGTGCCGCTGCTGAACAAAATTTACGGGACCGTCAAGCAGGTCAACGAGTCTTTTTCCAGCAACAAAACCTCCTTCAAGCAAGTCGTGGTGGTGGCGTTCCCCAGCCCGCGGTCGCGCGCGGTCGGTTTTGTCACGGGGGAACAGGACGGTCTGGGCGGGGAGAAACTGTTCAGCGTCTTCGTCCCCACCACGCCTAATCCGACCTCCGGCTTTTTGGTTTTGGTGCCCGAAAGCGAGGTCGTCAAGCTGGACATGACGGTGGCCGACGGCATCAAGTTCATCATCAGCCTGGGGGCGATTTCGCCCGGCAGCACCGGCCTTAATTTGACAGCAGCGCCGCCGGCGGAAACGCCGCCGACCGGGGCGTGATGAACCTGGCGCGCACGACGGGCCTGGTTTTGCGCATCCGGCCGCTGACCGAGACGAGCCTCATCGTGCAATGGCTGACGCGGGATTTTGGGCGCCTGGCGACGGTGGCCAAAGGGGCGCGGCGGCCCAAGTCGCCCTTTCGGGGGCAATTGGATTTGTTCTATTTGACAGACCTGAGCTTCGCGCGCTCCAGCCGGTCCGCCCTGCACACCTTGCGCGAGGCGCGGCTGCTGGACAGCCATGCCGGCTTGCGGTCGGAACTGATCTACCTCCAGCAGGCCTCCTATTGCGCCGCGCTGATCGAACAAACCGCGGAGCCGGAGGCGCCGATGCCCGCGGTCTTCGAGAGCTTCCGCGGGCTGCTGGACCATTTGTCCAAACACCCCGCCCGACCGCAGACTATTTTCGCCTTCGAGATGAAATGGCTGGAGGAACTGGGGCTGACACCCCGGCTGGCCGATGCCCGGTTGACACCCGGAGCGAGGCAGATTCTGGAACGGTTGCTGGGAATGGATTGGCCGGAGATTTTCCAGTTGCGATTGAGCGGCGCGCAAGTGACGGAACTCCGCCTCTTTTTGCACGGCTTCATCGTCCATCACCTGGACCGCATCCCGCGCGGAAGAACGTCCGCCCTCGGCGGAGAACAGAACGAAACGAGTTGACAAAAGCAGGATGCGAGCAAAGCTAAGAATGATGAAAGTGTCATTGCCATCGGCGTTGGAAGATTTTGTCAGCAGCCAGGTGAACTCAGGCGAGTTCGGCGACGCTGGCGAAGTCGTGTGCGAAGCGTTGCGTTTGCTACGAGAGGAACGAGAGACCAAGGCTGTGGAGGAAATGCGCGCCGCCTTTGCCGGGGTTGACTTGTGTGGCGGCAAAGGCGAGCCGACAGCCAAAGATCGGGCGCTCATTCGCCGTCTCATCGGACGCCACCGCTCGGGCCAGCGCCGGGCATGACTGTTGTATTTGACACCAATGTCATAGTCGAAGCCATCTTCTGGCCACGCGGCACAGCGCGACGAGCATTGACGGGCCTGGCCAAGCGGCGGTTCCAGACTGTGATCAACTCGCCGATCATGGAAGAATACGCCGCCATTACAGCCGAGGTTCGGGAGAAGCTATTCTCAGATACCCACCCATCGGGAGCGCTGGCATGGATTGCCGCCAAGTCCATGCAAACGGAGCCGCTGCCCTTGCGCCGCAGGCTCAGCCGCGACCCAGATGACAATCTGTTTGTTGCGACGGCAGTGGCGGCTGGCGCCAGATTTCTGGTCAGCCAGGACCGCGACCTGCTCGTGCTCGAAAAGCCGTTTGGTGTCGAGCTTGTTACGCCCGTCCAACTTGTGCGATTCCTGCGGCTTTAAATAGAGATGTGAAGGAAAAAGGGTCACCTATAATTGTGACAGTGTTCATATCTCCTACAAATCAAAACCAACGCATCCCATTTCGTCAAACCCAAAAGCGTCACAATTATAGGACTGACTTTGGCTTTCCGGAAGGAGCCACTAGCGAGAGGGCGGCGGGCGGGAACATTAGTATTGACTGGCCAGTTGGGCCAGGGCCTGTTGCGCGCGCCGCAGGACTCCCGCCCAGTCGCCCGGAGCGGACTGGCGGAACAATCGCAGCGTGGGATACCAGGGAGAGTCCTCCCGCCAGCGCATCCAGCGCCAGTCCGCCGCGTAGGACAACAAGCCCCACGCCGGCCGCGCGAGCGCGCCCGCCAGGTGCAAGGTGGAGGTGCAGGTGGAAATCACCAGGTCAAGCTGTGCCATCACCGCCGCGGTGTCGGCAAAATCGCGCAGGCGGGAACCGACGTCGGCGATTTTGACGTCGCCGGGCAGCGACTTTAATTCGGCGGCCTTGGGGCCGGCTTGCAGGCTGAAAAAGTCGCAGGGCGTGTTTTGGAACAGCGGCAGAAAGTGTTGGGCGGTCAAGCTGCGCAGCCCGTCTTTGGGAAAGCGGGTGCCACCGGCCCAGACGACGCCCACGCGCAGGCGGCCCGGCGTCCGGGGAGGAAGCGGGAAGCGTTCGGCGGGCGGCGCTGTCAAGTATGGAGTGTGGCCGGGGATGTTGTCCAGGCGGATGCCGCACAGGCGGGGCAGGCTCATCAGCGGGGCGTGAAGGTCGAAATGCGGCGGGGGCTGGTTGGGTTCCACAAACTGGCTGATGCCGGCCAGACTTTCAAAGAGGGTCCGCAGTTCCCTGGGGCAGGAGAAAAGGACTCTGCCGCCGCGCGCGGCCGCCAGAGCCAGGCAGCGTCCGAATTGAATCGTGTCGCCCAGGCCCTGCTCGTTGTACACGAGCAAGGTGCGGCCTTGGAGATCGTCGCCGGTCCATTCGGGCTTGGTGAAGTTGGGTTTGCGGTGAGGGAACCCTTCCCATTGCCAGCGGTATTCATAGTCGTTCCATCCGGCCTCGAACTCTCCGAGGGTCAGGCGGGCGTGGGCGCGGTTGTAATGGGCAACGGGATAACCGGGCTTTAGATCAATGGCCTGGGAATAGGCCAGGACGGCCTCGTCGGGGCGGCCCGCTGCGAGCATGACATTGCCCAGATTGCTGAAGGCCTCGGCGAATTCGGGCCGGAGGCCAATGGCGCGGCGCAAGAGAGACTCCGCCTCGGCGAAGGCGAACCGTTGCTCCAGAACAAGGGCGAGGTTGTTGCAGACGAAAGCGGTGGGATGTTCCTCCAGCGCCTTGCGATACCAGGTTTCGGCCTCTTGCCAGCGATTGGATTTCTGGAAAGCCAGGGCGAGTTGGCGGGGCAGCGCGGAGGGCGGATTGGGCAGGGCCGCGCGCTTTTCGTAGTAAGCGATCGCTTTTTCCGGCTGGCCGCTTTCCTGCAAGGCGGAGGCGATGTTGTAGAGGGCGTCAGGGTGGGCGGGTTGGAGCTTGAGGGCTTGTTGGAGGCAGGCGATGGCCTTGGGGAAATCGCGGCGGTCGAGCCAGGCCACGCCGAGATTATTGAGCACGCCGGGATTCTTGTTGAGCGAAAGCGCCTTTTCGTAGGCGGCAATCGCCGCGTCCACCCGCTGCAAGGCCTGGAGGGTGGCGCCCAGGTTGAAGTGGGCGTCGTAAGAGGACGGTTGCAAGCGGGCGGCGGTTTGGAAACAGGCCGCCGCCTCGGCCAGCCGGCCCAGGTTCCGGTGCGCCACGCCCAGGTTGTTATGGTAAAAGCCGGTGTTGGGCGAAACGCGGATGGCTTGGGAAATCCAATCCGCCGCCGCCTCGGAGCGGCCGCGCTGGAGTTCCAGCACGCCCAGAAGATGCAGGGCGTCGGGATTGGCAGGGTCGCCCCGCAAGACCTGGCGGTACAAGGATTCCGCCTCATCCGGGCGGCCGGCTTGCTGGCGTTCGAGCGCCTTTTTCAGCAGCGGGAGAGAATCCGGCTTCATGGGCGGTTTTTCATTTTCATGCTTTTTTTTGGCGCGATTAGGCGCAATTAAGTGCAATTAAGCGGGATTGAGCGCAATGGGCATCAGTGAGTTTGCAACCGCAAAAGCTTTTGGGGCAAGGGTTCAAAGTTCATGGCACGAAGCACAAAAAAGGTGGCAGCGGCGTCCCGCCGCTGTTCCTTCACAGGCAAGAGGCGGGACGCCTCTTCCACTTTAAACGCAGAAAGATGGGGGCAGAAACATAGGAGCAGGCCATTTTTCCGCCCCATTTTTCTGCCTGTTGCTCGGTCTTCCAGTTGTTGTTTTCAACTTTCATGCGCCGATTATGGCACATCGCGGAATGAACAGAAAACCTACGGTAGGTTTTTAGGCACGATTTTTTTTGGAGGGGTTGGAGCGCCGCTTGTTGTTGAAAGGCAACGGGTTGCAACCGAAAAAATCCCAAAAAACCGGAAAAACGCAAAAAAAAGTGCAAAATAATTTCCCGGATACCCCCGTTTTTCTGCAAAATCGGACGACTTTTGGGCAGAGAAATTCGTAAGCTACTGATTGTCAAATGCTTCCAGTTGGGGAAAACCCCAAAAAACCCGAAAAACCCTTGATAAGGGGCGAAGTTTGCAAGTTGCTCCCGTTGTGCGGGACGTGGCGCCGGAGAAGGCGATCTGCCGACGCAATATGCGGTTAACCGTGACGCACTTTTCCCAGACCTCGACCAGATCGCCCGAGAGGCAGCAAGCCATTCGGTAATCGGTGATGCTGAGTGTCCTCCCGGCGGGATTCCCGGAGGAGTTAATACGAGCGAACCAGTTAATTGGATTATTCGGGCCCGCCACAGTGATACGGACAGGCCCTCGTTGAGCCCCGCCGAGGTTTCTGTCACTTGCAAGTTCCAAATCTCCGTTGACCCGGGATGTTTAACGCTCGGACCTTTTCCTCTCGCCCAGAAGCCCCAGTTGGGCCACCTTCACGGGAAGCTCTGTCGTGCCACTCTAGTCCCGTCCGGCTGCCGGAAACTAATCTGCGATCGGTGGGACGTTGAAATCGAAGAGCAACACGAAATCTTTTACCTTAAAGGCAAATTTGATCTCCTGAGATGAGTTTCGCTTCGCTCAACAAAGGTGCTGGTTTTTAGCATTGCCGCGTTGTCGGATGGCGGGGCTGGTGGGTGAGGCGTTCTCTCGGCCTAGTGCGAAAGCATCGCCTGCAATCCCATACGAATGCAGACAAACAAATTCGGATGACATTCTGCCGTTAATCGTTGTACGCGCTCTCGCCGTGCTGCGTGAGGTCCAATCCGGAATCCTCCTCCTCCGGCGTCACACGCAGGACGGTCAGCGCGCTGACAACCTTGAGGATGACGAACGTTCCCGCAGCGGCGAGAAGCACCGTGAATATCAGGCCGCGAAACTGGTTGCCCAACTGGGCCGGGCTTCCGGCCAGCGAGACGACCTTGCCGCCGGCGGTGAAGGTGTTCCCGATGGCCGCGTTGACGTCCGCGCTGGCGAACAGCCCCACCATCAACAAGCCCGTCGCGCTTCCAATGGCGTGAACGCCAAAGACATCGAGGGAATCATCGTAGCGCAGCCGGCTTTTGAGTTTGCTGACTGCGATGTAGCAAATGACCCCGCCTGTCAATCCTATTGCGAACGCCGCCGGAATGGTCACAAAACCGGAGGCGGGCGTGATCGTGGCCAGGCCGGCGACCATGCCGGAAGCCACGCCGAGAACGCTGGGCCTGCCCTTGAGGCACCATTCGGCCGCTCCCCATCCCAGGGCGGCGGCGGCGGCCGAAAAATGAGTGGCCGCAAAGGCGCTGCTGGCCAGGGCGCCGGCGCTGACCGCGCTGCCGGCATTGAAACCGAACCAGCCCACCCACAAAAGTCCGGTGCCAATCAGGCTCAGGACGACGTTGTGCGGGGGCATCGGCTCGGCAGGGAAACCGATGCGTTTTCCGAGCACGAGGGCACAAACCAGCGCCGAGACGCCGGCACTGACATGCACCACCGTGCCGCCGGCGAAATCGAGCACGGGACACCGGCCTCCAAGGCTCCAACTAAAGAAGCCGCCCCGGCCCCAAACCATGTGGCACAAGGGGAAGTAAATGAACGTCACCCACAGCACCATGAACAGGACGTAAGCCTTGAACCTCATCCGTTCCGCAATCGCGCCGCTGATCAGCGCCGGGGTGATGATAGCGAACATCATCTGGAAGAGCATGAAGCTCTCCTGCGGGACGGTCGGCGCATAGGCCGGATTGGGCGCGGCCCCGACGCCTTTGAGCATGAAATACTGAAATGGATTTCCGAAGAACGGGTTTCCTTCCCCGAAGGCCATGCTGTAGCCGTAGAGCATCCACAACGCCGAGACCAGCGCCATCAAGATGAGGCTCTGCATCATGGTGGCCAGGACGTTTTTGCGCCGAACCAATCCGCCATAGAAGAGGATCAAACCGGGCGCCGTCATCATGAGCACCAGCGCGGCGCTGGCCAGCACCCAGGCGTTATCGCCCGTGTTGAGGACAGCAGCCTGGCGGCTGGAGGCCTCCAAACGGGCGACGCGTTCCTCGATTGTGGCCGCGCCTTGCGCATAAACCGGGTTGAGAAATGCGGGCAGGAGCCAGCAGAGCAGAGCGGCAGGACCCCACCGCAGAAGACCAATGTTTTTCATCAGCCTTGGAATTCTAACCGAGTGCGTCCCCAGCGGGTCAAATTAAAATCAGGTCCAATTATTGTGCGCGGCGCAGAGGGCGCAGGACAAAATTCTGCTCTTTGGCAGGGTCGCCCCGCCGGGGCGACCGCGGACGGCTCGGCGAGCCGTCCCTACCGTGAAGAGTTTTGTCTCACACCCCGCGGCACGGCTAGTGACAAAGTTCAGTGCCAGAACGGCCGGGGGCCGGTGCTCGTGTTTTTCGACATGGGGAAGCTGGTCAATGCCGCTCTGGTTGAGAAAAAACCATCGGAGGCGATAATTCCTTGAG
>Ga0326727_10006097_pt1 | contig 33487 bp, 28 predicted proteins | sample MB2enrmetagenome_FD_207643 | JGI IMG/M metagenome (GOLD analysis project Ga0326727, IMG submission 207643) | Lab enriched peat soil microbial communities from McLean, Ithaca, NY, United States - MB29MY | ecosystem: Environmental > Terrestrial > Soil > Wetlands > Peat | place: USA: New York...
CGCCAAGCGGAGTGTCGAGGCCCTCTGGCAGGAAATCGGAAAACTGCTCGACTCGATCTCGGCAGAAGAGTGCTCGAACTACTTCCTGTCTTGCGGCTATGTCAACACTTAAATTAGAAACGCTCTAGAACCGCACCACCGGTCCGGCCTGATACGACCAGTTCTCGTTCGTCAGGAAAGTCAATTTCGAGAGCCAGCTCAAATAGGGCAGCTTGCCATATCCGGGAGCTCCGGCATACGGCTCACGGTAGCGAACCGGCTGGTTGCCCACCGACCCCCGCAGCGCAAGGTGCCGGTTGATACTGAAATCCCCGTCGATTCCAAGCGCGGTTGTGAAGTGCGTGACCCGCCCGATCGTCGGCGTCGGATTGGTGGCGGACGGGCTCGACTGGTACGCGTGATCGTAGCTCAGGAACCCGGGACGGAGATAGGCCTTCAACGAGAAGAACTTGTTGGTGTAGCCCGACCGCAGCCCGAACGTACCCGTCAGAATGTTGCCGCCGGCGCGGTCCGAGGGCAGCGGGCTGGCGTTCGACACATAATTCAAATCCGAGTCCAGGTCCGCATAGCTGACGATCCGCCCCGCAAATCCAAAGCCGTAACCGGTGAGCGATTGGCGGCAGTGCATGCAGCCTGCCGTGTTCACCGGCAACGAGATTCCATAGACATGGGGAAAGAAATCGAATTTGGGCGAGCTGAAAATCACCTCGTCGTCGCCAGGCAGAAAGTGGGGGCGCGGCGTGATGCGCACGTCGGCCGCATCGTGCTGGTAGTCCCGGTACCACGGCTTTCTCCATCGCAGCGCATTGGCCAGGGTATGGGCCGGGTTCAGTGAGCCGCGCAGGATCTTCGGAAACACCCGCGTGTAGTCGTCGCCCTGCACGCGGTCGCTGATAAAACGATCCAGGCTGTCCTCCATCATGGTCCATAGCGTCCCGACCACCGGGGTCGTCACCAGTTTTACCCATCCCGTGTTGTTGGTGACCTTATCGACCGCGGGGTTGTACGTCCTGCATGGATCGGCGCAGCCAACCACATAGGTATAGCCGCCTTCGCTGCCCAGCGCCGTCTCGCCCAATGGGCCCAGCTTCTGATCGAAGCTGTAAGCCGTTGCCCACAGCGAGGATTGAAACAGGCTCCTCCAGTAAGCATTGCCGTCGGTAATCCGCAAATCGCGCGTGCGCGGATTGTTCTGGATCTCGATGAACTCCGTGACCGAACCCTGCAGCGGGTGCGCGATATACGCCACCAGGAAATCGTCCCCATCGTTCCACCGCCGCCAGTTCCACTGCTTTACCGAGGCCAGGTAGTCGTGCCAGAACGGCTTGTCCGCTGTGAGCCTTCGGAAATACGAGTCGGCAAACAGGCGCTGCGTGTTCTCCACCCCAAAAAACGCGAAAGACTCCCACAGCAGCCCCTTCCAGTGGTATCGTTCCGTCGTCGTTTGCGGCGTTTCCTCCGCTGTTCCGGCGCCCATGTGCAGCGTGGACGCCCGGTCCATCTTTGCAATCAAAGCGTCCAGGTCGATGCGCACGCCCTCATTTACGGGCTCGTATGCGGGCTCATCCCCTTCGGCCTTCGCCAGTAGCCGTGTCGTGGCCAGCGTCTCATCCTCCGGCGTCGTTGATTCGTATTGGACAGGTGCATCGGTGGGAACATCGATGCCTCGGTTCGCACCGCCAGAGTTGGCGTACAGAGACTCGCCCGCCCGGTGTGCACTGGCCGCAACAGGGACCGGCGCCTCCGGCAGGGCTTTCTCCACCTGCGCGCGCGCCGCCACAGCAGCCAGCAAAAAAGCCAAAAGCAAGCCAATCCGCACCTCGGCTGCAAGCCTCAAACAACACCTCCGCAACGCGTCTTCACCAAAACCGGCCTAATATCTCGGTTGTCCGGATGAGCCTTCTCGGCCCCGGCGAATGTATCCTGCCCTTAACCAGTGCAGGGTCGATTCAAACAGGTTGAATGTTCAAGGCAAGCCATAGAAGAGAAAGGTTTTGCGCGCCGGCAGTCTGTCGTTCGTGCGCGGCTGAGTCGAGCCTACCAGACGGGCGTGCGGGTGACAAGGTGACGTCCGGGTTTCCCCTGCGGCGCTTAGAACCGCAGCACCGTTCCCGCCTGGTACGTCCAGTTCTCGTTAGACAGGAAGTTCTCCCGCGACAACCAGTTCAAGTAGGGATACTTGCCTGGAGTGGGAGGCGAAAGGCGCGCCTCGCGATAGCGCACCGGCGTATTGCCAAAGACGCCGCGCAGCGCAAGATGCCGGCTGAGGAAATAATCTCCGGTCAGCGCCAACGCCGTCGTAAAGTGCGTGATTCGCCCGATGTCCGGCGTCGGACCCCCTTTGACCGGGCTGGTCTCGTACGCCCGGTTATAGCTGAGAAACCCGGGCCGGAGCGAGCCCTTCAGTGCGAACCGCTGCGTCTGAAATCCCGAGCGCAGACCGAAAGTCCCCATCAGAATGTCGCCGCCTGCCCGGTCTGAGGGCATTGGGCTGGCATTGGGCTGGTAATTCAAATCCGATTCGAAATCCACCCGCTTCGTCCACCGCTCCGCAATCCCAATTCCATAGCCACTCGTCATCACGCGGCAGTGGGAGCAGCTCGCCGTGTTCACCGGCAGCGAAATTGCGTTGAAATGAGGAAAGAGCTCAAACCGGGGCGTGGCGCGAACCACCTCTTCATCGCTGGGCAGGAAGTTGATGCGCCGCGAAATGCGCATGTCGAAAATATCGTGCTGGAAATCCCGGTACCACGGGGCTCTCCAACGCAGGAAATTGGCCATGGAGCGGCAGGGATTCAATCCGCTGCGCACAAACTCGGGAAACAGCTTGTCGTGCCCCATTCGATCCTGGATCGGGTCGCTCACGTAGCGGTCCAGGAAGTCCTCGGTCAGCGTCCACAAGGTGCCCACAACCGGCGTCGAAATCAGTTTCACCCATCCGGTATTGTTTGTGACTTTGTCCGAGGAGTTGTAGGTCGGGCACGGCGCCGGACAGCCAACCACATAGGTATAGCCGCCTTCGCTGCCCAGCGCGCTCTCGCCTAGCGGGCCGACCTTCTGATCGGTGCTGAAAATTGTGTTCCACAGAAAGGCATGAAAAATGCTCTTCCAATAAGCCTTGCTTTTGCCGATACGTTGCAGCCGCCCTACCGGATCGTTCTGAATCTCAATGAACTCCGTTACCGAGCCCTGGATCGGGTGGCCGATGTAGGCCACCAGAAAGTCGTCGCCATCGTTCCAGCGGCCCATGTTCCATTGCTGCATCGAAGCCCAATAATCGTGCCAGAACGGCTTGTCCGCGGTCAGCGTCCGAAGATAAGGATCCGTCATCAGCCGGAAACCGTTCTCCACGCCGAAAAACGCGAACGACTGCCACAGCAGTCCCTTCCAGTGGTAATGTTCCTGGACTGTGCCGAAATCCACATCCTGGATTTCCCCGGCGGGGCGGTTCATCGCGGCGAATAGCGGCTTCAGGTCGATGCGGGCGCCTTGTCCTGCATCCTCGATCGAGGTCTGCGGTGCATCCTCCGGAGCCGGCGAAGAATTGAAAACAAAACTGGCATCCTCGGGCGCGGCATCGATTGGAGAAAGCGTCCCGGCCTGCGAGCCATCCTCGACATGCGCGCTGGCCTCAATCGGACTTGGCGCATCGGGCAGGTTTACGTCCATCTGTGCCTGGGTGGCGGCCGGAACCAGCAAGAATAGAGAAAACAAAAGCAGTCTTGCTTCTCCGGAATGTCTCAATCACCACCTCCGAAACGGAACAACCCAGGCCGCCGAAAAACGTGCCAACTCGTTAACCCGTTATCTCCGCGAAGCGGAGGCTGACTGGCTGGTCTTGTCGCAACGTACCGATGCAAGGTCATCGCACGCCAACCCTAAAGCCGGCAAACAGTATTCAGATCGATCGAGAATGTCAATTCGCTAGAGCCGAGCCTACCAAACGGCAATCCAAGTGACAAGGAGCCCCGTCCCGCCACGGGCAATGTGAGAATAGACCTATGCCCCCCATCCTGCTCACCGCCGCCGAAGCCCGCGTCCTGGGCGCCCTGGTCGAAAAGGAAGTGACCACGCCGGACTACTATCCGCTCTCGCTCAACGCGCTCATCAATGCCTGCAACCAGCGATCCAACCGCGAACCGGTGATGGATCTGGACGAAGATGCCGTTCGCCAGGCCCTGCATGGCCTTGAAGACGAGCATCTCGCCGGACGCGCCCGCTCTGCCGACGGCCGCGTGACCAAGTACGAGCACTGGCTGGGCGAGGCCTTCAACTTCAGCCGCGCCGAGACCGCGCTGCTCTGCGTCCTGCTGCTGCGTGGCCCGCAGACTCCCGGCGAGCTGCGCGGCCGCACTGAGCGCCTGCATCGCTTCGACGAGATCGCCGACGTGCTCGCCGGCCTGCAAAAGCTGATGGAGCGCGAGCCGCCGCTGGTCGCCATCCTCCCTCGCCAGCCCGGCACCAAGGAGGCTCGCTACGCCCACCTGCTCTCCGGCCCCGTCGAGTCGCAACCGGCCAGTGCGCGCGCCTCAACCGATCCAACGCATTTTGCCCACGCATCCAGCGACCCAACCGATCAGGGCGAACGCATCGCACAGCTGGAAACAACGGTAGCCGAGTTACAACGCGAAGTTGCCGAGTTACGCAGGAAGATCGACGACCTTTTCGGCGATTGAGAGAATGACCAATTCCCAGGCCCATCGCATTTCAACAAATCTGTCGTCCTGAGCGAAGCGTACTTCAGCGGAGTCGAAGGACCCGCGGTTGCTTTTGCGGTTGCTTCTTCCCGTGGTCACCCGCATCAGGCATCACCGCGAGCAATCCGCTCAATCCGGTCCGCAGCCTCCCGTGCTCCGCCAAACTGACGCATCGATTCAGCCACCCGGCCAGCCGCCATGCGATAGCTCGGCGTATTCAACACGCGATGAACCTTGGCGCTGAATTCGCCCACATCGATCTGCTTCTCGCCATCCGCGTCATTCGTCGGGATTACAAATTCCCCAGCGCCTAAAGCCGCAACCCGGCGCGCATTGCCCTCCCGCTCCGAACTGGTGGGGACGATCACAGCAGCCGTCCCCGCGGACAAGCCTTGCATCACCGAGCTGTGCCCGCCGTGATGGACCATGAGGTCGCTACGCTCCGCCATCGCCGGACCAGGAAGATACGTCGCGTGATGGAAGTTCGATGGCAGCGCACCAACCTCCGCCGGCAATTGCTGGTACCCGGACGTCAGCACAACCTCGACGGGCGCATCGCCCAGGGCCGCAATGGCCGCGCGAATCACCACGATGGAGTCGAATGCGTTCGAACCAACTCCCGCGTACCGGGGATTGCCGGCGTAGACCCAGATCACAGGCCTGCCGCCTTTCAGCGCCATGACCCAGTCCGGCAGCACCGCATTGCCGCGTTGCCAAAGAATGCGCCCCACATGCGTGACCCGCGCTCCAGGAGAAACAGGATCAGTCTCCGGCGTTCCCGCAATGAGAGAAAGATCGCCAGCCAAAAGATCCACCACGCGCTCGACCCGAACTGCGCCGTACTCCGCAGCCACCGCGTTGAAGATCGGCGCGGCGCTGGGCAATCCCGCCGGGCGCTCGCCCGCCCACCAGATGAACCCGTCGCTCGCCGGATGAAAATTGCCCTGCAGCACGCTGGCCAGCGGCACCCTGAGAATTCGCGCCGCCAGGCAACCGAACGGTCCAAAGGAATCGACGACCACATCCGGTTGGTACGCGCGCATAAGGCCGATGTGCATCACCGTCGCCGCCCTGACAAACGCCGCATCCGTAAACATGGCGCCGAACATGTGTTCCACGTCCCAGGCCTGGCTCGCCTGCACGAGGTCGCCCCACGAAGGGACCATGTCGGTCGCGGGCACGGGCAGGTTCCTCAATCCCGCATCCGCAATCAGCTTTGCCGGCGCAGGCGCGGGGTTGAACATCGCAACTTCGTGGCCGCGGTCCGCCAGCTCGCGCGCAATCGGCACCATCCGCGTAGGCAAGCCGAGGTCATCAGCCGGCAGCATAGTAAACAAGAACCTGGCCATCGTGCGCCTCATGGAGTTTTTGTTGGAATGTACTTTGTCGTTCAACGCAGCGTTAACCTGAATCATCCTGCATGACTGCCAAAAGAGCGCCGTGCCCCATCCATGCGTCCGCCGCGGCGGATTTCTGACGCATGGGTGGGAAGCCACAAATCTCAACGCCCGCCGGGTGCCCCACCTTCGGCGCAGTCTCATCGCGCCTAAGGTGGGAGACCACGAATCCCGACAACTAAATCAGCTCATACCCCGCAAACCAATATCCGATCTCGAACGCCGCCGTCTCCTCCCCGTCCGATCCGTGAATCGCATTCTCCTGGATCGATCCGGCAAACTTCTTGCGAATCGTTCCCTCTTCGGCGTTGGCGGGATTGGTGGCGCCCATCAGCTTGCGCAGATCGGCAATCGCATTGTCCTTCTTGAGCACCATCAGCACCAGCGGCCCTGAAGACATGAACGTGGTCAGGTCGTCAAAGAACGGCCGCTCCTTGTGCACGTAATAAAAGCCCTGCGCCTGCTCCTTGCTGATGGACTGTTTCTTGATGGCCACAATCTGAAATCCGGCCTTGTCGATCTCGGCCAGAATGGCCCCCGTGTATCCCTTGCGAACCGCGTCCGGCTTGATGATGCTGAATGTGCTCTGTGCCACTCGATAGACTCCTCTATTCGTTTTCGCTCTGCTCGCCCTATTGTAGCTGCCGCCGTTTGCTGATGCCCGCCATCGCGCGAATCTGCTAGAGTTTCCGCATGCTTCGCTTAGCCGCTGCCCCCCGCCGCTCTTTTGTCGCACTGGCCGCCCTCCTGGCCGCCGTTCCCGTCTTTTGCCAGGCTCCGCCGCCTGCCGCCCCTCCGTCCACGTCCGAGCTGCGCGTCTTTGATCCCTCTCTGATCGACAAGACCGTCGACCCCTGCGAGAACTTCTATCGCTTCAGTTGCAATGGCTGGTTCAAGCGCAACCCGCTCCCGCCCGACCAGACGTCCTACGGCCGCTTCACCGAACTTTACGAGCTCAATCGCCTCCACCTGAAGCAGATCCTCGAAGAGGCCGCCGTACCCTCGCCCTCGCGCACCCCCAATGAGCAGAAGATCGGCGACGAGTATTCGAGTTGCATGGATACGGCCACCGTGAACAAGCTCGGCATTGCGCCGCTCAAGCCGGAGCTCGACCGCATCGCCGCGCTCAAATCCTCTGCCGAGCTGCCCGCGCTGCTCGCCCATCTTCACTCCATCGGTGTCAACGCCTTCTTCTCCATGCGCGCTCAACCGGACTTTGCCGACGCCACCACCGAGACTCCGTACTATAGCGCCAGCGGTCTTGGCCTGCCGGAGCGCGATTACTACACCCGCACCGACGCCAAATCCGTCGAACAGCGCCAGCAATACGTCGCCCACGTGCGCAAGATGTTCGCGCTGGCCGGCGAGCCGGATGCACAGGCCTCCAAAGATGCCGATACCGTGATGGCCATTGAAACCCGGCTCGCCAAAGCCTCGCTCACCCGCACCGAACAGCGCGATCCGCAAAAACTGAATCACCCCACCGACATCGCCGGCCTGTCCAAAGAACTGACCCACTTCGCCTTGGCCGATTACATAGCCGCCGATCGCGCGCCCGCCGCCGGCAAGGCGAACGACGAGCAGCCGAAGTTCATGGCCGAGTTCAACGCGCTGCTGGCCGACACGCCCCTCGACCAGGTGCAGACCTACCTGCGCTGGCACCTGCTCCACGCCTTTTCGACCACCAGCATGCCCGAGAGCTTCGAGACCGAGAACTGGAACTTCTACGCGCACACGCTCAACGGCGCCGAAAAGCAACAGGAGCGCTGGAAGCGCTGCACCAGCCGCGTCGATCGCGAGATGGGCGAGGCATTGGGCGAGGTCTATGTGAAGAAGTACTTTCCCCCCGCCGAAAAGCAGCGCGCGCTGCAGATGGTGCTGGCCATCGAGCAGACTATGGGCAAGGACATCGACTCCCTTGACTGGATGAGCGCCGAAACGAAAGCCAAAGCAAAAGAAAAGCTGCGCGCCGTGATGAACAAGGTCGGCTATCCCGACAAGTGGCGCGATTACTCGACGCTTGAGATCGTGCGCGGTGACGCTCTGGGCAACCAGGAGCGCGTGCGCTCATTCGATCGCGCCCGCAACCTGGCCAAGATTGGCAAGCCGGTGGACAAGAGCGAGTGGTACATGTCGCCGCCCACCGTCAACGCCTACTACGAACCGCAGCAGAACAACGTCAACTTCCCCGCCGGCTACTTTCAGCCGCCCTTCTTCAGCGACAAGGAAGACGACGCCGCCAACTACGGCGACATGGGCTCGACCGTCGGCCACGAACTGACCCACGGCTTCGACGACGAAGGCCGCCAATACGACAAAGACGGCAACCTCAAGAACTGGTGGACGAAGGAAGACGAGCAGAAATTCAACGACCGCGCCGAATGCATGGTCAAGCAGTACGACGCCATCGAGGCCGTTCCCGGCGTCCACCTCAACGGCAAGCTCACGCTGGGCGAGAACCTCGCTGACCTGGGCGGATTGTGGCTGGCCTGGCTGGCTTGGCTCGACAAGGCCGAGGCCGCGCACCTTGACATGAGCGCGCAGACCGACGGCTACACGCCCGATCAGCGCTTCTGGATCGCCTACGCGCAGCAATGGTGCACCCAGACGCGCCCCGAGCAACTGCGCTCGCAGGCCCGCGCCGACGAGCACGCCCCCGACGAGTACCGCACCAACACCATCCTCACCGATCTGCCTGAATTCGCCAGAAGCTTCAGTTGCAGGAAGAACGCGCCCATGGTTGCCCCCACCCCATGCCGCGTCTGGTAGGAGTTCAGCCTCAATATTCAGCACGCGGTTCTCCGGCGCGAGTCTCGGGCTTTTCTCCAGACAGTGACGATCGCCGGTTTTTATAGGTGCTCCATCGAATTCGAGCCGCAGATTCAGATCACCAGCTTGTCTCTCGTGCCTTGAGTTTTCTAAAGTGCGACTTTTGATTTCTCAAACTCCGGCAGCGTAGCAGACTGCAGCACCGCTCAGGTGCCTGCGGTCTTTCGGAACCATTCTGTTCCCGATTTCGTACCGTTCGTCAGTGCTTCCGCGAGGCCAGCATGTCCGACGACGGCAATTCGCAACTGGATGCGCTGCGCGACGCGGCGGCCTCGGCGATCCTCAATGCGTACGATGCCTACGGCTGGATCGTTCCGGCCTTGCTGCTGTCCGTTCTTTTCCTGGGAATGCTCGGGTTGTTCGTCTGGTGGTTCGAAGACTTGCCGTTTGAGTTCCTCGATGGTTGTGGCGGCATCCTCCGATGGACGCGCAGTGCGTGGCGGGGCAAGGGCAGAGGCGTGATGGATTGAGTTGAGGAGGCGCGGCAATGCTGGAGTTTCTGGCTGAACTGACCCAGGGAATCTTAGAGCTGATCGTTGCTGCTTCGTCAAAAGATGGGCGGAGATTCTTAGAAGATATGGGCGCCCTCCTGACTGGGGGAGAGATGAAGAATCATCGCAGAGATGGACCGGTATGTTGAAGCCTCCGCCGGAATCGAAGCGCTACGCGGGCTTCGAAGGATAGTAATGAAACGTCCCGAAGATGCAGGCTTCTCGAATCAACTTGGCGCGTTCGATGATTTCAGTGATCTCTTCCTCAAATCCAGTCTCGCTAGCGATTGGCCGCTGGTTTTCGACGCTCAACACGGTCCAGCCGTATTCTGCGAATACCGTGGTGACGGAGTTGACAAAGTCTGAAGCAGTTGTTGCCCAGGTTACGACATTTGTGAATGCACGTGTGTTGCCGTCCCCGACACTTGATTTGGTGAGCACCTCGACGACGCCAATCCAAAGTTCTCGCATTGAAATGAATCTCGAATAAAAGGCCCACCATCGCGGTGGGCCCTTTAGATCTCAAGCTAAAAGCTAAGAGCTGGCGGCTAGTCCCTCCCAATCACCCGCGCCAGCGTAGCGCCAATCTCCGCCGGCGAAACCACCACATGAATCCCCGCCGCCGTCAACGCCTTCATCTTGTCCGCCGCGGTGCCCTGGCCGCCGGAGATAATCGCCCCCGCGTGGCCCATGCGGCGTCCCGGCGGCGCGGTCTGTCCGGCAATGAACCCCACCACCGGCTTCTTCACATGCTGCTTTACAAACTCGGCCGCGGCCTCTTCCGCCGATCCGCCGATCTCCCCGATCATGATGATGGCCTCGGTCTCCGGATCGTCGTTGAGCAGGCGCAGCGCGTCGATATGCGTCGTGCCGATGATCGGATCGCCGCCGATGCCGATGGCCGTCGACTGCCCGATGCCGCGCTGCGTCAACTGGTGCACCGCCTCATATGTCAGCGTTCCCGAGCGCGACACAATCCCAATCGTGCCTTCTTTGTGGATGCGCGCCGGCATGATGCCGATCTTGGCCTTGCCGGGCGAGATCACGCCGGGGCAATTCGGCCCAATCAAGCGCGACTTCGAGTGCTTGAGCTTGGCCCACACCTTCACCATGTCCAGCGTAGGAATGCCCTCCGTAATCGCCACGATCAGCGGTATCCCCGCATCCTCGGCCTCGAGAATCGCATCGGCGGCAAACGGCGGCGGCACAAAGATCACGGTCGCGTTGGCTCCCGTCTTCTCCACGGCGTCGGCCACCGTGTTGAACACCGGCCAGCCCTCATGCGTCGTCCCGCCCTTGCCCGGAGTTACACCGCCCACCACGTTGGTTCCATACTCCGCCGCGCCCTTGGCGTGAAATGTACCTTCCTTACCAGTAATTCCCTGTACAATCAGCCGCGTGTTCTTATCCACCAATACAGCCATTGGAAACAGCTCCTAGCTTCTAGCTTCTAGCCATTAGCTCTCAGAGTCTGGATGAATGCCCCAAGCATCTTCGAAGTCTCGATGCAAAGCGCTTCTGCCCTAAGAAGCATTTGTTCATCACCCATCTTCAGTTGTCTGGCTACTAGAAGTTGTGTTTGGACTTCGTAAGTTGAACCTTGTGCGATGCTCAGAAACTGCCTGAACTCACCCACTGTCGATCTTCCACGACCCTCAGCGATGTTGCTCGCTATGGAAACACTTGCACGCCGCAGTTGAGAGATCAATCCGTACATTTCGTCTTTTGGAAAAGCCTTCGTAAGACTATAGACACAAACCGTCAGCTCCATTGCCCGCTGCCAGACGGTCAGATCCTGGAAAGCCTGCGCCATTTGCGTCTCCATTCCCCATGGAATCTCAGCTAGAAGCTAAAAGCTAGTGGCTAGAAGCTGCCTTTACCACTAACTCGGCCGCATCCTTCATCGTTTCGCCCACCTGGAAATTCAACCCCGACTCGGCCAGGATCTTGCGCCCTTCTTCCACATTGGTCCCTTCCAGCCGCAGCACAATCGGCACCGTGACGTGCAATTTCCGCGCCGCCGCCACCACGCCCGTCGCCAGCCGGTCAACGCGCAGAATCCCCCCAAAAATATTGATGAAGATGGCCTTCACATGCGAGTCGGAAAGCAGAATCTCGAACGCGTGTTCGATTTGTTCCTGCGTGGCGCCCCCGCCCACGTCCAGAAAATTCGCGGGGCTGCCCCCCGCATACTGAATGATGTCCATCGTCGCCATCGCCAGGCCCGCGCCGTTGACCATGCACGCGATCGATCCGTCCAGCTTGATGTAATTCAGCGCGTACTTGCTGGCCTCTACCTCCAGTGGATCCTCTTCCGCCGTGTCGCGCAGCGCCTTGATTGCCGGATGGCGGAACAGCGCATTGTCGTCGAACGTGATCTTCGCGTCCAGCGCAAACAGCTTGTCGTCCTTGGTGGTGATGAAAGGGTTGATCTCCACCAGCGAGGCGTCGGTATCGATGTAGGCCTTGTAGAGGCTCTGCAGAAAAGCGACCGCCGCGTTGATCTGTGTCGGCTTGAGCCCCAGCGCAAACGCCAGTTTGCGCGCCTGCCATGCGCCAAAGCCCACCGCCGGATCGATGGTCTCCTTGAAGATGGCCGTCGGATCCTTCGCGGCCACTTCCTCAATCTCCATCCCACCGGCCTGCGAAGCCATAAAGACCAGCTTGCCTGAAGCGCGGTCGAGCACAATACCCAGGTAAAGCTCGCGGTCGATGGCCGCCGTCTCCTCGATCAGCAGCCGCTGCACCTTCTGTCCCTGCGGCCCGGTCTGGTGCGTCACCAGCTGCATGCCCAGAATGTTCTTGGCATACAACTCGGCGTCTTCGCGGGTGCGGGCCACCTTCACGCCCCCTCCCTTGCCGCGCCCTCCGGCATGAATCTGCGCCTTCACCACCACGCCGCTGGCGCCCTCTGAGAACAGCTTGCGCGCCACGTCGTTGGCTTCTTCCAGCGTGTTGGCCACTTCGCCCCTGGGCACGGCCACACCGTATTTCGCCAGGATTTCCTTTGCCTGATACTCGTGAATCTTCATTTTGGTAGGGACCGCCACTCCGCTGTTGGGTAGGATTCGGGGCCAGCCCGCGTGAATGCCGGGCCAGCGAAACCGTGCCAGCGGTAAGTCGATTCTATCGTGCCCCCCAAAGGCCCGGCAAACCCGCCCGCCCACGCTGCGCCCTTACCATAGGAGGAGACATGGCCTCTCTCAAACAGCTTCTCAAGCCCCTGGCCGAAGATGGCACGGCCCTCACCCGCGAACAGGCAGCCGCTGCGCTCGCCGCCATCTTCTCCGGCGAAGTGCCGGAGGTGGAGAGCGCCGCGTTGCTTACCGTCCTGGCCACGCGCGGCGAACAGGCGCCCGAGCTGGCCGGCTTCGTCCAGGCCATGCGCGAACGCGTCATCCCCGTTCCGCTCACGCCCGAGGAACGCGACCAGCTCGTCGACACCTGTGGCACCGGCGGCGGCGGACCGGCCACATTCAATGTCTCTACCGGTGCGGCGCTGGTGGCGGCGGCGGCCGGCGCCAAAGTGGCCAAGCACGGCAATCGCGCGGTCACGTCGCGTGCCGGCTCGGCAGACGTGCTCGAGGCGCTCGGCGTTCCCATCATGCTGGGTCCGGAACTGGCCGCCGCCTGCCTGCGCGAAACCGGCTTCATGTTCCTGTTTGCGCCCGTCTACCACCCGGCCATGAAGGCGGTCTGGCCCCTGCGCCGCGCTCTCGGCTTCCGCACCATCTTCAATCTCTGCGGCCCGCTCTCCAACCCCGCCGGCGCGCGCGCCCAGGTCATCGGCGTGCTCGCTCCCAGCCGCGTTCTTCTGGTCGGCCGCACGCTGGCGGCTCTCGGAGCGCATCGCGCCTTCGTGGTTCACGGCACCGACGGCATGGACGAGCTCACCACCACCGGCGAGTCCGTTGTCGCCCGCGTCGAGCAGGCCGAGGCCGGCACTGAGCCCGCCCTCAAAGCCGCCCGCGTCACGCCGGAGATGGCCGGCCTGCCTCGCTCCTCTCTCGATCGGCTCCTCGGCGGCGACGTCCAGGCCAACGCGGCCATCCTCTACGACGTCCTCACCGGCATTCCCGGCCCGCGGCGGGATATTGTCCTCTTCAACGCCTCGGCCGCCCTGGTCGCCGCCGGCCTGGCTGGCGATCTCAAGGAAGGCGTTGCAATGGCCGCCGAGGCCATCGACTCCGGCCAGGCCGCTGTCACGCTCGAGAAACTGCGCCGATTCGGCGCAAAATTCGCCGCATCCACCTAACGCGCCCCGGTGGTGGGTCAACTCGAGCTGGTATAGACCATGGTATATACTGCCCTTCGGAGGTACCCTCGATGCCGCAGACCGCCAAGCTCTTCAAGAATGGCCGCAGCCAGGCCGTCCGCCTTCCCAAGGAGTTTCGTTTCGAGGGCAAGGAAGTCGCCATCCGCCGTGATCCGGCGACGAACGAGGTGGTCCTGACGCGGGCTCCATCTGCGCCTTCCATGAGCTTCGATGAGTGGTTCGCCCTTTACGATGCGATCGCAGATTCCGGTTCGGAGGAGGATCTCAGGCGTTTACCGCCCCAGCCCAAAGGCCTGACGTTGGAGCAACTCTACAAGATCTTCAATAGGGCCGACTATCCCAATGAATTCTTTGAGCGCCGTCTCAGCGAGCCGCGCCGATTGGAACTCCTTTAGGCCATGGAGATCGTCTTCCTGCTCGATACCAACACGGCGAGCAATTTCATCGCCAACAATCCGCCCCAGGTGCGGCGGAAGCTGGAACGGGCCGGCCTCGAATCGACGGCAATTTCAGCCATCACGGAGGCGGAGCTTCGCTACGGCATTGCCAGGAACCCAGACGCGCTCAGGAGACGCAAATCGGTCGAGGCATACCTGAATAACGCGACGATCCTATCCTGGGACTCCGCCGCGGCGCGCGCATACAGTCAATTGCGCGCCGAGCAGGAGCGCAAAGGCCACCCACTGAGCGTGGAAGACCTGATGATTGCAGCCCACGCGCTGTCTCTCGGGCTGATCCTGATCTCCAGCGACAATGCATTCTCCTTTGTCGACGGCCTCCGCACCGAAGATTGGACGATCGCCTGAACCATCGCAAGTTCCGGTCTTGCGCCATCCCCTTCATCCAGGTAACGTCACCACCCGTGCCCCCCGCGGACACCTCCGTAACCGGAAATCCGCTCGCCCGCCTAATTTCTCCTTGCCCTGTCTCCTTCTTTTCAAGCCAAATGAGGGTCTGCCAACCCCCAGTTCCCAGTCGAATCGCGCATCCCCTCGATCTCTCTGGGCGCTGGGAAACCGGCATGGACCGGATCGCCACAGCGAATCGTCCCCATTGACAGACTCTGAGGCATTTCCCGGCCATAAAACGCCATCTAGATAGAAACCACAACCGTCGGCCCTTAGGCAGCCGGTCACCAGCGTCGTATCGGAGGAATCTGAACATGAGAAGCAATCGGAATTTGGCGCTCTGCGCCGTCCTGTCCTTGGGAGTCTGCGGCTTGGTTCATGCGAACGGTGAGGCGGCCGGCAACGCTCCAAGCGGAGTTACCTACATCGTTTCAGCCATCAAGGCCCCGCCGCCCACTCCCTCGCGTGTCGTTTTGCCCATCGACGAAACCCGGTTGGTGACTCTGACCGGCAACACCCACTTTCTGGCCCGTCCTGAATACGACCAGGGCCTCGTCGATCCCCAGCTCCTTCTCGAGCGCATGCAGCTCGTCCTAAAGAGAAGCGCTGAGCAGGAGGCCGCGCTCGATAAATACATTGCGGAGCTCTACGATTCCAAGTCGCCCAACTTCCATCGTTGGCTCACTCCGGACCAGTTCGGCCAACTCTACGGCCCCTCCGATGCCGATATAGCCGCTATCACCAGCTGGCTCGAGAGCCATGGCTTTCAGATCTACTTGGTGACCCGCGGCCGCACTCACATCGAGTTCACCGGCACGGCAGCTCAGGTGCAGCAGGCATTCCATACCGAGCTGCACAACTATCTGGTGCATGGTCAGCCACACATCGCCAACAATGCCGACCCCAAAATCCCAGCGGCCCTTGCGCCCGTCATTACCGGCATCGCCTCCCTGCACAACTTCTTCCCCAAAAACCAGTCCAGGTTTGGCCGCTATGTGCGGCTCGACCACAAGACCGGAAAAATCACGCCGGTCGACTCGCTTCCCACCCATCCCCGGCCGCAGTATGGGTTTACCGATTCCTTTGGCGACCAGGAAGAAGACGTCACGCCGTTCGACTTTGCGGCCATCTACAACCTGACGCCGCTATGGAACAACCAGGTCAACGGTACCGGGGTCAACATCGCCATCTCCGCGGTCACCGACGTCAATCAGAGCGATATTGACACCTTCCGCACCACCTTCGGACTGCCGGCCATGACTTTGCAGGTGATCCATAATGGAACCGATCCCGGCATCGTTTCTGCCGATCTCGGTGAGAATACGCTCGATTCGGAGTGGTCCGGGGCCGCGGCGCCGGGTGCGCAGGTCATACTGGTGGTCTCCAAGTCAACCACTACCAGCTTCGGTGGAGATCTTTCCGATTCCTACATCGTCAACACCACTCCGCTCATCGCATCGACCATGAGCGCCAGCTACGGAGGCTGCGAGGCCGGCCTGGGAACCGCCGGTAACTCATCGATCAACGCCATCTATCAGCAGGGAACCGTGGTTGGTATCAGCATGTTTGAATCCGCGGGCGATCAGGGCTCGACCGGTTGCGACAACTCCGATGCACCCGCTCCCAACCCCGCGCAATACGGCCTTCAGGTCAACGGCGATGCCTCCAGCCCCTACATCACGGGCGTCGGCGGCACCGACTTCGCCTGGCAGATCGGCACTCTTTCCGACTATTGGGGCTCCTCGAATGGCGCCAATGGCGCCAATGCTGTGGGCTATATCCCTGAAATCCCCTGGAACGGCACCTGCGCCAGCAACTTCCTGCAGGACTTTCTCTTTTCCGGAAGCTCGATCGGCACCACCTCGACAGAACAAAGCTGCAACGATTCCGGCCTCGGAGACTTCCTTAAGGTCACCGGCGGCAGCGGCGGCGTGAGCTCCTGCATCACCATCACCGGAAATTCGCTTTCCGACTGTACCGGCGGATATCCCAAGCCACCCTGGCAGGTCGCGACCGGCGTGCCCTCGCAAAACAACCGCTTCGTGCCCGATGTCTCGTTGTTCGCCTCCAGCGGCTACCCTGACGGCGTAACTGGCAGTGCCTACCTGATCTGTGTGGCCTCGGAGTCCCCTGAAAAGAGCTGCACCAAGGACTATGCGAATCCCGACGACATCGTCTACCAGGAGGTGGGCGGCACATCGGTCTCCTCGCCCGCCATGGCCGGCATCATGGCCCTGGTGGTGCAGAAGGTCGGCTCCAATCAAGGCTTGGCCAACCCGGTGCTCTATAAGCTGGCCGGCAAAGAGAGCTGGTCCGCCTGCGATTCCTTCACCGTTGCCAACGGGAACTCCTGCGTCTTCTATGACATTTCCATGGATACAAACAACGACATCTGGACCAATGCCCAGCCTTGCAGCTCCGGGACGCCCGACTGCGTCGTCAATACGACCGGAGACACGATCGGCATCGTTAGCAGCTCCAACAGCGCATGGGGCGGCTATAACTCAACCGTCGGCTACGACATGACCACAGGCCTCGGCTCGGTCAACGCAGCCAACCTGGTTGCTGCCTGGCCGGCATCGACCACAACCACGCCGACGGCAACGCTGACACCTTCGCCCCTGACTTTCCCCAACACCGTCGTTGGCTCCGCCAGTGCGGCGAAGAGCGTTACGCTGAAGAACACCAGCACGTCAACCCTCAATATCAGCACTGGCGGAGTCACAATTTCGGGCTCAGGCTACAAATCCTTTGTACCCACGGCAACGACCTGCGACCTCAACTCCGACGGCAGCGGAACGCTGGACGCTGGCTCTTCGTGCACGTTCACTCTCGAGTTCGCACCCACCACCACAGGAACCATTACGGCTACCCTGGCGGTAGCCGATAACGCAACAGGTTCGCCGCAGCAAGCTACTTTGACCGGCACGGGTGAGCCGAAATCCACATCGGGATCGTCGATCACCCTCACCCCGTCCTCGCTCGCGTTCCCCAACACCACCAAGGGAACCACCAGCGAAGCTCAACCCGTGACCGTGAAGAACACCAGCACATCCGCGGTAACGCTTAACTCGATCACCATCTCTCCAGCTTCGTTCATCGAGTTGAACGCCTGCCCGGCGTCGCTCGGGGCCGGTAAGTCCTGCACCATCTTTGTGGCCTTCAAACCCGCTTCTGCCGCTTTGCTGAAAGGAACCTTGAGCGTGGCGGATACGGCCAGCAGCTCCAAACAAACCGTGCCCCTCAGCGGTACCGGAACCGCCGCTGACTCCGTCACTCTGAGCACCAAAAGCCTCACCTTCGCGGCCGCCGAAGGCGTCACCTCTGAAGCTCAAAGTGTCACGGTCACCAATAAGGGATCTTCAACCTTGGACATCACCGGCATCGCGGTAACTGGATTTGAATCCGCTAACTTCACCCAGCTCAACACCTGCGGTCCAACCCTGGCCCCGGCCGCGAGCTGCGCGATCGACGTCGCCTTCAAGCCAGCCGGAACCGGAACCTTCACCGCCAGCCTCGTCATCACCGACAACGGCAGCACAGCCACACAAACAGTCTCTCTCAAGGGAACCGAAAACTGAGTCGAAACACCGCCGGAACCAGGGACCGCCCCAAGGTCCCTGGTTCCCGGCATTGATTGCACGCTCCGCAAGATTCCTTGCGCCGCTTCCCCTCGAGAAAGCGCCTTCATGGCAGGACCCTGTACGTCCACGACAGAAAGAGCAGCAGTTCAAGCTGGCGGCAACAGGAACGCTGACCGCCAGCCTGGTCATTACCGATAACGTGAGCGCTTCCCCGCGGAAGGTAGCGCTGACCGGAACCGGGCATTGATAGGGAGTGCCCATTCGTGCCGGCCCCGGTTCTTTTGGATCGACCCTCAGCAAGGCCCTTTGATGCATTCCCCGCCCAAAGAGCGCGATCAGTACAGGATCGGAGAGCACGCGCATCAAGGCCCCGGCCGCGAGCCTCTCCGAGGAGGTCAGCGAAAATGAAAAACGATTGCAACAGCGCAGCGGGTGTTTTAGGACGACCTGGAATCGCAATCGCGATTATCGCCATTGCATCTCTCGCCATGGGCAGGGGCGCGGCTTCCGCGCAGGAATCGGCGATTTACAGCTTCGCCGGAGATATCGGCAGCGTCAAGGATGGCTCCAACCCCTACGCCGGCCTGATCGTCGACAGCAAAGGCAATCTCTACGGCACCACCGAGTCGGGGGGCAACACCAACTACCCCGGCGATGGGACTGTCTTCGAATTGTCGCCCAAGACTGGCGGCGGCTGGACGGAAACGGTGCTCTACAGCTTTGGCGCCAGCGCCACGGACGGGAACGGTCCCAAGGCCGGCCTGGTGATGGACAGCAAGGGCAATCTCTACGGCGCTACCGTCTTCGGCGGCGCCAATGGCGCGGGAATGGTCTTCGAACTCACGCCCTCTTCGACGCAGCCCTGGCCGGAAAAAGTGCTCTACAGTTTTGGCGCCACCAGCACAGATGGCAATGGTCCCATGGGCACCCTGATCATCGACTCCGAGGGCAATCTCTACGGCACTACCTCGGGCGGCGGCGCGTACTCAGACGGAACGGTCTTCGAGCTTACGCCCACGTCGACCCTGCCCTGGACAGAGAAGATCCTGTATAACTTCGGCGCCATCGCCAACGACGGAAATGGCCCGCGGGCCGGCGTGATCGCCGACGCCAAAGGCAACCTCTACGGCACCACCGCCGCCGGCGGATCGAGCGGCGACGGAACGGTCTTCGAGCTGCTGGCCGGGACGGAGTTGCCCTGGACGGAAAACATCCTGCACAACTTCGACCAGATCGACAAGGACGGATCGACTCCCAAGGCCGGCCTGATCTTCGATAAAACCGGCAACCTTTACGGGACGACCTTTGCCGGCGGCGCCAACCCCTCTTACGGGGGCCTGGGAGCGGTCTTCGAGCTGGTAGCCGAGCCAGGCGGGACCTGGTCTGAGAAGGTGATTTATAGCTTCACCGGCGTCCCCGACGGGAACTACCCCGAAGGCTCCCTGGTCTTCGATGCCGACGGCAATCTCTACGGGACAACCCTCGCCGGCGGCGACGTTCCTTTCTTCAGCAACGGGATGGTATTCGAGTTGACGCCCGGAACTGCCGGCAACTGGACCGAAACCGATGTGTACAGTTTCGGCGCCACGACCGGGGATGGGTCCGCTCCCACCTGCAACCTGATCTTCGATTCGCTCGGCGACCTTTACGGCACCACCGGCTCTGGCGGGTCGGGTGACGCCGGCCTGGGCGGAACGGTCTTCGAGATCAAGTCCGTCGCCACCGCGCTCCCCGTTTTCACGCCCCCCGCCGGGCCCTACACCAAGGCGCAGAAAGTCGCCATCACCGACACGACTGTGAATTCCACCATCTACTACACCATCGGCGGAGCCACGCCGACCACCGCGTCCACCAAATACACGGAGCCCATCGAAGTATCGGAGTCGGAGACCATCAGTGCCATCGCGGTGGCCGCGGACCATCCGAATTCGGGCGTGGCGACGGCAAGCTATCAGATCGGCGGCACCACTGCGGCGCCGGTGTTTTCGCTCGCCGGCGGAATCTACACTTCGGGACAGGAGCTGTTCCTGACCGACGCGGCCCCCGGCGCAGCCTTCTACTACACCACCAATGGAGATACGCCCACCACCGCGTCGACCCGGTACGGGGGCGGCATCAGCGTATCCTCTAACGAGACGGTGAAGGCCATTGCGGTCGCCCCCGGATACCTCGAGAGCCCGGTCGCTTCGGCAACCTACGTCGTTGTGACTGCAACCGCTCCGTATGAGCGGGTGTTGTACAGTTTCGGCGCCACCGGCAACGACGGGGGTGTGCCCATCGACGGCGTGGTCCTCGACGCCAAGGGCAATATCTACGGAACCACCAAGTACGGAGGGCCCCACTCGGTGCCGCTGGGCGACCAGACCGTCACCGGCGGGACGGCCTTCGAGCTGAGCCCCAAAACCGGCGGCGGCTGGACCGAGAAGATCCTGTATAACTTCGGCGCCGGGGGCGACGGGGCCAACCCCATTGCCGGCCTGGTCCTCGACGCCAAGGGCAATCTCTACGGCACCACCTTTCAGGGGGGCGCCGACGGCGGCGGCATAGTTTTCGAGCTCACACCCACTACCAGCGGCTATTGGACCGAAAAGATCCTGCACAACTTCAATAACCTCATCGACGACACCGACGGCGGGAATCCGGAGGCAGGCGTGGTCTTCGACAGCAAGGGCAATCTCTACGGCACCACCCACATCGGCGGCGCGAACGGCCAATGGGGGACGGTCTTCAAGCTGACGCCCACGGCCAGTGGCCCCTGGACCGAGACCTTGCTGCACAGTTTCAGCTATCTGGACCAGTCCGATGGCTACTACCCTGAGGCAGGCGTGGTCCTTGACAGCAAGGGCAATGTCTACGGCACCACCAGCGACGGCGGCTCGGCTCAGGATCTGCAGGGCGGAGGCACGGTCTACAAGCTCACGGCCGCGGAGGGCGCCAACTGGCCGGAAACAATCCTGGCGAGCTTCGGCGGCGGCGATGACACGATCGGCTACGAGCCTGTGTCCGGCCTGGCCTTCGATGCCAAGGGGACCCTCTTCGGCACCAACTACTCAGGCGGTCCGGGTGAATTCGGGTTGGCCGGCACGCTCTTCGCGCTGTCGACCTCACCGGGCAGCGCGGGCGTGGTGGACAGCTTCGACGGCAACGGATTGAGTGGGCTCAACCCCAACGGCACCCCGGTCTTCGATGCCCAGGGCAACCTGTGGGGAACCACGCTCAACGGCGGCGGCAGCAAGGACGGCACGGTATACGAGTGGTCGCCGGCATCGGGCGCATACACCGTGTACAGCTTCGACCTGAACGGAACAGATGGCGGCAAGCCCTATGCCGGCCTGGCCATGGATGCTGTCGGCAACCTCTATGGCACTACCGCATACGGTGGCACGCACTCGACCAGCGACACTGCCATCGTCGGCGGCACGGTCTTCGAGATCGTCACCACCAAGACCGTTGCGACACCGAAGATCTCTCCCGGAACAGGGACTTATAGCGCGGGGCAGAAGGTCACTATCACCGACGCCACCCCGGGCGCCACCATCTACTACACTACCGACGGAGAAACCCCGACGAATTCACCAACCAAATACGCTGGCGCAATCACTGTTTCGGAGGATGAAACCATCAAGGCCATCGCCGTCGCGCCCGGCGACAACCTGAGCGCAGTCGCCTCGGCCACCATTAAGGTCGGAACGCCCGCAATCGGCGCAACGCTCGCTCCGTCCGGCCTTACCTTCGCCAGCACCGGAGTCGGATCCTCCACTGCGGCCAAGAAGGTCACGCTCAAGAGCACGGGCACATCCGCTCTCACCATCGACAGTGACGGCATTACGATTACCGGGACCGGCGCCAGTTCCTTCCTCAAAGCGACAACCTGCGGGTCGACGCTGGCCAGTGGCGCGAGTTGCACCATCTCGGTCACCTTCAAGCCTGCCGCCAAGGGAACCCTCACCGCAACGCTCAAGGTCGCCGACAACGCCGCCGGTTCGCCGCAGCAGGTTACGCTGACCGGCACGGGGCTTCCGCGTCAGGCGCCCTGATCACGCTGACAGGTCCTGGAGCCTCCTCGTTCACCGAGCTCAATACTTGTGGTCCGGCCCTGGCGCCGGCCTCAAGTTGTGTGGTCGACGTAACCTTCGACCCCATCGGGACAGGCGGCTTCGCCGCCAGCCTGACCATCACCGACAACGGCAAAACGGCGCCACAATCGGTCATGCGCGCCGGAAACGAAAACTGAGCTGACTTAACAGCGGGAGCCAGGGACCGCCCACGGTCCTGGTTCCCGGCCGTTGATCCGATCTGATCTGGCCCCCGCATCGCGGGCTCGTGAACATCGACCTACAGCAGCCCCGACCGCCCCGCTATCCGCCGCGAAAAAAGCCATGAGACCAGCGAGACGCCCAGCGCCAGCGCCACCCATCCCGCCTGCTCCAGAGGCCGCGCAAAACCTGCCGGAATCTGCGGCGCAGCCAGCGCAACCCTGCCCATCTCCGGAATCCCTTGCCGGATCAACTCCACCGCGCTCCACCCCAGCACTCCGGCGGTCAGCACTATCCCCGGCACCGCCCGCTTCCACGGGAAGGGAATCGGCGGAGGTGCCGCCGCCTCCTCTTCGATGCGCTCCATCACCGTCGCCAGGAAGCCCGAAGACGGCATCAGCTCATCTTCCGTCCCCAGAATCTTGTCCAACTTTTCATCCGTCATCTTCAAGCCTCCTTTCCTGCGAATTCCATCCCCGCCCGCTCTTCATTCAGATGCGGAAACCGCTGTCGCAGCAGCGCTCGCGCCCGCGAAAGCCGCGCTTTCACGGTTCCCTCCGGCAGCCCCATCGTGTGCGCCGCCGCGCCCACGTCCATCTCATGAAAATAAAACAGAATCACCGGTTCGCGATACCGCAAAGGCAGCGCCAGCACCGCCCGCCTTACTGAATCGGCGCTGGACCGGGCCTCCAGCTCCGTCTGCTGGCTCGCGGGCCCGGCCGGCTCCGCAATCTCGTCCATCGGCAGGTTGACCGCCGGAAACCGCTTCAGCTCCGAGCGAAATACGTTGGCCGCCAGCGCAAACAGCCAGGTCGAAAAACTCGACTCCCGCCGCCATTGCCCCAGTCCCCGCCACGCGCGGATAAAGGCCTCCTGCGCCAACTCCTCGGCCCGGCTCCGGTCCCGGCAATAGCGCCACGCCATGTTGATCAGCGGCTCCTGCCAGCGTCGCACAATCCCCTCAAACGCCCGCGCCTCGCCGCCCAGCACCCGCTCCACATCGGCCAGGTCGTCGCTTCCGTTCTTGAGATTCGCAGGCATTTCAGGATTCTTCGTTCTGTGGGACAGAATCCTACGCCTCCCGGTTGCATTTTGTTAGGGTTGTTTCGTAGCCCGGCTTTGTATCAGGGCGCAGCTCACAGCCTGCTGAAAGAATCAATGCGGAGGGAGGCGGGGGTTTTAAACCCCGCATAAGGCCAGCTGAATAAGACTGGGCTTTAGCCCCGCCGGGATGTTCCCCGGCCTCACACCAGATTCTCTCCTTTTCCCGCAAGCTCTTCAGTCTTGCCGAATGGGCTGAATCTTCTTCAAAACACATTCTGAGGAATCTCAGGCCACGCAACAAAATGCAACCCCGCGCCCCACCCTCCTGTCCCACCAATCGCAAGGGACAAAATCCCCTGCAGAGGAGGCAATTATGATGCACCTGGCATTCTCGCTCTTTGGGAGCGAGGAAGTTTTCGGCAATTTCGGCCTTTGGGCCTTTCTCTCCGTCGGTGCGGTGGCCCTGTTCGCGGTCTTCATCCCGCTGGTTACCTGGATCGACAGTCAACGCAAGGAGCGCGAAGCTTTCTATAAGGCGGAGACCATCCGCCGGCTGACCGAGGCCTCCGGCGAGGGCGCCAAAGCGGCGGCCGATCTGCTGCGCGAACAGGATCGCCAGCAGCGCATGAAGATCCGCGAGGGCATGAAGATCGGCGGGTTGATCAATCTGGCCGTGGGCATTGCGCTGGTGATCTTCCTACGCGCGCTGATCGGCAACGAACCGGTCTACCTTTGCGGGCTCATACCCGGCTTCATCGGTGTGGCCATGTTGACCTACGCGCTCTTCCTGGCGCCGCCCGTAGACTAAGCGAAAGGAGCGTAGCGATGACCAACAGCCTCAAAGGAATTGGCGCATCCTGCCTCGCCGTCCTCATCGCTCTGTACATCGTGGGCGCAGTCAGCCACGGCTCGCTGCGCCACGAGGTCCAGACCCTGCCGCTCTGGGTCCCCATCGTCGCCGGATTCAACCGCCGCGAGTTCGCGCGCTGGTGCGCTCTGCCGTGCTTTCTCTTCTGGCTCCTCTGCATGGTGCTGATCTGGTTGTTCCTTCTCGGCTGGGCGCACATTATCTCCGGCCACTTCTCGCCGGTTGAGATCGCCATGACCCTCATCGTCGGCACGGCCAGCGCCCTCGGCCTCGTCCTCTGCCTGCGCCGCGCCCGCTGGTCCTGGCGCGGCCTCGCCCTCATTGTGCTCTTCGCCGCGCTCCAGGTCCTCGCCTTCCGCATCAGCCTTCTTCCCGCCATCGCGCGTCAATAGAGGTTGCGAAAAACCGATTTCTTCTCCATGCTTGAAGGCGAATGGCCTCTCCCGCACAAGCCGGCGCCTTCGCGCTCCAGGCTGGCTCGGTTCCGGTCAGCAGGTCGCGCTTCGTCGGTTACCTGGTGCTGGCCGGCCTGATCAATGCCTCCATCGCCGCTTTCCTGCTCTGCCGCCTGCCCGCCGCGCACAGCCCTTCACTCACCGCGCTCATCGTCCGCGCAGTACTCTATGTGGCCATTTCCGCGCTGGCCGGTCTTGGCGGCTCCCGTTTCTACTGGAACCGCTCTTCCACGCCCTTCGCGTCCGACCCTCCGCTTTCCTTCGCCCGGTTCGCACTCGCCAACGCTGCCGGATGGGTCTGGGTGCCGGCCGTCGTCCTGCTGTCCGCACAGGACTCACCCGCCGCTCCCACCCTGGCCGTCATCGGCGCTGTTCTCGTCGCCACCGGCCTGCGCAGGATCATCCCGGCAGCCGCCGTTCCCTTCCAGCGCTTCGCCGCGGAGCTGGATGAGCGCGAGCTCTTCGCCCAATCCCTCTTGACCTCAACCAGGGAAGCCCACCCCTACGTCATCGCCGTCTGCCTCTATGTCGCCGTCTTTGCCCTCAACGAAACCGAGACCCAGGAAGCCAGCGCTCTGTTTGCACTTTGCGCTTTCCTGATGGCATGGAAGCTCACGCTCGCGCCCGCAGGCACATCGCCGGTCAACACAAGAAAACGGAACGGTGCGGTTCGCCTCGCCAGCATCGCAGCACTGGCCATATTCGTCACCCTCTTCGCCCTGTTCTACGGTGTCGACAGCCGCAACCGCACCCTCGCCGCCGCCGCAGCCTCCACACAGAACGCCGCCGCCAGCCAGGCCCAGCAGCAGCCCGCCCATCCGGCAGAGTTCGTCTCCGGCTTCGGCGGCTACGAGAGCATCATCCTCTGGCCCGTCCCCGAAAAGAAGCCGATCCTCGCGCCCATCCCCATCCGGCCTGACCTCGACGCAGCCCGCAACAAGAAGCCTCAGGTGTTCCATTTCGACGGATCCTACTGGTACTTCCAGCCGCCCGGCACGCGCCCCGGCCCTCAAGCTCACCTGGCGCATGGCAGCCCCCTCGAAGCCAACATCCGCTCGACGAACTCGCTGCCGCTCACCATGGAAGCCCATCAGAACCTCGGCGTGCCCATCCGTCTCAATTGCTGCCGCGAGATCCACGTAACCCTCGAAAACCATGAAGGCTCATGGAGCCCCATTGCCCTCGGCGTTCTGCTCACCGACTCAGCCGCGCCCGGCAAGCCGGATCTCTATCTCGGCCTGCAACCCATCCTCTCCACGCAACCTGGCCACACCCCGGCGACATCCTCCGCAACCAGCGAGACCCTCACCTTTCCCATCCCCGCTCACGCGCGCATTCGCAAATTCGACGAGATCACCATCGTCTTCGCCCCAGACGATCAGCGCGTCCTGATCGGCCCCAAAATCGCCATCCGGCAATTCGAGCTGATCCCCCGCTAACCCGCACCAACCCGCAATCGCGCTAACCCGCCTTCCCCGCGAAGCAGAGGCTAACTTGCTCCAATTGTCAGGATCGTCCCCGAATCGAGCAGGATGCACCGTGCCCCATCCATGCGTCCGCCGCGGCGGATTTCCGGCGCATGGGTGGGAAACCAAGAACCTCAACCGGCGTCCGCTAAGCGGAAACCAGGAGGCCCATCCCTCAATTCCCAGTCTGAATATTCACCAGCACCGGCGCAGCCTCCGCCCCAGACCCACCCGCCGGCGCCGTCCCCGGCGAAACCATCCGCGTCTGCGGCGCCCGCCAATGGTCGATATGGCTGATCCGGTGCACGCACCCAATCGTGCAGTTAGGTGCGCAGCTCTTGGCCGTCAAAAACTCCCGCTTCACGTCAGCGGTCGTGTACTCGGCCAGCGGCACGCCCGGATACCCGCGCTGCTGGCTGCAATAGTGCACCAGCCCGTTCTCGCAGATATACAGGTAGCGCGACCCCGCACGGCACCGCCAGTCGTTCGACCGCCCCTCCGCGATCGCCCACTGGAACGCGTCAAACTGCGCGTAGTTGGTCTTCCTCCGGTCCGTCATCGTGAAGTAGACCTTGGCCTCTTCCGGCTTCAGCGGCTTCAGTTGCCCGCTGCCGTCGTGGATGATCCCGATCGTCGACTCAAACCCCAGTTCCAGCGCCCGCCGTCCAATCACCAGCGCGTCATGGGGATTCTTGAACCCCCCGCCCACCACCGAGTTGATGTTCACATGAAACTCGGCATGCTGCGCCAGCATCTGCAGCTTCTTGTCCAGCACCTTCAGGCTCTTCTTCGACACCTCGTCCGGTTCCAGGTTGTCGATCGAGATCTGCATGTGGTCGAGGCCAGCGCGGTTCAACCGCTCGATCCGCTCCACGTTCAATAGATACCCGTTGGTGATCATGCCGGCAATGGCGCCTGTCTTTCGCATGCGGCGAATAATCTCGTCCAGGTCCGGATGCGTCAGCGGCTCGCCGCCCGAGATGCCGATCATGGCCGTCCCCAGCCGGCCAAGATGATCGATGCGCCGGATCATCTCGCCCAGCGGCACCGGCTCTGAAACTTTGTCGTACTCGTTGCAGTAGCCGCAGGAGAGATTGCAGAACCGCGCCGGCACAATCTGCGCCAGCACCGGATGCGAAGTGTCGGCGAGCGCCCGCAGCACCATCGCATACTCGCGCGCCTTCCGCCGAGCCTGAATCGCCCGCCCCCGCACCGTAGCTCTCCGCGCAGTCGCCATCTCTACTATTGAATCACAACCAACCGTGCGTCGACCCTGGCGGGTGGCTCACCTTAATCTGCCCTTTCCCAACCTCAAAACCTGGGTGCCCCATCCTTTCGCCTTCTTTCCGGCGAAAGGGTGGGAAACCACGATTCTCAATCAGCCTCCGCCGGACCCGCTACAGAGCCGCGTGCCCGGTGCCTCAACCTAAGCGTGCTCTTCCGCGGCCTCAAACCTGGGTAGGAAACCACGATCCTCAATAATCCTCTACAGGACCCGCGAAGGAGGGAAATCCACGAATCTCAACCCGCCCCGACCCCGCTCCCGTAGGGAGCCATCGAAAATAGCCCCGGGTGAAACCCGGGGAAACTGTACCCGCCGCGGACCCGCCGTCCCGTAGGACCGGCGTGATTCAACCCCACACATGCCGCGCATCGTATTCCATCCGATGCTGCTTCAAAATCGCCAAAAACTCCGCCTGGAAATCGCGCTTCCGATGATGTTCCGATTGCCCGGCAATGTACTTCACCGTCGCGTCCATCTGCGACCATCCGATGGTGAATGCCCCGTAGCCCTGCTGCCATTCAAACCCCGTCAGCCCGCAGGACTCGTGCAACCACCGCGACGACCCGCCTTTGATCTTCCGCATCGCCTCGGCAATCGTCAGGGAGGACGGCAGCGAGAGCAGAATATGGGCGTGGTCGTCCATCCCGCCCACCGCGAGGGCCTTCATTTCGTTTTCTCGCGCAATCCCTCCCATGTACGCCCACAGCCGCTCCTGCACCTCAGGCACAATCGTCTTTCGGCGCTCCCTGGTCGAGAAAACACAATGAAAGAGCGCGGAACAATACGTGTGCGACATAGAGGACTGCCTCCGCGGGTATCATATCGCCCTTTCAGGACGGTGCATTCGGCGGTGGGCCCGTCCCCAGGGTTTCACCCTGGGCTATTCTCATCCCTCCCTACGGGAGGATTCCCAGGTGCTCTAGGTCTCGCCCTTGCGACCTGGGCCCGCGCGAACCCCAACCCGCCCCGACCCCGCTCCCGGAGGGAGCCAACGAAAATAGCCCCGGGTGAAACCCGGGGAAACTGTCCCCGCCACTCGCCCGCCGTCCCGTCGGGCCGGCGTGAATCAACCCCACACATGCCGCGCAGCCAGTCGAGCACCCGCGGACCGAGACAGACGTTCGCCGCAGCCTCGCGCAGCGCTTCCTGCTCACGTTCACCCCACGCCCGGGCGCGACTGAAGTAAATTCATTAGGTAGCCAAGGGAGTCCGCTCCCATCAACCCTGGCTGTCGCGTCCAACAGGCAACTCCCCCGATCCCATCAAACCAAGAAATCTCGGAGGTCCCAAACCATGCGAAAACTGGCTTTTCTCCTGCTCCTCACCCTCCCGCTTGCCGCCGCCGCGCAAAACAAGAAGCCGCCCACCACCCTGCGAGGCGTGCTGCTGGAGCAACTGCATACCACCCACGACCAGGAGGACTGGTTCGTCCCGGCCAGCATCGCCGTCGAGGGCCTGACCGCCGAGCAGGCCAAGTGGAGCCCCGGCAAGGGCAGCCACTCCGTCGGCCAGCTCGCTTACCACCTGTGGTTCTGGAACACCCGGGAACAGGCTGACTTCAAAGGCGAAAAGCCCGCCGCATTCGACGGAAACAACGACCAGACCTTTGACAACTTCACCTCCGCGCAATGGGAGGAGCTCAAAAAGAAGCTCAACCAGGTTCTCACCGACTGGGAAAAGGCCGTCGAAGCCGCCGACGACCAGAAGCTGGCCGCCAACGCGTCGCTGATCGCCCACGTGGGCGCCCACAACGCGTACCATATCGGCCAAATCCTCTACGTGCGCAAGCTTCAGGGCGCATGGGATCCGGCGAAAGGTGTGAAATAGAACGTCAGCGGCACAGGCTCGGAGCCGAACTTTGCACAATATATCCCTCGCCCGGCGCACAATCGAAATAGGATGCCTGCGCGCCTGCCACAGGCCATCCGCAGGCGGGTTCCGGCCCCTAAATCAACAACAGAGTATTTTTCCCGTGAAACTGTGAGACGCCTCCCAACCTGCACAGAATCAACGCGATCCATGACCATCCCTCACAGGATCACAGAATCACCCCGCAAAAAATCCGGCGTAGGGTGAGCGGCTAGCTCACCCTACGCCAGGAAAGGAGCTTTGGATGCGATCCCACGATCCCCGACCTGAAAGTGGTCCGAGGCAGGCCGCGGCTGGCCGCCTACTGCGCCGTCACGCTCACGGCGAAGTTGCTGATGCCCAGCCCTTCGCCGCCCGTCCACACCTCAAAGCCCATCTCCACATCGATCAGGTACCAGGTGCTTACCAGGCTGTCGCGCGACACTGCGTCGTTGAAGAACTGCATCAGATCCAGCCCGCTCACCGACGAGCCGCCGGGATCCTGCACGTAGGTCACCACGTTCCATGAGGGGCTGTTGCCCTCCACGCCCGTCCACACCTCCCAAGTCGAGCCATCCATCGTCACTGTGCCGGTCTGCGATCCGTAGGGCTCCGGGAACCCCTGGTGATTGATCCAGATCATGACCTCTGCGCCGTTAGGCTGCCCGCTGGTGGTCGGCGTCTGGTTGAACCAGATGTCGTAGGCCACGTCGTTGTTGTAGCCGGAGGGCATGGTCGTCTCCACACTGGTCGTGGCCGTAGCCAGGTTGCTCACCTGGATGGGCAGGTTGCTGGCCGACGCATTAGTGCAGTGGCCCCAATGGCAGCCCATGTAGATCGACGGATAGCCCGCCGGAGCGCCATTGGGCATATCGAAGTCCGCCGTGGTCAGGGTGAAGCCCACGCCGCTCACTGTCGCGCATTGCTGCAGGCTGGAGTTCCACTCGTTCTGCTGATAGTTGTATGCGCCGTTGCTGATGGGAAGCACACCCCACTGCTCGCAGGTGGATTGCGGCGCAAGCACCGTAAAGGCCACGGCATTGCTGGCCGTTCCATTTACCGTGACGCTCACGTTGGCCGCGCCCGCCGCCAGGCCGCTGGGCACCGTGGCCGTGATCGAAGTGTTCGACCACGCGGTTACCGCTGCCGGCGTTGCGCCGAACTCAACCGTGCTCGTTCCCTGCGACGCGCCGAAGTTCAATCCGCTGATCGTCACCGGCGTCCCGGTTGTTGCGGAACTGGTGCTCAGCGAACCGATCGCCGGCTTGCCCGTCGCCGCTGCTGTCACCGTCAAGGTCACGCTGGCCGTTGCGCTCTCGTAGTCGTCCGGATTCGCGGGCGTAAAAGTGGTCGTGAGTTTTTGGTTTCCAGCCTGCGTCAGCACCGTGCCCGCGGCTGGCGAGAAGGTAAAGCTGCCAGGAACGTTGGCGGTCGCGTTCAGTTGCGTGGCGCTCAGCGTGGTTCCCGCCGGCACCGGCGCCGGAGTGCTCCATGTGATCTTCGGCGTAACCATCGCCACGTCCAGATACACGGATTTCTGCACGCTGTTGTAAGCGGCCGTGTTGGTGGGCGTAAATGCCACCGAGAGCCGTACGTCGCCAGCCTGGGTCAGCAGTGTGCCCGCTGCGGGCGAGTAGGTGAACCTGCCCGGCACGCTGGCTGTGGCGTCAAGCTGCGTGGCGCTGAGCACGCTGCCGGCCGGCACTTCCGCCGGAGTCTCCCAGCTTACATCGGGCGTCTTCTTCGCCGCCGTCACGGTTAACTCCACGCTGGCTGTCGCGCTGTTGTACTCGTCCGTATCGTAGGGAGTGAATTTGACCGTCAGCTTGAGGGTCCCGGTCTCGGTAAGCACCGTGCCCATGACGGGTGCATAGCTGTAAGTGCCGGCCAGGCCGGTCGTCGCGTCAAGCTGCGTAGAACTGAGCACCGTATCCACCGGCACGGGGGCTGGAGTCTTCCATGTGATGGACGGTGTAGTCTTGGCCGCGGCTTGACCGGCACTGCAAAGTAGAGAACCAGCAATGAAGATGGAAGCTATCAGGAATTCAGGTAATGAATTAGTTCTTCCTGGCAAGATGGAACCTCTTCTAAGTCATATTGGCGGTTCCGGGTTAATTAAATAACCGGCAGATCACCACCGTGAAAACTCGGCCGCCGCGAAGTTCGATTGGAGTAAACTACCGTAACCACTCTAAGTTATCTACGGGTCTTGGGCCACACAACTAAGGTGGGATCGGTCCCCAGCATAGGTGTCAATCCGATCCCATCTAAGTCTCTCTAGTCCCTGTTCCCTGTCTTAGTGCATCGCCCCTGCCCCAGGTCCCGTCCCCGGCCGGTTCTTGCTCAGCAGGAAGGCCAGCGCCACTAGGCCGAACGACATCCACGAAAGTTGCATGTAGACGTCCTGGTAGCCTTGCATCTGCGCCTGCTGGTTGAGCTGGTTATAGATAGTCGCTATCGCTCTGCCGCCGCCGTTCGGCCCGCCGAAGTTCCCGCCCAGGAAGCCGGTCAGCGCCTGCTGATGCTGCTGGAAGGCGATCGAACTGGAAGTCATCGCGCTCTGCAGATGCTGCTGGTGCCACATCGCGCGGGTCGTCACTTGGGCATTGGTAATGGCGATCAGGATGCTGCCGCCGATGTTGCGCGCAAAGTTGATCAGCCCCGCTACCTGGTTGCTCTCCTCCCTGGGCATGCCCACATACGCAGCGGTAGTGATGGAGATGAAGCAGAAAGGCAGCGGCATCATCTGCACCACGCGCAGCCATGATGCGGCCGAGAAAGTCATGTCTAGCGTGGTCACGTATGCCGCGTAGCGGAAGGATGCAATGAACAACAGAAAGCCGATCACCGTGAGCGTGCGCGCGGAAACCTTGCCGGTGGCAAAGCCGGCCAGGGGCATCATGAAGACCAGCGTCACGCCGCCCGCCGTCAGCGCCAGTCCGGCTGTGGTCGCCGTCCAGCCCAGCAGTTGCTGCATGAACTGCGGCTGCAGCACGGTGTTGGCGTTTAGCACTCCGCCCACCAGCATCATCAGGAAACAGCAGATGGCGAAGTTCTTGAAGCGAAACAGCCTCAGGTTGATGAGCGGGCTCTTCTGCCGCCACTCCCACACCACCAGGCCGATCATGCCGGAGACAAACAGGAACGCGAAGAAGCGGATAAAGCTCGATGAGAACCAGTCGTTCTCCTCGCCCTTGTCGAGCATGATCTGCATGCCGCCCATGGCGATGGTCAGAAAGCTGAGTCCCACGTAGTCCAGATTGCGCAGGCGCGTGCGGTCGGGCTTGATCCACGGCGGATCCTGAACCAGCCGCGTCACCAGCACGAAAGCCAGCATGCCGACGGGAATATTGATGAAGAAGATCCAGCGCCAGGAGAAGTTATCCGTGATCCAGCCGCCCAGCGTAGGGCCGATCGAGGGCGCAAGCACCGCCACCAGTCCGTAAAGCGCAAAGGCCTGGCCGCGCTTTTGGGGCTCGAACGAATCCGCCATGATGGCCTGGGCCATGGGTTGCAATCCGCCCCCGCCGGCGCCTTGCAGGACGCGGAAGACCAGCAGCATGGGCAGCGATAGTGCGGCTCCGCAAAGAAAGCTCGATATGGTGAAAATGACGATGCAGAGCAGGAAGAAATTCTTGCGCCCCATCACGCTGCTGGCCCACGCGCCCATGGGCAGCACGATGGCGTTGGATACCAGGTAGCTGGTCAGCACCCATGTGCCTTCGTCAGTGCTGGCGCCCAGGTTGCCAGCGATGTGCGGCAGGGCCACGTTGGCAATCGAGGTGTCCAGCACCTCCATGAAGGCCGCTAGCGCCACCGTCATGGCGATCAGCCAGGGGTTGGCCCTGGGCTTCCAGCGCACCGTGGCCTGCGGGTTGATTACCACGCTGGGCGCTGGGCCAGAGCCGGCGGGAGCCGCCAATGCAGGTTGCATTTCGGGCAAAACTCTTCTCCTGTGATTCTTTTCTCTTAGTTCTCTGGCCAGGGAAGCTCGTCGCTGCGGATCCGGCACTGCGGCCGATCGCGCCGGTGTGCGCGGCAAACATCAGTTCGGAGGCACACGTCAATTTAGATTCGCCTCAGAGCCTTCAGGGTTCATGGATTCTCCGTAGGTCGCCGTCTGCGATTTCCAGCCCGCCAGCG
>Ga0326727_10006098_pt1 | contig 33482 bp, 18 predicted proteins | sample MB2enrmetagenome_FD_207643 | JGI IMG/M metagenome (GOLD analysis project Ga0326727, IMG submission 207643) | Lab enriched peat soil microbial communities from McLean, Ithaca, NY, United States - MB29MY | ecosystem: Environmental > Terrestrial > Soil > Wetlands > Peat | place: USA: New York...
CGAAGAAGAGCATGCCGCTACCCAGGTCGCCGGCCATGCCGAGCATGTCAAGGATGTCTTGCGCGCTGGTATAGAGCTTGCCCTGCATGGCAAGTCCCAGCACGAACATGGCGATGATGGAGACGGCCAGGAGCGTGCCACGGATCCATTTGCCGAGGAGAAAATGTCCTGCGCCGGGGACGAGCCATCCGGCGATGAGAGGAAGATAAACGAATCCCTTTTGCGATTGCTTGCCTGCGTCAGGCTTGCCCGCCGCTGCGGGCTTGTTCGGCGTGGTTGCCATTCCTTCTTGAATATACAGCAGGGACCGAGCCACCCCAGCGAGCACAGACCGCTCGCTGGGGACCCCGGCAGGGAAGAAGGGACCAAGGGAACGAGGATCTCCGGTACTAGCCCGCATTTCTCACCAGTGAGTTGCGGGTTGTGGTGAGGGTAGATTGGAAAAGTGTTGGAAAGGCCGTCTTTTCATGGCATAACTGCGTTGTTGAGACGTGGTTTTTTTGCCGTGCGGAGGCGGCCTTTCTAATGACAGAGTGTAATCAAGAAACGTTCGCGTTTACAGCCCATTTTTCGCGGCGCGTGGAAGCCGGTTTCACCGCCGGCCAGGTGTCGACTGACGGCGGGGCTCTGCTGCTGCGCCAAACCGACCGCAAGATCAACCTGGTGGGCCGTCTGGCCGGATGCTTCATCGACGGTCGCAACCAGGGGCAGGTCGAGCACAGGGTCGAGGAAATGCTCTCGCAGCGCATCTATGGGCTGGCGCTGGGCTATGAAGATCTCAACGACCACGAGCAGTTGCGCGCCGATCCGGTGTTCGGCCTGCTCAGCGGCAAGCGGGAGCTGGACGAGCCGTTGGCGGGCAAGAGCACGCTGAACCGGCTGGAGTTGCCGGGCCGCACGGGGCGCTACCACAAGATTGGCTACTCGGCCGAGGCCATCGACCGGCTGCTGGCGGATCTTTTCATCGAGTCGCACGCCGCGCCACCGGCCGAGATCGTGCTCGACCTGGACGCCACCGACATCCCGCTCTACGGTCACCAACCGCAGCGCTTCTTCCATGGCTACTACGACACCTACTGCTATTTGCCGCTGTACATCTTCTCCGGCGACCAGTTGCTGTGTGCGCGGCTCAGGCCGTCGAACCAGGATGCGGCATCCGGTTCAGTCCAAGAAGTGAAGCGCATCGTGGAGCAGTTGCGTGAGCGTTGGCCGGAAGTGAAGATCGTGCTGCGGGCCGACTCCGGCTTCTGCCGCGAAGAGCTGATGGCATGGTGCGAGAGCAACGCGGTCGATTACCTGTTGGGCCTGGCGCGCAATGCCAGACTGGCGAAGATCATCGGCGCCCAGATGCACCAGGCCCGGCTTCAGCATCAGAGCACGGGCCAGGCAGCACGCGTCTTCGCCGAGTTCATCTATCGCACCCACAAGAGCTGGTCGCGCTCGCGCCGCGTGGTGGCTAAAGCGGAGTATCTCGACAAGGGCGAGAACCCGCGCTTCGTGGTCACTTCACTGAGTACAAAACAGTGGGCCGCACAGCACTTGTACGAGAAGTTCTACTGTGCCCGCGGGGAGATGGAGAACCGCATCAAGGAACAGATGTGCCTGTTCGCCGACCGGCTCTCCACCGACGAGATGCGCGGCAATCAGCTCAGGCTCTACTTCTCAGCCATGGCCTACACGTTGGTCGAAGCTCTACGCAGGCTGGCCCTCAAGGGCACCGAATGGGCCCAGGCGCAGGTGGATACCATCCGCCTGAAGCTGTTCAAGATCGGCGCTCTGGTGAGCGTCAGCGTGCGCCGCATCGCGCTCCAACTCAGTTCCGCCTATCCCTGGAAAGACATCTTCGCGCGCGCCTTCAACGCCCTGCGCTGCTGAACGGATCGGCTCCGACAACGCAACTTCCACCTTCGCTGAACCCCTCGGCCGGCGGAGCCGTGCGAAAAATCCCGGTTGCGCCGCGAACAAAGCCACCGCCAGGACACAAATCACCGCCACCGACCGCCGCTGGCGCAGCAAACCTTAGCAACAGGCCCGATCTACACCCCAATACGCGCCGAAATCAGTGCTTGTGAGAAATCCGGGCTAGATTAAGGACGCAGACAGCTACGCCGATGACGGTGACCACCCACTCTGGAACATTGGGATAAACGATGGCGTCGAGAGTGTGGAGCAGAAAGCTGCCCTTGTAAGCAGCCAGGCCAGCCTTGATTTCGAAGAATTGCTCCGCGAGCGTGAGCGGGCAAGGCCAGGGGCTGGCTTCCACGGCGATTCCCCAGAGCAGGGCGAGAATATGCAGTGCGCTCCAAGCGGGGCGGCCACGCGTCCAGAGCGCGCCGAAGATCACCAGCACAATCCAGGCCAAGTGAACGAGCAGAACCAGAATGGCAATTGCGGTCATGACGCGCAGCCTGATTTGATCGTAGCTCGGGGATGCAGAATGGGCGCGTGAGCCGCGGCGCTAACCTGGCGATTGCCGCGAAGTTTCCATGGGCGCAATGCAGGACGGTGGCAGACGCCGGGCCGGCGCAGGGTGATCTTCTGGTGCAGGTGCTGCTCAAGAACCGCCGCCTTATGGGCATCGGGTTCGATCTTGCGGAGGTGGGCCCGATCTTTGAAGAGTACGTGGCGGCTCATACGCCTTAGTGGATACGCCTCAGTGGATCGTCTTCGACTTGCGCTGCATGTAATCCATCAGCAGATATTGCCCCAGTGTGGCCGGAGTGGTGAAGTACGCCTTGCCGCGGCACATCTCCGACACCTTGTGCACAAATTGCACCAGGCCGTAGTCCGACGCGAGCATGAACGTATTGATCATCACGTTGGACCGCTTGCAGCGCGCCACCTCTTCCAGCGTCTCGCTCACCACCAGCGGGTCAAGACCGTAAGCGTTCTTGTAAATCCTTCCGTCGGGCAGCGTGAGCGCCGAGGGCTTCCCATCGGTAATCATCACAATCTGTTTCATGTCTTTGCTTTGCCGCGCCAGTACGCGCTGGGCCAAGCGAAGGCCTTCGCGCGTGTTGGTGTGCCACGGGCCCACCTTCACCCGCGCCAGATGCTCGACCGGCATCTCCTCCGCTGAATCGTGAAACAGCACCAGCGACAGCGAATCGCCCGGATATTGCGTGCGGATGAGGTGCGAGAGCGCCATGGCCACGCGCTTGGCCGGCGTAAACCGGTCCTCGCCGTACAGAATCATCGAGTGCGAGCAATCCAGCAGCATCACCGTGGCGCATGAGCTCTGGTAGTCGCACTGGTGCACCTGCAGGTCATCGTATTCAAGGTTCAGCGGCAGCCCCAACCCCTCGCGCGCAATCGCCGAGCTCAACGTGGCCGTGGTGTCGAGGTTCAGCACGTCGCCGAACTCGTAACGCTGCGACGCACCGCTGGTCTCAATCCCCGTGGCCCAGTGTCGAGTATCGTGGCGTCCGAAGCTCGACTTTCCCAGCGACCCCATCAGATCGCGCAGTGTCTTGAATCCCAGAAAGTCCAGGCTCTTGTCGGTTACCTCGAAGCGGGCATTCAAACGATCCGGGCCCTCGGCGTTGCCCGTCTGCCCATTCGCCTCGTCCATGCGCGTGGGTCCATCCTGCCGGGACGAAGAAATGTAGTTCTCGCGCTCCATGCGCTCCATCAGCCGGTCGATCAACTCGTCCAGCTTGCCTTGCGCCGCCAGTTGTTGCAGTTGCTCGCGCATCGAGTCGTCGAACATCTCGCCCGACTCGAGAATACGCCGCAGCGCCTCGCGCAGATCGTCGAGCGTATGGTCCAGATCCTGAAATCCCGTGTACGGATCGTAGAAGCCCGAGTTGAGCAAATAGTCTGAAAGCGCCTGCAGCAGCCCCTCGAGATCGATCTCCGAGGCTAGATCGCCGGTGTACTTTGTGTAATGTACGCGCTTCATTGTGGTCCTCGGTTCCTAGTTCCGTCGGTGCCTGAGTCGTTGCGTTCCCCGCTCCTCAGCCTCGTAGTTGCTGCTTTTCTTGTTCCCTTGTTCCCTCGGTCCCTGCCTTAGTTCAACCCACCGCCCTTGCGCTTGCGCCGCGCGCGCTCCCAGTCCTCGTAGTCCATTTCCAATTCCTTGCGCTCCTGGCTCACGTTCTCGCGTTCGCGGATGCGATCCTCGCGCTCGCGGAGCCGTACACCCTCCTGCGCGGCAAAGCCGTGCTGCTCATTGCGGCTCAGCTTGCGATGCGCCACCAGTCCCTCCAAGAGGAACTCGGCCGCCGCAACCACCTTGGGCGCGGCATCGGAAGATTTCACGCCCAGCGGCGACAGCTTCTCCAGGAGCCCCTGAATCGCCTTCAGCTCCTTCAGCGCCGCCGCGGCCGGCTGAGTGTCGTCGAGCTTGACCGTGCCGCCCAGATTGAACCACTGCTCGATCTCCTGCGTCTCCACGCCAGCAAAGTAGCGATCGAAGATCTTGCCTACGGCAGTGCGGATCAGCTCGCGCACCACCGTATCGGCGCCGCGCATCTCGCCTTCGTACTCCAGCTCCAGTTTGCCGGTGATGCCCGGCATGGCGGCATAGATGTCGCTCACGCGCGGCAGCGCGGACGCGTCGCCGGTGACCAGCGCGCGCCGCTCCGCATTCGACAGCACAAGCTCCAGCGTGGAGATGGGCAACCGCTGGCTCACGCCGCTGCGCTTGTCCACCTTTTTGTCCTCGCGCGCCGAGAACGCCACCTGCTCCACCACTTCTCGCAGGTACTGCGGAATCTCGACCGGCACCTCTCCGCGCGCAGCCCAGGCCTCCTGCGCGGTGATCGCTATGCCCTCTTCCAGCGTCTCAGGATAGTGCGTGCGAATCTCCGAGCCGATGCGGTCCTTCAGCGGCGTGATGATCTTACCGCGCGCCGTGTAGTCCTCAGGATTGGCGCTGAACACCAGCGCCACATCCAGCGCCATGCGCACCGGATAGCCTTTGATCTGAACGTCGCCCTCTTGCATGATGTTGAACAGCGCCACTTGGATTTTTCCGGCAAGGTCGGGCAGCTCGTTGATGGCAAAAAGTCCGCGGTTGGCGCGGGGCAGCAAGCCGTAGTGCATGGTGAGCTCGCTCGAAAGGTCCTCGCCCCCGCGCGCCGCCTTGATAGGATCGAGATCGCCAATGAGGTCGGCGACGGTCACGTCCGGAGTCGCCAGCTTCTCCACGTAGCGGTCGTCGCGCTTGAGCCACGCAATCGGCGTTTCGTCTCCGCGCTCCGCCGTCAGGTCGCGGCAACGCCGGCACAGCGGCCGGTAGGGATTGTCGCGAATCTCGCACCCCCTCAGATACGGCATCCTCTCGTCGAGCAGCGCCGTCAGCGCGCGCAGAATCCGGCTCTTCGCCTGCCCGCGCAATCCCAGCAGAATGAAGTTCTGCTTCGACAGAACGGCGTTCACAATCTGCGGGATCACCGTGTCCTCGTAGCCCACGATGCCGGGGAATACGGCCTCCCGCGTTTTAAGGCGGCAAATGAGGTTATCCCTCATCTCGTCTTTCACGGTTCGCGCCATCAGTCGGGCTTCGCTGAATTGTGTGCTGGCGCGCAGTTCGCCCAGTGTTTGGGGAAGTGGTTGAGTTGCAGGCATCGAGAGGCCTCCTGGTTTCCGGTTTCATCGAGGAAACCGGCTCTGATTTTCGCGGCGGGAAATCAGCCGGGCAAACCCGCCGCCGTATTCGCCGAGAGCGACACTCTGAGTGTCCGGCTCTGATTCAGGGAAACAAAAGCTGCTCGGGAATGGCTCTAAAAGGGGAAGCATTCGCGAACAATGGTTAGACGCGCGAAAGCGCCATTCAGGCAGTATGCACCCTTTTTTGCCGAAGCGCAAAATCCTGAGGGGGCGCGCGGGTCGAGGGCAAAACGGCAGGCGAACTCGGCGCGGCTCAGGCCAGTCGCGGCGCGAACGGCGCGAACGTCAACATCGCGCGCGATCGGGACGTGATGCACAGCAGCCGGGGCTCTTTTGCCTTCGGCAATTTCGGCCGCTTCACGCAGGGATGCGATGAGCTCGTTGGCTTCTTGCCCTTCATGGCTTGCACCTCCTCCCTTTTGCGGCTGATTTGATCGTTGCACAGTTATGCACTGACGAGAGCTTCCACAGGTACGAATTCAGGCCAGGTAGCTGTCGGGATGAGCTTCCCTGAGAGGCTCCGGGGGCTCGGCGAGGGAAGCTCGGGGAAGCCGTCATAAGTTCTTCCATCAAGAATTCTCCCCGACGCAGCCTTCCGTATACCACCCCACTGCTTAAAGAAAAATGGGACTTTGTCTCGGCGGCACTGTTTCCGAATTGACCGGACCCATGCAGATTCCATAGGGCGCGCCCCGGGTCCACTCTCCCCGCCGACAATTACCCAGGCGATTCCTTCTAAATCGATCTCTCCAAGGTCCTCAAGTAAAGGCTCAATCGACAAAAAGCGTACCGCGATCGGGGTTTTTTGTAACCTGCGCAGTCGTGGAAGGCCATGCTTTCTGTTCTCAACGCTGACGCCCCACCAAATGTGTGACTCCTTAGCAAAATCGCACAGCGGCCCAGAGAGTAGACTGCACATGCGATCATGGCGCTTTGTCAATATCTGGAAGATGTGCCAATTTGCTTCTCGCATGACTTGGGCGATCTGGAGGATGTAACTATCGGGAACCGATTCGTGAAAGAGATCACTCATCGAATTGACGAAGATCTTCTTTGGACTCTTCCATCGCAACGGGTCCTGGAGCTTTTCAGGAACAAGGCGCACGTCGAACCCCTGTTCAAAAGGATGGCCTGGAACGCCGCGAAAACGCTCCGCAAATCGCTCCGCGTAGCAATTCTTGCAGCCGGGACTGATCTTTGAGCAGCCACGTACCGGGTTCCATGTTGCATCTGTCCATTCGATTGATGTGCCAAGCGACATGTTGACCTCCTAGTCGAACAGTCCGCGTTGTGGGGTAGCGTACTTTAGAACTTGATCCCAATACTTAAAAGCCGTTGGATGTTTTGAGAAGAGCGCGAGGTAATAGAGTGGATGGTGCTTTCTTTTGATCACTCTCATGTCTGCAAGCTCCGTGGGTTTGTATCCCATTCCCTCCATAGAACGCGCGAACTCTAGCGCCAGAAACCTTGCTAGGTCCGTGCCTTTCATCTGTTCCTGCGTCCATCGATCACGCCAATCGAGGTTGCCGAGCATTTCATCGATTTTTCGGTTGTCGGGCTTCGAATAATGGGCGATGGCTCGCTTTGCATCCATTTGAAACGCTAAGAGGCAGAGGAAATCTACTCCGCGGGCCGACTTAGAGAGCCTCTTCAGGGTTTCGTGACGGAGGCCGCAGTCATCGGGGTCGACGAAGCACAGGACTAGATTATCTTCTGGTATCAGATCGCAAACATGCTTGATTTGTTCGTTGCAGTCTTCGTCAATCCAGTGAACGCCTTGTTCTGGGTACATCCGCTTAACCCGCTCCTTGAGCGCCGTCATACGGGTTGGGTCATTCTCGCAGAAAATGTACCGGTCAAACCGTGCCTCTACAGACAATGCGATCAGGGGTGATCCAAGAAGAATCCTGTTGGACCCTTCAATGCGGCAAAGGCCGCTCCCTGCATAAAGATCCACATAGGTCCGTTTGCCCCTCCATTTGTATCGCATGCCATTTGAAAATAGATCACAATAGAGCCTAATCAAGGCGTATTTATCTTCCGTGTATGATCCGCGTTCCGACATTTCGAATTCATCGGGCTCGCCGAGGAGCGTCTCGTTCTTCATGGGCGCAATGATACTCCACCAAGAAGCAAATAAAAAGCGAAAATATGGCGAGGTTGTCGAACCCGTACTGGCCTTGCACGTTTGGGAGAATCTCGGATTATCTCTTTTGGAATCAGAGAGCGGCGACCGCCGGCAGGATGTCTTCCACGTCAACCCACTGTGTGGGATAGTTGCCGGTGTAGCAGGCTGCGCAGTAGCCGGTTTTGTGCTCGTCGCGGACGGCGGCCAGAAGGCCCTCAAGAGACAGGTACGCGAGCGAGTCGGCTTCGATGAATTGGCGAATCTCTTCGACGGACTTGTTTGCGGCGATGAGTTCGCGTTTGGAGGGCGTGTCGACGCCGTAGAAGCAGGGCGAGATGGTGGGCGGGCAACTGATGCGAAGATGCACTTCGGTTGCCCCGGCGCCGCGCACCATGCGGACGATTTTGCGGCTCGTCGTCCCGCGGATGATGGAGTCGTCAATGAGGATGACGCGCTTGCCGGCAAGCAGATTGTGCACGGGGTTGAGTTTGAGGCGCACGCCGAAGTCGCGCACGCGCTGCTCGGGCTCAATAAAGGTGCGGCCGACGTAGTGGTTGCGGATGAGGCCGAGGCGGAAACGGATGCCGCTCTCTTCAGCGTAGCCGAGCGCCGCGGTGACGCCGGAGTCGGGGACGGGGACGACGAGATCGGCAGGCACGCCTGACTCGCGCGCAAGCTGGCGGCCCATCTGGTCGCGCGACTCCTGCACCCAGCGGCCGAAGATACGCGAGTCAGGGCGGGCAAAGTAGACATGCTCGAAGATGCAGCTCGATTGCGGCACGCCGGTCGCGTATTGGCGGCTGGTGACGCCGTCTTCAGAGACCATGACCAGTTCGCCGGGAAGAATGTCGCGGATGAACTCGGCGCGGAGCAGGTCGAAGGCGCAGGATTCGCTGGCGAATACGATGGTGTCGGGGGCTTGCGGGTTTTTCATGCGGCCCATGGAAAGCGGGCGGAAGCCGCGCGGATCGCGGGCGGCGAAGATGCGGTCGCGCGTCATCATCACGATAGAGAAGGCGCCATCGATCTGGGAGAGCGAGTCGGCGATGGCGTCGACGAGCGTGCCTGCGCTGGAATGCGCGATGAGCTGGACAATGATTTCGGAGTCGGAGGTGGTTTGGAAGTAAGCGCCGTCGCGCTCCAGGCGCGCACGCACGTTGCCGAGGTTGACCAGGTTGCCGTTGTGCGCGATGGCGATGAGGCCCTTGGTGGAGTCGACGCGAATGGGCTGGGCGTTGAGCAGCGCCGAGTCACCGGTGGTGGAGTAGCGCGTGTGGCCGATGGCCATGCGGCCAGGGAGCTTGGCGAGCACGTCGTCGGTGAAGATCTCCGACACCAGGCCCATGCCTTTGATGTTGGCGAGGCGCGAGCCGTCGGCGGTGGCGATGCCAGCGGATTCCTGGCCGCGGTGCTGCAGGGCGTAGAGGCCGAGATAGGCCTGCCGCGCCGCGTCCGGATGGCCGTAGATGGCGACGACGCCGCATTCCTCGCGGAGAGTGTCGGATGCGAATGAGTTGACGGGGCAAGGTTCGTGGTTTCCCACCCTTTCCGCAAAAAGATGCGGAAAAGATGGGGCACCCATATTTTGTGGTGAGTTGGCAAAAGACAACCGCGGATCCTTCGACTCCGCTGCTCTTGGCTCAGGATGACAACGCATGTTTATCGTGGCGTCGATTTCGCCTTCGACTCCCTGGTAGAGCAACCGGGTCATGCCAAAACCTCGCCGTGGAGATTGGCTTCCAGGGCCGAGGCCCAGGGCGTGCGCAATTCTTCGAGCGGGGCAGAGATAAAGGACTCGCCGTCTACCGTGATTTCGAGCCGATGGCCGCCGGTGGTTCCGATGCGGGCAGAGAAAAAGTTGTACTGTCCGGCCATAGCATCGATCTCAGACAGGTATTTGGGATCGGCGGTGACGAGGAGCGTGGAGGCAGGCTCGGCGAAGAGGCCGAAGAGCGGGTGTGCGAGAAGCGACGGATCCTGCTCGACGGTGGCGCCGATCATTTTGGAAAATGCAGCTTGCGCCAAGGCCACGGCAACGCCGCCGTCGGAGATGTCGCGGGCGGAACGGATGAGTTTGCGCCAGGCAAGCACGGCCAGCAGATTGTGCAGGCTGGCCTCGGCTTCGAGATCGAGCGCGGGCGGAGTGCCCCAGATGCCGCCGAGGGCGACTTTGGCGTATTCCGACGAGCCGAAGGCTGCCAGCGCCGCCGCAGCCGCGGCTGCTGTTGCGTCGGGCTGCGGAGTGTAGTAAGCATCAGGCTCATAAAGCGGCATCGGATACTGGCTGATGGGCGGCGGGTTGAGCGGAACTTTGAGTTTTGGGTCCGGCTCTTCGCCGCGCGGAATCGGCCACAGCAGAACGATTGCGTCTTTCTCGCGCTGAAAATTCGCCGGCACGGCTTTGGTGACGTCGTCGAGGATGCCGACGATGCCGAGTACCGGCGTGGGGTAGATGCCTTCGCCGCGGGTTTCGTTGTAAAGAGACACGTTGCCGCCGGTGATGGGCGTCGAGAGCGCGGTGCAGGCCTCGGCGATGCCGTCGATGGCGGCCGAAAGCTGGGCCATGATTTCGGGCTTCTCGGGATTGCCGAAGTTGAGGCAGTTCGTCGCGGCCACGGGGGTTGCGCCGGTGCAGGCCACTTTACGCGCGGCTTCGGCGACGGCGTGCATGGCGCCCAGCTTGGGATCGAGATAACACCAGCGGCCATTGCCGTCGAGAGCCATTGCCAGCCCGCGTTCTCTTTTCTCGTTCCCTTGTTCCCTTGTTCCCTCGGCCCCGGTTCCTTTGATTCTCATCACTCCCGCTTCGCCGCCGGGGCCGATGACGGTATTGGTCTGCACCATCGAGTCGTACTGCTCGTGGACCCAGCGCTTGGAGCAGACGTTCGAGCTGGCGAGGAGTTTTTTCAGGTCGGCGGTGAAGTCGCGTTCTTTGGCCAGTTCGGCGAGGGCGTGCTCGGGCGGCTCGAGCGACACCAGTGCTTTCCATGTGCCGATGGGGCGATGGTAGAGCGGCGCGTCGTCGGTGAGCGATTGGTTGGGGATGTCGGCGACGAGGGCACCGTGATGACGGATGCGCAGGCGCGGCTCGGGCTCGACCGTGCCGACGATAACGGCGTCGAGGCCCCACTTCGCAAAGACGCGCAGGACTTCGCCCTCGCGGCCTTTTTCGGCGACCAGGAGCATGCGCTCCTGGCTCTCGGAGAGCATGATTTCATAGGCGGTCATGCCGGTTTCGCGCTGCGGCACAAGGTCGAGTTCGACATCGAGGCCCACGCCGCCGCGCGCGCCCATCTCGCAGGTGGAGCAGGTGAGGCCGGCAGCGCCCATGTCCTGAATGCCGACGATGGCGCCGGTCTGCATGGCTTCCAGACAAGCCTCAAGCAGCAGCTTTTCCATGAATGGGTCGCCGACCTGGACGTTGGGACGCTTTTGTTCGGAGCCTTCCTTGAATTCTTCGCTGGCCATGGTGGCGCCATGGATGCCGTCGCGGCCGGTCTTCGCGCCTACATAGATGACAGGGTTTCCCGTGCCGCTGGCTTTGGCGTAGAAGATTTCGTCGTTGCGTACGAGGCCGAGAGCGAAGGCGTTGACGAGCGGATTGCCGCTGTAGCAGGGCTCGAATTTGGTCTCGCCGCCGAGGTTGGGCACGCCGAAGCAGTTGCCGTAGCCGGCGATGCCGCTGACGATGCCTTCCAGGATGGAATGGTTTCTGTGAACCAATTCGCGCTCGGCGGAATGGGGCTCGATCGGCCCGAAGCGTAGCGAGTCCATCACGGCCAGCGGCCGCGCGCCCATGGTGAAGATGTCGCGCAGGATGCCGCCCACGCCGGTGGCCGCGCCCTGGTAAGGCTCAATATAGCTGGGGTGGTTGTGGCTTTCGATCTTAAAGGCGCAGGCCCAGCCGTCGCCAACATCGATGATGCCGGCATTTTCGCCGGGCCCCTGCACTACGCGGTCGCTTTTGGTGGGCAGACGCTTGAGATGCGCACGGCTGGACTTGTAAGAGCAGTGCTCGCTCCACATCACGCTGTAGATGCCAAGCTCAGTGATCGATGGCGTGCGGCCAAGGGCCGCCAGAATGCGGTCGTACTCCTCCGCAGTGATGCCGTGCTGGATCAGCAACTGCGGGGTTACGGCGGTTGGCTCGGGAACGACGGCAGAGGAGATGCTGGTCATCGTTGCCTCCATTGTCGCACAGCACCCGCGGTGTGGCAGGCGCCCGCGGTGCGGCAGACGCCTCTGGCCGGGGCGCGCCAGAGAAAAGGCGCGGCAGTGGCTTTTGAGAGGATCGGGCGCCCAGGAGTAGCGCAGCGGCTGTGGCCAATAAGCCAAAGGCTATGCGATACTTTGGGAGCAGACCGCTACCGAAGGCCGGGATGGCGGAACTGGCAGACGCAGCAGACTCAAAATCTGCCGACCCTTGTGGTCATGGGGGTTCGACCCCCCCTCCCGGCACCACTTAGGATATTTATTATCAATTATTGATGAGAAATTACCTCCTGAACTGTGCTTGTTGCGTGCGGTGGTCAATCGGAGACCGAGTTAAGGAATCCCGGTGTGCGTCTGGATTCATTGATGCGTGAATCAACGGATGATGGGTTCACGGGCAGCAATCTTCTGGAGTAATGTCCTGATCGGCGACTAGCGGCAAAACCAGAGGAGGTGTGCTCTATTCAGCTTTTTTTGAAAGTCGCCGCTCCTTGGGGTTGCGGCGACTTAAGTGCAGCGGCTTCGGGTTACAGCATCTCTGGTTTTGCTATAGCGGCCCTCCGACTTGAGACCCCCGCGGAACGTCTGTCAACAAAGATAGGCGCACTCGGAGTCAATGTCAACCTATTGAAACTAAAGGTAATTAGACGGGGAGCGCGCTGAGTTTCCTGTCCCAGGCTGCGGGCTATCAAGAAAATTCTTTTGCTTCCTGGTCCAAATCTCTGTTAGATTTCGCTTTAGCAGATAACAGGGCTCCCGCACTTGCACATGGGGGCCGCACTAAGACATCTTTCCCCGGCTTCATTCAATCAGGCCTCGACTTTGGCGATCCACGGCATGTCTTTCTTGGCTTACCGTGAGCGCGGAGCAGTCGGAGTAACGTCAACGTTGGCGGAAAGTAATGGCTGCGGGAGGGAATTGCCGGCTTCCCGAAGCGGCAGTTTCAGAGTTTAAGAGGATGGACACCAGAGAGGAGAGACAAAATGAAGACAAACGGTAAACACGAGGTTATCGCACGAATCGCCGGGCTGGGCTTGGTGCTTGCCGCCCTCCTCGCCATGGTGCTTTCCGGCTCCAGCGTGGGTCGCGCTCAGTCAAGCGCAGCCTCGCCCGCGGTTCCCGCCGCAGCTCCCGCAAAGGCTGCGTCGCAAGCGCAACCTGCTGCTCAACCCGCCCAAACAGCCGCGCCAGGCAAACCCGCTCCCAAGGGAACCCAGGAAGGCATCAAGATCCACGGCCACTGGACGATCGAGGTCAGGAATCCTGATGGCAAGCTTGTCTCTCACACCGAGTTTGAGAACAGCTTGGCATCAGGCACCTATGGCCAAGGGGTACTTGCATCCCTTCTGTCTGGGCAACTCTCGACTGGGGGATGGGCGATCTTTCTTTATGGACCGCCTGCGGTGCCGGGAAATTCTGAATATCCCTGCGGCACAAACAGCAGCCCCACCGCGTGCCAAATCTACTCGCCGTCTGTTTTTATTTGCCCCGCGAATTCTTCGTCGTATTGCTTTCCGACGCTTTCCGTCACCCCGACTTCACCTGGAGCTTCCAATGTGGTCACTCTTCAAGGTACCGCGGTGGCCGGCAATAACAGCGGCGTTGTGGGGTACGTAGTGACCAACATCGCCGTATGTGGTTCAACGGTGGCGCCCGCAAACTGTACAGCAGCAAGTAACAACTTCGTAACACCTCTGTGGTATGAAACCATCTTTTCAAGCCGGTCCCTCGACGGGGTCAGCCCAGACCCCCCACAGGTCAACGTCACTTCCATGCAGACAATCAGTGTCACGGTCCAGTTCAGCTTTGCCTCCGGCAGTTAGTTCACGGCCGCAGAACCCTCAAATCCGTCATGGATTGATCTCCACGGAGGCCGGCCTTGAACAGGGAGACAAAGAGACGCGCGAAGGCTCGATCCGGATCGGTTGACTGCGCCGGAAGCCAGCGGCCGCGAATCATGCCCCGCGGCCGGACAAGCCGGCGCAGTGTCTTCCGGAAGTTCGCGGGTGTCATTGCCTGCGTCACGATCATGCTTGCCGGACTTGTTGTTGCGGCCCTCTGGCATCGCGCTACGCGTCTTTCCGCCGTCGCTCCGCCTGCCGGAACTTTGGTATCGATTGCACCAGCGGCCCACCCCTCGCTCGTGCCCGCTGGACGGCTTCATCCAAACCCCCAATCGACCAAGCTTAAGGCCCTCTCTCAACCAATCGTTCCGGATCATCACACCGCGGCGGCCGCACCTATGTCGTTATCGCCGGAGTTGCACACGCGCGCCATGCAGATGTACGCCGCGCTGCCCATGTCGTTCGAGGCCAACGTCGGCCAGAGCGATTCGCGTGTGAAATTCCTGGCTCACGCAACCGGCTACTCGCTGTTTCTCACCGATCAAGAGGCGGTTCTATCACCTCTTGAGCCGACGCCCGTCCAGAAATCGCTGCGCGCCGGCGACCCCATTCGCCATTCAAGAGCGCGTCAACTTCAGAAAGCTGCCCATGCCGTGCGCGTGAAGTTTGTAGGCGGCAACGCGGCTGTGGTCGTTGCCGGAGGTGACGAGCTACCGGCCAAGTCGAACTACTTCATCGGCAATGATCCGAAGCAGTGGCACACCAACGTGCCCAACTACTCCGCGGTCAATTACCACGGCATCTTTCCCGGAGTGGACGCGATCTTCCACGGCGATAACCGGCGGCTTGAATTCGACTTCGACATCGCGCCGGGAGCCGATCCGCGCAGCATCGCGCTGGAGGTAGATGGAGCGCGCAGGATGCGCTTGAATCGAGCGGGCAATGTGGTGCTCGGCATGGACGCGGCGCACAAATTGGTGATGAACAAGCCGCACATCTACCAGCAACTGCCCGAAGGCCGGCGCGACATCGCCGGAAATTATGTGCTCGGCGCCCGCAACCGGATTGCGTTCGCGCTGGGCCCGTACGACCATACGCGGCCATTGGTGATCGACCCCACGCTCGTATATTCCACCTACCTGGGCGGAGGAGGGGGTGAGAGTTATGCCATCGCCGTGGACAGCTCGAGCCCGACGGGGGCTGTCCACGGCGATCCCATTGATTGTTCCGCAGGCTGCGCGGTGGTGACGGGAACGGCCCAGCCATACGAGGCTGTTTTCCCCACCACTCCCGGGTCTTACAACCCTGGACCTCCACCGGCCAGCGGCAGCTTTGCTTTCATCAGCAAGCTTAAGGCCGACGGCTCCGGGCTGGTATACTCGACCTTTTTCGGCGGGGTGAACCCGAATGGCGTCGGCGGCGATGTGATCTATGCCATAGCCGTTGATAGCACAGGCGCGGCCTATTTCGACGGCATTTCGGAGACCGAGGACAACACGCCAACCACGTCGGGCAGCTTTATGCCCGTTCGGCCTTCAAATTATCCCGTGCCCTTCGTGGCCAAGTTGAGCCCGGATGGATCCACGCTTGTTTACTCCACTTACCTCGATGGATCCACGACAGGAACCGAAGATAACGCGTCCGGGATTGCGGTGGACTCATCGTTCAGCGCATATGTCACCGGCAATACGATAGCCTCGAACTTTCCCACGACGACCGGCGCATTCCAGACGGTGTTCCCCGCCAACTATGGTGAGGTGAGCGCGTTCGTCACCAAACTATCTGCCGATGGCTCATCGCTGGTTTATTCGACCTACCTAGGCGGCAGCGAATCAGAAGATTACACAGGAAGCGGCGCTGTTGGCGCGATTGCCGTGGACAGCTTAAACGATGCGTACGTAACAGGCAATACAACTTCCAGCAATTTTCCAACCAAGAATCCCTACATTGCGACTTGCAACAGCCCTTGCAATGATGCTTTTGTCAGCGAACTGAACCCAACGGGAACCGAACTGGTCTACTCCACCTTCCTCGGCGGCACCACAGCAAATAAGGGCAGCGTGGGCCTGGGTATCGCCGTGGATCCCTCCAACTGTACATCCCTCTCGGTGGGCGAATCATGCTCGGTCTTTGTGGGCGGCACGACCTCGTTTACCAACTTTCCCGTGACCTCGCCCGTGGTTCAAAGCAGCCCCGGAGAGGGCTTCATTACCAAGCTGACCCCTGAAGGCACAGGGCTCGTTTATTCAAGCTACTTTAACGGTAGCGTGGAGTCGGTTGCCGTAGGTCCCGACCATAGCGCTGTTCTCTTCGGTCTCAGCAATACGGCTTTACCGTTCGAATCCACGGCTGGTGCATTTACGCTTCCGGCTTGCACGGTAAACGGTGGCTGCTTCTTTGATTTCATTTCGAAGCTGACTGCCGATGGCTCGGGGCTGCTCTTCTCCACCCCGGTTGGCGCCAATCTGGAATGCTGCGGCGCCACTGGCGCGCTGGATCCTTCAGGAACGGCGTACATCACTGGATCAACCGGGTCGCTGCAACTTCCCACGACAGCGGGCTCGTTCGAGCCTACAGTGCCCAGCACCTACTCCGGCTTTATCCCATTTGTCGCCAAGGTCTCACCCTGGTCGTCGACTTCGCTCACGATCTCGCCAGGCAATCTTCCGTCGGGCGCCGCGGGAGAGGTTTATTCGCCTGTTACCTTGGGCGCAACAGGAGGCACCGGTACAGTGACATTCGCGGTGACGGCGGGATCGCCACCGCCCGGAATGACACTCGCCTCTGACGGTGTGCTATCCGGAACACCTACCCAGACGGGGACGTTTCCCTTCACCGTGGCAGCCTTCGACTCAAACAACGACACTGGTAGCCAGGCTTACTCGCTCGTGATCGAGTGTCCCACGATCACCGTGGACCCGCCTACTCTGGCGGCCGGCACATCTGGCACTGCCTATACGGCGATCACTTTCACAGAAATGGGCGGCGTGGGCACGACGACATTGTCTGAAATTGGTGCGTTGCCCACTGGAATGACATGGGTTGCGCCGGTTCTGAGCGGAACCCCAACGCAGACAGGGAGCTTTCCTATCCAGGTGACGGCGACCGACTCAAACAATTGCACCGGAAGCGTCAACCCTACGCTCACTATCAATAGCGCTTCGGGGGGACCCGCGAACGTCACAGATAACGAAACCATCACCGTGACCGACACCGAGACCTTCCCGGATGTCGTCGACTCGGAGCCGATCACTGTAAGTGACGCGGTGACTGTGACTCCGCTGATCAATACACTTGCCGGTGTCCCGTTTGCGGGACCGGCCGCGTGGTATTCCACGAGCGGCCTGGGATTTAACGGGGCCAGCGGGGAAACGCAAACCCTTACTGTCTCGAACGTAGGGGAAGCGGCTATTGTGTTCAGCGGTGCACCTCAGATCTCGTCAAACTCATTCACGATCAGGCAAACCGCATGCTCGAACGGCGCTACCTCCTTGCCGACTACGCTTCCCAGTGGCGGCGCGTGCACCTTCACAGTTCTCTACAATCCAATTGCGGGTGCGGCAGCCACCGGAACAATCGTATTCACCGACAACGCCGCCTTGAGCAGCCCTCCCAGCGCAGAGTCGGGCGCGAATTACACGCAGACCATCTCGCTCAACAGCGCAGGAAGCAACGCAGCTCCGCTATCTCCACCGTCGGCAACCGTCATGGTCATGGATAACGAGACCATCACGGTGGCCGACACCGAAACCTTCCCCGACGTCGTCGACTCTGAGCCCATCACGGTTACGGATAGCGAAACCGTGAGAGCGTTCAGCGCCATCACAATCAGTCCCACTCCGGCGACGTTCAATGCAAGTGACGGTTCGGCGATTGCAGCTGCGCCCTATGGACCGGTCGCATTTACGGCGACCGGGGGAACCGGCACGCTGACTTTGACAGAGAGCGGAGCGCTTCCCGCGGGTCTCATATTTTCCAATGGATCCCTCGGCGGCACACTTTCGTCCGCTTCCGCCGGTGCGTATACCTTCTCGGTGAAAGCCGCCGATACCTACAACGACCAGACTACCGTGCAGGGATACACGCTCAATGTTGCCGAGCTTCCGCCCTCGCTCATGATCGGCGCAAGCCCTGTCACTTTGACGATCGTGCAAGGGCAGTCGGGACAAACCACGCTCACATTCACGCCGCAAGGCGGCTACAGCGAAACGTTGCAGTTGGGCTGCCTCGGCCTTCCCGCCAACACGCAATGCGCCTTCGAGCTCAACGGCGCGCCCATCACCGCCGTGACAGTGGGGAACAACCAGTCGGTGAAAGTAGTGCTGACCATTGAGACGGACGTGGACGCCATGGCTGCGGTCCTGCCGGCATCGGCTCCAACACCACTGCGGCCGGGCGCGATCCTGACGGCAATCGCCTTCTGGTCGCCCTTTAGCCTGCTGGGGCTGATTGCACTCCGGCGTAAACGAAAGTTGTTCACAAAGAATTCTAGAAGTTTCCGGCTGTGCCTGTTTGTGCTGCTCATCGGCGCGTTGGCCGGACTTGCGGGCTGCATCTCGGGCGGCGGCTTTGGCACTTATGTCACCCCGGTTGGCACTTCCACGGTGACAGTGGTTGTGACGCCGGGCTCGGGAAGCGCGCAGACGGTGAGCATCGGTGTCACGATCACCCAGCAGTAGGAGAAGCGCTATGCGAAACTCTCGGATCCTTCTTCTGTGCTGTGCGATCGTGCCCTGCGCCGCGCTTGCGCAAAGCGCGAGCACCCCCGCGGGAGCGCCAAATTCTTCGTCCACCGGGAGCACACAATCCTATCTTGCGCCGCTGGAGATTGCCGTCGCATACAGCTATGTGCGCAGCAACGCCAACCCCGGCGAGTGCGGCTGCTTCAACATGAACGGCGGCGACGTTGAGGCGGCGCTGCATGTTTATCGATGGCTCGGCCTCGCCGCCGACTTCAGCGGAGAGAATACTGCCAACGTGAACCATGGCGGGCGAGGGCTGTCGCTCATTTCGTTCACTGCCGGACCGCGCATTTCCTTCGCGTCTCATCACCGGCTCGCGCCCTTCGCACAAGCTCTCTTCGGCGCCGCCCACGGCTTCAATTCGTACTTCCCGGTCGCCGCGGGTCCGACGGGAGCGGCAACTGACTTCGCCATGATTGCGGGAGGAGGATTCGACGTTCGTATCGCCCGCCGCCTCGCCATTCGTCCCATCGAGGCGGATTACCTTCTCACCAAGTTGCCAAACGGCGTGAACGGAACCCAAAACAATCTCCGCTTGAGCGCCGGCCTAGTGCTCCGCATCAAGTAGCTCAGACCGGGTGTCGCTGGTCCTCAACTGCATCTCATTCCACGGAGATCGCCCGGATCTGTCAAGAAGCAACTTGCCTCTTACATTATGGTCCGGACCGTTGGCCTGATACAGCACCGCCGGGGTAATCTCACTTATTTGAAGAAAATGGAAGCAGCGATAAGTTTGCAGATTCAGCCTGTGAGGGTCGTCGGCCGAAACCACCGGCGCACCACGAGCCTGACCGGGGACTCTGCCGCCGCAATTCGGGCGGTAGACTGAATTGATACTGAAATGTTGGTTTCTCGCCTGCAAATTGGCCGGGATTTCAACGATGCAGCGGAGCAAACGACCATCTACAAACGTCTCGCGGATCCGTGTGTGGGAACCGCGATTTTGCCGTTTTGAGCGGTTTTGGCGTCCCTAAGAAATCAATAACTTACGTAGAATCAACGGCGGCAGACAATTCGCCCACTCCCGGCACCATATACAGTATTTAGTATCAATAACTTAAGGAAGCTTTGCCCATTTCTGCGTTTCTTGCGGACTTAGAGCCTTCATGTTGAAGCTCAACCTCAATGGGAAATGCCCGGCGGATTCTGCGCCGGCGACAGCGATTTCATTCGGCTCTTAGAGCAAGCCCGTGGTAAAAGGAGCATAGAGCTGCTTCTTCCCGAGCGACCGGCAACAATCCCGTCCCCGCCGCTCTGCATCTCTAATTACTGCTTAATTGGCGAACCTGGGCGTTCGATGCGCGGCCTGATTGATCTTTGCTTGCGCCAATTCAAGGCAGGTGCGTTTGCCGTCGAGGATAAATCGCCATGAAGCCGTGCGATGGCCGCCAGCGCGTCGTAATTGAGGATGTGACCCCGCAGATTGACTGGGGAAGTCATCCGGTGCGACGCGTTTGCGGCGAGGAAGTCGAGGTGAGCGCGGCGATTTTTGCCGATGGCCACAATCAGGTGGCTGCACGCGTGCTTTACCGGCATGAAGGCGAATCAGGCTGGCGCTTCGCGCCCATGCAGGCTCTTGAGAACGACAGTTGGAAAGGGGTTTTCCGAGTCGACAGACTTGGCTCATGGAGATACACGCTGCAGGGATGGATCGACCACTTCGCAACCTGGGCCAGCGACCTAAAGAAGCGCCTGGCCGCGCAGACCAGCCCGGAGCTCGCCGATGTTGCCCCGCCGGCAATGCCCAGTCCGAATGCAGGCCCTGATGTTGGTTTGAATCCCGTGGCGCAGGATATTGCGCTCGCGTTTTCTTCGGGCGCCGTTCTGGTGCGCGAGGCAGCACTGCGGGCGCAAGGCAGCGACGCCGCCAGGCTGCTCCAGATCTCGGAGACTCTTGAGCGGTTGGCTGGCGAGGGGCGCCCCTTCTATGAGAATCCGTGCGGTGAGGAACTCGAGCGCCTGATGGCGCGCTATCCCGACCTGACGCACGCCACGCAATTTGCAGCCGAACTGCCGGTCTGGGTCGATCGCGAACGCGCACGATTTTCTGCCTGGTATGAACTTTTTCCGCGATCGGCCGCGCAGATTCCTGGCGAGCACGGAACCCTCAGGGACGTGGAGCGCCAGTTCCCTGAGATCGCCGCGATGGGCTTCGACATTGTTTACCTGCCGCCCATACATCCCATCGGCCGGTCTTTCCGCAAAGGGCCGAACAACGCGACGGTTGCGGCGCCGGGCGCGCCGGGCAGTCCGTGGGCCATCGGCGACCGAAGTGCAGCGCTCTGCGCGCCGTTAGGCGCAGAGGCTGCCGGCGATTGCGGCGGGCATAAGTCGATTCATCCGCAGCTTGGCACCTTCACTGACTTTGACCGGCTGGTGAAATCGGCTAAATCGCAGGGAATCGAGATCGCTTTGGACATTGCTTTCCAGTGCTCGCCCGATCATCCGTGGGTCATCGAGCATCCGGAGTGGTTTTTCATCCGGCCCGATGGATCGATTCAATATGCAGAGAACCCGCCCAAGAAGTATCAGGATATTTATCCGCTGAATTTTGAGTCACCCGATTGGCGCGGCCTTTGGAATGAACTGTATTCCGTTTTTGAATTCTGGATCGAGCGCGGCGTGCGTGTTTTCCGCGTCGATAACCCGCACACCAAGGCGCTTTCCTTTTGGGAGTGGTGCCTGAACGAGATTCAGAGCAAATACCCCGACGCTATCTTTCTGGGCGAGGCATTCACGCGCCCTCATCTGATGTACGCGTTGGCCAAGCGGGGATTCACGCAGTCGTACACGTACTTTACCTGGCGTAACAGTAAATCGGAGCTCGAAAGCTATTTGGAAGAGATTACGCGCCCGCCAATCAGCGACTTTTTCCGGCCGAATTTCTGGCCTAATACGCCGGACATCCTGCACAGGACGCTGCAGGAAGGGGGGCGTCCGGCCTTTATGCACCGCCTGATCCTGGCTGCGACTTTGTGTGCGAACTACGGCATCTATGGCCCCGCATATGAGCTTCAAGAAAACGCCCCGGCTCGGCCGCAGGCCGGCAAAGGAGAGTCGGAAGAGTATCTGGATAGCGAGAAATACCAGATTCGGCAGCGCGACCGGAATGCGCCGGACTCGCTGGTGCCGCTGATCACCTCGCTGAACCGAATCCGTCGCGAGAACCGGGCGTTGCAGTCGAACGCCTCGCTGCATTTCCACTCCATTGATAACCCCAGTTTGATCTGCTACTCGAAGTCGACGCCCGGCTTCGAGAACACGATTCTGGTCGCCGTCAATATCGACTCCTTCAACGAGCAAACCGGCTGGACGAATCTCGACCTTGAAAAGATTGGCGTTTCCGCCAGTAGGAGCTTCCTGGTGGATGACCTGCTGAGCGGCGCGCAATATACCTGGCGAGATCGCAACTACGTCGCGCTGCGGCCGGGCATTCAACCTGCACATATCTTTCGCGTGAGCCGCGTGCAATGACGGTGCGCGCCTCAGGGGAAATACGCATGCAAACTGCCTGGAGAGCTGAAGCGTGAAAAAGATCGCCAGCGCCACCGATCCTCTCTGGTACAAAGACGCCGTCATCTACGAGCTGCACGTGCGCGCCTTCGCCGACTCGAACAACGACGGAATCGGCGATTTTCCGGGCCTGCTGATGCACCTTGATTATCTCGTGGAACTGGGCGTCACCTGCATCTGGCTGCTGCCGTTCTTCCCGTCTCCGCTGCGCGACGACGGCTACGATATCTCGAATTACACAGACGTAAATCCGTCCTATGGGACTCTGAACGATTTCAGGGCCGTACTTGATGCGGCGCATCAGCGCGGGATGCAGGTGACGATCGAGTTGGTGGTCAACCATACCAGCGATCAGCATCCCTGGTTCAAGGCTGCGCGTCTTGCTCCCAGCGGATCACCGCAGCGCAATATGTACGTGTGGTCCGACACCGACGAGAAGTACAAAGACGCACGCATCATCTTCACCGACAGCGAAAAATCAAACTGGACCTGGGACGAGACGGCCAAGGCCTACTACTGGCATCGCTTCTTTTCGCACCAACCCGATCTCAACTACGACAACCCGCTGGTGCTGGAAGAGGTGTTGAAGGCCATGCGCTTCTGGCTGGATATGGGAGTCGACGGGCTGCGCATGGACGCTATTCCATATCTTTGCGAACGCGATGGAACCTCGTGCGAAAACCTGCCCGAGACGCATGCGGTGGTCCGCACACTGCGCGCCACCATCGATGCGGAGTACGCCAACCGGCTGATTCTTGCCGAAGCCAACCAGTGGCCCGCCGACGTGCGCCCGTATTTCGGCGATGGCGATGAGTGTCACATGGCCTTCCATTTCCCGCTCATGCCGCGCATCTTCATGGCGCTGCGTCAGGAAGACCGGTTGCCCATCACCGACATCATGGCGCAAACGCCAACCATCCCCGACACCTGCCAGTGGGGCCTGTTTCTGCGCAACCATGACGAACTGACGCTGGAGATGGTCACTGATGACGAGCGCGACTATATGTACTTTGCGTATTCCGCCGATCCACGCATGCGCATCAATGTCGGAATCCGGCGGCGGCTTGCGCCCTTGATGGACTACAACCGTCGCCGCATCGAGCTGCTGAATTCGCTGCTGCTAAGTTTCCCCGGCACGCCGATTTTGTATTACGGCGACGAGATCGGCATGGGCGACAACATCTATCTCGGCGACCGCAACGGCGTGCGCACGCCGATGCAATGGAGCTCCGATCGCAACGCCGGCTTTTCCCGGTGCGATCCCGCGCGGCTTTACCTGCCGGTGGTAATGGATCCCGTCACCGGCTACCAGGCCGTAAATGTTGAAGCGCAGCAGAGCGATCCGTCAAGCCTGCTGCACTGGACGCGCAACATGATCGCCCTGCGCAAACTGTTTCAAGTATTCGGGCGGGGAACGCTTACGTTTCTCAATCCGTCGAACCGCAAGATCCTGGCGTATTTGCGCGAACTGGATCGCGGCGACGGATTCTGCGAGACGGTGTTGTGTGTAGCCAATTTGAGCCGCTTCGCGCAGCCGGTCACGCTCGATTTGGCCGACTATGCCGGCTTCGAGCCGGTGGAGATGTTGGGCTACGTGTCTTTCCCGACCATCAGCAGGGAACCATATGGGATCACGCTGGCGCCGTATTCCTTCCTCTGGCTGGAATTGCAGGCTGCGGGCGCGGCAAGCGAGTTGCCGCCTGAGCTTGCGAGTGAAGCTGCCGCCGAAACCGAGACGCAGGCCGCATTGCCGGCCCTGGCCGCAAGCTGGGCGGAGTTTCTGGCGACCGCGGGCGCGGGCGTCCTGGAGCCGGCGCTGCGCGACTGGTTGCCGCGCCAGCGCTGGTTTGGAGCCAAGACGCGCACCATCGAATCGGTGCATTTGGGCAGTTGGGTTGAACTTGCGCCCGGCGCAACTGCTGAACTTGCGGGCTTTGCGCAAGTCGGCGAGACGCAAGCGGCCGCACTTTCGCCGGCTCTGTTTTTCTTCAATGTCAACTACCTCGATGGCCCTCCGGATCGGTATCAAATTCCGCTTGCCATCGGCGCCGGCGGAGATTTCGACGCAGTGCTGGCTGAGCACCCGGAGAGCATCATTGCGAGAATGACAACAGCCGGCGGGACCGCGGCGGTCTACGATGCAACAGTACACCAAGACTTTCATCAGGATCTGCTGCGGCTTATTGCGGGAAACACAACGCTGCCTGTGTCAGAGACTCACGCGCTGGCGACCGGCGCATCGGCTGCGGAATCCGGCGCAGCAATGCCGGATGCTTGGCCTGTGGACGCAGCTGGCGCAGTTCAGATTCAGGCAGGCGCCGGCATTCCTGCGCCCGCACCGCTCAGCGCGCAGCCCGGAGAAGCAGCGGCTGCACCGCGGACCGATGGGTCCAGCACGCAATCATCCGGCGGGCAACGATTACAGCCGCGCGAATCTCCTTCAGCCGGCGATGTGTTTCCGCAGGGCGGCCGGCTCGACGCACGGGCTTCGAAAGCCTTCCCGGTTGAGTCGGCGACGCAGAGGCTGCCCTCGCGGGCGAGCACTGCCGAACAGTCAAATACCTCCATCCGATTTGATGACAGGCTCTTTCTCAAGCTCTTCCGGCGTTTGCAGGCCGAAGAGAATCCCGATGTAGAGATGGGCCGATTTCTGACGGAGATCGCCAACTTCACGAGGATTCCGCCGTTCCTGGGCGAGATCGCCATGAGCTCTCCGGGCTCGCAGAAGACTACGGTGGCGATGCTCCAGGGGTTGGTTCCGAATCAGGGCGACGGCTGGCAGTGGTTCCTTGACGAACTTTCGCTTTGGCTGGTGACGGTTGCCGGTCAGCCGGCTCCCGCAATATCGCAAACTCCTGAATTCCAGGGCAGCGGCGAGGCGCCGCCGGAGAAATTGGCGGAAGCGCAGTCCACACTTCGGGCTGCGGCGCTGCTGGGACGCCGCACGGCAGAGATGCATCTTGCCCTTGCGAGTTCAGCCGATCTGCCGGCATTTGCTCCCGAGCCGATGACGGCAGAGGATCTTGCACTCGATGCGGAGCGCATTGAAGCGCAGCTCAAATCGACGCTGGAGGCGCTGAAGCTGAAGCTGGCTACGCTCGATGACGCTACCACCGACGCTGCCGGGCTGCTGCTTTCGCGCCGGCCGGAGCTGATCCGGCGCGTGCGGTCGATTGCGGCGCTGGAATCGTCCGGCCAGCGCATTCGCATCCATGGCGACTATCACCTGGGCCAGACCTTGCGCACGGCAGACGCGAAATCGCCAGACGGCGACGATGATTTTGTGCTGATTGACTTTGAAGGTGAGCCTGCCCGTCCGATCGAGGAGCGGCGCAGAAAGCAATCGCCGCTCAAGGACGTCGCCGGCATGTTGCGCTCATTCTCCTATGTCGCGTTTGCGGCGGTCGATCATTTTGTTGGTTCCGAGCGGGGTAGCGCCGATCCCGATGCTTTGGCAGCCTGGGCGCACTGGTGGCAAAATGCCGCCTCGGCTGAGTTCCTGCGTACTTATCGCGATGCTGTGGCGCGAAATCCGGCATTGCTGCCCGCGCCGGAGCCGGCTCAGGCGCTGCTCAAGGTTTATCTGCTTGAAAAAGCTCTGTATGAGGTGCTTTACGAGCTCAATTCCCGCCCCGGATGGCTTCGCATCCCGATGCATGGCATCTTAGCATTGTAGGACTCATTTTTTTGTCACCCGTTACTCGACCGATGGCGACAGCAAATCCGATTCCCGAGGCCACCTCGACCGCTGAACATGCGGCGACCGATCTTGTTGTACTGGCCGCGGCTATGCAGCCAGAGGAGTTCGAAGGCCTGATGACGCACCTGTCCGAAGCCTTTTCCGCCGAAAGCGTGATTGTTGCCACGCGGGAGGAGCTCGCTGCCCACGCGACGACCGCAATGCGGGTGGTGCCAGTCTCGCGCTCGAGCACGGCATGGCCGATGAGGCCAGCCGATTTCATCAATGCATTCGAGGCCGGACACGAGCATGAGGCGAAAGCGGTGCTGATGCTCGGCCCCGGCGCCGATTCGCTGAGCCCGCTGGCGCTGCGCAGCCTGGCGAGTGCGGTATTGCACACAGCCATTGACCTGGCCATGCCGCACTACAGCATTCCTCCCAACACAGGGTTCATCAATTCGGCAATTCTCTATCCGCTCACCCGGACGCTGTTTGCCGTGCGGGCGCGATTTCCGCTGGCGCTCGATATGTGCCTCTCGATGCGTATGGCAGAACGAATGGCCACGGCCGCCCACCGCTTCAACGACCGCGGCCAGAACGAGGCACTGTTGTGGCCGGTGAATGAAGCCATTGCAGGCGGCTGCTCGGTGGACGAGATCGATGCCGGCCTGCGTGCCATGCCGCAGCCGGCCGATGTCGATATCAGTTCGATTCTTGCTCTCGTCACCGGGTCGCTGTTTGGCGATATCGAATCCAAGGCGGCTGTTTGGCAACGGCCGCGTCGCCCGCCCATCATGCGCCAGCCGGTTCCCGGTGCGTCGCCCGCCGGCAGCGCCGCCGACGCGGCACAAATGGTTGAGGCGTTCCGCCTGGCCTATGCCAACTTGCAGGAGATCTGGTCGTTGATTCTGCCGCCTCACTCCTTGCTCTTGCTCAAGCGGTTCTCAGTCGTCGATGCTTCGGCCTTTCGCATGCCCGAGAATCTGTGGGCGCGCATTGTGTACGACTTTCTCATTGCCTACCGGCTGCGCACCATCAATCGCGGACATTTGATGGGTGCGCTGATCCCGCTTTATCTGGCCTGGGTCGCAGGACACATCAACGCAACCGCATCCGGAATCACCCCGGAGCGCCACATTGAAACCGTGGCCGCGGCGTTCGAGGCGGATAAACCCTACCTGGTCGCGCGCTGGCGCTGGCCCGACCGGTTCAACTCATGATTGCCGATTGCGCCCCAGGCACGCGCTGGCGGCCGAGCGGCGAGAGGAGCGAATACGATGCAAAACCTGGCTGCAAGCCTGCTTCAAACAATTCAAAACGCGCCGGTGCTTCCGGTGTATAGCAGCGGTTCCATGTGGCAGCACATGACGGATGCGCTGCACCAGTCGTTTTATCGCGTGCTGACGCTGCTGATCGCGGTGCTTCCGGGAATTCTGGCATTCTTTGTTGCGCTGCTCGTGTTCACATTGAGCGGCGTTGCCGTTTCGTGGGCGCTGCGGCGCTGCCTGACCTGGCTGAAGTTCGATCTGCGCCTGGCAAGCAAAGGCGGCAGCGATTGGACTCCATCCAGCTCGCCGACGGAAATTGTGGCGCGCTTATCATTCTGGGCGTGCGTGCTGCTTGGACTCATCATCGGCGTCTCGGCCTTCGACACCTCCTACGCCACCGGCACAACTCTTCCCATTGCGCTCCTGCCCTACCTCACGCATGCGGTGGGCGCGGGACTGCTCCTGATTGCGGGTATTTTGATCGCGCGCTTCCTAGCGCGGTCGGTCCTGATCAGCGCTGTGAATGCGCAATTGCAGTACGCGCGCATTCTTTCGTTGGGCGTGAAGTGGCTGGTGCTGGTGCTCACGGCGGCCATGGTGCTGGACCATCTTCAGGTGGGTGGAAACATTGTCGAGCTGGCGTTCGGCATCCTCTTCGGAGGCATCGTTCTCACCCTCGCGCTGGCGGTTGGGCTTGGCTCCCGCGATCTGGTGAGTCGCTCGCTGGAGAGCCGCGTGGAACATACCGGCGACCCTGCGCACGTTCCGGACATTCGCTCAACACCGAGAAAGACGATCCGGCATTTCTGATGGATTGCGCTCGGCAAGCAAGGCGACAGTGTTTGTCGCCCACCAGGAAATCACTCTTTAGTTACTAGTTACATCGGAATGGCCGACGACGGAACGGTCGACGACGCGGGGGGATATGTGTCGCGTTTCGGGTGCGGCCCTGCTGCAACCACCCCTCCAAAAAAGCTTTCAAACCGCAGGCAGCAGCGCAGTTCGGAGCCAGTGCATAACTTTCACCAAGGGCATGTATCTATTGTGCTATGACCCAGGAAAAGACTGGCATTGACAAGAATCGGTTCAAAGGTGCATACTCTCGCGCAACTCAATTTTTGAGCTTTTCGCCTCGCTCTGAGCCGATCTGCAGTGGCAGGGCATGAGTGTGGCGGGATTTTTGTGGGCGGCGTCAGCGAGCCATAGCGGGGCGCTGGAAGTGGCGACGTCCGGCCAAGTGCGGAGCCGTCATGGTGTCTCCATGGGCAGGCTGATGGCCGCGCGGCAAGTGAGAGGAGATTGTTGCAAGTCCTATTTCACCAATGGCTCCGGGACACTGGCCCGGGCATTGTCAGGGCGGTAGGAGAACCTCCCACATGGGGATGCTGTTTGCAGTGTAGTAAACCGTAACAGGAGGAGTAAATGACAGGAGGCATTATGTTTAAGTCCATTTTAGGCCAGGTGAAAATAGTCTGTGGGGCGCTGGTCGTGCTGTTGTTTAGCGCCCTTGCCGTCAGCAACTTACACGCGCAAGTCAACACAGCCGTACTTACCGGCACCGTCATGGATACCACCGGTGCGGTGGTTGCGGGCGCCCAAATCCAGGCCACGGACGTTGGCACGGGCATCTCCTACGCTGGGACTACCGACGGGGCGGGGCGCTACACCCTGCCGGAAATGCCGATCGGCACCTACAACGTTGCAGCGCAGAAGACAGGCTTCCAGAAATTGGTGCAGACCGGGGTCATACTGACCGTCGGCGCACACCCGGTGCTGGACTTTACGCTCAAGGTGGGCCATACCTCGGAAGTGGTCGAGGTGCATGGCCAAGCTACCACCGTGGACACCACCACGGCCACAGTGGGCCAGTTGATTTCGCCCGCCCAGATGTCTGACCTGCCGTTGAACGGCCGCAACTTCACGGATCTGCTCAGCCTGGCGCCCGGCGTAGGGCTTGTGACTCCAGGCGCGACCGGCGGCGGCGTGTCGCCTACCGCCTACGGTTTGGAAAATAACTACTCCGTCTCCGGCTCCCGTCCGGTGGGAACCTCCTACGTTATAGACGACCTCGAGAGCGTAGACGCTGGGGACCACGGCACCGGAGTCGGCATCATCGGGACTTCCCTGGGGATGGAGGCGGTCCAGGAATTCACGGTTCTGACGAACACCTATGGCGCCCAGTTCGGCGGCACCGGCGCGGCGATCAACATGGTCACCAAGTCGGGCACCAACGCCCTGCACGGATCGGCGTATGAATACATCCGCAACGACAAATTGGATGCGTATAACTGGTTCGACGTCGCCGGCTATAAGCCGGCCTACAGGAGGAATCAGTTCGGCGGTTCGCTGGGAGGCCCCATCAAGAAGGACAAAGCCTTCTACTTCATAAACTACGAGGGCTTGCGCTCGCTTACTGGCGCAACGGTGCGGGCCGGCGTGCCGGACGATCTGACGAACTCGGAGGATCCCAACAACCTGTACGTGTTGTACGGCTACACGCCAGGCGGAACGACGGGGTGGACCTGCACCAACCCGACACTGTGCGGGCCCTACGGTGTGGGCGTACCGATGAACGCACTGTCGGAGAGTATCATGGCAACGTATCCGGCAGCCCAAAGCGCGACGCAATGCCCGAATGTAACCCATGAACTGCTTTATCCCGGCACGGGCCTCTACTGCTCGGTAGGGAACAATGCCCAAAACGAGGACTACGGCGTGGCGCGCGTTGACTCCAACTTCGGCGCCAAGGACAGCGCGTTCGCACGCTACACCATCGAAAATGCCGACCAAATCGTCCCCTATGTGGAGTCTGAACTCCCGGGATGGCCGGAGGTCGACCACGAGCGGAACCAGTACATGAGCATTGAAGAGCGGCATGTGTTTTCGCCCGCGCTCCTCAACGAAGCCCGTTTCGGGTTCGTACGGCTCAACGAGCAGACGGTGGGCGGCGGCTTCAACGGAGGCGGCCCTCTGGACATGAATAACGGCATTCAGGATGCGGACTGGGCTCCCGGCGATGGGCTCACGCCTCTAGGTCCCCCGCCTTCGAGTCCGAGCCTGGGCGTCACCAACCGCTTCAGCGTCGGCGATGACGTTGTCCTGACCAAAGGAGCGCACAGCCTCCACATGGGCATCCTCTTTACAAAGGTGCAGTCGAACACCCTGGCGGTCGGCTACGGCGGCGGCTGGGCGGACTTCATAGGTTTGGACGGTGACGCCGAGTTCGGCTACCTCGGCGGAGCGCTACAGGGGAGCCCGTTCATAGAATTTGCTTCTCCGGCCGCCACCTATACCTATACGACCCCCAGCGGCACCAGTTATCCCTGGACCCCGAGACGCTACTGGCGTCAGAATTGGCTGGCCCCTTACATCCAGGACGACTGGAAAATCAGCAAGCGGCTCACTGTGAACCTGGGAGTGCGCTATGATTGGGCCAGCAATCCGACGACCAAGGGTTTACCCGTGTTCGTGCTCCCCAATGGTTTCCCTTTGACGGCCACGGAGAGCAGCTTCGTCACCGCGTCCCATCCCTTTACCAGCAATCCCAACATGAATAACATCGATCCGCGCGTCGGAGTAGCATACGACCCCTTCGGGGATCACAAAACCTCCATTCGCGCCGGCTTCGGCTTGTTCCACGAGCCGATCAAGGCGCGCACCTTCGCCTCGTCGTTTAACCCGGTTAGCCCTCTGTACGATATTACCTTCCCTACGATTTACGGTGTGTATCCCAGCTTACCCACGAGCCTCGCCCAGATGTCGGCCAGCTTTTTTGGGCCAGCGCCGACTGACAACGTCACCTGGTTTGGCGCCATCCTCAACAATGTGGACCACGCGCCCTATGTAATGCAGTACAACCTGACCGTGCAGCGCCAGTTGCCGAAGGGAATGTTGTTCAACATCGGCTACAACGGCTCCAGCGGCGTTCACGAGTTCTCGCAGATTGATGCCAACCTTCCGACGCCCCTTTCCGCGTTGTCGTCCTCCGCGCAGGCGACGGCCATCGCAAGCGGAGACTACGCTTTCCCCACCGGGGGTGAACCCACCGCGACGGGGGCGCCGGGCACGTTGAATAACCCGTTTGTAGGCACGCACTTGAATCCGAACTTCGCCGCGGTAGATGCGGACGAGCCCATTGCGCATTCCACCTACAACTCCTTGCAGACCAGCTTGGCCCGGCAATTCGTTCAGGGCCTGGCGGGCACTGTCAGTTACACCTGGTCCAAGTGCCTCGACGACGGCTCGGCCACCACCAGCCTGGAACAGGGCGAGTGGGCCGTCTACGATGCGTACAACCCAAAGCTGGATCGCGGTCCTTGCAGCTATAACTCCCCCCAGGTGTTTTCCGCGAACGCCATTTACAGCCTGCCGTTCCACGGCAATCGGGCGGTGAACGGCTGGCAAGTCAGTCCTATCTTCAGCCGCTTTGTCGGTCTGCCGATGAACATTCAGAACATGCTGTTCTTCTATCAATCCAACATCGGAGGCTCGGTGGAAGGCGAGCGTCCGTCAAAAGTGCCCGGCTGCAATCCGTTGGTTAAGAAAGTCCACAGCGAGTGGTTCAATCAGGAGTGTTTCGTGGAGATGCCCTTTGGCACCATCGGCACCGCCGGCCGCGACTCGGTCCCCAATCCCGATTTCTTCAACTGGGACTTCTCGGTCATGAAGAACACCAAGATAACCGAGAGGGTCAGCGCGCAGCTCCGGGCGGAGTTCTTCGATATCCTGAACCACCCCAACTTCAACTTGGGGCAGCAGCAGTACCTGCTGAGCACCACCGCAACCCTCAATGCCGTGAGTAATCCTAATTATTCACAACTTGCGAACCCGGCTGCCTATGAGCTCCCGACAGCCTCCAGCGCCGGCGGCGCGATCTGCAACCCCTCAGGGGTAGTTAACGCGCCTGTGCCTGCTAACGGTTTGTGCTACGTCGGCTCGACGGCTGCGGGGGGAACCTACCCAGGAGCCTACGGCGGCAATCGCGAGATCCAGTTCGCTCTGAAGTTAATCTTCTAGACTTGAGCGCGATCCTTCAACCACTATTCCCTGCGGCGGCCCTAACGGGTCGCCGCAGGCTTTTTGGGGGCTTTTGTGCGACAATAAGAGCTATAGGAAGCCCGCGGGTAACTTTACGGCGGTTCTCCAATTCCTGTGGAGTTTTTGGATCGAGCAATGTGGCGTTTTCTTAAGGGAAAACGCCACTTGGCCGCATCGGTTCCGCTCTACGCCAATTGGAGAACCGCTATAGAGCGCGTGGAGGAACATCGATGGGCGATCTACTTCAACCTTGGCACCTTATCTTGCTGGCCGTCATTTTGTTTTTGCTGTTCGGGGTGAGGCGACTGCCGGAACTGGGTAAGGGATTGGGCGAGGGATTGAGGGGATTCCGTGAAGGGATTCGCGGCATCTTCGATCCGCTGCCGCCAGCGCCTCCGGCCCAGCAGCAAAATACGGCTCCAGCGCCGCCTGCCTCGAACCCTCCGGCCGAGCCGAAACAAAGCTGATTGCAGGGCCGCACGCCGGTTGCGCTGCGGCACATTGCAGAATCCGGCTTCAACAACAGGCCTGTGCCAACGCACAGGCCATTGTGTTTTTTGAGGGTAGGCGGCATTCGATAAACTCGCCGGCCGGCCCCAACTCGAAGTGATTTAGCTCACATGAGGTTGTGCGCTCCGACACATCGCCGTGTTTATCCCTGAGAGCAAAATAGGGTTCGCTTCGAGCTGGGCTTATGTCCAGCCGTCTGTTGCCATTCCTCAGCACGACCAGGAGCGGGGCGGGGGCCGGACCAAGTGAACCAATTTGTGCTGATGAACACGAAATATCCGGAGGGCCAAGTATGGCTGGCGACAGCAGCAAGAAGGATGAAGGCAACGGCCTGAACCGTAGAAGCTTTCTGGAAAGCGTAGGGGCGGTCTTTGCGGGGGGCGCGCTGGCGGCTGGCTTGCCCCTGGCGACGGAAACCGCAGCGGCCGCCGAGACTCCAGCGGCCACCGAAACCCCAGAGCCCACCACCATCACCCATTTCCGCTGCCCCTTGTGCGCCAAGGATTTCGGTACCTTCGCCGCCTTGAAGGTTCATTTTGCCGCGGCCCATCCCGGCGATGTGGTCCCGGTAGTCACCAAGCTGAAGGTGAACGGGACAGACTATGAGGTGCTGATTGAGCCCAACTGGACGCTACAGCGCACCCTGCAGCTAAAGCTGGGACTGACCGGCGCCAAACAGATGTGCGATCGCGGGGTATGCGGCTCCTGCACGGTTATTATCGACGGCCGGGCAGTGCTGTCCTGCACCACGCTGAGCGTGGAGTGCGAAGGCAAATCGATCGAGACCGTCGAGGGCATTGCCGCCAATTCCAAGTGGAACCCCCTGATTCATTCCTATACCAAGTGGGACGCGATGCAGTGCGGCTACTGCACGCCCGGTTTCGTGGTTTCGGCCAAGAACCTTCTGGACCACAATTCGAGCCCCAGCGAAGACGA
>Ga0326727_10006099_pt1 | contig 33476 bp, 26 predicted proteins | sample MB2enrmetagenome_FD_207643 | JGI IMG/M metagenome (GOLD analysis project Ga0326727, IMG submission 207643) | Lab enriched peat soil microbial communities from McLean, Ithaca, NY, United States - MB29MY | ecosystem: Environmental > Terrestrial > Soil > Wetlands > Peat | place: USA: New York...
TTTTTTACGCGGAGGAGGATTGGCGCGGCCAACGGGATTGGAACCGTTACCGTCAGGCCGTCGAAGCGCGCGGCGAATCTCTGGATTTTCGCGCCTACATTCCAAAACCGGTTCCCGATGCGGAGAACTTTGCCGCATCAGACATCGTTCAATCCTGGCTTCCGGGAACCATCCTTTTTGCCAACGACCTTTACTCCCACGCCGATGCCCATGTCAGCTATGACAACACATCGAAGGATTACATGAGCCACCGACATTTTACGGATTTGGCAGCATGGCAGATGGCGTTCGATGCGCTCCAGGCGGCCGAGTTGACGCCGAACGCCCCCACGGGGAGGCGTCGCCTTCCGGTGAGGCCTCCGCTGAACTGGCTGTCGCAACCCAACCAGAAATTCCACACGGACAAAACTGATCTCCCATCAAGGGCCTTGGCCGCCCCGGTGGTCTTGGAAGGATTGAAATCTGACGAAGCGGATCTTGCCGAACTTCGTTTGGCCAGTGCGCGGACTCGTGCTCGCTTTCCAGTTCAATATGACGCGGATAATCCAGCGGCAATTCAGCTTCCGCATCTCTCCGAGATGAAAGCTATATGCCAGCGCCTCAATCTCCGGGCGTGCGCGGAACTTGCCGCCGGACAGTCGGATAAGGCCGCGGATGACGTGAAGCTGATGCTTTATCTGGCTGACGCCATCAAAACCGAGCCGATGTTGATCTCATATTTGGTGCGGGTGGCCTGCTTTCAAATTGCCATTCAACCGGTTTGGGAAGGATTGGCGGAGCAGCGGTGGACGGAAGGACAACTGCAAGAACTACAGGCGCAGTTCCAACTTTATGATTTCCTCGCCGACTTGAACCAATCCCTCAATGCGGAGCGTGCCTTCGGAATCCGAAAGGTTGATTTAGTCAAAGAGAAAGGACTTGGTTGGATGGACGCTTTGGGCAATACCGAGGAAGGCAGAAGCACGGCGCGCGAGGAGTTTCTTAATTTTGTCGGCCGAATGATGCCGGCCGGATGGTATGACTTTGAGCGCCTGAGTTTCTGCACCCTCTTTGATACGCAGATGAAAGGGGCCATGAACCCGGCCCAAGCAAGAGTTTTTCCCGCGCAGACCGCCTCCAATGACTCCCGGCTCCCAGATCTATGGGAAGCGCCTTTCCTATATTCCATCCTGCATCATCAGTTAATCGCGTCGCAGTCTCTGCCGGCTCTGAGCAAAATGCCCATCAAAGCGGCAGTCCCACAGACTGTCGCCAACCAGGCGGCCATTGCCTGCGCCCTGGAGCGATACCGCATGGCCAAGCGACAATTCCCGGAGAGACTGGAATCGGTGACGCCGCAGTATATGTCCCGCCTGCCCAACGACGTCATTACAGGCCAGCCCTACAAATACCGCCGCACCGATGATGGCCAGTTCATCCTCTACTCCGTCGGCTGGAATGAAAAGGACGATGGCGGCGTGTCCGGCACACATGGCTTGTATGATAGCCAAGAGGGCGACTGGGTCTGGGATTACCCTGCCAAGTAGGTTCAAAGTTCGGCGACGCGGCTGAAGGCGGGCAGGGGGAAGGAGAGAAGGGCCTGGGCCTTGCGGCAGTCAAGAGAAACATCGGCCGGCCGCGCCGGGCCGCGGTGTTCTTTTTGCGAGCAAACCTCGATGCGCGCCTCCAATTCGGGATGCCGCGCGGCCACCACCCTCCCGATTTCCACCCGCGAAAGCCGCTCGCTGCCCGCCAGATGATACAGCCCGGCGCGCCCGGGCCGGGCCAATTCCCACACCGCCCGCGCCGTGGCCGAGGCCGGCAGCGGGGAGCGGAATTCGTCCATAAATAGTTTGACACTACCGCCGGCGCGCCAGATGTTCGCCATCTCCTCGTTGAAGGAACGCCGCCCCGAAGGCGTGGCCCCGCTGTTCAACCCGACCCGCAAGACGATGTGCCGGGGGTTGCGCAAAATGATCTCCTCGGCCGCCGCCTTGGTTTCTCCGTAGAGGTTTAGCGGATTGGGGGGATCGGACTCCACGTAGCCGCCTTTCTTCCCGTCGAAAACGAGGTCGCTGGAGAAAAAGACGAAGCCGCTCTCCGCCGCCAGCGCGGCCAGATGAACGGCGGCATCCACATTCACCCGCCGGGCCAAAGCGGGATTGGCCTGGCAATCGGCGGCGCGCGACACCGCGGCGCAGTGGATGACCCATTGCGGACGGTCAACCAGAAACCGCTGCTCCACCGTGGCGAAGTCGGTCAATTCAAGTTCCTCATGCGTCAGCGCGATGACCCGAAACTGCGGCGCAAACCGCCCCGCCACCAGCGCCAGATGATGGCCGATCAACCCCGCGGCTCCCGTGATCCAAACGCGCGGCGGATTATCTTTCATGCCGGGCAATGTAACCGGATTTGTTTCTGTTGAAAGGGCAAAGGCAGGGGCGGGAGTTTGGCGAGCCTCGGCTTCTTCCACTTTAATTGAAATTTGGGCGTCGCGGCGCTCCGCCCTCCCGCTGGATTTCGGGAGGGGCGAGCGCCGTGACGCCCTGAATACCCAAAAATTGCGACTTGTGGAACCTGCCGCGGTGGATGCGCCAAGGGAGGGCGGGGGAAGGCCGCGGTGCCTCCCGCCGCCCCGTTTTTTCTTCGTTTGCACTGGCGGGAAGGCCTCTTGGGCGCGGGGGTGCCAAAGCAACTCCCCAAAAAATGTGGTGTAAAAGACAAAACTTGAGAAGCGGAGCGGGCGTGGTGTCGGCATGTTGCGGTTATGAAAACCGACCGGAATTCAAACCAGTCTTGACTTTTGGCCGCGCCTGGCGCGCCATTGGATTTTTCCCGGCGGGATGGAGTTCGCCGCGGGGAAACTTGTGAAAAAAGCGAACTCCCGAAGGAATTATGAAAAAAAGCATGATAGTTGCGGCCGCCATCTGTGCGATGGCGGCGGGAACGGCATCCGCCCAGGACGACAGCAAGGCGCTTTATGAGAAAAGCTGCCAAAAGTGTCACGGGGCGGACGGCAAGGGCGAAACGGCCATTGGCAAGAGAAACGGGTGCAAGGATTACACCGACGCCAAGGTGCAGGACGCCTTGAAAGACGACGTGGCCTTCAAGTCCCTCAAAGAAGGGCTGAAGAAGGACGACAAGACACTGATGCAGCCGGCCAAGGATTTGACCGACGATCAGATCAAGGGGCTTATCAAGTACATGCGCGCCTTCAAAAAATAAGACGCCAGGGAGGTCAAACAATGTTGGAGCAGCCGCGAAAGCGCTGCTCCAACACCTCCAACCCTCATGAGTACGCCTCCTTCAACCGCATCGCCCCGGCCGGCTTCACTGTTCCGCAACTGGATTTCCTGGAGCGGGCTGGTGCTCATGGCCTCCAGCATCTTCGCCTTCATCCTGCTGTTCTTCCTGGAAATGCTGGCGTTCGCTTCCAATCCCTACGTCGGCATCCTGACCTTTCTGGTCGCCCCCGCCTTCTTTTTCGCGGGGCTGGTGATATTTCTTTTTGGCGCCTGGCGATGGCGCAGGAAATTGGCCAAGGCCGGCGCCGCCTCTGGTTCGTTGCGCATCAATATTGACCTCTCCCGTCCTCACGACCGGCGGTTGCTTGCCTTCTTTATTCCCGCCAGCGCGTGCTTTCTTCTTCTCACCGCCATGGGGAGTTATCACACCTACCATTTCACCGAGTCGGTCCAATTTTGCGGGGAGACCTGCCACACCGTGATGAAGCCGGAACTGACCACCTACCTCCATTCGCCGCACGCGCGGGTGGCTTGCGCGGAGTGTCACATCGGCAAGGGCGCCGCCTGGTATGTCCGCTCCAAACTGTCCGGCACTTACCAGGTCTATGCCACCCTGGCCCACAAGTATCCCACCCCCATTCCCACCCCGGTCAAGAATCTCCGTCCCGCCCAGGAAACGTGCGAGCAATGCCATTGGCCCAAGAAATTCGTCGGCAACCTGGACCGCACCCTTTCTTATTATCTGCCGGACCAGTCCAACTCCCTTTACTCCATCCGCCTCCTGCTCCGGGTCGGCGGCGGCGACCCGACCCACGGTCCGGTGGGCGGCATTCATTGGCACATGAACGTCGCCAACAAGATCGAATACATTGCCGCCGACGAAGCCCGCCAGAAAATCCCCTGGGTTCGCGTCACCGACCAAATGGGCGTCGTGACCGAGTATCGGACCAAGGAATTCACCAACGACGTCAGCCGGATGCCGGTGCGCACCATGGACTGCATGGATTGCCACAACCGGCCCGCCCACAAGTTTCAGTCCCCGGAAAACGCCGTCAATCTGGCCATGTCACTTGGTTTCATTGACACGAACCTGGCCTACATCAAGACCAACGCCGTCGGCGTCCTCTCCCGCGCCTACACCAACCAGGCCGATGGGCTGCAAACCATTGCCACCGCCCTGGCGGAGAAGTTCCCCAACGATCCGCGCGTCCGCGGCACGATCGCCGCCGTGCAGCAGATTTACACCAACAATTTCTTCCCCGAAATGAACGCCAGTTGGCGCAACTATCCCGATAACATCGGGCACAAAGACTTTCCGGGCTGCTTCCGTTGCCACGACGGCAAACATGTTTCCAGCACTGGCGGGGGCATGATCAAGGCCAACGACTGCAACGCCTGCCATCTCATTTTGGCGCAGGGCAGCGGCGCGCAGTTGAGTCAACTCAGCGCTCAAGGCCAGAAGTTCGCCCACCCCATAGACGAATATGACCCGGCTTTCCAATGCACTGACTGTCATAGCCCCTAAATGCGGGCGCGCAGCCCTTTGGGCGCTGGCCTTGTTGTCCTGCTTATCAGCGGGCCGCCTTGCCGCCGACACCATTTCCAACGACGATTGCCTGGCGTGCCACAGTGATCCCACCACTTCGCGCTCCGTGGCGGGCAAATCCGTGGCGCTCGCGGTATTTGACACCAATGCCTTCCGCCAATCCGTTCACGCCCGGCTCAATTGCACCGATTGCCACAACACCGTCAAAGACCTGGTCCACGACGCCGGCCTGCCGCCGGCCCAATGCGCCACCTGCCATCCCGCCGAGAATTCACAATACACCGGCAGCATCCACGGCATGAGCAAGGCCCGCGGTTCATCCGCCGCCGCCGGCTGCGCCGACTGCCACGGCTCCCACGGCATCATGTCCGTCAAGACCGCCGATTCCCCGGTTTTCAAGCTGAACCTCGCCGTCACTTGCGCCAAATGCCACAACAATCCCCGACTGACCGCCGAGTACCGGATGAAGTATCCCCAGGTAGCCAGCCAATACACCGACAGCATCCACGGCCGCGCCCTGTTGAAGATGGGATTGATCGTCGCCCCATCCTGCAATGATTGCCACGGCACGCATGACATCGGGCGGAGCGTGGACCGCAGTTCGCCCATCAACCACGCCAACGTGGCCGCCACCTGCGGCAAATGCCATCTGGGGATCGAAAAAACCTACAACGCCAGCATCCACGGCCAGATTCTCGCCAAGGGAGGCCAAAACGGCCCGGTCTGCGTGGATTGCCATTCCGCCCATGAAATCACCGAACCGGACGGCCAGAATTTCAAGGCGGCCAGCGACGAGAAATGCGGAAGTTGCCACCAAGACCGGCTGGAACATTATCGCGACACCTACCACGGCAAGGCCATGTTGCTGGGCCGCCCAAACGTCGCCCCCGAAGTGGCCGCCTGCTACGACTGCCACGGACATCATGACGTGCTCCCGCCTTCCAATCCCGCCTCCCATCTTTCCAAGGCCAACATCATTGCCACCTGCCAAAAGTGCCATCCGGGGGCCAACGCCAATTTCGTCAAATACATTCCCCACGCCAACCCGCTCGACGCCCAGCACTATCCCCAACTGCATTACACCTTTGTCGCCATGACCGCCCTGTTGATCGGCGTCTTCGTCTTCTTTGGCGCCCATACCGGTTTGTGGCTCTTCCGCTCCGGCTACCTCTGGGCGCACGACTCAAAAACCTTCCGCGAAGCCAAGGTCCAATCGCAACAGGGCGATGACTGGTTCACCCGCTTTCCGCCCTTCGAACGCTTCCTCCATTTCCTGGTGGTCACCAGCTTTCTCCTCCTGGTGCTGACCGGCATGCCGCTCAAGTTTTACTATACAAGCTGGGCCAAGGTCATCTTCGGGCTGCTGGGAGGCCCGGAAACCGCCCGCACCCTGCATCATTTCGGCGCCCTCATCACCTTCCTTTACTTCGGCCTGCACCTCGCCAAGCTCCTGATCAAGTCCTGGCAGCACCGCGCCCGCTTCAACGGCGGCGATTTGCGGTCCAAGTGGACGCGCCTGATGGGGGTGCTCTTCGGCCCCGACTCGATGATCCCCACCTGGCAGGATGTAAAGGATTTCGTCGCCCACCAAAAATGGTTCTTTGGCCGCGGCCCAAAGCCGGAGTTCGACCGCTGGACTTACTGGGAAAAGTTCGATTACTTCGCCGTGTTCTGGGGAGTTTTCGCCATCGGCCTGTCGGGGCTGGTCATGTGGTTCCCGCAATTCTTTTCCCTCTTCCTGCCGGGCTGGATCATCAACATCGCCCTCATTGTCCATTCCGACGAAGCCCTTCTCGCCGCCGGTTTCATCTTTACCATCCACTTCTTCAACACCCATTTCCGCCTGGAGAAGTTTCCCATGGACACCGTCATCTTCTCCGGCCGCATCTCCAAGACCGAATTGATCCATGAGCGCCGCCGCTGGTACGACCGCCTCCTGGCCGCCGGCCACCTCGACGAGATGCGCGTCAAGGACGAATGGGAACGTTGGAAATCCATCGCCCGCACCTTTGGTTTCCTTTTCTTTGGCGCCGGCGTCGTCCTCCTCGTCTTGATCATTTACGCCATGGTCACCCGTCTCGCCCACTAAGAGGGCAATTTCCCGTCGAGGCATTCGCGGACGACCTGGGCCAGGCGGCTGGGCGGATAGGGCTTGGCCAGGAAATTGAAGCCTTCCATCAGGGCCACGTCCTTGCCGGCCATGCCCGGACTGTAGCCGCTGGTGTAAATGACCTTGAGGGCGGGGTTTTCCTTCTGGAGACGCTCGGCCAGTTGGCGGCCGGAAACGCCGCCGGGCATCACCATATCTGTCAACATTAAGTCAATGTCCCGCTTGTGTTCCTCCCAGACCCGGATGGCTTCCGCGCCGTTGCCGGCTTCATAAATGCGGTAGCCGCAGAGTTCCAGGACGCGCACGACCAGTTCGCGCAAGGCGGCCTCGTCCTCGACGATCAGGAGAGTTTCGGTGCCGGTGGCGGGGAGGCGGGGCTGGCTGCGCGGCGCGGCCGTTTCCGCCGGTTTGAGGACGGAGGGAAAGTAAAGGACGAAGGTGGAGCCGGCGCCGGGTTTGCTTTCCACGGTGATCCAGCCCCGGTGTTGCTTGACAATGCCATAGACGGTGGCCAGGCCCAGGCCGGCGCCCTTGCCGATTTCCTTGGTGGTGAAGAAAGGCTCGAACAGATGGCTCAAGGTGGCGTTGTCCATGCCGGCACCGCGGTCGGCCACGCTGAGGCAGACGAAGTCACCGGGGCGCGCTTCGGGATTGGCGGCGCAGGCGGCGGCTTCCAGGACGCGGGGGGCGGCGCCAAGGGTGAGGGTTCCGCCCGTGGGCATGGCGTCGCGGGCGTTGATGCACAGGTTGACCAGGACTTGCTCGATCATGCTGGCATCGGCGCAAATGGCGGGGAGGTCCGGAACCGGAGCGAAGACAAACGCAATGTTCGCGCCCAATATGCGTTGCAGGGTGGGGCTGACCTCGGCGATGATTTCGTTGAGGTCAAGATGGCGCGGCTGCATAACCTGTTTGCGACTGAACATGAGCAATTGCCGGATCAGCTTTCCCGCGCGGTCGGAGGCCGACCAGATTTGACGAAGGGATTTTTCCGTCTCCGGCGGCAGAGGGTCGGTTTGCAGGAGCAGGTCGGCGTGTCCCTGAATGATGGTCAGGATGTTGTTAAAGTCGTGGGCCACGCCGGCGGCCAACTGGGCGACCGCCTCCATTTTGACGGAATGGCGCAACTGCGCCTCCAAGGCGAGACGTTCGGTGATTTCGTTGGCGTAACAATGGACTGTTTTGCTTTCGGGAATGGGGATGAACGACCAGGCGATGGTGCGATTTTGCAGCGAAGTGTGGAGATTGAGCTTGTTCTCGCCCGTGAGCAGGCATTGGCGGACGATGCTTTTTGTGTCGGGCGGCAAAATGGCCTGCAGCGATGCCCCGCCGAGCGAGACGGCCAGGCGTTGGGCCGCGTCGTTGCTATAGGTCAATTCACCGTCTGGTGAGAATTCGAGGACTGGATTGGGGTTGGAGCGGGGGAAGATGGCCAGTTTGCGATTTTTTTCCTCGGTGTTCATGGCGGGAGCGCGCGGCGGTCTCTTGCGGAGGCGGCGGGCGGCGGCGGAATCATCGTTGGCGAGCTGGCTTTCATGTCAATGGCGGGAGTATAAGGAGGCGGCGGAGAATTGCAATTCCGATTGGCAAATCAGTCAGGGACTCTGACTCAGCCGCTTCTTGGGGGCTTCAAAAAGCATGGCGTGCGCCTCGCGCAACACCGCCGGAATTTTGCCGGCGAATGGACTCGCGGCCAGCAGGGGCCGCAAGGCGGCTTCATCCAGGCCGGCCGCGTTTTCGCCGGGGAACCAGTGGTCCGCCTGGCCGAGCAGGTTGTAGCGCATTTTCCCCCAGTCCACCAGGTCGAGCGATTTGGCGTAGGTCCAAAGGCGCACAATTTCGGAGACGTTGATCCGGCCCGGCGCGTTCTGGTAGTCGGGCAGCCCCTCGTGCCAGTGCTGGCACCAGTCGCGGCCCAGCACACGCTCCATCTCGGCGCGGAGGCGGCGTTCGATGGGAGCGATGGTGTTCGCCGCCGCGTCGTAGAATTCCAGCGCGCCGATGTGCCCGTCAAAGTCGCCCGGCCGGGCCGGCCCGCAACTGAGGGTGTGGACCTGCGGCCTCGCCAGGCAATATAGGTCGTTGAATTGCATCGGCGTCAGGGGCGCGCACAATTCCCTCAGTTTGGGCGGCGCTTGATAGAGCATTCCCCCCTTGTCATTTGGGCTGATGATGAAAACGCCCATGTCCAGGCGTTGGGCCGCTTCGATGGCCGGCCAGTTCAGATCGTTGACAAAATACCAATGCACGTTGCAGTAATCGAATTCTCCGCTCCGCACCGTCTCCAAAATCACGTCGGCGGTGGCGTGGGTCGAAAAGCCGATGAACCGCGCCCGCCCCTGCTTTTGCAACCGCCGGGCCGCGGCCAGGCAGCCGTTTTTGCGCAACGACCAATCCAGCAGTTCGCGGTTGTTGATGCCGTGCAAGGAGAGCAGGTCAACATGATCCAGCTTCAAATAGCGCAACGATTCATCGAAGGTCCTGAGAAATTCCGCCGGTTCGGCCCGGGGCGTGACTTTCGTTTGCACGATGATTTTGTCGCGCGGCAGGCGGGGAAGGATGCGGCCCAGTTGCATTTCCGAAGTGCCGTAGCCCCGCGCCGTTTCGAAGTGGTTGATGCCCAGTTCCAGCGCGCGCCGGACGGTCGCTTCAACGTTGGCCTGGTTCTCCGCCGGGATTTCCCCCGCAGGCGCATCCTGCCATTTCCATTGATACCGCATCCCGCCGCAAGAGATGACCGGCATGGCCAGTTCCGTCTTGCCAAATCGTCTGTAACGCATGGCTCCTATATCGCACGCCCGCCGCCCCGGCGCAACCCCGTCCTTTTCTCATAATCTCAATCCTAATCTCAATCCTAATCTCAATCCCCCTACTGCGGTTGAAGATTAAGATTATGATTAGGATTAAGATTAAGAGGGGCGCCCCCGGTGATGGCTGATCCGCGACGGACGCATTTCCAGATTTGTCGTCCCCGGCTTGACGGCGGGGCGGAAAAGGAACAAGCTTGGCCAGAGTGAGTTTGTGCCATCAACGAAACGGACACGACCGAATGAGAGCGTCTTCCCTTCTGGTTTTTTTTGTCTTCGTCCCACTTCTGTCAATTCCGCTTTGCGCCCCGGCCGCCGGCGGGCCTGATGCCGGCGCGGAGGGAACGCCGCTTTGGAAGGACCCGGCCCGGCCGCTGGAGTCGCGCGTGCGCGACCTGGTGGGACGCATGACCCTGGAGGAAAAGGCGCGGCAGGTTTGCAATGTGGCCCCGGCCATCGCGCGCCTGGGTTTGCCGGCCTACGATTATTGGAACGAAGCCCTGCACGGCATCGGACGCAACGGCACCGCCACGGTTTTTCCCCAGGCCGTCGGCATGGCGGCCAGTTTCGATCCGGCCTTGCTGCGCACGGTGGCGGACGCCATCGCCACGGAGGGCCGGGCCAAAAACCGCGAGTTCCGGGAAACCCACGGCGGCGACAGCACCAATTACTGCGGGCTGTCCTTTTGGTCGCCCAACATCAATATCTTTCGCGACCCGCGCTGGGGCCGGGGCCAGGAGACTTATGGCGAGGACCCGTTTCTGACCTCCAGAATGGCAGTCGCCTTCATCCAGGGATTGCAGGGGGATGATCCCAAGTATGTCAAAGCCATGGCGTGCGCCAAGCATTTTGCCGTTCACAGCGGGCCGGAGGTGGACCGGCATACCTTCGACGCCGAGCCGTCGGAACGGGATCTTTACGAAGTCTATTTGCCGCAATTTGAGGCGGCGGTGAAGGAGGGCCGCGTCGGCGCGGTCATGGGCGCTTACAACGACGTCTATGGCACGCCTTGCTGCGCCAGCACGCTGCTCCTGAGCAATTTGTTGCGCGGCCAATGGGGCTTCAAAGGGCATGTGGTGTCCGATTGCGGGGCGATCCAGGACTTTTTCTACGGCCACGGTTTTTCGCCGACGATTGAGGCGGCGGCCGCCACGGCGGTCAGGACCGGGTGCGATCTTTGTTGCGGAACGGAGTACCAGCAACTGGCGGAGGCGGTCCGGGACAATCTGCTCAAGGAAAGCGAGCTGGACACGGCGGTCGGGCGGATGCTGGAGGCGCGATTCCGGCTGGGGCTGTTTGATCCGCCCGCCCTGGTGCCTTACGCCAAAATCGCCACCAACGATTACGACACGCCGGCCAACGACGCGCTGGCGTTGCGCATGGCGCGGGAGTCGGTGGTGCTCTTGAAGAACGATGGTTTGCTGCCGTTGGATCGCACCAAGATTCACAAGATCGCCGTGCTCGGTTTCAACGCCCTTTATACCAACACGCTCCTCGGCAACTACGAGGGCGAACCCTCGCATCCGGTGACTTTTGCCGCCGGCATCGCGACTCTGCTTGGCACGAACGTGGAGGTGGATGCTTCGCCCGGCTGCCCGGTGGCCGTCCTGCTGGGCGGTGAGAATCAGGCCGCCTATCAGGCCGCTTACGATGCCTGGCGGCTCAAAGGCCTGGCGCAGGCGCAAGCGGCGGACGTTATTATTTACGTCGGCGGGATTTGCGCTGATTTGGAACGGGAGTTTTTTAACACGCCTTACGACGGCTTCAGCCACGGCGACCGCACGAAAATCGAATTGCCGGCGGTACAGACGGAGTTCCTGAAAGCGTTGCAGGCGACGGGCAAACCGGTGGTCTTTGTCAATTGCAGCGGCGGCGCCATGGCCATGCCGTGGGAGGCCGGGCATATTCGGGCCATCCTCCAGGCGTGGTATCCGGGCCAGGAAGGCGGTCGGGCGGTGGCGGAGGTTCTGTTTGGCGAGATAAACCCGGCGGGAAGACTGCCCATCACCTTCTACAGCGCCACGGCCGACCTGCCGTCCTTCCTGGATTATTCCATGTCCAACCGGACCTATCGCTACTTCAAGGGCAAGCCCCTCTTCGCCTTCGGGCATGGCTTGAGTTACACGCAGTTCAAATATGACGCGGCCCAACTGGACAAGGCGCAAGTCAATGCCAACGACACGCTGCATGTGAAAGTGGACGTGGCCAACGCCGGCGCCAGGGACGGCGACGAAGTCGTGCAGGTTTATTTCCGCCATGTCAAGTCGGCGGTGACGCAGCCGCTGGAAGCGTTGTGCGGTATTCAGCGCGTGCCGGTCGCGGCCCGGCAGACGGCGCATGTGGACATCGCGGTGCCGGTGAAGGAACTTCGCTATTGGGACAGCGCCAGGAAGCAATATGCGGTGGAGGCGGGGGACTATGAAATTCTGGTGGGAGCGGCTTCGGATGACATCCGGGCCAGACTGGCCTTGCGAGTGGAGGGGAAATGAATGGATCGCTGGCGGGCAAATTGAGTTTCTGGGCTTCGTTCGCCGGAGTTTCGGTGTTCATTCTCTCGGTGGCGGCGGGCGCCAGCAAAAGCGCCGGCCATCCCGTCTGCATGTTCGTGGTGGTTGGAATATCCGACTTCATTTTCGCGGCCGGCCTGGTCACGGGCATTGCCGGATTGCGCCGGATGAAAGTGGAGGGCTTGCGCGGCATCCTGGGCCGCGCGTTGAGCGGCGTCGTGCTCAACGGACTGTTGCTGGTCTTCATGGCGTGGCTGACGTGCTTCCTGGTTCGCGACGCCGAGCAAACCGCGGCGGAACAGGAAAGGGAGGCGCGGCAGTTGATGGCGCGGGTGGGCGGCGGCGAGGCGCTGGAAAAGGCGCTGCTGGAAAGCGCCAACGAGAATTTCGCCTTCGACTTCCAGGCGCTGCAAAAAGGATGCGATTCGGCGTGGGCGTCCGTGACCAATCCTCCCATCCTCGACATGGGGCTGGTGAAGACGCAGGCCGATTTGCGCGCGCGGGCGGAGACGGCGCGCCGGTGGATCAGCGCGTGCCGGGACTTGAGCGAGTTCACCGGGCAAATGCCGGAGTTTTACCGGCGGGAATTGCTGCGGCACGAGCTGTCCCCCGAGGCGCGCGCCGCCGGCCTGCAAAAATTTGTTGACGCGCTGGCCCCCGTCAATCCCACCCTCATCGCGTTGCGCCGCGCCCAGGTGCGACAGGGTGAGTCCCTGCTGCGCGTGGTCTTGTTGTTGGACCGGACCTGGGGCCATTGGGAATACCGTCCCGCCACGCATGACCTCTCTTTCAAGGACGCCAAAGAATCTGAGGATTACATCCTTGCCTACAAGGAATTCGACGAAATTTCCGGCGAGGTACGCAGCTTGCAGGAGCAAATCAAGAACCGGAACCAGTAGCGGCGGGAGTGAATCGTCCTAGCGGGAAAACTCAACCGGCTTTAAACCGCCCTTGCCAATTCCGCGACTCGCTGACATATTTGTCAGCATGAAGGCGATTTCAAAAAGGGAATTGGTTCGCAATCCGTCCCTCGCTTCCCATTTGAAGCCGGGGCAATCATTGCAATTGGAAGACGGCAGGGAGCCGCTGGTTTTGTACCGCCGCAGACGGGTGCGGCTGACCGCGGCGCAGATTCATGCGGAGTTGGACCGGCTCTGTGAAGGCGCTCCGGCGCAGGATGCTCAAGCCGCCCTGCGGGACCTCCGACAATGACAATTTACCCGGATGCTTCGTTTCTGGTTTCATGGCTGTACAAGCCCGATCCGCTTAACGGCAAGGCCCGTGCTTGGTTTGCCCATCATCAAGCCGGCGATTTCCTGATTTCGGATTGGTCCCGGTTTGAAACAGTCAACACGTTGCGGGATTTGTGTCTGCGACCTCATCCGCCCAAGCTGGAATTGATCGAGGCCTTGAGACGTTATTTCTCCCACTTGCTGCACGCCGGCCCCTTCGAGTTGGCTGCCGTGGATTGGGATGAAGTTCTCAAAGACGCCTACCAGATCAGCGCGGGATTTGCGGCGAGGCTCAAGGCCCGCAGCGCGGACGCGCTGCACGTCGCCATTCTGGAACAACTCAATCCGGATCTCTTTGTGTCGGGTGACAAGGATCAATTGGCGCTGGCGACCGCTCGCGGATTCCGCTCAGTGCGCTTCTATTAGACGGGTCACTCTTCCGCTGTTATTCAAATTCGTGGCGGATTCATGCATCTGGCGGCGAATTCAGTCACGCCAGCAATTCCGCCGGGGCGATTTCGATTTTCTCGGCGACCAACTTTGGAATGGCGCAGGCCATCATGCGGCCATCCGCATGATGGCTGACGCAGACGACCGTCAACGCGCCGCGCGCGACCAGCACCGGCGGCGTGGCGTTGAGTTTGCGGAACTTGAAGGCGTAGGTCAGGGCCTTGGCCTTTTTTTCGGCGACCAGCAGATGGATTTCCACCTCGTCCTCGAAAAGCAGCGGCCTTTTGTAATCGCACGAAGCATGGACGCGCGGCCAGCTCACCGGCGGGTCGCCGGTCCGGTAGATGGACAATCCCAGCGAGCGAAAGAAGGCGTTCTCGGCCGTTTCCATGAAATGGAAATAGTTGGAATAGTTGACGATGCCGGCCATGTCGGTTTCGGAAAACTCGACGCGGCGGATGGCTTTAAACTCATACGACATGGCGGGATTGTAAACCGGGTCCGGGAATTTACGAGATGGAAAATGAGCGGATGGCTTCGGCGCACAGGGCGGCGACCTGCCGCGCCATGATTGCGGCGCTGAATTTCTCCGCCACGGCTTTGCGTCCGCATTCGCCCAGGGCGCGGGCGCGGGCGGGGTCCAGCAGCAAGGTCTCCAGCGCGTCGGCCAGCGCGTTCAGGTCTTGCGCGTTCAGGTCTTGCGCGTCGCACAGCAGGCCGCCGCCGGTGGCTTGGACAATTTCCGGGAAGGCCGAATGGGCCGGTTGAACGACCGGCACGCCCGCGGCAAGGCTCTCGATCAAATAAAGTCCGAAGGCCTCGCCGTAAGTGGCAGGCACAGAAAAAACGGAGAGTGTGCCAAGAAATTCCAATTTGGCGGCGCGGGAAAGATTGGGAACGAAATCAACGTCGCCGGCCACGCCCGCCTTCTCCAGCCGCTTGCGCAATTCGGCCACGAGCGGCTGGTCCGCCGGACCGCAACTGCCGCCGACGCGAAGTTTCAAATTCTTGACACGAGCGCGCTTCTTGAGGAGCAGGAAGGCGTCCACCAGCTTCTCCAAACCCTTTTCGCGCGACATGCGGGCCAAGTAACCGAGGGTGGGGCAGGGGGGATTGCGGATTGCGGATTGCGGATCCGGGGCAAAACCGTCCAGGTTGATGCCGTTGAAGACGACGCGCACGCGCTCCGGGGGAAGCCGCAGCCGTCGGCGCATCAGTTCCGCAAAGTAGTTGCACGGCGCGATGAAGAGGTCCGCCTCGGCGGCGCGCTCGGCCATGGTGCGCCAGGCGGTTTCGCGCGGGCCGGGCGGCAAGGCATCCATGAACCAGTCCTCGCCTTGCAGCGAGCAAATCACCGGCACGCGCAACTCGGAACGCAGCCGGCGCACCAGCCCGATGAGCAGGGCGTTGGAGAGGCAGATGACTTCGGGCTTCTCGCCGCGCAGCCAGTCAATCAGTTCGCCCAGTTCGCGCGCCTGGTGGCCCGCCTCGCCGCGCAGCATGGAAAGGGTGATGGCTCCCAGGTGCTCCGGGCGGGTGCTGGTGGCGGGACCGGCCGCCAGCCTCAGCAAAAACGGCGCGGCCAGCCAATGATGCAGCCAGCGCGGGGCATGCCGGAACAAGGCCGAATGCTGTTCCAGATAGACATTGATGCCGCCGTAAAAAAGCGGGGCGCCGGCGCTTTGATCCGCCTCGTCGAGTGTCAACGGAAGGTAAAGCGGCGTCAGAGTCGCCGAGTGGCCCAGCCGGCGCAGTTCGGTGACGAGCGCGTTGTCGCGCAAGCAAGCGCCGCAAAACATTTTGCCGGCGCCGGGCGTGATTTGCACAATGCGCATTGAACGGGTTTCAATCACAGCATGATTATAGATTATAGCGGAGGATTGAAAAGGGCAGGGGAGAAGTCAGCGAAAATTGAACCGGGGATTGCCCAGGAGAATCAACATAAGTTATTGTCTATGTGGCTGTTATGATTTTTGGCCGGGCCTGCGTGCTTCATGCTTGAAGAGCTAATCATAGGTTCTAGTTCCTGTAAAGGGCAGCGTTTGAGAAAACGCAAAATGCAAAAACGGTGAATAACTCCTCTTTGACGGCTTGACGATCAGGGCTTAAATTAAAACAGGCGAGCGAATACCGGGCGAAGGATTCGCAGAAGCTGTTGATTGCAAACGGCAATGAATACCCAATCGAAAAGACAGGAGGTTCAGATGGCAAGGAAGAATCATACAAAGCAGCAAACCTTCTCCATCACCGCGCCCGCGGCTTTGAGCGTGCAATTGGTGGGGGATTTTACGCAATGGGAGAAAAGTCCCATCAGCCTGCGGAAAGCGGCGGATGGCATCTGGCGGATCACCGTGGAACTGCCGCCGGGCGAGCACCATTACCGCTTCCTGGTGGATGGCCAGTGGCGGGACGACCCTGAGTCCGTTTGGCGGGTGCAAAATCCTTACGGCACGCAGAATTCGGTGCGCCAGGTAGCCTGACCTGCTCCCCGCCGCCCGCCCGGCGCTTTCCCCGCCAGGCTCCGGCGCGGCAGCACTAAGCGTCATAAATCCTTGCGCCCTGCTTCTCCTGACTGAGGCAGGGCGGACGAGACTCTGCACGCCGTCATCCGCTCCCAGCTTCGCCAAAACATCTATCATCCCAGTCCGCGCCCTGTGACACCGGAAAATTCGCCGGTCCGCATCCTCGAAAAAATGGCCGGCCGGCCGCTCCCTGATCCTCGCCTAACGAGTCGTCACCGCCGAACAACGATCTATACAATGTGAAGGAGAATTAAGAAGCGGTCGGCGAGGGCGCCGACCGCGACACGCGAGGGCGCGTGTGCTCCCCGGCAAATTTCGCGCCAGTCCTTAGGCGGGGATTTGGGCCGCTGGCGGGCGATTGACAAAAAGGCGGGGTCGCCGGGCGCAGACCCGGCGGCGTCCCGCCGCCACTTTGCTCATCCCGCCGTGCCGTCCTATCAATGGCGCCAGTGGAAGGAATTGGTCTTGACGTTGATCGTCACCGGCGCGGAAAGGACCTGGGTGCCGTTATTGTCGGTCGCCAGCGCCGTCACGGTGTTGCTCCCCACCGGGGCGTTGGTCCAAATAAAGAAGAAAGGCCGCCAGAGGATGTTCGTGCCGCCGGACGTCCATGGAAAAGCCGGCCACGGATACGCCGGATTGTTCGTCACGGTTCCCAAACTCACACCATCGTTCAAAAACTCCACGGTGGCGATCCCGTTGCCCGCCTCGCCAGCCGCGGCGACAAGACTGATGGGGGCGTTGGACGGGAAACTCGAGCCGCTGGCCGGGGCCTCTATCTTCACTTCCGGCGCGGGCAGATTGGTGGTAATGGTGATGTTGACAACGGCGGAGGTCGTCTGCAAACCGGCGTTGTCGGTCGCTACGGCTGTCAACGCATAAGCGCCGGGGGCCGCATCATTCCAAACGATGCCGAAGGGATTGTTTTGCCGCACCGGCAAAATCGGCGGCATGGCGTTGCTCCCCTTCCGATCCGCGTACGGCTTGAACGGGCCGAAGGGGAATGCGGGATTGGTGACCACCCCAAGGCTGTTGGTTCCGGCAAAAAACTCCACCGACGCCACCCAGCCGTTGGAATCCCACGCCTTGGCCAAAATCACCAGGTCCGGCCGGGAAGGAAACGTACTGTCATTGGTCGGACTCTCTATGGCGACGGTGGGCGGCGCGTTGGTGTAATTGTACGCGATGTACACCACCGCCGTGTCATAGCCGCCCCAGGGTTTGTAGAAGTGTTTCCCGGTCTGCGGCAATTGCAGCACCACGGTCTTGTAGCCTGTCGCACTGGGTTCTGCCACCGGCGTGATGAGCAGATTGGTTTCGCTTTGCCCGGCGGCAAGCGTCACCGAGGCCGGCACGGCCGCATAATCCAAGCCGTTGGTCGCCGTGCCGCCAAGAGTGAACGAGATGGTGACCGCCGCGTTGGTATAATCGCCGCGGCTGATGGTGAAGACGCCGGCATGGTCTCCGGGTTCGTATGCCAGCGGTTGCGAAGCAAATACTGTCACCACGGGCGTCGGAGTAGTTGGTTCTGCCTGAAGCGTGGCGGCTGCAAAAACGCCCTGCGCCATCAACGCCAGGACTGACAACGAAGAATATGGACACTGTGTTTTCATACGTTGAATAGTTTTCATGGGTTAATATCTGCGACCCCTCCTTCTCCTTATGCAGGCGGCACTGCCTCCGCCAGCACAAGCGGAAAAATAAGCGAAATGCGACGATTTGTCAAACCACGATTTGTCAAACCAGTCTTAATCCTCCCTGCTGCGTTTGGAGATTAAAAGCAAGATTAGGAGTAAAATTAAGAAACCTTTCTTATGGCAGAAGCAGCACCCGGTAGAATCGCTCCGGGCCGGAGGCGGCGCTCTCCGAAAACATCATGGGATTATTGGTGGCGGTGATGACGCCGCCAAGATTGATCCAGTTCGTCTGCGTCACGTTGGTCATGTATTGCACCTGGTAGGCGGCCCCGGCCAGCGCGCTCCAGGCCAGTTGAAACGTCCCGTTCCCCGGCGCCAGCGCCGTGACGGCCGGCGCCGGCAGCGGCATCACGCTGACGTTGTCAAGACAAAAGAAATCGTTGTCGTTCCGGCTTCCAAATTGCAAGGTGGCGGCGTTGGTCCCGCCCTTGACGGTGAAGACAAAATTGCTCCAGCCAAAGGCGCCCATGTTCGATTGATTGAAGATGACGTTGGTGGACGTGGCGTTGGTGTTCCAGCGCACAACGAATTGATTGGGATTGGAGGAGCTGGTCGTGTCCTCCAACGGATTTTGCAGCCAGAAGGAGAGCAGGTAAAGCTGGTTGGAGCGCGTCGGCACGGTCTGGGAAATATAGGCCAGGTCGCCAGACTGGCCCAGCGCCGCAAAATAATTTCCGGCGTACGGTGAGTAGTTGACAGTGCCATACTGGTCGTCGGCGTAATCCACGTAATTGTTGGTGTAAATGCTCGAGTCCCCCGACAGTGTCCAATAGCAGAAATCGCCGGCTTCGAATCCGCCGTCCTGCACCAGTTCCTCGCCCACTTGCAGCGTGAATTGCCGGAGCTGCGCCAGTCCGCTGTCCAGGTTGGTGAACCACAACTGGTTGGTATAAACTCCGGGCGGAAGCTGGCTGGCCCCGGCGTTCAGCGTCACGGTGACGGCCGCGGCAGCGCCGCCCGATGTCAGCGTGCCGCTGCTGCTGGATAGGTTCATCCAGGACGCCGACGCGCCGAGCGACCAGTTGAAAGCCGGTTTGCCCGCATTCGTCAAAGTAATCGTTTGCGACGTAACCGAGAAGGGGCCGCCGGCCGGCCCGTTGGCCACCGCGCCCCGGCCGGGCGTGATTTGAAAACCGTCCGGCTGGGTCAGCGCAATGATCAAGCTGCCGCCGATGGGTGTCCCCCAACCGGTGCAAAGATCGTAGCCCGGCTTGGCCAGATATTCCGTGGCGACAAGGTTCGTATTGTTGCCAATGGTGATGTCATCGAAGCAGGCCGTATATCCGGAGTTGGTGCCGATGTGATAAAGGGCCGGGTTGATGTAGCCGATGTTCGTCAGGCCCGCCGCCACCGCCCGCTGGTTGGCCAGTGCCGCAAATCCGGCCCACAACGGCGCGGCACAACTGGTGCCGACCACATTTTCCAGATAGCCGTAGTCGGCCGCGATAAGAACGTTGTCGGCCACCATGGCCACGTCCGGGCTGTTACGTTTGGAAGTGGAACCGCCGTTGGCCGTCATAATGACACCCTTTTGCCAGTAGGGGATGGGGTAATTGGTGCTGACTCCGCCCGCGCTGTCGAGGGTGCCCGGGCCTTCCCCCGAATTCCAAACCGTCTCGGACAACCATGGCGCGCCCGGACCGGCGGTGGCGAGCGCGGTTCCCCCCACCAGCGTGATATACGGGTCGTCATCCGGCGCCACGATCCCAACCGCATTGGTGGATGCGCCGCCGTCCCCGGAAGAAGCGAAGAACGTCTGCCCTTGGACGTCCATTTTCATGAAATAGCCGTCCATGTTGGTTCTTTCCGCCTCGGTGAGCGGGCCAAAACTCCACGAGCAACTGAATTGTTTGATGGCCGTGTTGGTGGACATCGCCAGCAGTACGTCATTCGGGTTTCCATACTCCCCGGCTTCAAAGACCACCACGCTCGACAATCCCGGCGCCATGGAAATGGCCAACTCGATGTCGGCGGCGACTTCCTCGTTGCCTCCTCCCTGGTCAGGCGGCGTGGGCGTGCCATCAAACTCATCCAACAGGACGATTTGCAGCGGAACCTCCGGCACTCCCGTCGCAGCCTCGTAATTGGTGATGTCCACCGGGAAATAGCCGTCAAACTCCATCAAGCCCACCATTTGCCCCGTCCCTGTCAATGTGACGCCCGGCGCGTAAACCGCCCGGTAATCAAACCCTGCCAGATTGCCGTTCGTTCCCGAGCCGACGGTTTGCGGCTTGACGTCAAATGGCAGATTCAGCGCCGGGACGGCGCCGCCGCTTTGCACTTTGGCAGGCCCGGCCCGGCCCCGTTTCCGCGGCCCCGATGATTCGGGATTGCCACCTTTGCCGCGCTCGACACTCTTGTCACTCCGCAAGACCGACGCCCGCAGACTTGCCGGATGCGGACGGGAAAAATTGTTCAATCCGCCGATGCTCAGAGCAGGCAGCGCCGCATCCACCGACGGATCGGCATCCGGCGCAAAGAACGTGCGCGGCTCCGTCGGATGCGCGTAAGTTCGCATCGTCACCCCCAGGGCTTGCTCAATATCCGCCACCGGCGCGCTGACCTCCAGCAGCATCCGGTTGGGGTGGCGGGCCGTGATACTGAAGCCGCTGCGCGTCGCCCAGGCGGTGACCGCCTCATATTCGTCTCCGGTGGGGCCGAACCGGGCGTCAAATTCCTCCGGCGACAGGTAGTGGTGGTACAACGGGTTTGCCGGATCGTAGAGTTCTTCCAGCAGATTGGTCAGCGCCTCCCGGTTGTGCAATGGCAGGTGGATGGAAAGCCTCAGCCGCGCCGAGGCGTCCAGACGGCCTAGCGGCTTCAAAGTGGGAACCACCGCCGGCATGAGGCCGGGCAGAAGCGTTCTTTGCGGCGCTTGCGCTAACGTCAAACCGGCGGAAACCAGGAGCATGGCCGCCGCCATCCAGAATTCTCTTTCCCACACCTTCTTTGCTTGCACGACAAGAATCGTAATGGAGAACCACCGGACGCGCAAGCCAAGGCGCAACTCTGAAGCGCCGGGCGCCAACATTGGCAGCACTGCTTTTGTCGTTGTTTTCGTGATTTGAGCCGTTTCCTTGGTTTGCGGCTGCGTCTCAGCTATCATGCCGCCACTTTACACAGGCGAACCTTAAGGCGGCATTAAGGCCGGAATGTTTTTTCAGAAGGAATAAAAAAGCCCGGAATTTCTTCCGGGCTTCTGGGTTGTGTTTTGATTCTGGCGATCCAGAAATTGCGCTTCGACTACGGCAAAACGTGCGTGGTCGGCGAGATGTTGCACACCGGTTTGGTGCCGACGGCGTTGGCCGTGTAGCTGGTGTCAAAGGTTTGCTGCGAATCCGCGGGGCAAACAGGCAATTCGCCGCCGGAGCCGCGCCCCACGTAGGGCTGGATGTCGGTGTCGCCCGGCGTGTCGGTGGTCTGCATGTGCTGTTCCAGCGCCCATTGGCCCTTGGCTCCGTCAATGATACGCAGATTGCTGATGCAGGTGTCCATCTGCGAAGTCGTCCGCGCCCGGACGAAATTCGGGATCGCAATGGCGGCCAGCAGGCCGATGATGGCGACCACAATCATGATTTCAACCAGCGTAAATCCCCCCTGACTCTTGCTCTTAGTTTTCATTGTTTAACTGTCCTTTCGCTTCGTTGTCACGGCGTTCGCAACGGCCAGCGGCGGGTTAATATGATTGCGTTGCTTGATTGTCGTTATACCGCCGGCCTGCCGGTTGACAACTGCAATGGACATAGCACACGCAATGCCAGCCTTCCCGGGAAGTCAAATATGGACTCCGTCCGGGCTTTTTTCCCCTATTTCTCGCGGTTTCGCAGCGTAAGAAGCTCCGGCAAAATGGCATAAACCTCCGGCAAGATCGGCCTGCTTGTCCAAAGACGCTGCCGCACTGTCCAATTTATAGACAACATGCCACCCATTGCATAACACCCCAAACATCAGCAACTTCTGGAGTGCGACCGTCCTTCTGTCCTCCGACTTCTCCGCCGTAGTCTTGGCGAAGGAGGAAGCCTCCTTTCCACCATCGCTTCAGCCAAGGCGGATGGCGAAGGAGGAGGTCGCTCCCGTCGGCGTCCCGCCGGCGGATTCTTTCAGCCGAAGCTGGGCGCCTGCCGGGTGAGTCCGCGAGTACATCGCCAACGATTCGGGTTGCGGCGCCAGTAACCGTTCAACCTTGACGGTCAATCAGTTAACCTGATGCTGGCCGCGCGATTGGCGGACTGCCGGACCATCCTCGCCAGCCGCAAGAAAACCATGACTTATCTCAGATAATCCTCACCATGGAATGGAATTATGCCTGGCAAGGCTGCTCCGTCTCGCCCCACTGCGACGCCCGCCGCAAACTGGCCACCCACATCTTCTTCTTTGCCAACGACGAGGACTGGCCCCGCCAATGGGGGGGCGACATCCTCATCCTGGACGACGAGGGCCGTTACAAGGCCCATTCCGCTCCCGCCTTTGACGATCTCAAAGTGGCGGCTTCCCTGGATCTTCGCAAGAATGGCAGCCTCCTCTTCCAACGGACCGATCATTCCTGGCATGGCGTGCTCCCGTTGAAATCCCCCAAGCCGGACGTTTATCGCAAGCTCTTCATCGTCACGGTCAACATCCCCACCTTCCAAGTCTGGTGGCGGCGCTTGCGCGGCAAGGACCCCGACGGCTATCGCATCCCGGCATAGACGGCGGGGCTCCAATGAGGATGTGTTTCCCCAACCCTGCCTTGAGTTTCCCCCGCCAAACCTCTACCCTCCGCGCGATGAACCGTTTTACCACGGGACGAATGGCACGGCAATTCTTATTGCGGCTGACCGCGCTGTCCGTTGGCGTGTTGCCGCTCCTGTCGGCACGCGCCGGCGGTCAGGCCCTGCCAGTTCCAGCCCCCGGCGCGCAGACCACCAATTCCTCCTCCGCCCCAATGCCCTCCGCCGCCACCAACCCCGCGCCTCCGGACGTGGTTTATTACGGTTACGACGTGGTGAAATCTTATCCACATGATCGCAATGCTTTCACCCAAGGACTTCTTTTCCAAGGTGGCAAGCTCTACGAAAGCACCGGCTTGTCCAACCAATCCACCCTGCGCGAGGTGGATTTGAACAGCGGCGCCGTCCTGCGCAAATGGTCTCTTCCCGGCTCCTATTTCGCGGAAGGCCTGGCCTTGTTCGACGGCAAACTCTATCAATTGACCTGGCAAAATGGGAAAGCCTTCGTCTATGACCTCAATGGCGATACTAACTCTTTCCACAAGGCCGGGGAGTTCTCATACACGGGGGAAGGCTGGGGGCTGACCACCGATGGCCATTGGTTGATCATGAGCGACGGCACGAGCACGCTTCGTTTTCTCAATCCTGCGACTTTTGCGGTGGATCATACCATCCAAGTCATCAAGGGCGACATGCCACAGGACCGCCTGAACGAACTCGAATACGTCAAGGGCGAAATCTACGCCAACATCTGGATGACCGACTGGGTCGCCCGCATTGATCCCGCCTCCGGCAGGGTCGTCGGCATGATTGATTTCAGCTACTTGCTGCCCGACTCCGACCGCACCGACACGACCAATGTGCTCAACGGCATTGCTTATGACCCGGCGGGCGACCGCCTGTTCATCACCGGCAAAAACTGGCCCAAGATCTTTGAAGTCCGCCTCAAGAAGAAATGATCGTGCCTTCATTCGCGCTGTCCAAAAACGGCACATGTCCTGCTCTAAAGACTCAGTATCAGAGTTGCGAGAAGGCGGTTCAGGGCCAGTGATAAACTGTGGCGCGGGTGAGGATACGTGCGCCGCAGTCAACGGCCAGGAATCAAAGAAGACACTCTGAATTTGGTGTTGTAATGTAGTTTTTCCTGGCACAATGAACTGCGAGGCATAAGATGATTTTCAGATTATCAACCAGAGGGCTTTGCGTGCTGGCCGGCGCCATCCTGGCCCTGGCGGCCGCTTCTTCCGTGCGTGCCGGGAACTACCCCGGTCCGTTGGACGGTCCGAATTTCATCCCCGGATATCCCAATGTCGTGACCGATCCGGGCTTCTATGGCCAGTCCGCCAATTTTCAGTCCGGCGGCGGCATTTCCCCCGATTGGAACTATACCCCCCGTTTCTTGAACCTGGGCGGCAGCTACTTGACACTGGTTTCGCAGGCGATCTCCACCCCGGGAACCTTGGACATTTATGATATTGACCTGCAATTTGGCGCCACTCCCCCCGGCCAGTCCATGGATTTCTTCGTGTTCTGGGACGGCAATATCGTCGGGAACGTCACCGCCGCCGCCGGATGGCAGGATGACAACTTCCTGGTGATCGCCGCCGGTCCCGTCTCGGAACTTGGGTTCGCCGGCAACTCGACCGCGTGGGCCACGCTCGGCGGCCTGGACGTCTCTTTTACGGGCATGGTGGATCCGCAGCCCCTTTATCCTGTTCCCGACCAACCCGTTGGCCTCACTCTGGAGGCCGTCACCCTGCTGGGCCTGTGCGCCGCGGCGGGCCTGTATTGCCGGCCGGAATTGCGTCCTGCTTTGGCAAGGTATCAGCGCCGCGCCAGGTAACGTCCTTTTCTTCAACCGCCGACTTTCCATTCCCGTGGAGCGCACGCGCCCTCGCGTGCAGCGGGTCGCGCCTCGCGGCCCGCACCACTATTCCACCCGAATTCACATGCGTCTCCCCAAGTCGGTCGCATTCATTGGTTGACAAATTGCCTTGGAAAGCGCACCATATGCAAAAGACGGGCGAATGGCATATATGATGCTAATTCGGGGAGAAGGCTCAAATCAATTGGCCATGAATGAGTCATTATCCAGCCAGTCAAACGACCCGGCGCCAACTGCAAAAAGTCCTTTGCGCGCTTTGTTGGTCGAAGCCTCGGACGATGACGCCAGCCTCCTCCTCCGCCACCTCGAACAAAGCTACCAGCTTCAATCCCGCCGGGTGCAGGATGCCGCCGCCTTGAGCCAGGCCCTCCAACAGGAATCCTGGGATGTCGTGGTGTGCGACAACGGCCTGCCCGGCCTCGGCGTCATGCGCGCCTTGGATCTCGTGCGCCAACACCGGCTCGATCCCGCCCTCATCGTGGTTTCCGGCGCCAGGGGCGAAGACCTTGCCGTCGAGGCCATGCAGGCCGGCGCTCATGACTACATCTTGAAAGATAAACTCGCCCGGCTCGTCCCTGCCATTGAGCGCGAAGTCCGCCACGCCCGGACCCGCCGCGAGCGCGGCCGCGCCCTGCGCAAGGCCGCCTGGCTCGCCGCGGTAGTGGACTCCGTGAGCGAGGCCGTCATCGGCACGGACCAGGACGGAATTATCACCAGTTGGAACGCCGGCGCGGAAAAGCTCTATGGCCATCCGGCGGAAGAAGCCGTCGGCCAGGCCATCGAATTGGTCGTGCCTCCGGCTCTGCACCACAAAACCCGCCGGACGTTGGAAGACGTGCGCCAGGGAAGGCAATTGGCCGAATTCGAGACCACCGTGCGCTTGCGGCGCGATGGCAGCCTGGTGGACGTCACCTCCGCCATCTCCGCCGTCAAGGACGAAAACGGCCAGATCATCGGCGTGGCCATTCTGGCGGTGGACATCACCGAACGCAAACAGGCCGAGGAAGAACGCAAGAAAATGATCCAGGAATTGAAGGACACCCTGGCCCAGGTGCGATCCTTGAGCGGCCTCCTCCCCATCTGCTCCCACTGCAAACGAATTCGCGACGATAAAGGCCGCTGGCACCCGCTGGAAACCTATATTTCCGGCCATTCCCAGGCGGAGTTTTCCCACTCCATCTGCCCCAACTGCGCCCAAAACCTCTACTCCGAATTCCTGGGCAGTCCAAAACCGTCGTAACCCGGTCCTCCTCCTTTTTTCCTTTCCCCGATCAACACCCCAAAAGTGGCAGAACCGTCCCGGCTCTGTCCCAACCGGTGAAACCTCCCTGTAGCGGCGGTCTGTGACCGTCGCATTGCATATCAGGACGCATTCGACGCGCATGTCAGAGCCTTTCACCGTGACACCGGAATTGGAGGCATGGTTGCTGGAAGCCGCTGACAAACCCGCCACTCCGCTGACAAGCGCGGACTTCGCCGGAATCCGCGAGCGAGTTCGTGGCCGTGTTCATCCTTCCGCCAAGTGAATGTCCGCAAGACGGACACATTTCTCGCTGACCTTGAGCGGCAATACGAATGGTACCATTATCGTCATCGTCGGCCTGCCGGACGCGGCGGCGAAAGAACCGCGCGACCGCGCCTCGACGGCGCAGGCCAATTCCGGATTCAATAGACTTCTTCGTGCGAGCCGATGTTGATGAGCAGCAAAACTTCCGCGCCGGTTTTCGGATGTTTCTCCCTCGCAAAAACAATCCGGCAATCGTAACCGGCGGAACACGCATGAAGTCCGGCCAGTCGCCCGCTCAAGTGGTGCGTTTTCAGGCGGGAATCATTGGGGTTTTCCGCCAGCCGCCGCAGAGTCGTTTCGATTTGCGGTTGCAGCGCGGGATTTTTCCTGGTCAAACGACGGAACGCCCGTTCAAACTTGGTGGTGGGAACAAGCTCGCCCATCGCTCATTTGCTCTTGCGCAATCTGGCGATGAGGCTTTCAGCCGGCTGGCTTTTCAGTTTGCCGGAGCGAAAAGCTCTGATGGCGCTCCTGGCCTCCGCCGCTGTTTCTTGCCGCCACGTTTCGATGCGGCGCCGACGCAGGAGACTTTCGAGTATTTCCTGCTCCTCTGCCGGCAGGGCTTCAGCTTCGGTCAGGACGCGATCTAAAGTTAAACCAGCCATAATATGTTCAATTCGTTGCCTTGAATTTCCACCCTTTCCCCGATATTGCCAAGTTATTTCGAGGGGATCAGTTCTTTTTGAACCTCCTGAAATGGTACGCTGGCGCGTGAGAAAGCGGGTCACTCTTACTCCCGATTTTTTCGCAGGGGTGCGAAAACCGCATTGCCCTTGCGCCCGCGTTCGACCAACATCCTCCCATGCTGGCCCGTGTTTTGTCCGCTGCGGTCAACGGGTTTGAAGCCTTCCCGGTCGAGGTGGAGGTCAATTGCGGCTGGGGGATAAGATCATCGTGATTGTCGGCCTGCCGGACGCGGCGGTTAAAGAACCGCGCGACCGGAATTCGACGGTGCTGACCAATTCCGGTTTCAAATTTCACTCATGCCGCTTCACCATCAATCTGGCCCCGGCGGAAGTGAAGAAGGAACGGTCGAGTTTTAATTTCGCCTTCAAAGTGCAGGACAGCTTCAATCCGTGGCAAAATCCTCGCGAAAACGCCTTTTCTCCAAACTATCCCTTGACAAAAATTAGACCCTATGGTTCACTCTTCAAGCATGAGAAACGTAGGCACAGTCAATTTCCCCTGTGGCAACTCGTCGGCCATAGCCGCAGGCGACGGTGGAAGCCGCAACCGGCTCCAACCGGCGCAGGCCGCCGGGCGGGACAGCGAAAAACCCCTCCAAGCCCCCTTTCGGCCCCCTCTCCAATAAAGGCAAATCAAGGCAAATAAAGGTAAAAAAAAATAAAAAAAATTGCCGAAGAAATACACAACCAAGCCAAATCAGGCAATTATTTCCAGGCCAATTCCAATGACCCCATCCCCCAACACCATGAATTTCGATTTCATTTCATTGACGTTGGGGGGACGCCGGCTCTACAATCGCCCGCCATGATGAACGTGATCGTTTGCGACCCAATTTCGCCGAAAGGCATCGCCGTCCTGCAGCAATGCAAGGAGTTCAAAGTCACCGTACTCAAACAGAAATTGCCGGAGGCGGAACTGCTGCCGCTGGTCAAGGAGGCCCACGCCCTGGTCGTGCGCTCGGAAACTAAAGTCAACAAGAACGTCATCGCCGCCGCCCCTAAACTCATGGTCGTCGGCCGCGCCGGCGTCGGTGTGGACAACGTGGACGTGGACGCCGCCACGGCCCGGGGCATCGTGGTGATGAACACCCCCGGCGGCAACACCATTTCCACGGCGGAACTGACCTTTTCCATGCTCATGGCGCTGGCCCGCAAGATTCCGCAGGCCCACGCCTCGATGAAAGAAGGCAAGTGGAGCCGCAAGGAATTTCAAGGCACCGAGCTTTACAACAAGACCCTCGGCATCCTCGGCATGGGCCGCATCGGCACCGAAGTGGCCAAACGCGCCAAGGCCTTCGGCATGAAGGTCATCGCCTACGACCCCTATCTTTCCCTGGCCCGGGCCAAGGCCTTGCAGGTGGATTTGAAGGATGACGTGGACGACGTTTTTCGCGAGTCGGCCTTCCTCACCGTCCACATGCCGATGACCGATGAAACCCGCGGCATGGTCAACGCCGCCGCCTTCGCCAAAATGCCCAAGGGAGTGCGCGTCCTCAATTGCGCGCGCGGCGGCATCATCAACGAAGCCGATCTCTTCGCCGCCATTCAATCCGGCCAGGTCGGCGGCGCCGCCCTGGATGTCTATGAAACCGAACCGCCCCCGGCCGATTTCCCGTTGCGCCAGTTGCCGCAGGTGATCATGACGCCCCACCTGGGCGCCAGCACCGAGGAGGCGCAGGAAAACGTCGGCATCGAAGTCGCCGAGGCCATCATTGATTACCTGGTCAACGGTGCCGTGCGCAACGCCGTCAATCTCCCCAATCTGGATGCGCAAACCTACCAGACCGTCAAACCGTTCCTGGTTTTGGGCGAAAAACTGGGCCGTCTTCTGGCCCAACTGGCCCCAAAACGCAACGACCGCCTCGTCATCACTTACGGCGGCAAGGCCTCCGAATTGCCGACCGATCCGGTCACCCGCGCCGTCCTCAAAGGCTTCCTCGAACTGGCCGGCGGCAAGGAGGTCAATCAAGTCAACGTCCGCAGCGCCGCCGCCTCCCTCGGCCTGATGATCGAAGAAATCAAATCCAGCGAAGCAACCGATTTCAGCGAATGGCTCCATGTCGCCGTGCATTCCGGGACGGAAAAAATCTCGGCCGGCGGGAGCGTTTTTGGAACGAAAAGCTTGCCGCGCATCGTGCGCCTCTTCGGCCAGCCGGTGGAGATCGTCCCCGAAGGCGTGCTTTTCCTGATGAACAACAAAGACCGGCCGGGCATCGTCGGCTACATCGGCACCCTGCTCGGAAAACACCAGATCAACATTGCCAGCATGAGCCTGAGCCGCGACGCCCTCGGCGGCCAGGCTCTGACCGTTTTGAATCTCGACAGCGTTCCAACCCCGGAGTTACTGGTGGAAATCCGCAAGGACCCCGACATCAGCAACATCCGCGTGGTCAAACTTTGAATCATTTGCCGCTCTTGCCCCTCTTTAACATGATGACCCGATATTCCGGGCTGCGTCTCCTCCCCGGAGCCGCCGCCATTTTCATTTTGGCCCTGGCTTTGCCAGGCGGCGCACAGGACAAATCCTTGGACGCGCTTTTCCCCGACCCGGTCGTCGCCTCCGGCAAGGGCATTGAAATCAAGCGCAGCGCGGTGGACGACGCCTTTGCCGCCGAAAAAACCCTGGTGGCCCAGCAGCAGCACATCGTCATCCCCGACACCGACCGCCCGCGCGTCGAGTCCGACATCCTGGAGCGCATGGTGGTGGACAAGATTCTCGTCCAGAGGGCGACCGAGGACGAGAAAACCAGGACCCGCGAGGAAGTGGCCAAGTACTTCGACGACATCAGAAAGTCGTCGCCCAGCGAGGATCTTTTCCAACAACAAGTCAAGGCCTCCGGCAAGACCCTGGACGAGCTCAAGGCGGCCTCCGTCGAGAAGAAACTCGCCCGCCTCGTTCTCATCCGCGAACTGGTGCCCAGCAACTCCATTTCCGACGACGTGGTGAAGAAATTCTACGAGGACCCCAAATATGCCACCAACTTCGCCATCCCGGAAATGGTCCATGTGGCCCACATCTTGATTTCGGGAATTGATCCCGCGACGCAGCAACCGCTTCCGCCCGACAAGAAACGCGAAAAGGAAAAACTCGCGCGCGAGATCAAGGCGCGCGCCGAAAAAGGCGAGGACTTCGCCTCCCTCGCCAAGCAATACTCCGACGACATCAGCACCAAGGACAAGGGCGGCGAGCACACCTTCGCCCGCCATGCCATGGTGCCGGCCCTGGAAGGTTTCGAGGCCGCCTCCTTCTCCCTCAAGACCAATCAAGTCAGCGACCTGGTGGAAACCCCCTTTGGCTATCACATCATCAAGCTTATAGAAAAATTGCCTCCGTCCAAGATTTCGTTTGACAAAGTCTCCGCCGGCATCAAGGACTACCTGGCCAACGAGGAAATCAACAAACAGATCCCCGTCTTCATTCCGAAGATCGAGGCCGAATACAATGTGAAATTCCTTTTGCCGGGCTATTCCCCCACTCCCCTGGCCGCCCCAACCGCGCCCGCCCATTCCGCCGCCAACACCCCGCCCGCCATCACTCCTGTGGTTGACAAGAAGTAGGAAAATTGAAGGAACCGTAAGGACATTCTTTAAAGCGGTGGCGGCGCATTAATCATTTGACTCCGATAGAGGAGCGGCGCATCGCCGCACCATGTCTATGTCATCCGCTGTCCCAAAGGCAAAAAGGGACAGTCCATTCTCAGTTCTTACGGCCACGATTGCAAGGTCAGCCCGCTGACACGCTGGAACTCGCGAAGGTTGTTGGTGACAAGCGTAAGTCCGCCGGCCAACGCCTGGCCAGCAATGAGCAGATCGTACGGCCCGATAAGCTTGCCTCCCTGCTCCAATTCTCCTCGAATCTTCGCGGCGGCTTCCGCGCTCGCGCGATCCAGAGGTAATTCGATCACTGCGGAGATGAATCGCTCAACCTTCTGCCTCTCTTTCGCCGGATCCTGAGCCTTGGCCAGTCCGCAAAACAACTCATACACCGAAATCATCGAGACGGCGCAATCCGTCGGTGCGGCCTGGCTCAGACGCTGCACCATGCCTGGACGTTGGCGAAGCACACCAATGCACGTGTCGGTATCGAGCAGGTAGGTCATTGCAGCCCTAAAGTGATTTCACGGGCGGCAGTCGGCCTTGCTCAGGCCGGGCAAAGGCAGGGTCGGTAATGTGAATCGAATCAAAGAAACCTTCCGGCCAAGCTTCTGGCTTCAGCGGCTCCAACACAATCGCCTCGCCGTCGTGGCGGACACCCACAGTGGGTGTGGAAAAATGAAAACCTCTCGGCAGGCGGACCGTTTGACACTCGCCTTCATGAATGACGGTGGCTGTTTCCATAATGAGCTATGATTAATTCTTCTTTGACGCCCGCCAATCTACCATGCCTTCCGCACCCGCGCCAGCCTGTTTGCAAATGCCTCAAATGCCAATGGCCGGATCCTGCGTATCGGTACTATTTTGTTGCGAAACCGTGCCGGCTGAACGATTGTCTTCAGGTCGGTAGCGCAGATTGACGCAGATGAACGCAGATATTTTCAGCCGTGAGCGGCATGGCCCCGCCGGGCGTTATGCACGCCCATCGGGCCGCCTCCCTGCCGCCGTCGTCCTTCTTTTCTGCCTGACGGCTTGTTCCCCGGAAAAAAATCCCGGCGCGGATTCGGCCCGTGTCTCCGACCCGGCCCCGCCCAAACCCGCTGCGCCCGCCGCGCCAAGCTGGCCCATTTTCCGCGGCAATCCGGCCCTGACCGGCGTGGCCGGCGGCACCTTGCCCCAGACACCCGCCGTGCTCTGGACTTTCAAAACGGGCGGCCCGGTCAAATCCTCGGCGGTCATCGGCGCGGGGAAAGTTTTCATCGGGTCCGACGACGGCAATATCTACGCGGTGAATTTTGGCGATGGCAAGCAGGTCTGGGCTTTCAAAGCCGACTCCGCCGTGCAAGCGCCGCCGCTCTTTGTCAATAATTGCATCTTCGCCGGCTCGGTCGCCGGGGCGTTTTATGCGCTGGACGCCGGGGCCGGCGGACTGCTCTGGCAGGCCCAAACCGACGGCAAAATCCTTGCGTCGGCCAGCGTGGCTGCCCAGGCCAACGGCCCGCCGCGCATTCTCATCGGGAGCTACGATTTCAAATTGCGCTGCCTCAATGCGGCGAACGGCGCCACCAACTGGCTCTTTGAAAGCGGCAACTACATCAACGGCGCCTGCGCCGTGACGGACGGGCGCGCTGTCTTTGGCGGTTGCGATTCCATGGTCCACGTCCTGCAAACCGGCCAGGGCAAGGAAATCAGCCAGATTGACGCCGGCGCTTTTATCGGCGCGTCGGTCGCCGTGGCGGGCAACCGCGCTTATTTCGGCCATTACGACAACGAATTTCTCTGCGTGGATTTGGCCCGCACCAACATCGTCTGGCATTTTCACGACGAGGATTTCCCCTTCATGTCCTCGGCCGCCGTCACGGAGGACCGCGTCTTGTTCGGCGGCTACGACAAGAAGCTCCATTGCCTTGATCGTGCCGACGGCAAAAGCGTCTGGAGCTTTCCCGCGCAGGGAAAAATCGAGAGCGCGCCTGTCGTGGCGGGCGACCAAGTGGTGTTCGGCTCCGACGACGGCAGGGTGTACATGCTCGCGCTGGCGGATGGCCGCGAGTTGTGGTCCTTCGACACCGGGCAGCCGGTCGCCAGTTCCCCCGCCGTCGCCGGCAATCGAATCGTGATCGGTTGCGACGATGGCAACGTCTATTGCTTCGGCGCGAAAGACTTGTGAATTGCTTTATGAAATCGGATTGCCTGCCGCATTCATCGCACTCCGGACTCGGTGGAGATTGTCCGCATCTGGCATGGCGCCAGAAGCGAGGAGGATTTCGAGATTTAATTGAAATTGTTTGATTATGCCAGGCCAACTGACTTCCCCCGCTCCGCCCATTGCCAAACAGACGACCGTCGGCAACTACTTCGTCTCCAATTACCCGCCCTTTTCCTTTTGGAAACCGGAATTTGTGCAGGACGCCCTGGCCGCCCTGGAGCGGCCGCCATCCTCCAGTCCGCAATCCACCCCTTTGGGCGTTTACCTCCACATTCCCTTCTGCCGCAAGCGCTGCCACTTCTGCTACTTCAAAGTGTACACCGACAAGGATTCCGCAGCCATTCGCGGCTATATTGAAGCCGCGTTGCGCGAACTCGAACTTTACGCCGCCAAGCCGGCCCTCGCCGGACGCAAGGCCAACTTCGTCTATTTCGGCGGCGGCACGCCGTCCTATCTTTCCGTTGACCAGCTCAGACGCCTGACCGACGGCATGAAAAAACTGGTCCCGTGGGACGAGGCGGAGGAAGTCACTTTTGAGTGCGAGCCGGGCACCTTGACCAGCCACAAATTGGAGGCCATCCGCCAATTGGGCGTCACGCGCCTGAGCCTCGGCGTGGAGAACTTCGACGATCACATCCTCGAAATCAACGGCCGCGCCCATCACAGCAAGGAAATCGCCCGCGCCTATTCCTTCGCGCGCGAACTGGCTTTCCCACAAATTAATATTGACCTCA
>Ga0326727_10006100_pt1 | contig 33474 bp, 27 predicted proteins | sample MB2enrmetagenome_FD_207643 | JGI IMG/M metagenome (GOLD analysis project Ga0326727, IMG submission 207643) | Lab enriched peat soil microbial communities from McLean, Ithaca, NY, United States - MB29MY | ecosystem: Environmental > Terrestrial > Soil > Wetlands > Peat | place: USA: New York...
CTCAAGGGCATCATCGACAACCTCGCCGCGCGCGGCCTGAGTCAGTACGTGAAAGTGGATTATCATATCATCCGCGGCCTGGCTTATTATACCGGGGTGGTGTTTGAAGCATTCGATCGCAAGGGCGAGTTCCGCGCCATCGCCGGTGGCGGGCGCTACGACAACCTTGTCAAGCTCATCAGCGGCGGCAAAGTGGACCTGCCGGCGCTCGGGTTCGGCATGGGCGACGTGGTTTTGCTGGAGTTGCTCAAAGCGCGAGGGCTTTTGCCGAAGTTCGATCCGGGCGTGGACGTGTTCTGTTTGATTGAGGACGAATCCCTACGAAGCGAGTCGCTCAAACTGGCTCAACATCTTCGCAATGCCGGTCTGGCGGTGGAATATCCTTTCACCTCCGCCAGGCCGGACAAGCAATTCAAGCGGGCGCAGGAATTGAACGCCCGTCACGTCGCCAAGCTGGAACGGACAGCCGCGGGTGAGCTGGCGGCGAAAATCAGGAATCTAAAAACGCGTGAGGAGAAGTCGGTTGCGCCTGTTGAGGCAGCGAGCCAGTTGCGATAACCGCTCCGCGGGTTAAATCCCGCGGCTACCCCACTGGAACGATCCTCCTCGCGCAGGGGCCTGATGCCTTTGCAGTCAGTCAGGCAGACAGATCACCCTCGCCCAAAACCAGCGCCGAACCGGAGCACGAATGCTTCAGGCGTTCAAACCTTCGAGAACCAGCAGAATGAATGAGCGCCGTCCATAGGTGAACGGCTGGCAACTCACCCGCAAATCCACCTTGGCACGCTTGCCTTTGGTGATCAGCTCCATCCTCGCCGCCTGGCGAACGACGCGACGGCCCCGCGCAGCAGCCCGAACGGACTTGCGCAACACGCAGCGCCGGCAGGCCAGCGTGCGGCCGCAGCCCTCGGGCGCATCCTTGGAGTTCGCACAGTTCAGCACTTCCCCGCCCCGCCGTTGTATCACCAACCGCCTGTCCTTGCCCATCAGCCGGCCTGCCGCCGCGTTGTAATCGAGGATGCTCACGTCTTCATCCACGACGAAGACCGGGATAGGCATGACATCGAACAACACCCGATGAAACTCCTGATCCAGGAATTGGATGTGAAGCCTGCTCATGGTGTCCGCAAACTACCAGGTTTGGCTTGTGAACGCAGCAAAAAAGCGAGGCCGAAACCTCGCTCTCGCCCTGGGGAGTTGAGCCGGTCAGGCCTTCTCGGCCGGAGTGGCGGTGGCGTCGCCCCTGCTTTCTTTTTCCTTGACCAATGTCGCACCTCGGCCCAGCCGCTTGCGGAGGTAGGTCAGCTTGGCCCGGCGCACCGATCCTTGCCGCTCGACCTCGACTTTGTCCACACGCGGAGAGTGCAGCGGGAAAACGCGCTCGACGCCTTCGCCATAGCTGATGCGGCGGACGGTGAACGTTTCATTCAAACCGCGGCCGCGCCGGCCGATGACCACGCCGGAGAAAATCTGGATGCGCTCCTTGTCGCCTTCGACCACCCGAGTGTGCACCCGGACCGAGTCGCCAACCTCAAAGTTCGCTTTGTCCTTACGGAACTGCTCCGATTCAATTTTTTCAAGTAATGCCTGGTTCATAAAATATCCGGTCTTCGTTCTTCGGTTCGCAGCCGGGCCTGTTCGGCGCGCCAGTTGGCAATTTCGGCGTGATTGCCGGACAACAGCACTTCGGGAACCTTCATTCCGCGGAATTCCGCCGGGCGGGTATACTGCGGATATTCCAGCAGCCCGTGGCTGAAGGATTCTTCGGTCGCGCTCTCTTCATCACCCAGCACACCGGGCAACAATCGGACCACGGCGTCGATGATCACCATGGCCGGCAACGCGCCATTGGTCAGCACGTAATCGCCGATGGACAGCTCGTCATCCGCCAACCGCTCGCGCACCCGCTCGTCGAAGCCTTCGTAATGGCCGACGATCAACAGCAAATCGTCCCGCCTGGCCAAGTCGCCCGCAATCGACTGGTTGAACCGCCGGCCGGAAGGCGACAACAGAATCACGCGCGTGTTTTCGCGCGCGAGCGTTTCCACTGCTTCAAAGATCGGTTCGGGTTTCAACAACATGCCCGGCCCGCCGCCAAAGGGACGATCATCCACCGTTTTGTGGCGGTCATGGGCGTAATCACGCAAATTGTGGATCTTCAGATCCACCAACCCGGTTTCGCGCGCCCGCTTGATGATGCTTTCGTCGAGCGGCCCGGCGAACATCGCCGGAAACAAGGTGAGCACGTCAATTTTCACTCCATCGTGCTCGCCCTCGTCCCCATCCTCGTGATTCGCGGGCAACGAGAACGAGGACGAGGGGGATTCAAGGTTTCTCTTCGACAATTTCCAGGGTGCAGCGCATCCCTTTCTTGGCGCTGCCGGCCAGCAGCAACGACCGGATGGCGTTGATCGTCATGCCCTGCCGGCCGATCACCTTGCCAATGTCCTGCGGATGCAAACGCAATTCGTACACTGTTGTCCCCTCATGCTGAACCGGGGTGATGGTTACGGCATCCGGATGTGCCACCAGCCCTTTGACGACGTATTCGAGAAAGGCCTGCATAAATCGTCCCCTTACACGGTGGCGCCGGCGGCTTTGCCGGCTTTCTTGATGAAGCTGGCGACGGTTTCGCTCGGCTGCGCGCCTTTGCTGATCCAATATTTCGCCCGCTCGAGGTTCAGGGTGAAATTATCCCCCTTCTTCAACGGCTGATACGTGCCCAGTTCCTCGATGAACTTGCCATCACGCGGACTGCGGCCATCGGCCACGACAATGCGGAACACGGGCGTGTTCTTCGTCCCGATCCGCTTCATGCGAATTTTAACTGCCATAAAAGGAGCGGAGAGCCTAGTCGCGGTTCGGTGGGTTTGCAAGTCCTGATTTTGCGCTGTTTTTGCGCTTGTCCTGGAGAGGGACAAGCCACACGCCCTCGGGAACATGCGGAACGAATTGCGCCACTTGTCCGGGGTCAACCGGGGAAGGTAATTCTGGCGATTGTCGGCAAAACCTCAGCCTGAGCCTGCAACTCAGCTCATGAATAGCGACCTGCGGTTCCAGCGTTTTGCAGGATGCATCGAAAGGCAGCGCCGTAGGCCGGAGATCCTTCTAGACCGACGCCGAGGCTGAGAACCTACCCACCCTCGGGCTATTGTTTAAGCTTTGCATCGTCCCTCACTGATTCAACAACTTGCAGCAAAGGATGGAGCGACCCTTCCACGACGACTATGGAGCCGCCCCAGCAAAGTGCTTTTGTATCAATCTGTCCAGTTGATCAAGGTGCTCCTGCTCAACTTGAATACGGCGACAATACCACTGCCGCATCAGTTCTGCATCCTCTCTGTCCTGAATCAAAAAGTAGCCGCGCCCTTCGCCATGATCATTCGAACCAATGAAGACGGAAGACTCTCGGCTTCGTTTGAGCAGTCCTTGCTGAAATGCCTGTTGCCGAATGTGATGCCCATTTTGCCGCAGGTGTTTGTCCAGGGTTGCCCACGTCTGAGCGTTATGTCGTCCGATACCATTCTGGAGTAAAACCTCCAAGATCAGCCGCTCCGCACCACCGACGGGCAGATTTTGCACATACAGTTTCGCTTCATTGACGAGTGACATTGGGCGACCAAATGAGCGGGACACGTGATTTCAACTCGACTCAAGAAACAGAAACACATAAGCCTTCGTCGTGCAAATGAAATCATCTGAACCGAACTCCCTTGGCACATGAAAGCAGAAACTCGCCTTGCAGAATTCTCCGGCGGATGGTCTTCTTAGAGTGAATGCAACCTCTGGCGAGCAAACCATTCAACGCGGACCACGGCGAAACGCCGGAGCTGGCTTTGGTTTGGAGTAATCCTCCAAACGCTTTGATTCGCAAGGCCCTACCAGACGAATTGGCTTCCTTCAACGAATTCGGACAGCCAACGCGGACGCTGATAACCCGATTCGCCGAGGCACCCGGCAAGAATCGCGAAGCGCCGACCTATGTCAACGAATTCTGGACGGCCAGGCAGCGCCAGGCAAATTCGCTCCAGGAAATTTCCTACCGCGCCTGTTTCAAGCCCCAGTTGCCGCGGTTCTTCATCGAACGACTCACCCAACCCGGCGACATCGTTTACGATCCATTCATGGGCCGCGGCACCACCCCGCTGGAAGCCGCGCTGCTGGGGCGAGTCCCCTTCGGCTGCGACATCAATCCGTTGAGCATTGTGCTGACCGAACCCCGACTGAATCCGCCGCATCTGCACGAAGTGGCAGAGCGCCTGGGGCAAATTGATTTTGGCGCCAAGGGCCATTGCCCGGAAGATTTGCTGGTGTTTTACCATCCGGAAACGCTCCACGAAATCGTCGCGCTGAGAAAATATCTGCTGGCGCGTCAACAGAAGGACGCGCTGGATGCAGCGGACAAATGGATTCGCCTGCTCGCGATAAACCGGCTTACTGGGCATTCGCCGGGTTTCTTTTCTGTTTACACATTGCCGCCCAATCAAGCGGTCTCGGTCAAATCACAGCAAAAAATCAACGCTAAACGAAGTCAAACCCCGCCGCGTCGTAACGTTCCGGAGCTGATTCTTAAAAAGAGCCGCGTGTTGTTGAGCGATTGTGATTCAAACACAAGGCAAGTGCTCGCCGGTGTCGCCTCGCGAGCGCTTTTGCTGACGAAACCTGCCGCGGCCACTCCAGATATTCCAGACAACTCCGTTTCGCTCGTGGTCACGTCGCCGCCGTTTCTCGACGTGGTGGATTATGCGACGGACAATTGGCTGCGCTGCTGGTTTCTTGATATCGACCCCCAATCGGTCAGACTCACCGTTCCACGCAAACTCGAAAACTGGCGAGAGGCCATGACTGAAGTTTTCCACGAATTGTATCGGGTTCTGAAACCCGGCGGCCACGTTGCGTTTGAAGTTGGCGAAGTCCACGGCGGAAAAACAAAATTGGAAGAGGCTGTCCTGCCCTGCGGCGTCGCCGCCGGATTCGAGCCCGTGCTCGTGGTCATCAATGATCAAAAATTCACCAAGACCGCCAATTGCTGGGGCGTGGACAACAATTTCAAGGGCACGAATACGAACCGGATCGTCGTGTTCCGGAGAAGCTGAGTCGCCGGTTGAGGGCCAGCGGCCCGCGGGGATCAGCTTGGCCGGTCTTTCGTTCATGGCGCGGACGCCCCATTCAAGCGGGATCAAGTGTTAAACACCCGCGCATACACCTCCCGAATGGCCTTGCGCCACTGCGCCAAGGCTTCCCGAAACGCTTGCGGCATGGCAAATCCGCAGCGGACGGAAACCCGGTAGTACGGGGCAGGATCGTCGGGCAAGACAGTTTCCCCTTCATAACTCCAGCGCCGGAGGATGCCCTCCACCCGCCGGAGCTGGCGGTAATTGTCGATCAATTTTTCGGCCTCCGGCAAAGCACCTGCTTGCCGTCCGCGTTCGAGCGCGCGCAGTGTATTGGCCTCCTGCCAGCCATTCTCCAGGCACATCGTCTGCGCCAAGAATTCCGCATCCATCAACCCGCCTTTGCCGGTTTTGATCGCCAGGTCATCCTTGCCGGCCGGCGTCCGCTCTTTCTCAATCCGCATCCGCATCTCATGGATTTTCTGTTTCCAATCCGGTGTGACACAGGCGGGCAGCGATGCCGGGCAGCCATCTGGCCGGCGCCGCTTTTGATCCACCCCCGGGGGCAGGCGGGACGCCGGCCCTGCTGGCGAGAAATCCGTCAACTTCGCGGCCAGTTGTTGGAAGCGTTCGCCGAGCTGGAAATCGCCCGCCACCGGCCGGGTGCGTGTGAGGGACTGAATTTCCCAGAGCTGCGCCCTCCGGCGGTAATACTCCTCGTAAGCCTTGAGCGTGTTCACGAGCAGTCCCTTTTCACCATCCGGCCGGAGGCGCGCGTCCGTGTGGAACACAATCCCCATTTCGGTGCGGCTCGAAACGAGGTCCATGATTTCCAGGGCCAGGCGGGCAAGTTTAGTCAGATTGGCGGCCCGTGAATCCGCGACGAAAATAATGTCGAGGTCCGAGCCGTAATCGATTTCGGCTCCGCCGAGCTTGCCCAGACCAATGATCACAAAGGGCGGCGTCTTCATCTTGTGCTTGCGCATCACGACTTCGAGCGCGTATTGGAGGCAGGCGTCGGCCAGCGAGGAGAGTTCCTGCAGATATTGCTCGAAATCGGCCAGACCCAATATGTCGCGCAGGCCGATGCGGATGAGTTCCGTTTGATGATAGCGGCGCAGCCACACACGCTGGTCTTCGTCCGCCAACCCGTGGCGCAAATCCCGCAGCGTTTCCGCCGTGGTTTTGCGCTGGCGCAAACGGCCGCTGCTGACCATCTCATCCACCATGTCCGGCGTCCGGATCGCCAGTTCGGCCAGAAATTCGGACCGGTCAAACAAAAGGATCAGCAATTCGAAAATGGCGGGATTGCTGTGCCACAGCTCGAACAAAACCGCGCGCGCTCCATACGCCGCGATGAAGCTGTCCAGCCGGGTCACCACGCGGTCGGGATCGGAGAGCCGGATATCAGAGGTCGGAGATTGGAGCCCGGAGGTCGGTCTGACTTCCAGATTCTGCCCGCGGCCCTCTGACTTCAGTCCTCCGGCTTCTGGATTTGTTTTCGGGCACAGGGCGAACAGCCGGGTCAGGAGTTTGCGGGCCAGCTCGATGGTGCGCCGGGAAACATGCACGTAACCCGGGCCTTCGACGAATTCGTGGAGCACCCGGAACGCCTTGTCGGTGTCGCGAAAGGAATGTTCCGCCAGGAGGCTCTTCCACTGGTCCACCGACTCTTTAAAGTCACGCGGAAAGGCATCCGCGGGCGCGGCCGATTTCTCGGATTTCAGGAGGTCGGCGAAGATGCGTCGCACGTTGCCGGTGTGCGCTTGTCGTGCGGATTCAAAGTCATTGACTGATTTGAAACCCATAAGTTTTGCCAACCGCTGGAGCGCGGCGGGGGCCGCCGGAATGGTGTGCGTCTGGAGGTTTTCCTCCATTTGCAGCCGGTGCTCGACGTTCCGCAGAAAAACGTACGCTTCTCGCAGCGCCCCGGCGTCTGGGCTGGAAAGCAGGTTGTATTGGGCCAGCTTTGCCAGGCAAGACAGCGTTTTCGAAGTCTGCAGGAAAGGTTGTCGTCCGGCATGGAGCAGTTGTTGTGCCTGGGCGAGAAACTCGATTTCCCGAATGCCGCCCCGGCCCAGTTTCACGTTGCGCTCCAGCTCGTCCCCTCGCAGCACCTCGGTTTCGATGCGGTCCTTCATCGCCCCGATCTCCTGCAGCACACCTTCGTTGATCGTTCGCGGGTAACGAAACGGCTGGACCATTTCGAGAAATTCGCCGGCCAATCCCTCGTCGCCCGCGACCTGGCGCGCTTTGATCAACATCATGCGTTCCCACGTCTGCCCCCACTGGGCGTAGTAGTTTTCGTAGCCGCCGAGCGACCGGGTGAGGGGTCCGGAATCGCCCTCCGGTCGCAGCCGGAGGTCAATCCGAAACAGCATCCCCTCCGGCGTCATGCGTGACACTTCCGCGATCAGGGCCTCGGCCAGCCGGTTGAAGAACTGATGGTTCGCCAGGACGGGTTTCGGCGCCTTGGTTCCGGCGGGGGCCTGCTGGAACACCTGGCCTTCCTCACTGTAAACCAAAAGCACATCGACGTCGGAACTGTAATTCAACTCCTGCCCGCCCAGCTTGCCCACGCCGAGAAGGCAAAACGCGGTGGGCTGCCACCGATTTTCCGCGTCCTGGTGCCAGGGCCTGCCGAACCGTTCGCGAAACCGCTGCTGGCAGATCTGCCACACGCCGCTCAGGCAAACGTCGGCCACGTCGGAGATCTCCCGGGTGACTTCATCAACCGACGCCAGGCGCGCGAGATCGCGCGCGGCGATGCGCAGCATCTGTTTCTGTTTGAACTCGCGCAACCGCCGGAGCGCGCCCGCGTAATCCCCGGCGTCGATCAACTCCGGCAGCCAGGCGCTCACGTCCTTGCGCAGACCCTGTTCGCGCCGCGGGAATTGCAGCGCCTCCGGCTCCAGAGCGTCGAGCCAAGCCGGATGAGCAACCAATAGATTCCCGAGCGCCGGCGAGCCGCTGAACGCCGCAGCAAGAATGTTTGCGCGCGCCGCCGGCATTTCCTTCAGCACTGGCGCCACACTCGTCGCGGCCAGCGATTCGAAAAAGTGCCGGGCCCTTTCCGGGTCGGCGGACGACTGAATGGCTTTGGTCAGAACCAGGTTTTTCATGTCAAGAGGTTCCTCTTGAGCCGACGGTGTGCCGCAGACATCACGCTCGCTCTCATCCGCCGCCGCTTCGCTCCGGCGCGACCGGCCCCGGCCCGTTCGCCGGCGGAGAGTCAGAACGTGGTTGGGCCTCGAATGCGGCGACGGTTTCCAACCGGACTTCAACGTGCGGCCGGCTTTCACTGGAAGGTAATTTCGTGAAGAGGCCGCGCCAGAAACCGAAGCCGTACAGGAGGTGGCTTGCCGCCAGCAGCGGCATGGCAGCCAGGGCACGCACCACGCCGCCGGTGAACGCCGAAGCCACCGTCTGCAGGAGAATGCAGAACCCATAAAGCGCCAGAGGTGTCGCACCCCAGAGCGCCATGTGAGTGCCGGACGCCGCTGATTCGACCGCCAGCAGCACGATCAGATACACGCAAAAGAGCAGAGGTATGAGATTAGGCAAGGAACCGAACGTCGGATAAACCCGAAATTGCTCCGCTCTGCCGCGGCCGTAAGTCATCAACATTCTGGCGAATGCTTTGAGCGTGCGACGCGGCCGGCGATAGACCACAAACTGCGGATCGTACATTAGTTTGCCACCTTGTTTTTGCAGTTCGTCCATCAACGCGTTTTCTTCGTTGGGATAAAGCGCCTCGTTGAATCCGCCCAGTTCCAGCAGGGAATCGCGGCGGGCCATCAGATTGCAGAGGATCAATTCCTTCTCGCCGGTTCGGCGCACGGCTCCCACCCTGGCATAGCGCGCACGGCTCGGCCCGAAGGCCAGCCAACTTCCAAGCACCACGGCGAACACCTGTTCCAGAGGAGGCGCATCCGGCGGGCAGAGGTTCGGGCCGCCCAGCATTTTCACTCCAGGGTCGCTCATGAATTTCGCGGCGCGGCGAAGGTTTTCCGGTCCGGGCACGGAGTCATCGTCCAGAAAATACAGCCAGTCGCCCCGGGCGGCTCTCATAGCGACATTGCGCTGGGCCGAAGGTTGTTTGCCACGGGTGATGATGATCTCGAGGCGATCCGGCGGGTAATCAAGCCGTCGCGCGGCGGCGACAGCCTGGATTTCGGCCTGATCCGGCTTGGCGGCGATAATGACCGTGACACTGGGCGGCTTGTCGCTCACGCCGGAAAGCTAAAGGCCGAAGTTTAAGGATCAAAGTTCAAAATTGGATTGAAATCCTGGCGCACCGCATCGGGACACTGCCCCTGGAGCGCGGAATTCATTCCGCGTGTTCTCCGCGTTGCCGCGGTTCGCGGAGCGAATTCCGCGCTCCCCTCACCGGGCTGTTCTTTTGGGGGCAGTGTCCGGATGCGACTCATCGTGCCGTTCTCAGTTCGTTCCCGTCGTACGGCGAAGAAAACGGAGTAAAGGAGTGCTGGAATAGTGGGACTGGAACGAACGACGTCCCCTCCCCCTCCTGCTCCAACACCCCGATACTCCGCTACCCTGATACTCCATCATCCCCAACACTCCATTTGGCAAGACACGAAGCGGAACAACATGGGCAAGTGCCGACTCTGGTCCGTGGGTTCGCACCGGCGCCAGGCTTAGGGTTGGAAAACAACCGCACTGCTCTGGTCGGTTCCCAGGGCGAAGCCGTAACCCTCGTTCATTTTCTGCAGCACAGCGCCTTTGAACGGCCACGATTTCCCATTGGGATCGGTGGTCGTTCCGCGATAGATTCCTGTGGCCAAGGCGAAGCTCATCGCCAGGCGATGGTCATCCGATGTCACCTTGCTGTTCTTTCCGAGAGTCATGCAGTTGGTGAAACCGCAGATGAAATTCCCCCCCGCAACTTCCAGTTGAGCGCTGGCAAGATTCAAAATATTGGCTCCGACCGGCGGGACATAGGACGAACCAACGGCCAGGCATTCGTTCGTGAACCCGCCGGGGTAATATTGGGCCTTTTCGTTCGGTGACTTGATCCAGCTCAACGAGCCGCTGAAATCGCTGTTCTCCAGGTTGGTGAACGCCAGCCAGCTCAGGATCAGGCCGTCGCCGGACTGGAGCGGCACGTAGAGCGGCCACATGCCGTCTTTCGAAAGCATGGCGCTCTGGCTGACCAGGGTGCCATCGGCAAGTTTCCCCGCAAACAAGGCTCTGCCTCCGGCGCCTACGCTGACAGTCCCAAAGCCGTCGCCGGCCGGGAGAGACGGATCGCCAAGCTGACCCGGAATCCGCATGGTGAATTTCCCGGCGAATGGGGCCGGGTTGGTTCTGGCGTTGAACACGGCGCGATCGCCGACCAGGGTTGCCAACCAGGTTTCGTTCGTCAATCGGCCAAAGATCTGGTCGGAGTCATCGCCGCTTCCAATCCACAGATTCAGCGCCAAAGGACTGTCGTTCCGGCGCAGTATGGTTTTGGCCGTTTGCCCTTGCTCGTCAAGCCGGCCGCTGATCGGATACCGCTGGGCCCCGAGCTGGATGTATCCCGAGTAAGCACCGCGCTTTGTGGCCGAGACACTGAAAAAGCCGGATCGCGACAACCTCACTTCATCATCCTGATAAAACAGGCCGCTATAAGTGCCCGTCATCGGATTGAACTTGCTGGCCTTGAAATTTGCCTGGAGAACCACATTCGAACTCATCAGGAAGGTCAACTGCGGGTTCGAAGAATTGTACGTGCCAGTCCAGCCGGCAAACTCCTGCCCCGCCGCGGGAATTGCCGTGAGGCTGTAGGTCTTGCCCATGACCAGCTTCTGCGGGTCCAGATTGGGCGTGATGATTCCGGCGCCGTTCGTGGTGATGATGAAGACGGCCCCAGGAGGCGCGGGGGATCCCAGCACCGTGAGCTGGAAGGTCGTGCTCGCGGTGGCACTGCCGTCACTGACGGTAATGGTGATATTCGCGGTCCCGCTCTGGTTGGCCTGGGGCGTGAGCGTTACAGTGCGGTTGCTCGCGCTGCCGCCAAACAGAATCCTATTGGTGGGAATCAACGTCGTTGCCGATGAACTCGCCCACAGCGCAAGGCTGTTGGCTGAAGTTTGGGCGTCGCCGATCACGAACGGAATCGGCCCGGCGCTCTTGTTCGTGGCGATCGTCTGATTGGGGATGGACGTAATCGTCGGCGGCGAATTCACGGTCACGGTGAAGGTTCGGGTCACGATATTATTGGTGGCCCCGCCGTCATTGACCGTCACCGTAATGGTCGCCGAGCCGTACGCATTGGCCACCGGCGTGAATGTTAACGTGCCGGTCGTGTTCGGGCTGGTGTAGGTGACGGTCGGGTTGGGAATTAATCCCGTATTGCTCGATGTCGCCCCCACCGTCAGCGTCTGATTCTCATTGGTCGCGCCGGAGCTGATCCCCGACAGATTGACTGTCTGCTGACCCGCATTCTCACTGATCGTAAGATTGCTTATCGCGTTCAGGGTCGGCGGCTGGTTCACCGAGTTGACGGTCACGGTGAAGGTTCGGGTCACGATATTATTGGTGGCCCCGCCGTCATTGACCGTCACCGTAATGGTCGCCGAGCCGTACGCATTGGCCACCGGCGTGAATTTTAACGTGCCGGTCGTGTTCGGGCTGGTGTAGGTGACGGTCGGGTTGGGAATCAAGCCCGTATTGCTCGATGTCGCCCCCACCGTCAGCGTCTGATTCTCATTGGTCGCGCCGGAGCTGATCCCCGACAGGCTGACTGTCTGCTGACCGGCGTTCTCACTGATCGTAAGATTGTTGATGGCGTTGAGCGTGGGCGGATCATTCACGGCGTTAACCGTCACGGTGAACGTTCTGCTGACGGTGTTATTGCTCGCGCCACCGTCATTGACGGTCACGGTGATCGTGGCCAAACCATACGCGTTAGCTACCGGCGTGAAGGTCAGCGTGCCCGTTGTGTTGGGGCTTGTGTAGGTGACGGTCGGGTTGGGAATCAAGCCCGTATTGCTCGATGTCGCCCCCACCGTCAGCGTCTGATTCTCATTAGTCGCGCCGGATGTAATCCCGGACAAATTTACCGTCTGCTGCCCGGCATCCTCGTTGATCGTCAGATTGCTTATCGCGTTCAAGGTCGGCGGCTGGTTCCCTGAACCGGCCGGCACCGTGTAGACGGTTTCCGCCGAAAATGCGCTCTCCATGCCCAGAATATTGTAGGCTGTGGCCGCGAAATAGTAGGTTGTCCCCTCGACCAGATTCGATATGGTGACACTCGTCGCGTCGCCCACATCAATCACATTGGTGTAAGTAAGGCTCGCCACACCGTAGTACACCTTGTAGCCCACGACGGTGGGGTCAGGACTGGGATCCCAGGCCAAAGTTACACTCTGTGTCGCAAACGTGAAGGACTGAGTTAATAGAAAAGTACCCAGCAGCAGGAATCTAACAACCGCGCACTTCACCACGTTCCCTACAGCAACCCGAACAACTCTGTTTTCCATCAAGGCGCTCGCTTACGCATAACGATTGCCAACAGGAAATCATCGAATGAAAATGCAAATTGCTGTCGCCGGTTGTCGCCGCCAACCCGGATGCGATGGACACTCACGCGAACGTTAATCCCGACGGATTTCAGAAAGGAATATTTCCAGCCGGTACAGTCTGTCAAAAAAGGAGAATCCGTTTTCCGCATGAAAATCCGGCACTTGCTTGAAGTCTTTCAAGACATCTTGTCTTGAAAGAGAGCAAAGGAATCGTCTCTAATTCTGTTTATCAACATGGGGAGGTTGTCCGCCAGGGAACGGCGCCTCGGCAACTGCGGCGCGGCCGAACTGCAAATGCAAAAAAGCCTGCAAAATGCAAGGCGCGCGGCAACTTGCCCGCCGGCAGCCAAGTTAAAAAAGCCACGCCTCTGAAGGATGGTGGAGCCGAGGGGGCTCGAACCCCGGACCCCCACAATGCCATTGTGCGGCAAGCCTTACGTCTATTGGGATTTATGCACAAGTCTCGAATGGTGCCTTGTACGGTGCCCGGCGATTTCGCCTTTGGGTTGTCCCCCATCCTCGGGACGGGCCAGGACGATTTCCCCCATGTAATCACTCCACCGCCAGGCGAAACGCCTCGCCTGCGTCACGTAGCGCACACGGCTCGCGTGGAAGCTGCCAGAACCTCGATGCCGCCAGTGCTGGCACCAAACATCGCTGAACTGTGTCAGGCGCTTCTCCTCAGCCGCGGCGGCGGAACATCAGCAGCCCAACCGCACCGAGTCCCGCCAGCGCCAACGTGCTCGGTTCGGGAACATAATAAACGCTGAGAGGGTCGATGTAGAATTGAACCGCGTTGGCGTTGTCCGAATTGGAGCCGAAGAACAGTTGGAACCACTGTGTGCCAGGAATCCATCCGAGGGCGGCGAAGCTCACGTCCACTGGCGTTTCGTGAACGTTCCCGCCATTGGCGCCCGTGGCGTCATAAGTGCCATCATAAACATCTCCCGGCAAGCCGGCGTTTTGGCGCCAACCACCCGTGTCGCTGTTGGCTGCGTACACGAGTTGATACCAATGGGCTCCGTGCTCGATGTGCTCCAGTTCGGCGCGCACGTGGCCGGAAATGCTGTTCGCGTCGTTTGGGTTGGCGAGCAATGCCTTCGCACCCTCGTCAAACAGCGTGGCCATGCGGCGCGTTCGGTATCTCTCAAAAACTTCGGCGGCCTCCAATTCGGCTAATTCGAGCGGAAGCGCATTTGCAACCAGCTCGGAAACGAAAACCGAAGCGCCCTCGAATTTCACCAATTCGACAATCGCGGCGGCGTGGACCGCGCGGCCCTGATTCCCCAAAGTGCGGATGGCGGCGGCAACTTGTCCGCAACGTAAATCGTCAAACGACTCCGGCGCGTTTTCCTGCAAGTGCGCCAGGTTCGCCGGCAGGTCGCTCCCGTTGCATTCGATTAGCGCGCCCACGATGGCGGATTCAAATTGAGGCGCTTTGGACACTGCCTCTGTGGTTGACAACCGGCTGGTTTCAATGGTAGTGTTCACTGTTTCATAAGTTGCCCGGCGCTATCGTGGTGGTGGCGCCGGGATTTTATTTTGAGGAAATGGCGGCGAGCACGCTTCGCGGATGGATGCGGACCACACGCTCATTGATTTTGATGGCGGGAATCCTCCGTAATTTGATATTGCGGATCAGCGTCCGCCGTTTCATGCCAAGCCATACGGCGCCCTCGGCGGGTGTCAGAAGTCGGTCAAGGTCGAAATCAGGTTTGTGTTGGGTCTTCATTGAGCACAACAAACCACAGTTGGGCTCAATTCGGCAGGGACAGCAGCGAAGTGAAGTGTCCTATTTTCGTTTGCGCGGACGGCCGGCCTTTTTCTTCGGTTCCTCTAATTCGAGATACTTCAAAATCCGGCGCGTTTCTTTCGGGTCAACTTCACGTCCGAGCATTTTTGTAAGCTTGGACGTTAATTGGGCGTTGGTAGGTCGGGGACGGTTTTCTGCCTCGGCACACCCAATTTGTGTGCCGACATATCCCCACGCTGGACGCACGCCCTTTGGATCCGCTTCGATTGCATCGGCAAATGCACGCCAAAACGAGCCGTCGTGATTCAGTAATGACTTCTGCATTTGACGAAGAAAGCAGCGCTGAATGTTTCGGCGTTCTGGCCAAAAAATAGATTTCTCAGAACCGCCCTTGATCTGGCCTGTGCGCTCAAGGTGCAACAGATAGAACAAATGTTTAACGGATTGTGCCAGGCCAAGCGCGGCCCTAAAGTGCGGACTGTTTGCAGCCTCACCGTAGTGGGAGAAGTGAATTTTTGTTAAGAGTGGAAAACCGGCAATTGATTTCGCTTTCATGCTTTGTCCTCCCTCACAGCATCCGGGGTGAGCGCCCAAAACTTTTTGCAGTCGGCAGGCGTCACGATGTTCTTGTATTTCGTTTCCAGCGTGCGGGGTGAGTGTCCGAGCCAATGCGCCACCCTCGGCGCGTCCTGGTGGAGCTGGAGCAGATAGGACGCGGCGGTGTGCCTCAATATGTCCTGCACCCATTCAATCCCGGTGGCATCACGCAAGGCCCGGCGATGACGGCGCAAGGTCGTGCGCTCGGGACATATCAGGGCATCCGCTTTGCCCGGTTTGCGTAGTTTCAACCATGCGATCGCCGTCTCGTTCAACGGGACAATCCGGCGCCGGCGGACCTTGCTGGCGGCGGCTTCGATCTTCACGTGCTTGTCCTTCAGGTCCACGTCGCCCCATGTCAGCTTTTCGATTTCCTCGGGCCTGATTCCGCAAAACATTCCCAGCGCCAGCCATGGCAGCATCTTCGGTGATGACTTCCGGCAGGACTTCAAAAGTTCCTTCGCCTGGTCGGGGTGGAGAATGGCCGGCGGTTTCTCTTCGATCTTCGGCGGGGTGATCTTGAGGCAGGGATTCTCTTTGATGTATCCGCGCCGCCAACATACGTCGAACATGGCCGAGAGCCGCCCCAGATTCGATTTGCGGGTGCTGTTGGCCTCCCCCCGGCCGTCGAACCATCTTTCAATGTCCGCCACGGTCACACGGTCCACGAACATCTGAGGACGCCCGGCGGCGAACTTGTCCAGATAATTGCCGAGCTCGGTCACGTATCGTTCGCGGAGATTCTCACCTTCTTTGGCTGCGATTGTTTCCGTAATCGCCTGCCGGAGCGTGCGCCGCTGCATCGGCGCGGCATCCAGTGTGCCGTTCTTGAACGCTTCCCATACCTGCCGGATGGAGACATTTTCCCTGACGGCCTCAGCATAAACGGACATCACGTCATTTCGATCCTCGGGGGAAAGCTCGATCCACGATTGGCCGGCGATCCGATGCTGCTGTTTCACGTCCGCAGCCGCGGCCTCGGCCATGGCTCTCGTCCGGTAGAATTTTCGGATGCGGCGCGGGCCTTCGTAATAGTCCAGCACAAATTCCGCGCGGCCCCTGCGGTTCAGCCTGCGAATCTTCATGTCTATATGGTGCCCGATGGTGCCCGGTGTTGTCAAGTCTAAGTGTGTATCAAGTGGAATCACCTATGCAGCATGTCAACACAACCGGAAACGGGAGAACATGCAGAGAACCATTGGAAACATTGACTATTTGCAGTGTTTAAGCGGGGATTTTGGATGGTGGAGCCGAGGGGGCTCGAACCCCTGACCCCCACAATGCCATTGTGGTGCTCTACCAACTGAGCTACGACCCCATCCGAAGCGACGGCAATCTAGAGTTCCCGCGCGAATTGTCAAAACAGTTTTTACCGGGCGGACCTTTCCCGGACCGGAGAACGGTTGCACTTTCAGCGTTGGCCGCTAACTTACCGCCATGCGCTTCATTGGTAATATCATTGAAAAACTGCAACGTCATCCCAAGCGGATCGTGTTTCCCGAAGGCGCCGAACCGCGGGTGCTGCAGGCCGCCCACCAGTATTACTCGCTGCGGCTGGGCGCCCCGATTCTGCTGGGAGACCGCGCGAAAATCAAAACGCTAGCCGACGACCTGAAGGTTTCGCTGGAGGGCATTGGCATCGTCACGCCGTCTGAAAGCGAGGACATCGAAAACTTCGCCCGTCGCTTCGCCGCGCTGAGGAGCTATAAAGCCTTGAGAACGCAGGAAGCGCGCGAGGCCATTCTGCAGCCAAACTATTTTGGCGCGATGATGCTGGCGATGCATCAGGCGGACGGGTTGGTGTCCGGCGCGACCACCAGCACCGGCAGCGTGCTGCGCCCGCTGTTTCAAATCGTGAAAACGGCGCCGCAAACCATGACCGTCTCGGGCTGCGTCATCATGGAAGTGGACGATTCGCAGTTCGGCGAAGGCGGCGTTCTCTTCATGGCGGACTGCGGAGTCATTCCGGAACCCAGTGTCGATCAGCTTGCCGATATCGCGGTATCCACAGCGCAACTTGCGCGGCAACTGCTCGGCGTGCGGCCCCGCGTTGCCCTGCTTTCCTTTTCCACCAAGGGCAGCGCCATGCATCCAACGGTCGGCCGCGTCCAGGCCGCTACCGCGCTCGCCCGCAAAAAGGCGGAGGCCAAAGCCCTGGAAGCGGATTTTGACGGTGAACTCCAGGCCGACGCCGCGCTGGTCAACCAAATCGCCGCTCGCAAAGTGCCGGAGAGCAAAGTCGCCGGGCATGCGACCGTTCTGATCTTCCCCGACCTGAACTCGGGCAATATCGCCAGCAAACTGGTTCACCACCTCGCGCACGCCAATGCTTACGGACAGATACTCCTGGGGCTCGACCGGCCGGCGGCCGACGTTTCGCGCGCCTCCAACGCGCACGACATCCTCGGCGCAGCCGCCATCGTCGGCGTTCAGGCCGTCGATTACAATAAGCTCTATCCGGGCGCGGGTGAGAAGCTGCCCGGGGAGCAAGTTCCTGGTTTTAAACTCTGAGTTTCGAGCTGTTGGACGCCTGATCACTCTTTTCTTGATAATGTCACGTTTCGTCGTTCCATTTACGTCTGGTGTTGATTCACCGCCCGGTTTCGGACACTCTGGGAGAGCACGGGCGCTTTAATTCGGCATTTGAAACCTTGAACTCTAGGCTCTGAATTCAAAATTCTAAACTTTCCGATGAATTTACCCCTCAATCCTGCACTCACGAACCTGCCCGTTTATCAACCCGGCCGGCCCATCGAAGAAGTCGCGCGCGAACTCGGTTTGGATGCCAACAGCATCATCAAGCTCGCATCGAACGAAAACCCGCTCGGTCCCTCGCGGCTAGGCTTGGCCGCCATGCGCCAGGCGTTCCGGCAGGTGAACCTGTACCCGGACGGCAACGCCTTTTATCTGAAACAGAAACTCGCCGCCCAATTGGGCGTCACCCCCGGCCACCTGATCCTTGGCAACGGGTCCAATGAAGTCATTGAAATGATCGGCCACGCGCTGCTGTCGCCGGGCGCTGAAGTCGTCGTGTCACAATATTGTTTTGCCGTTTATCCCATCGTCACCGCATTGTTCGGCGCGAAACTGGTGACGGCGCCTGCGAAAAATTACGGACACGATCTGGACGCGATGCTGGCGGCCATCACTCCGAACACCCGCGTGGTCTTCGTCGCCAACCCGAATAATCCGACGGGAACCACCGCCAGCCGCGAAGACCTGGCCCGGTTCGTAAACGGCGTGCCCGGCCAGGTCCTGCTGGCTCTGGACGAAGCGTACATTGAATTTCTGGAGGAACCGCTCGACCTCTTGCCGGAAATCCGGAACGGCACCAAACCGAACCTGCTTTTGATGCGGACTTTCTCGAAGATTTATGGCTTGGCCGGCCTGCGCCTCGGCTATGGCATCGGCCATCCCGATTTTATCGCTGCACTCGAAAAAATCCGCCAGCCGTTCAACATCAACTCAGTGGCGCAGGCGGGCGCGCTGGCAGCACTGGACGATGCCAAACATGTCGAAAAGACGCGAAAGACCAACTCGCGCGGCCTGAAGCTTTATGCGCGGACTTTTCGGAAACTCGGCCTGGAGTTCGTCCGTTCCTCGGCCAATTTCATTCTCGTGCGCGTCGGCGACGGCCAGCGCATTTTCAACGAAATGCAGAAGCTGGGCGTGATTGTGCGCCCCATGGGCGGCTATCAACTGCCCGAATGGGTCCGCATTTCCGTCGGCACCTCGAAGGAAAACAAACGCTGTGTTGAGGCGTTGAAGACCGTCCTGGCTGGCAGGCCGTCGGATCGGGAACGCGACAGGTCAATTTGAAATGTCCGCAGTCACTTGGGTTTGGCGTATTCCCCCATGCCGGTTATGTCGATGACCACCACCGGCTTGTCGCCGACCACCCAGGCATCATGCCCCGGAGGAAGCAACGACACCTCCCCGGGCCCGAATTCATCCTCACTGCCATCGTCCATCACGACCCGGATCCGGCCGGACACGTGATATTGGAGATGCGGAGCTTCGCAACTCTTCGTCTTGACCAACGGCTTCACCGACGTCGACCATTTCCATCCCGGTTGCAGCGTCGCGCGGCCAAAGGTGACTCCACCCAGTTGGACAATTTCAAGCTTCCCCTTGTCAAAGGCGCGCGTCTCGTCCGGTTTCGACAGGTCCCGTTTTTGCATTTTCGCCATGGCTATCCTCATTTTCACTGATTGCAGGCACGCTTAATCATGCGGCCTACTTGTTTTGGTTAACATTACTAACGCATCCTAAAATGGATCAATTCCGCTCCTTTGCAATTGGAATTTGCATCCCCCCAGGCGCCACCGCCTCGGCGCCGCAGCGTCCGGCAACTCAACAAACCTTCGCCAATCCCACGGCGGCGCAACTCAACACCAGCGCCGGAACGCCGGATACATCCGGCAATGACACGCGCATTTTGCTCAACTGCCCTTTCTCTTGTTTCGCGTAGTTTGCGGTTCGTCTTCTGAATGCTTACGGATAGTTGCAATGCTCCACATGGGCGCACGACGATGCCTCGGCGCTGGTGTCAAGTTGCGCCCATCTCGCAGCACTGACATGGTCTGAGGGGCATCTCGTTAGTAATACGCCTTCATTCGATAGAACCGTTGCACGTCGCTGGCCGAGACCGTGTTGGTGAGGTGCATCGTGCCCGGCGCGAAGGCGACGTTGCTGAATGCGGCAGACCACCAGGTGTTCGAACACAGGTTGCTGTTCCACTGGAGGTCATGCCGGTATCCCGGGATACCGAAGAAACTGACCACAACGTTGGTTTTAAGCACCAACACAAGATTCGTGAATTGCAGCATCGCGGGATCAGGGAACGCATAGGTATTGGCGACCCAGTTGTTCGCCCAATCGAATGGCACCACGACGTTTCGCGGTGTGGTGGCCCAGTTATCGTGGACGATCACCCAGTCAGTGGGCCCAATCCCAAGATTCGTTCCCATATCAAGCAGATCGTTGGCCGGGATATACCCCACGGCCGTCACCGCGTGGCCCAGATTCGTGCTGGTGTTGCTGAGATTCCACTGTTCGTCCTCCGCATTAGGGCTGCCTGGCGACGGCGTGTAACTCCAGGTGTAGTAGCTTCCGCCGAAGTCGGCTTCCGTGTTCGTGTTGACGGTCGGGAGGCCGCCGACCGCCGCAGCGGCTACGTTCCAGTGCATAAACGACAAGATCAGCGCGTGGTCCCGGTTGATCTCGGACTTCACCGCGTTGAATGAGCTCACTGGGTCGCCGAGCACCTGAGCCACGCCGCCTGTTGGGTTCATCCCGGCGGCGAAAAACTTGCCCTCTGTCCCGGTGAACCAGCCTGCGCCCATGATGGTGAATTGGCTGTTCAGGAAATTTTGCAGGCCAACATGAATGTCCTTTACAAAAGTGCCCGGATGCGGCGGATTGCCAAAGAAGAAGCCGCCCATTACCCCCAAAGCCGGCGGATCGTACGGAACGCCGAGGTTGGAATCCATGTACCAGCCGATGTCGGTCGTCGGCACAGGCAGGGCGTTCGGTGGTGGCGGTGGCGGTTGCGGTTGCGGCCTTGCAAAGCCATCGCCCAGATAGTCCTGCCATGATGGACCGGTAGCCCACATCACTGTGCTGCCGGGAAAAGCGGTGTTGTCGGCGACCGGCGCGAGATGATAGTCGGTCCAGTGGCCGACCACGTTTGCGGCGGAGCTGGGCGCACACCAGTCATTCCATTGGTCGACCGGGCTGAAAGGGGTCGCGTTGTTGGGGTCTGGCCCCGGACCGCCGTTGGGCGATTGAATGGTGTATTGGTAGGGCTGATTCCAATCCGGCACCAGGCCCTTGACGAACTTCGCCCCCGTCGGCCACGGAACCGCGGTGGTGTTGGCAACCCAAGTGCTGGCAAAGTTCAAGGGGATGATCACGTTTCTGGGAGTCGTCGACCAGTTGTCGTGGACGATGACCCAATCGGTCGCCCCCAGCCCAAGTTGCTGCCCCTTGTCATCCGGGTCGTTGTGCCGAATGTAGCCCACCGCCGTCACCGCGTGGCCCAGGGCAGTGCCGTTGTCGGCGTAATTCCAGACTTCGTCTTCAGCGTTCGTCGGGTTCGAACCAGGGGTTGAACCCCAAGTGAAATAGGTGCCGCCAAAGGAAGATTCTGTGTTCATGCCGACGGGCGGCAGGGTCTGAGCCGTTGGAACGATGTTCCAGTGCCTGAACGAAAGGATCAGGGTGCGGTTGGTGTTGATTTCATTTGTAATTTCGGCGAACGCGCTGATGGCGTTCGGGTGCATCACAGCCTGAGCTCCGGTCGGATCGGTTCCTGCAGCGAACCCGATGCCCCGGGTCCCTGTTCTCCAGAAGGTACTCCCGCACAGGCCGTAGCGGCTGTTCAAATAATTCTGCAAGCCGGCATGGATGTCCTTGAGGTACGTGCCGCTATGCCCGATGTTGCCAAAGAAGTAGCCGCCCATGACTCCAAGGCCATTATCATACATCACACCTCGATTGGAATCCATGTACCAGCCGATGTCCGTAGCGGGCACGGGCAGAGGCCCCGCAGCCGCCTGCGGCGGAGGCCGGTTGAGTGAGCCGTCGGCCAGATAATCCTGCCACGACGCACCCGTAGCCCACGCCACAGTGCTGCCGGGAAAAGCGGTTGTGTCCGCCACTGGCAGGCCGCGGGCGTCGGTCCAGTGACCGGCGAGGTTGGCACCGGATGTGGGGGCGCACCAATCATTCCACTGATTAACCACTGTGGGCGGGGGAGGGGGGGATGGATCCGGTCCTGGGCCACCGTTGGGCGAGGCGGGTGTGTAGCGGTAAGGCTGATTCCAGTCCGGCACGAGCCCATTAACAAATGTGGCCGCCCCGAGCAAATTTCCGGTAGTCACGATGAGGGCGAGTGTGGTCGAAACCACGAACTTCCACTTCGCGCCGGACATCCGGCTTAAGTTTTTGAATGGATTTTTCATGACATGGCTCCTTTGGATTCGGCAATTCTCAGTTGGTTGAACGGGAATGAGAATCGAAGGCATCGGGCTCGTGCTCATGGCGAAGGTTCCTGATTGCTTTGAGCGGTGTAAAAACTCCCTCCGTGTTCCGACAGATCTTGCAGTTCTGTCGCCACAAGCAGGTACAGCCCGCACCTCTAGTACGCTTGTTTTCATGGGTCACGTGGACCCAATATTGCTTTACGACGATTTACACCCTTTAAGAGTTATTGTTTTGTAGGCACGAGCACCCGTCTGTGTCAAGCACAAAATTTTAGGTTGAATCCTGCTGAAAACCGAATAGTTATCTTGCACTTGGAAGCCCGGAACAACTGCCGGGCGAGAATTGAAACCTTGTGACTTTCTGAAGTGAAACTGACCGACCTGCGCGGCATTCTGCAATACATCCCGCAATTCCGGGAGAAGACGTTCATCATTGGCGTGGATGGAGCGATCGTGACGGACGAGAATTTCGCGAACATCCTGCTCGACGTGGCGGTGCTGCGTTCGCTCAACATTCGCGTCGTGCTGGTTCATGGCGCCTCGGCCCAGATCAAAGCCCTGGCTGACGAACAAAAGGTCAAGCCTTCCAATCTCGACGGCTCGGGGATCACGGATGCCGAGACACTCCAGCTCGCGCTGACGGCCGCCAACCGGCTGACGCACGAAATTCTCGAAGGGCTTTCCGCCAACGATCTGCGCGCCGCCTGCTCGAACGCCATAATCGCGCACCCAATGGGCATCATTCAGGGCGCCGATCACCTCTTTACCGGCAAGGTCGAACGCGTGGACACCGAACTGCTCCAGACCTTGCTCAATCAGGGCATCATTCCCGTCGTGCCGCCGCTGGGTTTTGACGGTGACGGCAAAACATACCGGGTGAATTCGGACAGCGTGGCGGTTGCGGTCGCGGAGGCGTTGAAGGCAACCAAGCTGATTTTCATCACGGCGCAGGACGGCCTGCGATACAACGATCAACTCATTCGCCAGATGCTCGTGGCCGACCTGCAGAAGCTCCTGCAGCAAGACGGCGGATTTCCGGCCGAGATGCTCTCCAAGGCCCGGCATGCCGTGAGCGCGTGCGCAGCCGGCGTGCAACGGGTCCACATCATCAACGGCCGCGTGGATGAAGGCTTGCTGGCGGAGGTGTTCTCCAACGAGGGCATCGGCACACTCATTTACGCCAACGAATATCAGCAAATCCGGCCGGCAAAGAAGAAAGACGTCCGCGCCATTCAAATGCTGACCAAGAAAGCCGTCGAAGCGGATGAACTCGTCAAACGCACCCGGACGATGATCGAGAAGAGCCTGGCGGACTACTACATCTTCGAAATAGACAAAAATCCCGTGGCCTGCGTCGCGCTTCACGTTTATCCCGAACATAACAAGGGCGAACTTGCCTGCCTTTACGTCAGCCCGTCACACGAGAATCAGGGCATCGGCCGGAAGCTGATTCAGTTTGTCGAAAACAAAGCCCGCGAGTTGGGTTTGAACGAACTGGTTACGCTGTCCACCCAGGCCTTTACCTATTTCCAATCCAAAGGCGGTTTCAGCGAAGGCACGCCCGATGATCTGCCGCAGGCCCGGCACGAGAAATACGATCAAAGCGGGCGCCACTCGAAGGTTCTGGTCAAACAGTTGAAATGAGTGATCCGGCCACTGTCGCTTCGCCACGCTCATGGCTGCCGGTTGAATTCTTCTTCGCCGCCAAACGATGCGGCGCGCGGTTCACTGAGAATGTCCTCTGGATCAGCGTTCGGAGCCAGCGCCTGTGGCATCTGGTGGCGCTCAATTGTCCCTGTCCAACCCGCCACTCGCGCCTTTTTCCGAACTACGTCTCCTTGGAGAAATCGCATCTTTGCTCCAGTTCGCGCTTCGGGATCGGCCAGGCCAAAGGATCGAATCGCACCCCGCTCGGCCTGCATCGGATCGCGGAAAAAATCGGCGGTGGATGGCCCGTCGGCACGGTGTTCAAAAACCGCCAGGCGGTTGGCTTCACCTGGAAAGGGCTTCCCCACGCCGTCATCACCACGCGCATCCTCTGGCTGGAAGGGCTGGAACCCGGCTTCAACCGTGGCGGCAACGTGGATTCGCATGCGCGTTACATTTACATTCACGGCACGGGCGACGAACCGGCACTGGGCCGCCCGGCTTCCTGCGGCTGCATCCATCTGGCCGCTGAAGACTTGATCCCGCTTTTTGATCGAGTGCCGGGCGGGACTCTGGTGTGGATCTCAGATCCTTGAATCGTGGGATCGTTACACCGTCACTTTCGGGACTGTGACGCACGTCTTCAAGCCGGCGCAACGATTCAACGAACAAGCATCTCTCGTTTACGGCGATGAAGTTATGATGGAAAATGGAGCCTGGTTGGCCTCCGCCGTACCGGCGGCGAAAATCAGTCTCCATACTTGGCCATCAGCCGGGCCAGTGCTTCCTCCGTAAGGTAGCTGGGCATTCCTTCGAATCGAACAATCCCATGAGGATCAATCAATATGGCGTGGGGGATTCCCCGAACTTCAACCGCCCTCCAGGTGCGCGCCTGCGTGTCGGAGCCGACCGCATAGTCGATCTGCGGGGAAGTCATCTTTCGCAGGCTTTCCAACGGTTCATCGCTCAGTCCCACAACGACCAGACGATCCTTGAATTTCGCCTGCAGAGCATTCAGATGAGGGATCGACTGCCGGCACGGCCCGCACCAGGTCGCCCAGAAATCAACCAACACAAACTTCCCGCCGGGATCAGCAGGCGGATTCAGCCATTGATCAACGACAATCTGAGGGGGTCGTTGTCCGCGGAATGATTTGGCATAAAGCTTCGGCACGACGATGTCACCTTTGTCATCAGCCGGATTGGCCTCTTCGTTTTCGTCGGCCGGTTTGCGCACCGGCGGTTTTGTCGTGGAGAGTTCCTCGCGGAATTGCGCGTTTGCTTGAAGCTGGCTCTTCTCGACCTCGCGCGCTTTGGCGGGGTCAAAGCCGAAATGTTTCTGCAATTCCGGCCCCAGGTTCTTCAACTTGGCGTTGCCCATGCCTTGCGCATGACTGAAATAAATGTCCGTCGCCGTCACGCTCGTCACGGTGACATTGCTATAAACCACGCCGCCCACCTGGAGCACGGGGAACTGTTCGTCGGCGCGAACCACCCCCGCGATGCCTAAAAGACTGATTGTGGCCAACACGATGATTGGCGCGGCCTTGTTACCGACCGGATTCGACATCATGGCGAGCAAAGGCAGCAGAACCTGCGCCAAAGCCGGGGAACTGAAAGGGGCACTTTGCCCGAATCATTTCCGGGAACCTTTTGGCGGGGCAATGCTTTCAACGAACCCGCTTTCACTGGAGGGAAGCGCTCTGTCGCTTCCCTAATCCTTCGATCAGGGCACCGACGGAGCGGTGCCCTCCAGGCCGCCACGGCGGCAGGGAACTTCGAACGCGCCGGTGATTGATCGAGGCGGCGGTTTGGCTTATTGTCTCTCCGCATGATCTTGAACGAGCAGATGACGCAACTGGCCAGACGAGCGAAGGAAGCGTCCCGCGAACTGGCCAAACTGACGACGGCGGACAAAAACGCCTGTTTGTTGTCCATGGCCCATGCGTTGGAGCAAAGCGCCGCCGCGCTCAAAGAGGCCAACGCGCTGGACATGGATGCCGGCGCCAGGCTGGGACTCAAGCCAGCGATGCTCGACCGGCTGAAGCTGGATGACAACCGAATCGCGGCCATGGCCAGGGGCCTTCGCGAAGTCGCCGCTCTGCCTGATCCGGTGGGATTGATCAAGGACGAGCGCGTCCGGCCCAACGGTCTTAAGCTTCAGAAAATCAGCACGCCGATCGGTGTCGTGGTTATCATTTACGAATCCCGTCCGAACGTCACGGCGGATGCCGCCAGCCTTTGCTTCAAATCCGGCAACGCCGCCATTCTCCGCGGCGGCAAGGAGGCGTTGAACTCGAACCTGGCCATCGCCCGCATCATGATTGAGGCAGGCCGGCAGGCCCTGGCGCAGTTTCCGGAACACGGCATCCAGGTCGTGCCGGTGGCCGACCGCGAGGCCATTCCCGCTTTGCTGTCGCTCACGCAGTACGTGGATTTGTGCATGCCCAGAGGAGGCGAAGGCCTGATCCGGGCCGTGGCCGAATGCTCGAAAGTGCCGGTCATCAAACATTACAAAGGCGTGTGCCACGTTTTTGTGGATGCGGATGCCGATTTGAAAATGGCGGAGGAGATCGCGGTGAACGCGAAAGTCCAGCGGCCGGCCGTCTGCAATGCCATGGAAACGTTGCTGGTGGACAGGAAAATCGCCGCCTCGTTTCTTCCGGCCATTGCGAAACGGCTCAGCGAGAAGAACGTTGAACTGCGAGTGGACGATCCGGCGCGGGCGATCCTCAACTCTCAACCCTCAACTCCCAACCCTCGCCTGAGATCCGCCACCGAGCAGGACTGGTACACCGAATACAACGATTATATCCTGAACGTGCGCGTGGTGGACGGAGTGAAACAGGCGGTCGATCACATCAATCACTACGGCTCGGCGCATTCGGACAGCATCGTCACGAAGAACGAGTCTCACGCGAAGCAGTTTCTGAACGAGGTGGATTCGGCGGCGGTTTACTGGAATGCCTCGACGCGTTTCACCGACGGCGGCGAATTCGGCATGGGCGCGGAAATCGGCATCAGCACGGATAAAATCGGCGCGCGCGGCCCCATGGGCCTGGAGGAACTGACCAGTTACAAGTGGATTGGCATTGGCAACGGTCAGATCAGAACCTGATGCCCGCGGCAACGACTCGCGCGTGAACCTATTCCGCGGTCGTTCCTGCTGTAGATAGCCGGCTGCGGGCTGTTTAAGTTGTTCGGGGGACTGTACCGGGCTCCGGCTCACGGCTCGGGCGGGACTTGGGCCCGCCCTTCCAGCTTCGCCAGTATTCTCAACGCCTCTTTGTCTTCCGGATCCATCTTGAGGAGATAACGGACGTGCAACAACGCTTCCTGCCCGCGTCCCGTCTGGCCCAACGCAGTCGCCAGATGAAGCCGGGGTTTAACTGCGGTGGGGCTGATCTCGAGGGCGTGGTTGAACCAGAGAATGGCCTCCTCCACGCGGCCTTGCCCCGCCAGACAGACTCCCCACTGATCGGCGGCGGCTGCCGATTCACGCGAGGCAAGCGCCGCCGCCTCCCATTCCCGGATGGCTTCGGCACGGCGTTGGGTGCTGTAGAGCAGCACGCCCAGATTGTAACGAGCGGTGGCAAACTCCGGGGCCAGACGCACGGCGCTCCGCAGATAAGTTTCCGCCGGTTTCAGGTCGCCGGCAGTCAAGTGGATCGCGCCGAGCATGCTCAAGGCAATCACATTTTGGGGATCGAGCGCCAGCACTCGCTCGTAGATCGGTTCCAGGGTCACTCCGCCCCCATCCGGCCCAAGCTCGCTTAAGCCCGCCAGCCGATTCAAGGCCTGCGGATTGTCCCGATACATCTTCAGAAGAGCCCGGATGTAACGCGGCCCTTCTTCGTAGAGACACCGCATTTGACGGTAACGCGCCTCTTGCGGGAGCAGAGCGTAAGACTCCTCGAACCGGCCGAGAAACGCCAGACGACTGGCTTTCGCCCGCAGAACCAGCTCGTCGTGGAGTTGTTTGGCCGCCAGGTCGGAGCCCGCGCCGGTCACGCAGGGCCAGATATCCCCCATCAGCTCGATGAACTCCCCCAGATTCAGATCCGTCCCTTTTGAGTACCGAGTATCATACTGAGTGTACGGCAGGTCGTCCGTGTTGATCGGTCCATAGCCCGTCCAGCGCCGAAACGCGTCTTCGCCGCAAAGGAAGCTATCGAGGAACCCGGCGGGAGACTGCAAACCATACGCCTCCAGGTCGCGCCGCACGGCTGAGGCGTCAAGACGCTCCCGCAGCCTGGCCAGGTCGATACTGAGTGGCTTGGGGGTCGCGACCACCAGCGAATACGCGACGAACTGGCCATCCGCGTCCATGCCGTGGGTAACCCAAAGGCTGGTGTGGGGGAACACAGACTGAAACGTCCGCACGATGATTTTGAACTCAGCCGCGGTCAATGAGTGCATGGGCACCCACTGCACGAAGATCCCGTCCGGGGTCAGGCGATCATGAACCAATTGATAGAACTCCCGGGTATAGAGCACCCAACTGTCGCCGGATTTGGGATGGGTCGAATCCGAAATGATGACCGGCCACCGGCGCCGCGCCGTCATGAGATAGTCGCGGCCGTCATCAATCACGAGACGGACCCGGGGATCCTGCAACAGTCCGTTGTTCTCTTTGACAAGCAAATGCGCGGCCTCCACGACGCTGCTTTCGAGATCCACTATCGTCAGCGATTTTACCCCGGGAACGCAGGTCGTCGCCCCGGCGGCGATGCCGCCCCCAAAGCAAATCATCAAGACATCATCCGGGTTGGGGTGGAGCATGGGACCAAGGTCGCCAAGCATCTTGAAGCAGAGCTGATGAGGATAGCCCAGCGGCACCTCGGCGATCCCGTTGATGTAAACCGTCTTGCAGTTGCTCACGCGGTTGCTCGCCACGATGGCCGTCCCGGTGCGCCCTTCGCGGTAGAACAGGATGTCGGTGTGCCTGGCGAGATTGAAGTCCGTGGCCAGGAATACGCGCTGGCACAGATTTGACGGCGCCGCGGTGCCGAGGAACAGCATCGCTCCGCCATAAACCACCGCCGCCACGATTGCCGGCCCACGCTTGACTCCGGCACTGTAGACCAACAGTGCCACCCCCATCGCGCCATACAGCAGCGCGGTGAACAAAAGGCTCGTTTGAATTCCCAGCGCCGGCACAAGCACGAACAACGGCAACAGCGCTCCGAACACGGTGCCAGCCGTGTTCACTGCAAAAAGCAAGCCGGCACGCCGGCCCAGCGTCGTCACCTGACATCCATAAACGCTGCACAAGAGGGGAAAGATCATCCCCATCACCAGGGTTGGCGGGAAGGCGGTGAGGAAGGCCATGCCTTTCAAGTCCAGCGGTTGTGGCGGCCCGCCCGCAAACAGCAGCGCGCCGGCCACAAACGCCGCCAGAACCCCGATGGCCAACAACATCTCCAAAATCGCAAGAGCCCGCACCGAAAGACCGATTCTTCGGGTCCACACCGCGTACACCAGACCGCCGACCCCTAATCCGAGCAGGTAAACACACAGAAACGTGGGGAACACATAAGCCGTTGCACTCAGGAAACCCAGGTAGCGAATCCACAACACCTCGCACGCGAGACTGGCAAAACCATTCAGGAAAGCCACGCTCAACAGGAGTATTCCGGGTATCGCGGTTTGTTCGGTCGCTTCCGGCGCCACCGGGACGCCGATCGGCGTGGCGGCAGGCGCGCCGGCAGGAGCCGTATTGCTCTCCACGACCATCGGCTTGGGCAATATGAATACCGCCAGGGCAACCAGCAGGTTGACGCCGACCGCGAATGCGTTCGTCAATCGCAGGCCGAACGTGTCAGTCAGCCAAAAACCCGCTGCCAGACAGCCGGAGGCGGCACCCAGAGTATTCCAGCCATAGAGTGCGCCAATCCGCGTGCCAATAGACTGTTCCGAATCCGTTACCACCCGCGCCAGCAGCGGCAGGGTTGTGCCCATCAGGAAACACGGCAGAAGCAGTATCGCAAAGGACAGGCCGAACCGCGCCAGCGTACTCACCAGAAGCGATTCCGGTGACAGCGCCGGGATTGTCGGCACGAGGATTCTGAGGCGGTCCAGCAGCAGCGGAATGAGCAGCGCCCAGGCCGCGATGGCCAACTGGACCCCGCCGTACGCAGTCGCCCGACGCGTCATTCGGTCCGCAAGACGGCCTCCGAGCACTCCGCCCAGGCCCAGGCCGGCCATGTACGCGCAAAGCACGATGCTGACGGCATAGGAACTGTTGCCGAACACGGTTACAAACTCCCGGCTCCACAACACCTCAAAAACCAGCGAGGCGAAACCCGACATGAAGAAGCAGCCGTAAAAACACCAGCGCACCCATCCTTTCCAAACCCGCCGCCCCGACATGCTCGTCAATGCCGTCTTCATTCCCAAAATTGGTCTATTCCCCTCAAGCTTCCGTGAAAGGAAGATCGCGTGTAAACAGTTTTTTCGTCCTTTTGACGATTCCCGCCGAATGCTTTATGGTCTGGCCATGCAAAGCATCCAAGCCGGGCCGGAGAGCACCGACCGCGATTCCCGGGCATCGGCCCGGCGTGTTCAGCCAGATCGTCCCCGGTAATTCCTGTGGAAGCCGCTTCTGCCATTTCTGCCGGAGAAACTGCCGCCGCGCGCGCCCATTGGATTCGGGATCAGTTGCCGGCCGGCGGACTCTTTGCGGCTCACGAATGGCGCATCTCCCCTGCCCCGTTCCAACTCGGATCCCAACTGGCCGACGAACTGGAATCACTCGGGCGCGTGCTGTTGCAGTTCTACCGCGCGGCCAATCTGCTCTATCGGAAAAGCGTGGAAGGCAAGCAACCGGGATGGGTGGCCCGCTGGCTCGATCGGGGCAAGCCGCGGGAACTGATCGAACTGCAGCGTTCACCGGCGTTGAAGAACGAAGTGCCGCGCGTGATCCGGCCGGACCTGCTCGTGACCGAAGGAGGCATCCGCGTAACCGAACTGGACTCGGTGCCGGGTGGCATCGGCCTGACAGCCTGGCTGAACCAGGTCTATTCCAAGGGCGCGGCCGGGGGCGCGAAGGACGAGGTCATTGGCGGCAGTGACGCGATGCTGCGCGGGTTTGAGTCCATTTTTGGGGGCGCGAAGCGGATTCACATCGTCATCTCCGAAGAAGCGGGCACTTACCGTCCGGAGATGGAATGGATTGCCGCGCAGTTGAACCAGCGCCGACCTTCAACCTTCGACCTTCAACCTTCGACCTTCAACGAATTTGCCGACGGCGACGCCGTCTATCGGTTTTTTGAATTGTTCGATGTGCAGAATGTGGCGAATGCGAAGCGGATTTTCGAGCTTGCCGCCGCCAAACGAATCCGGGTCACGCCACCGCCCAAACCCATGTTCGAGGAGAAAATGCTCTTCGCATTGTTGTGGAATCGAAATCTGGAAGGCTTCTGGCGGCAGGAACTCGGCGAGCGCTTTTATGATCGCCTGCTCCGGATCACACCCTACACCTGGCTGGTGGATCCCGAACCACTGCCGCCGCAAGGAGCCATTCCGGAACTGAACCTTACCGACTGGCGCCAGCTCAAAACTCTCTCGCAAAAGCAGCGCGATCTCATACTGAAGGTGTCGGGTTTTTCGGAGCGCGCCTGGGGCGCCCGCGGCGTTTACCTGGGCAGCGATCTTTCCCACGCGGATTGGGCCGCAGCGGTGGACCAGGCACTCGCGTCGTTTGACCGTTCGCCGTTCGTTCTTCAGCGTTACGAAAAGCCAGGCCTGGTGGAAGCGACCTGCTTTGATTTCGAGAGCAACCAGGCGGTGTCGATGAAAGGACGCGCGCGGTTGTGCCCGTTCTATTTCGTCGCCGGAGAAGGCGATGCGGCCCGCGCACAACTGGGAGGCGTGCTGGCCACGATTTGCCCGGCGGACAAGAAAATCATTCACGGGATGAGGGAGGCGGTATTCGCGCCCTGCTCGGTTTGAGCGCGGGGCGTCAGCGACCGCTGGCCCTGCGGAGCGAAAAGATTTCGCTTGATTTCTGCACGTATGAGCAGAGGGTAATGGAGGATGGGCGCGGATGGCCGTTCAAGGCAGGAGTCGCGGAACTCTTATATGGCGAACCGGAGTAAAGACGGAGTCGAATCGGATCTCAAGCAACGGAAGCAGATTGTCGTCGTTTATGAAGACGGCGCGGCCCGCGAATACGCCGTGCGTTCCGCCCCTCACCTGGTTGAGTCGCATCCCCTCGAAACCTCAACGGTCGTCGAGTGGTGGTCCTTTGCCAGGTTATCGGAGTCGGAGGGCGCGGGCGAAGCGGCGATCAGCGCGGCGGCGGCTGATCTGCTCATATTTGTTGTTTCCCCGGCAGGCGATCTGCCCGAGGAACTCAAACTGTGGATCGAAAACTGGATCGCCCGACGAAGCGAGCGCGAGGGCACCATCATTGGCATGATGGCCGGCTCTGCGAGTCCGGGAGAAATCGCGTGCCTGAAGGAAATCTATCTGCGGCACGTGGCGCACCGCGCGGGAATGGACTATTTGTCGCAAGTCCCATCCGCTTGGGGCAGAGCCATGCCCGATTCCCTGGAGTCCTACGGAGACCGAGCCCGGCAAGTCACTTCCCTGCTGGATGAAATCCTCCGCTCCGGCTCGCCGCCGCCGGGCGTCGATCTTTAAGAACGCGTTCGCTGTCGTCAAGTCGAGGGGAGTTTCGGCAGTTGATACACTTCAGCCAAAAAGTTGATGGGGTGAGCGTCCGCGAGAGGCGGAAACCAAACGATTTGCCCGGCCAGCGGCTCTCCCCGGGAGTCTCGCCCCGCCAGACTGAAACACTACCGGAGTTGCACCAACTCAAGCAAGTGCCGGGCCTCGATTAAGAGCCCCAGCCACCACGTCAGGATCACACCCCCACGCAAATAAAGCAACACCGCCATGATTCCCATTCCGACTCGAACCAGCACGAGCGCCAAAAGGAGCGGAAAGGGATATGGACCTGGCGAGTTTCCGGTTTTGATCGCAAACACGAAGACGCCGAACAGAACTGTCGTGGCGCCGGCGGCCACCTGATTCTGAAACAGCCGAACAAGCCAGGCAAAGGGAGCAAACACAAGAAATAGCTGGCTGAATGCCAGCGTGAAAAGAGTCATCGTGATCCATTGGGCCACAGTCGCCGGGTAGTCTTCCGGCGTTCGCAGCCGCAGGGCGGGGTCGAGGAACCGATGCAAGATCATGGCGCAAAGAATCCCGGCCAGAGTCGCCATGACGAAAGGCCCGGTTCCCAAGTGCCGGGTGAAGACGGGGCGATTGGTGTACGGGGTGTGCCAGGCAAACACGAACGCCCAAAGAACAACCGTCCCCAGAAAAACAACCGCCTCCAGATACCAGAGCGGGTGTGTCCGTGTCGTCCAGAGGAGCAAACGAGGATAACACGCAACGGCGGTAGCCGCCCCGCCAATCAGCGCTGATTTTAACGTTTCAGGTTGAGCGAGCCGGCGCACCAGTTCAAAGAAGAGCAAGACCCGCCGGCAGAAGTCAAGCCGGCACACCATCAGCCAGTGGTACACTTTAGCCAAAAAGTTGGTGGGGCGAGCGTCCACGCGAGCCGGATGAATCCATTCCGCTCCCACATGCGTTCCATCACCCCCACTGCCGTCGAACCTCTCCATAAACATGGTCTGAGCCCGGCAAGGAGCGCCTTTTTTAACCCGTGGAAGAGACAATGCTTGTGGCGGAAAACTCTTACTTTAACGTGCAATATAGGTCATCCGAAGTTATTCATGGGCGGCAAGGCCGGCGCCGCGCAAGCTCGGCCGCAGCCGACGGTGAATAACTTCGCCGGCGCTGGCGCGCCCCATCAGGATTCGGATGGCTTTCGGGTT